>Ga0233425_10001866_pt1 | contig 44407 bp, 40 predicted proteins | sample Watercolumn_Towu_2_FD_181712 | JGI IMG/M metagenome (GOLD analysis project Ga0233425, IMG submission 181712) | Freshwater microbial communities from Lake Towuti, South Sulawesi, Indonesia - Watercolumn_Towuti2014_140_MG | ecosystem: Environmental > Aquatic > Freshwater > Lake | place...
ACAAAAAATTGATTGGAGTAAAGCGCAAGCGGGTGATGTAATTATTATGTTAGATACTGCCGATCATATCCAAGTCAATCACATTATGCTCATCATCGAGAAAACCACTGATGTAATAAGATATGCTCATGCCCGCTTTTGGAAAAGTGAAGGGAAATACGGGCATGGAGTAGCACAAGGGGAGATAAAGATTACCAGTCCCAACAGCGGTTTATTAGACCAGGAATGGATAGAGCTGGGGAGAAAAGGAGATGAAAATGAGACCTGTCAGGAGGCTAAAAGCGCTAAGTATTTAGCCGTACATCGTTTGAAATTTTAAAACATGTTGCAATTTTTCTTTTATTTGGTTTTGGCTTTGCTTTTAATTTTTGTTTTTTCGCCGCTATTTTTAGGCGTACCATTTTTACCAACACACCAAAAGCAAGCGCGCAAAATGATAGAGCTGGCTCAGATAAAGCCGGGTATGAAGGTGGTAGACCTTGGTTCAGGTGCGGGGAGATTGCTATTTTTGTCTGCCAAGTCTGGAGCAGAGGCAACTGGCTATGAACTTAATCCTTTTTTGATATTGTGGACAAAGATGGTGATTTTTTTTAAGAGAAGACAGAATCAGGTAAAAGTTTTTTACAAATCAATTTATAAAGCCGATATTAGCGAAGCGGATGTGATTTTTTTATTTCTTTATCCTCCGCATATGAAAAAATTAGCAGATAAAATTTTTATGGAATGCAAACCTGGCGCCAAGATCGTATCTTATGTTTTTAAATTTCCAGAGCGTGCGCCAATATTGAGTGAGGAAGGAATTTTTGTATACGAAAAATAAAATTTATAAATAAAAAATCCCAGATTGAGTGGGATTATTAGAGGTGTAGGAGTCCGCCGGAAGGGCCTACGTCAGGTCTGCTAGGGGGAGGAAAAACGCAGACAAGACGAGGCCCTTCCGGACGGAATGCCACCTCGGCGGGGTAGTGGCCGGGAGTAAACCCTACCGTGGTGGCAGGAGCGGGCGACGAGATTTGAACTCGCATCTCCGGAGGGTACAAATCCTGGCGACTTGCCGTTTGCCCACACCCGCTACGATATTAAATATATAACACAAAATTCAAAAAAAGTCAATATTAGATTGACTTTTTTGTTTTAATTTGGTATAGTTTTAGCGTTTATTTGTCACGCGATCGCTCACTTGGCCCGTACCGATCAAGTCGGAACCCGGGCCGGCGTTCGGAGAAAAACCAAACTAGTTTGGTTTTTGCTCCTCACTTGGCCCGTTCGTCTATCGGCTAGGACATAGCCTTCTCAAGGCTGGAAGAGGGGTTCGATTCCCCTACGGGCTACAATAAAAATACAGGGTGTATGCACCCTGTATTTTTTTATATTTAGAAATCTATCACCAGTCTATTTCTCCATCTATTTACGCTCTTGGTCAAGTCTTCGCTAAACATTTCAGCTAATTGATCGGGAGCACGACGGTAGAAAGTGGCCGTTCTAAAGGCTCTTACTACTTGTTTTTCTAGATCAGAAGTGTCAATTTTTTGAATAGTCTCTTTGGAAGAGTAGCCCTTCTTTAATTCTTTTTCCAAAAGAGTTGGAGTGTTGATCTTTAATAAGTCAACTAATTGTTCTTCTAGGTTATTGGCATTGGCCATTATATCCAATAGACTAACGAGATCGGCTTCGGAGAGTTTAATTTTGGTAAATCTACTCATTTCAGTAGATTTATCTTTGAGTTCAGAGAGCAATGAGCGCATCTCGGTCACATCTTTCTTTTGTTTGGCTAAACGGGCAATTCTTGTGTCATATGATTTTATTCTGGCGGAGAGTTTGTTGACGGTCGCTTTTAGATTTGCCAAAGCTCGGACATTGGCCAAAGCTGAATCAACGTCTTCCAATTTGTCAATAATATTTTCTTGTACGTAATCAAATGGATCTTTGTCGGTATAGGTATTGGTTTTTATATCTTCATAAGCTGTTCTGGTTTTGTCTAGAATATCTTTGACTGTGGCGAGATAATCATCTAATTCTACTTTTAATCTTTTTACTAGTGTTTCTACACGCTGATATTCTCCCTCCCTTTGTCTTATTTGTTGATTTATCAAATTGAGAAGTTTGGAAGTTCTATTTAGTTGTTCCATTTTTTTCATCCAGCTGTTGAGCTCATCAATATAATCGGTGAGCGATTCAGCCGCGTCTTTGGCTTCATCAAACGTCTGTGCACTCTTGGCTTTTTCAATCAATTCCAGACTCTTGGTTACCAACTCTTTGGCTGATCCTACTGACACAAATCCTTGTGTTTCTAGTCTGGTGATATTATCACTCATTATTTTAAGCTGTTTTTCTAGCGCTAGCATTTTTTGTCTAATCTGTTTCATTGCCTTGGCCTGCATGGCAGTATCACGCTCGGATAAGACTTCATCTCTCCCAGATTCAATTAGAGAATCTTTGATACTTGCTAAAATGGTCATATCATCTTTGATTAGTTCTAAGGTATCAAAGGCAGTGGTATCTTTGGGAAGAGATTGAATTTTTTCTTTGAGAGCGGCAGTTTTTTGAAGTGATTCAGAATCTTCGTATTTTTTGAATATTTTTTCAAAATATTCTAATTTTCTAATGTATTCTTTTTTCTTTTGCTCCACTAGTTTTTCTTGGTCAATGGTCAGAGGTTTGTTGATTGGCACTTCTATTTTGATATTTTTGGTACTAGTATTGATCGTCATACAAGCACCCATTAGCGTACAATAGCCAGAGCCGGAGTCACTGCCATCTTTGAGACACCACTTGCCGCCTTTACCTAGACAGTTAGTAGCTTCATCATTGGTTTTGACTGGACAGGCCGTGCCTTCGGGGACTTTGGTGCCATCGGTACAAACGGTGTATTTTATTGGACAGACAGCACTTTCTTTTACTTCACTTCCATCCCAACATTTTTTGGTTTTTTCTATTTCTGGATTGGGCGTAGTGGTCGGTTTGGGAGTAGGCTCTGGTTGTGGAACAGGAGTGATATTAGTCGCAACAGGACATTCTTCTAATTTAGAGGCAAAAGTTTCATTATCTGGACAAGTCATTTTGCCTGATGGCGGCATTTTACTACATGGATTGCTGCTGCACCAGCCAGAACTATAACTAGAACTATAACTATAACTGCCACTTGACTCGCACCAGTTGTAGTTTTTGGCAGTACAGTCGGATTTGGTACTAGGAGTAGTAGGACATTGAGACCAAGAAGATGCAACACTGCCATCCCAACAAGTGGTCTTACCGCTAGGAGCCGGGGCAGAACATTTATAGCCAGCCATATTACAATAGCCACTCATACTGCTATACGATGAGGAATAGGTATAATTACACCAAACACCTTTATATTTTGTACAGATGCTCTCTGACTGTGGCCAGGTGAAATTATTATAATTAGTACCACTACATTTGGTACTATCACTGACTACGGTACCGTCAGAGCAGGTATAGGTATTGTTGGGACAGCTAGAACCAGTTGAAGCACACCAGCCGCTACCACCACTACTACTGGCACACCAGCTTCGGCTTTTGGCTTCACAAGTTGATTTATCATAAATAGGACAACCACCAGAAGAACCGGTAGAGCACCAACCATTCCCACCATATTGTGATGTACACCATTCGCCATTTTGAGCTTTACAAGACGGCTCGTCATTAGCTGGACAAGTGGCTCCTACTGAGGCGCACCAACCACTCCCACCGCCACTGCTAGCGCACCATTTTCTAGATTTGGCTTCACAAGTGGACTGGTCATTGATTGGACAACCGCTAGATGATCCTGTAGAACACCAACCTCCACCATATTGTGATGTACACCATTCGCCACCTTGAGATGAACAACTAGCAGAATCATAAGCCGGACATGGGCTACTAGAATAAGAACACCAACCTGAGGAGCTTGAATCAGAGCTACGACACCACTTGCCGCCGCCACTAGTACAAGTGGTTTCTTGGTTAGTGGATGTTTGGGAAGGAGTTTGATTACTAACTGATGAATCAGAGGTTGATCCTGAGGAACCTGAGGTTGCGTTAGAAGTTGAACCAGAGGTTGATCCGGAACTTGATCCTGAGGTTGAGTTAGTCACTGTTGAATTCGTGGTGGCGGTTGATTCAGCTGTGGAAGATGGCATTTGTTCAGCCATCACCACGCCCGCAACCAAGAAGACAAAACCTAAAACAAAACTCCATAAGAGTCCTTTTAGAAAGTCTCGCATAGAAGAATTAAATTAATAATTATAATTTAACTAATTATAATTATTATACCATATTTTTATCTATATTGATAAAAATTGTGGATAACTGTCCTATTTCACAAAAGTAGTTTTAATCAAATTACCTTTAATGAGTAGGTCCGAAGCTCGTACTTTTTGTTCTTCTCTTTGGTATAATTCTTTACAATTTTCAGTTGGTATTCTTTTGTTGGGAAGCTCAAGGCAAAGTCCGCGTTCAAAGATGCCATCATCACTGGCATGGTAGGCGATAGTGTCAGTGAAAACGATTTGAACAGTTCCAGATAATAAATTGCGATAAGAAAAAACATGTTCCTGACTATTAAGAATATCTCTGCCTATTACCGATGATGGTGGCGTGATCCCTAATAAATTAGCTAAAGTGGGAAATAGATCCAAATGGCTAGCCACTGATTTATTGACACCTTTTAATTTGGTTTTGGGTGCTAAAATAAGCAGAGGCACTTGGCTATTTTGTAATCCGGGGAAGATTGTTTTTTGCACTCCTAGGGCTTTGCCGATATTACTAAAACTGCCATGATCGCCAAAAATAGCGATCAGAGAATTATCATATATACCATTTTTTTTGAGCTGATTTATAAAATTTTCTAACGCCTTATCAGTATAGCGCACACTTTGTAAATAATCTCTTTGTGTAGCATTTAGAGTACTGGTGGCCGGGATAATTAGACTCTCTAAATCTGGTGGCATTTTAAACGGACTATGGGAAGTGAGGGTGATGAAAGTCGCCATAAATGGCTCAGGGAGCGATTGTAATTTTGGCAGGCTTTGGGCAAAAAAATCCTCATCACCTAGATCATACACTCCGATCTCGCGCGGTATAGTGTAATTTTGCGGTCCAAAAAACCATTTTTGATAACCCAGTTGCGGATAAATATTAGCGCGATTCCAGAAACTGGCTACATCGCCATGAAAGGCATAAGTGCCGTAGCCATTTTTAACCAAAAGTCCAGGCAATGCTAAATAATCATTGTGAGCATATTTGATAAAGGCGACTGTATCAGGCAGAGGATAGAGTGAATTAAGAGTAGAAAATTCTGCGTCCGCACTAGTGCCAGGGCCGATTTGGGTATAATAATTAGGAAAATACAGGCTATCTTTTAGTAGTTGATTAAGGTAGGGGGTAATTTCTTGTCCGTTAATTTTTTGTCCAATTACGGCGTTTTCTAGCGATTCTACCTGGATGATAATCAAATTGCGCCCTTTGGCCAACCCAAAATTCTTTTTAGAATTATCAGCGATAGTGCCCTTATTAGTCCAGGATTGTAAAAACTCCATATCCGCCGCTGTGGCTTTATCGGTTTGGATAATTTCATGCACAATTTCGCCAAAGGAAAAATTTATTATTCCGACTTTGCTTTCAAAAGCGTTGATATTAAATAGTTTGTTGTATTGATAGAGATGCCTGATATTGCCGGCATCGGCATATTCGCGCGCCAATAGATATCCATATCCAGCTAGTATAAAAGCCATAATGATAATCCCGGCATTGATTTTTTCTTTTTTGGTTAAGAGGCACTCCGGAATTTTTTTTCGATATAAATATATTGTCACACCAATTACAATGAGTGGGTTGAGGATAAAAAATAATAGTTGGTAATTTAGTAGTGTGCGCACGGTGTCTAGTATGGTAATGCCTTCTTTGGCATAAAATATCGAGGAGATTTGCAAAAATCCGCCGGAATATGAATAGTAAAGGTATTGAACAATGAAAACCAGGGCAGTTAGACAAGTAATAAAAAATAGATAGCCATATTTTATTTTTGGTTTCAAAAGAATTGCCGGAGCAAATAGCAATACTCCTAGCGATAGAGAGATAATACTGCGACGGATGAAGTATTCTTTTAAGCCAATGCCTAAAAATATGTTGAATAAATGGGTTTGTAAAATAAATATCGCTATTAAGATTAGCGGCAGGTAGGCAATAGATAGATAGCGCCGCCAATTAATTGTGAAAATTGATAATTTCATCTTTAGTAAAAATTTTATATTTTACATTATACAATATATTTTATAAACAGAAAATCTTTTCTTAATATATGGGGGATAATTATTCATGGTGACTATTGACAAGACAATCCATTTTATATATTGTATTCAGTTATTTTGGCGGACATTTTATGGCCTAATTCCAATTGGTCTATATCTATGTCTGCCAAGGGCAGGCAGGTTGTCAAACTAGATACTGTATCAGGCAGTAGATGGTGGCTATCCAGCCAGATGACCAAAGCGGGGGAAAGATGGGCGCAAATGGTATCGGTATCGGGATTGTGATTGTGTTGGTCATCGTCTGGTTTTGGCAACAGGCGAAGAAGCGTTGGATCTGCCGTTCTCCGCTTCACATCCGCTCGTTGAGCGGGCAGGGGGAGTGTGGTCACAGCAATAGTGTCCTCGTCCTCTATTGTGGCAAGTGCGGTTCTCATCGCAAAGGTCGGTCTTGACGACCAAGGGAGGTGTCTCTCGCCTGCGCGCTCCGCCCAAAAAGCGGGCAGGGAAGCGGGAGAAAATCATCGACCGCCAAACTGCTTTATATGTAATAACATATTATATATAAAGTGGTGCGGTTGATGATTTTTTGTTTGTTAATTTTTGTCTAAGTGGTTGGTGTTGACAAAAACACCTGTATTTGTTGGGTATCCACTTGACCAATTTTCAGAAAACCCTTATAATTATAGTATAATTTTAATTTATTAATTTATTTTATCCATCATATGGCTAAAATGACAAAGTCAGCGATTATCGCTTCTCTTGCCGAATCCACTGGTTTGAGCAAGAAACAAGTAGACGGTTTGGTGGCCGAATTGACCAACTTGGCTTACAAAGAAGTCAAGAAAAATGGTGAATTCGTCGTCCCAGGTTTGGGTAAATTAGTAAAAATTAAAAGAGCTGCTCGCCAGGGTCGCAATCCAGCTACCGGTGAGACCATTCAGATTCCAGCTAAGACCGTGGTAAAATTCCGCGTCGCCAAAGCTGCCAAAGAAGCTGTATTGTAATTCACTTCTTAAAGAATCCCGATATTGTCGGGATTCTTTTTTTATGTTAAAATATACGAACTTTTAAAATATTTTTTATGCAAGATCTTCAACAAATTTTTAATCACATTCAGGAAATTAAAAAGAAACAGAAAGATATCAAGTCTGCTTATCGCGACGCGCTCAATGCTAGTGAAGAATATAAAAATTTGTTGGATAAATTGAAAGAATTGCGCGCTAGAAAGAAGCAGATTGAAGTTTCGGTTAAACAAGATTTTTCTTCGGAGTTTCAAAAATTAGATGATTACAAAGTGGATTTAGAATCAGATAATACCATGCTCTCTGATGCCGCGTTGACTAAATTGATGAAAGGGGAGACAGTAGAGGTCACTGATGAATATAATAATAATTACGAACCGATATTTACTGTCAAATTCAAAAAAACATAATATGATCCCAAGAGGCAGATTGGAATTTCGTAAACCAGATTTTATTGGTACCCATGATGTGGTGAAACCAAGAGAAATTGACACTCCTAATTTTTATCAAGGTAAGATGACTGTCGTTCGTTCTATGGATGAATTACCAATAAATGTAAAGGATAAAATTCCGGATTTTAGAGATAATCCAGGCGGGTTTGTAGTTAAGCAATATTATGAGCGCAAGGAAGACGGTTCAAATGTTAACACTCTTTCTTCAAAATGCGGTATTGATGACGTGGAATTATTTGAGGATTTGGAGAGAGAAAACAAAGAGCCGTTTCCTCTTTCTACTCACAATCCTGACAATCTATCTTTATCAGATTATGCCTATATTCTTAAATTCAGACAAGATCAATTGAAGAGATATTTTGCTGATAAACTTCCAGATTTGATAGTGGACAGTAAATTTTTTATAGCGGCTAACACTAATGATGACTATGGTTATAGGCGATTTTATTTGTATGAAATTCAAAAAAGATTAATAGGTTTTTTGAATTTAAAACAATTGCGTGTTGGATTAAATACTGATTGGGGTGGAAATCGAGAAATTTTGGAAAATCTTATTCAACAGTTGACTGTTTTTTGTGAGCTGATGAATAAAATGATAGGGGAAAATGATGACCAATTTTTTGACGAACGTATACCAGATTTTCATCTGGGAAATATAGCTGTTATGCCTGATGGTAATTTGCGTGTTTTTGATACAAATGTTATGTATTTTAAAACTTACGAAAAAGCTGTTGTGATGATAAAAGGAATGTTACAAGAACTTGAGTCACTAATTTTATTGTTAAAGGATTTTTTATTAAAACAAGATGAATAAACAAAAACTGACAATTGCTTGTACGGTTTTGATGGATGTAGTTGGGCTCGGTATTGTGTTACCATCCTTGCCGTTTTATGTGACTAAAATGGGTGGTTCGGCCATTGAGATGACCTATCTATCGGCAGTCTATGCGATCTGTTCTTTTTTGAGCACCCCAATGCTCGGGGCGCTATCTGATCGTATCGGCCGCCGACCAATATTGTTGGTCAGTATTGCCAGCACTGCCGTTGGCTGGCTGGTATTTGCTTCAGCCAAAGCATTGCCGATTTTATTTTTAGGCCGTATTATTGATGGTTTGGCCGCTGGTAATTTTTCTACTGCCCAGAGTTATCTAGTAGATATTGCCAAAGACGATAAAGAGCGTACCAATAATTTAGGAATGATTGGTACGTTATTTGGAATTGGATTTATTATTGGTCCGACTCTGGGTGGTATTTTAGGTTCAGTTTCTCCCACTTTGCCATTTTGGACTGCCGGCATCATGGCGGTTTTAAATTTAATCGCCGCTTATTTTTTTCTGCCCGAGACCAATCATTTGCGCAATCCCGATAAGATGTATATCAATCCTTTTCGTCCGATCGTACGTGCTGTGCAAAATAAAAAATTATTGCCATATTTTATTATTTGGCTTTTATTTGGCATGGCGACCTCGGGAGTGTGGGTAATCAACGCGATTTATTTTGCCGACAGATTTGGTTTTGGTTCCTTTGCAATCGGTGTTTTAATGGGTGTGCAAGGGGTATTGATGGCACTCAATCAGATGGTAATTTTGAAACGTTTTTGGTTGAGATATTTCAAAGAACCGCAATTAGTATTATTTATGCTTTTGTTATTTGCGTTTGGCTATCTGTTTATGGGTATGGTATATGCCGTATTATTCTTTTTGGGAATTCTATGTGCCGTGTTTGCTCAATCGGTATTGCGGGCGGTATTTACCAGCGAAGTAATTGGCTTAGCCGAGCCGCGAGTAAAGGGGGAAGTGATGGGGATATTGGGTTCAGTCATTTCTTTGGGTATGATTATTGGTCCGCTTTTGAGCGGTCCGCTCTATATTTTTAAGAATAATCTACCCTTTATTTTGAGTGCCGGTTATATTTTTATCTCATTTTTTATCATCTATCGCCATCGGCAAAGGCTCAAAAATGTGATTCCTGAGGAAAATATTGAAGTCAATGTAATTACCGGCAATCCCGTTTAAATAGCGGGATTTTTGGTAGGTTTGATTTTTTGGGCTAAGCGGTTTAAAATATCTTTATGATCAAAGAATTTAAATACAAATTTTACCGCAATACTACTGATGCGGCGCTAGCGATGTTGACTGATATCAAAAATGCCAAGCAAAGCATCTATTGGGAGATTTACTCTTTTATTGACGATGACTTTAGCCATGATTTTGTGGAAGCGCTATGCGAGCGCGCTCAATTTGGAGTAGAAGTAAAGATAATTGTGGATGCTATTGGCAGTTTTGAATTAAAAAGCAGTGCGGTGGCCAAGATGCGCGCCTCTGGTGTGGATTTGTTGTATTACAACAATCTGTCGCCAAAAATATATCTACGTCTGTGGTTAAAAAATTTATGGTATCGCAACCATCGCAAGGTCTTAATTATTGATGAAGAGATCGTCTTTATTGGCGGAGTCAATGTGGCCAAAGCATATTCCACCTGGGAAGATATTCATGTGAGGATTATTGGTAGGCCAGTGGGAATTTTGTTGCGCGCGTTTGCTCATTCTTATATTTTAAGCGGCGGCAAACGAAAAAATGTTTCTCATCTTTTGAAGCATCGTCTCAAAGAGAATTGGAGAGAATTCAAACGGCATTGTTATTTTATACTGCATTCACCCTCGGTCCGCCATGAGCAATCGGCTAAAAAAATATTTTTTAATAATTTGGCACGTTGTAAAAAAACTTTTAATTTGATGACCCCGTATTTTGTGGCTGATAAAAAATTTTTTACTCTCATGCGCGCGGCTAAGGATAGAGGAGTAGAAGTAAATATTTTTTTACCCGAACGGCCCGATCACCCTCTGCTCGAATGGATCGCCGGATTTTATTATTATTTGGCGCACAAAAATGGCGCTAATATCTTCTTGTCTAGCCGCATGAATCACGGTAAAGCGATGACTTGTGATGATCAGATGGGTTTTATCGGTAGTTTTAATTTTACTCCGCGCAGTTTTTTTTATAACGAAGAGTCCGGGATTTTTTTTCATGATGAGGAGATGGTGAGAGAGCTAAATCTAATTTTTGCCGATTGCAAGAGAAATTATAAAAAATTAAGCAAAGATAATTATCTAAAATTTGATTGGTGGTCTAGGACCAAAGCTTGGCTAGGCAAACATATGGGGGAATGGATATGACACCATTGTCTGATAAAATGCGTCCGCGCAATTTTGATGAGTTTTTTGGCCAGGAAGAAATTGTTGGCCAGGGTAAAATTTTGCGTAATTTGATCAACAACGATGAATTATCATCAGTTATTTTTTGGGGGCCGCCTGGGGTGGGCAAGACTACTTTGGCGCAAATTATTGCCTCAGCTACCAAATCCCGTTTTGTCTCTATTTCGGCAGTGATGAGTGGCAAAGATGAACTCCGACAAGCCGTAGCTGATGCTGAATTTCATCTGAGAATGGAAAAAAAACATACAGTATTGTTTGTGGATGAAATCCATCGTTGGAATAAAGCCCAGCAGGATGCCTTGTTGCCTTATGTGGAAAAAGGCCTAATCACGCTGATTGGGGCCACCACCGAAAATCCGTCTTTTGAAATCGTGGGCGCGCTGTTATCCAGGTCGCGAGTTTTTATTTTAAAAAGTTTGGAAACCAAAGATTTAGTAAAAATTATTGAGTATGCTCTCAAAGATAAAGAGCGGGGACTAGGCGAGTATAAAATCAAAATTAGCGATAAGGATATTGAATTATTGTCTAATTTGAGTAGTGGTGATGCGCGCGTTGCTTTGAATGGCCTGGAATTGGCTTTCAAAGCCAAATTAAAATCCAAAACCGCTGAGATAAAAATAAGTGGCGCTGATATCAAAGAAGCGCTCCAAAAAACCCACCTGATTTTTGATAAAAAAGGCGAAGAATTTTACAACCTCATTTCGGCCCTACACAAAAGTATGCGCGGTAGCGATCCGAATGCGGCGATTTACTATCTGGCGCGGATGCTAGAAGGTGGAGCGGATCCGCTTTATATCGCGCGACGAATATTGCGTTTTGCCAGCGAGGATATTGGCATGGCCAATAGTGAAGCATTAGTGCAGGCCAATGCCGCTTATGATGCCTGTCATAAAATTGGCTATCCTGAGTGCAGTGTGCATCTCTCGCAGGCAGTAGTCTATTGCGCCAAAGCCGCCAAGTCCAATCTGCTCTATACCGCTTATGAAGCGGCTAAAGCCGACGCTATCGCCACCTCTCATTTGGGGGTGCCACTACATTTGCGCAATGCTCCTACCAAATTTATGAAGGAAATCGGCTATGGAAAAAATTATAAATATAATCCGGATTTCAAAGAGAAAGTTGATCAAGAATATTTACCAAAAGAGTTGAAAGGCCGGAATTATTTTAAAAAGTAAATGACAGAATTTTTATTTAGCCAATGCTAGAAAAAGACTTGTATTTTTCTTTCATTAACTCCCAGTGATTCCAATTTTACCCGGATCATTTTTTTATTTTGCAGTAAATTGGCAATTTTTTCCGGCCATTCAATAATAGTGAGTGTGTGATCCTCCCCCAGATAATCTTCTACCCCGATTTCTGTTAGCTCGCGCTCGTCTTTGAGGCGATAGGTGTCAATATGTGCCACCATTTTTATATCACGAATATTGGCTGAGTAAATATTCATCAGGGTAAAAGTTGGACTATTGATTTCATTATCTATCCCTAGCCCCAGAGCCAGTCCTTTCATTAGGGTAGTTTTGCCAGCGCCCAGATCGCCATTGAGTAACACAATATCACCACCGTGCAATTTAGTGGCCAGATCTTTCCCAAAGTTAATTGTTTCGGCTGTATTTTTGGTAATAATTACCATATTGCTGAATTATAAGGGATAAGTTCTATAAAATCAATATTTTATTTGCCAAAAAAGTGATAATTTTGTATAATTAAGGCATCATTTTTTGTAAATTATGTCTATTTCTATTGAAGAAGTGAGGAAAATTGCACAATTGGCGCGTATTAAATTAACAACAGAGGAGGAACAGCGGCACGCTCAGACTATTTCTACCGTTTTAGATTTTGTCAGAACTCTAAATGAAGTGGATACCACCGGAGTAGAGCCTACGGCGCAGGTGACCGGTCTAGAAGATGTGGTCCGTTTTGATATGACCGAGGATTGTCCTCACAAAAAAGAATTATTAGCCCAGATGCCGCTAGTAGAAAATAATCTGCTCAAAGTGCCAGCAGTTTTTAAGGATAGTGAAGAATAATTTTATGAAATTAAATGAATTGACTATCAAAGAAGCCCGTGCAGGATTGGATACCAAAAAATTTAGCGCTGTGGATCTGGCCAAAGCCTGCTTAGAGAGAATTAAAGAACGCAATAGCGAGATCAATGCTTTTATCACTGTTTGTGAAGAGTCGGCTTTACAAGAGGCGAAGCGAGCCGATGAGATGATTGCCAAAGGAGAGGCTCTGCCGCTTACCGGTATCCCATTTTCAGTAAAAGATGCCATTGATACTGCCAATGTCCGCTCGACAGCGTCGGCTAAAATTTTGGACAATTATATCCCGCCATTTGATGCGACCGTGGTCAAAAAAATTAGACAGCAGGGTGGGGTGCTAATTGGCAAAACCAACTGTGATGCCTTCGGTCATGGTGCTAGTAATGAAAATAGTATGTATGGGCCAGTACGCAATCCGCACAATCTTTCCAAAGTAGCGGGTGGCAGTAGCGGTGGTAGCGCCGCTTCAGTGGCCGATAATATGTGTTTATTTTCCTTAGCCGAAGACACGGGCGGATCAATCCGTCAGCCAGCGAGTTTTTGTGGGATTGTTGGTTTGCGTCCCAGTTATGGCCGTAATTCTCGCTTTGGCATCATGCCGATGGCCTCTTCTTTTGACACCGTCGGACCGATGACTAAGACAGTAGAAGATATGGCGATCGTGATGCAAGTAATCGCCGGTCAAGATAATTTGGATGCGACCACCGTGCCGGATAGGGTGCCAGACTATTTGTCGGAAATTGGCGGCAGTGTCAAAGGATTGCGCGTGGGTGTGCCACGTGAATATTTTGATAATGACAACATTGATAAAGAGATAAAGAAAATTGTAGAAGCTCAAATTAAAAATTTAGAAAAACAGGGAATGAAAATAGTGGATGTGTCTTTACCGCTCACTAAATATGCGATTGCGGTTTATTATATCTTGGTACCTAGTGAGGATAGCTCTAATTTGGGGCGGCTAGACGGGGTGCGTTATGGCGTGCGCGCACCGGGTGAAAGCCTATTTGATCTCTATGCCCAGAGTCGTGAACAAGGTTTTCCCGAAGAAGTCAAACGTCGTATCTTGATTGGCACTTATGCCTTGTCGGCCGGATATTATGATGCTTATTACAAAAAAGCCCAGCAAGTGCGTACTTTGATTCGCCAGGATTTTGATCGCGTTTTTGGTGAGATAGATGTGCTAGTGACTCCTACCTCGCCCTTTGCCGCTTTTGCTATCGGTGAAAAAGCAAATGATCCAATTCAGATGTATTTGGCCGATATCTTTGTGTCACCAGCTTGTAGCGCGGGAATTCCTGGGATATCGGTAAATGGCGGTTTTACCAAATCTGGCTTACCAGTGGGTGTGCAGATTATGGGGCCGAGATTAAGCGAGGGTCTGGTGATGAAAGTAGCTAATAATCTTTCTAAATAAAAATTTATGCCAAAAAAATCTCCGGCGAATAATCCAGTACAGGTTTCGGAATCGCCTTTTGCGACCACCGAGTCAGCTAATAGAATCTTGCCACCCCAAAATTTTACCACCGCTGGTGCGGCGGTGAATTATCGCGATAGCTGGAGAATTTTTAGAATTATCAGTGAGTTTATTGATGGTTATCAATTTTTGAGCAAATTTAAAAAAGAGGTGACGATCCTCGGCTCGGCTCGGTTGCCACAAAATAGTAAATATTATCAGATTGCCGAGGAGTTGGGGCGATTGCTTGGAAAAAATGGTTTCACTACCATCACCGGCGGCGGCCCGGGCATCATGGAGGCGGCCAATCGCGGAGCTTATGAGGTGGGCGGTCGGACTGTCGGGATCAATATCCAGTTGCCTTTTGAACAACGTATCAATCCTTATGTCAAAGACTCCACCGGTTTTTATTATTTCTTCACTCGCAAGGTGATGCTCACTTCTCCCGCTAATGCCTTTGTTTTTTTCCCCGGCGGTTTTGGTACTCTGGATGAATTTTTTGAAGTAGTGGATTATATGGAGCTTGGCCATATGCAAAAAGTGCCGGTAGTGCTGGTAGGTAAAGAATTTTGGTCGCCGATTTTGAAATTTTTGCGCGCCAATAGCGGTGATATTGCTCATTCGGTCTCAGAAGATTTTATCAATGCCTGGTTTGTCACTGATAATGCCCAAGAAGCTTTTGATTTTATCAAAGACGCGCCGGATTTTCAAAATGTAGTGGAGGAGAGTGATATGAGCGGTATTCACTGCCAGGCTGGTCCGGATTGGCGCGTGTTTCGGATTATGGCCGAGCTGGTAGAAGGTTTTGAATTTTTGACCAAAATGCAAAATGATGTGACTTTGTTTGGTACCAAAAGTATTTTGCCTGGCTCTTCTTATTATGACGCAGCCTATCAGGTAGGGCGCTCTTTGGCCATGGCGGGTTTCACTACCATCACCGGCGGCGGTCCGGGTATTATGGAGGCGGTGAATAAGGGGGCGTTTGAAGCGGGTGGCGAGAGCGTAGGTATCAATATGCGCACGGAACATGGGGAGAGATTGAATAATTATCTCACCAAATCAGCCGGTTTCTTTTTTCCGTTTGTGCGTAAGCTGATCATCACTTCGCCATCGCAGGCTTTTGTCTTTTTCCCCGGCGGTTTTGGAACTTTACACCAATTATTTGAATTGTTAACTTTGCAGGAAACCAAAAAAATGCCACCCACCCCGACGATTCTATATGGCAGTGATTTTTGGCACCCGATGATTGAATATTTTAAATTGCTTTATCGTGATTTCAAAACTATCAGCATGCTTGATCAAAATCTGGTGCACGTGGTAGATACGCCAGCGGATGTTTTGAAATATTTGCCATAATATGATTCCATATTTTCAGATCGATGCTTTGGTTATTGGACCACTTACTATCCAAGTGTGGGGGATGATGGCTTCGCTGGGTCTGTTGGCGGGTTTATGTTTGCTTTATTATTGGTCAAAAAAATATTTTTTATCTGAGCAGGTGATTTTTGATTTGGCTTTTTATGCAGTGCTAGGCGGATTTATCATGGCGAGATTGTTTCATGTAGTGTTTTATCAAGGGGAATATTACTTGCTTCATCCCGAGGAGATTTTTTATTTTTGGCAAGGTGGATTGTCATCGATTGGCGGGTTTGCTGGCGCCTTGATGGCGATTTATATTTTTGCCAAAGTCAAACATTTTAGCCTGAAAGAATTATGGCCATATTTTGATCTTTTGTCAGTGGGTTTCTGGCTGGGAATGGCAATAGGTAGGATAGGGTGTTTCTTGACCCATCTCCACCCGGGTATTTCTAGTAATTTTATTTTGGCGGTGAAATTCCCTACTGGCGCGCGGCATGATTTGGGATTATATGATTCTATCTTGGCATGGATACTATTTATTATTTTTGGATTGTCATTTAAAAAATTGATCAAAAAACGTTATGGCCTCGTGACTATTTTATCATTTATGAGTTATGCTTTGGTGCGTTTTTGGTTAGATTTTTTACGCGCGACCGATATCCCTTTGGCCGACACCAGATATTGGCATCTCACGCCAGCGCAATGGGGGATGATGGTGATGTTTTTTGGATTGACTTTTTTGCTTATCTTTGATAATATTAAGCAATCTAAAAATTCTGGAGAGGTCGCCTAGTGGTTGATGGCGCACGCTTGGAAAGCGTGTAAACCGAAAGGTTTCGAGGGTTCGAATCCCTCTCTCTCCGCCAATTTACAAACATTAAAAACTTCCTACGTGTGAGGGAAGTTTTTTAATTTTATTTTTACATTAACATTAAATTGATTTATAACTATTTTTTTATTATACTAACTGTAAAATACAATCTATGCATAATATTAAAGCGAGTAATTTCCAATCTATTCCTCGCCAATCTATAAGCTTGGAAGAAAGACGCAAACAAGAGCCAGTTGATGTAAATTGTTGCGGAATGAAAATAAGGGTCAATGCCGGTGTTTACGCTACTTCTGGAGATTCAGAGTTAATGATTGAGACGGTTAATATGTCATCAACGGAAACCTTTTTAGAAGTCGGCTGTGGCACGGGAGTTGTTTCGGTGTCTCTATCCAAACGTGCAAAGTCCGGTATAGGAGTAGATATAAATGATTTGGCAATAGAAAATAGTAAATTCAACGCGCAAAGACATAATGTAAAAAATGTTCAATTTTTTAAATCAAACGTATTTGAGAATATAAGCGGTAAATTTGATGTTATTATTTGTAATCCACCTTACACAAAACATGATATTTTTGATAATATAGATCGCATGTATTGGGATCCTGACGATGAGATGAAGCGTAAATTTTTTAAAGATGTTAATAACTATTTAAAGAAAAATGGAAGAATATATTTTGGCTGGGCCAATTTTGGGGATATTGACGTCGATTTGCCTTTAAAATTAGCAAAAGAAAATGGCTGTGTATTAGAGAAAATAACAGAAAAAAATCATGCCAATAAATTTTCTTTTTTGGTTTTAGAATTTAAAGGGAGCGGTATCTAGATGTTAAAAATATAAAAACATGCTAAATTTATATGATTGAAAATAGTATTGTTTATAAAAATTTTAAAGGCAAAGAATTTTTTCCACTGGCCAAATCAGATGGTGCCCTGCTTTGGGACAAAGAAGGAAAGCGTTATATAGATTTTACTTCTGCTTGGAATGTGGCCAATTTGGGTTGGAATAATCAGGAAATTACTCAGGCAGTGATAGACCAGGCCAAAAAGAATGTACAGGGACTGCTGTGGGGCTCGGATCCAATTCAGGAAGAATATGCTGCCGCTTTGATTAGTGCTTTGCCATCAGGTCTCGATGCCTGCATCAAAGCGACCAGTGGCACTGAGGCGATAGAAGTCTCGCTGAAGGTGGCTCGTGCTTATACCAATCGTAAAAAAATAATTGGTTTTAATAATGTCTATCACGGCCAGCTGTTTGCTTCTCTGGCTTTGGGTGCGCCTGGTAGCCTAAGGCCAAAACTCACCCCCTTGGTGCCTGATATCACACCTATTGAATTTCCACATGAAGATATTGGAGAAGCTGGTTTTGAAATTTTTTTGAATAATTTTGAAAAATTACTGGCTCAAAAAGATGTGGCGGCCGTAGTCACTGAGCCTGGCATAATCACCGGTTGGGGATCTGCTCTAATCGCTTATCCCGCTTTTCTTACTCAGATACGTGCGTTGACAAAAAAATATGACACCTTGCTCATTATAGATGAAGTTGGCACCGGTTTTTCTCGTACCGGAAAATTATTTGGCATTGAACATGAAAATATAATCCCTGATATTATTGTGCTGGCCAAGGGCATCTCCAATGGGGCCGCCGCGATTGCCACTGCGGTGGGGAGATCGGAAATCTTTGAGCCGGCTTTTAATGAGGCGGTGTTAATTTCTACCTTTGGCTGGACGCCGATTGCCTGTGCCGCCGCACTTAAGACCTTGCAAATCCATCAGCGTGATAAAATTTGGGAGATAGCTCAGAAAAAAGGTGATTATATTATAAAAAAAATATCAAATTACATCGGGGAAGAGATAATTGGTGTGCGGGGGATGGGGATGGAAATCGGCGTTCGTTTTAAAGATTCTGTCATCTGCGATCGCATACAACGAGCTTGTTTTGACGACGGATTGCATATAGTGGTAGGTAGTGAAAATAATATGCAGATCATGCCACCGCTTACCATTTCTCAGGAATTATTGGATCAAGGTTTAGAAATTTTTACCGCTCATTTAAAGAATTAGGTTTGTGCACCTTTACACACCTTGCCAGCGCAAGGTGTTTTTGTTATAATAATGTTCTCTATTTTTTAATTTTTGCTTTTATGAAAGATATTTTTCAGAAAATTCAGTCCAATTGGAAATCTGCCATCACCGTTTCTTTGGTTTCTATCCCTTTATCTATTTCTTTGGCCATTGCTTCTCAATCTACGCCCTTGGCCGGTATTATCACCGCCATTTGGGCGGGTTTAATTGCCTCAATTTTTGGTGGCAGTAATTTTAATATCGTCGGCCCCACTGGCGCTCTGTCCGGGATTATCGCCGCTTTTGCTCTTACTCATGGTAGTGGCACTCTTAGTATGTTAGCGATCGTGAGTGGTATCTTTATTTTGGTGGCTTATCTTTTTAAATTAGAAAAATACCTTGTTTTCATTCCATCTAGCGTAATTCACGGCTTTACTTTGGGTGTCGCTTTTGTGATTGGTTTTGGTCAATTCAATTATGCTTTTGGTCTGCGCAATTTGCCCAAACACGAGCGGTTTGTGAGCAATTTATATGAATCTTTTTTGCATTTAAGCAATTCTTCTTATACGGCAATCATAGTCTTTTTGATATTTTTAGCGGCGCTTTTTATCTTGCGTAAATTTTTGCCCAAATTACCGGGAGCAATTTTACTCTCTCCAATTGGCATTATACTTGGATATTATAGCAGTCTTGGTCGTTTGCCGTTTCATCTAGATACACTGGGAGATATTTTTGGTGAGATCTCCGCTCATTTATTTACCAAGCCACAATTGTTTTGGAATTTTTCTTTGATTTCTACCGGTTTTACCGTGGCTCTAATCGCCATTTTAGAGACCATGCTTTCAGCCAAAATTGCCGATGGCATGACCAAGACCAAACACAATGAACGCAAAGAGATGCTTGGATTATCATTGGCCAACATTGCCTCTGGTCTAGCTGGCGGCATCCCTGGTACCGCCGCTTTAGCGCGCACTTCACTCAACATTAAAACTGGCGCGACTCATAAGATTTCCGCCACGATAAGCAGTCTTGGTGTGGCCGTTATCTCTTTGATTTTGTTGCATTATTTCAAGTTTATTCCCATGGCTGTGATCGCCTCTATCTTGGTTTATGTGGCGATTTCTATGGTAGAGACCGAACATTTTATTCGTTATTTCAAATTTGATAAAACCGGATTTATGTTGGCCTTGGTGGTCGCCTTTGTCACTGTGTATGAGGATCCGATTGTCGGGATTTTGTTGGGCACAGCCGTTGCTTTGGTAATGTTTATGGAGAAATTATCTCGCGGCCAATTTGATATTTTTATGAATACTTATAAGAAAGGCAAGGTTGGCACAATGTCGGGAGAAAAATTGACGGAGATCCAAGAGGATAGCGATATTTTGCTGTATTCTATCAAAGGTGCTTTGATGTATATCAATAGCCGAGCGCATATCAATAGATTTGCAGGTGATCTTAAAAAATATAAAGCAATTATTATCCGTTTACGGGAAGTGCATTTTATGGATCTAGACGGAGTTGAGGCTTTGGATGAGATCGTGTCAATGATAAAAAATCGCGGTCAAAAAGTAGTCTTGACCGGTGTCAGCCCGTGGATTGCCGAATTATTAGAGAAAAATTCTCATCAGTATGGCCAATTAAAAGATAGTGGATTGGTTTTTGAAAAAGCGACTCAGGCGCTAAGTTACTTGGGCGTGAAATCTATTGAAGACAAATAAAATCTATGATGAAATACCTTGCCCAAGCAGGGTATTTTTGTTATTATTAAATTATTGGTTATTAGTAAATTACCAATGGATACTATGTTTTTATTTTTAAAGGCGATAATTTTAGCGATCGTGGAGGGAGTGACGGAATTTTTGCCGATTTCTTCCACCGGACATCTGATTATTGTCAATCGGTGGGTCAGTTTTGGTGAAAATTTGACCAAAGTTTTTGATATTGTAATTCAGTTGGGGGCAATTTTAGCGGTGGTAGTATTTTTTTGGCCGCGTCTGTGGCCGTTTTCTAATAATAAAGAGAGTAATTTAGCAGTTTGGAATTTGTGGAAAAAGACTCTGCTTGGTGTGATACCGGCTATTATTCTAGGAGCCTTGCTTGGTCAAGTGATTGAAGAAAAATTATTTAATCCCACCATAGTGGCTCTGGCCTTAATGATTGGTGGTTTGTTGTTGATTTGGGCGGAAAAAAGGAATAAACCGCCTAGCATTTTGACAGTGGATAATATCAGCTACAAAGTAGCTTTTTATATCGGACTAATCCAATGTCTGGCTATGATTCCAGGCACTTCTCGTTCGGCCGCGACGATTATCGGCGCTATGTTGTTGGGTGCCTCACGTTTGGCGGCGGCGGAATTTTCTTTCTTTTTGGCTATTCCCACAATGGTGGCCGCGTCTGGGTATAGTTTACTAAAACACCGCGCGCTATTGTCGTTTTCGGATTGGGCAATATTATTAGTTGGTTTTGTGGCGGCTTTTTTAGTGGCTTATCTGGTAGTGCGCGTGTTTTTTAAATATATTCAAAAAAATAATTTTATTCCTTTTGGTTATTATCGTATCGCACTGGGAGTTTTGGTGTTATTTTATTTTTTATTTAAATAAAAAATATGCAATTAACTAAATTTGGCCATTGTTGTTTGCTAATAGAAGAAAAGGGTGTTCGTATACTCACCGATCCTGGTATTTTTAGTAATGGTCAAAATGATTTAACCAATCTGGATTTGATTTTAATCACTCACGAACATATAGATCACTGCCAGATAGAATCACTAAAACTTATTTTGCAAAATAATCCTACCGCCAACATTATTACTAATAGTAGTGTGGCCGCAATTTTAGAAAAAGAAGGAATTTCGTCGGAAGTGGTAGAAGATAGTGAAGTCTATGAAGTAAAAGGAATAAAGGTAGAAGGATGTGGCGATACTCATGCCACTATTTATCCCACTTTGCCTAAAATACAAAATATTGGTTATTTTATCGCTGATAGTTTGTTTTATCCCGGCGATGTCTTCTATAATCCCAAACGCCGGGTAGATATTTTGGCCTTGCCGATTGCCGGGCCTTGGATGAAGATGTCAGAAGCCTTGGATTTTGCCAAAGAATTATCGCCGCGTATTTGCGTGCCGGTGCATGATGGAATTTTGTCCAATCCAAGCTGGTTTTATCGCAACCCGAAATTAATTTTGGAACCTTTGGGAATAAAATTTTTGGAAATAGAGAATAATAAAACAGTGCAATTATAAATTGTACAATAAAAAATCCCGATTGACTCGGGATTTTTTATGCCCTGTTCATTTTTTTATAAATTAAATATGAGACAATCAATAGAGCGGATGAAATCGCGGCTGAGAGTATGCAGTAGTAGCAGATATAATTGATGACGGCGATTTGCAAATAGGTGAGTCGGATGCTAAATAGCACGGCCAATCCCGTGAGCGGCAGGAGTAGATTCAACAGGAAATTGTATTTTTCTTTTAAGCTAAGCAAAGCGACGATCAACACAAAGATATAGAAACACAGACCAATCACAGCCACAGGGACGCCAAGCACGGTGGAATATATACTCTCAGTCACTATTTGGCAACTATTGACTATGGTGTGGCCAAAACAGCTCAATATTTGCGCTTTGTAATGGGAGTAGGTGAGGTAGGAGGTATCAAAAAAACCGATCATCGCCAGTGATAGCACGGCGTGTTTCCATTTCTTTTTAATAATTACGGGGCGACAGATGAATTGTTTTATTTTATTTAGCATAATTTTATTCTTATTCATCTATTATACTACTTTATATTATTTCTCAAAAGTGTTGTCGGCGCCGAGATCCAGAGTCTGGTCAATTTTTATTTGATCTACAAACTCGTAAGCGTGGCTGACCACAATGATTGCGCCCTCGAAATTATTTAGCGCCTCGGCAATGATTGGTAGATGACGGAAATTGATATGGTTGGTCGGTTCGTCCATGATGAGAAGGCCTGGTTTTTGCAATACAAACCGCGCGTAGCAGAGCAAACCTTTTTGACCTTCGGAGTAAGAGCCGATCTTATTATTTAAAATTTGACTGGAAAGCAAAAACTGGGCGCCGGTGGCATAGATTTCCTGGTTCCACGGATCCACCATCATCTCGGCAAGCGCTTCGTAGCCAGTTTTATTGAAATCAAGACCAGAAAAATCTTGGCGATAGTAGCCGACTTTTACATCTTTGCTGATAGTCGCGCCAATCTCTTCGCCCATAGCCAAGGCCTGCAAAAAAGTGCTTTTGCCAATACCATTTGGTCCTTGGATAATCAATTTTTGTTTTTTACGCAGGAAAATAGGGGAGAGTAAATTTTTGCGGACCGCATTGTGATCCACCATTATGCCAACCGATTTTATTTCTACCACTGGGCCGACAATATCGGTCTGAGAAGGAATAAAAAAATCGCGAATGGTTTTATCTTCCTGACGTTCTTCCACTATGTTGGCTTCATCTTCTTCCACTTGTTCGCGCAGTTTGCTGGCCAACGCGCGCATCTTACCCCCTTTATGGGCAAAAAAGTTTATTTTATCTTTTTTATCTTGAATATTTTTTTGCAACTGGGCGTTTTTGGCGCGTTCGCGTTCGATCTGTGCTTCGATTTCACCGAGCACTACATAATAGTCGCCGACATATTGTTCCACTTTGTGGGTGTAAGAATCTAAATATAATACGCCGTGCGTAAAGGCATTGAGGAAATTGGCATCGTGCGAAATTACTAGACAAGTTTTGGGATAATCCATCAGAAACTGAGTGAGGTGGCCGATACCGTCGGCGTCGAGATTGTTGGTCGGCTCGTCGAGCAGCAAAATATCCGGTTCCTGAATAAGCGCAAACGCCAAAAGCAGACGGGCCTGCTGGCCTCCGGAAAATTGTTTTATTTTTTTATCAAGCGGAGCATTGAGGCGTACCACTTCAAGCACATCTTTTATTTTTTTTGGTAGATCATATCTTTTATCTTCAAACGCCTGAGCAAAAAATTTTTCCACGGTTTTTTCGAAATTCTCCTGTTTCATCACCTGGCTGGCGATAGCGATCGTAGCGCCGAGGCCGATATGAACTTTGCCTTCTTCCGGTTTTAGTTCGCCGGTGATCATTTTGAAGATTGTACTTTTGCCGGCGCCGTTTTGACCCATGATCGTGATCTTGGCGTTTTCGCGTACGGAAAAATTAGCTTCTTCAAGAAGCACTTTATTTTCATCGTAGTAAAATGTCACATCTTCAAAACGCAAGATGACGTCGCCGTGGTCCATATATTTAAAAAACGCTGGAATTATATAGAAAAAATATGGTTCTGTCAATGCAAAACAAAACCTCGTTTGATGATGAGTATAATCAGAGTTGTTAAGAAATTTGTTTCTGGCGGAGCTAAATAAAATCCAAAATTCCTCTTGACTGACCAGAGGATTTTTAATTGCCAAAAAGCTGATTTTGTGATACCATAAAATGAACTATGATGGTCTTACTTTCCATTATTTGGGATCAATATTTACTGATACCGCTAGTCAATGCTCTGATCTGGATCTATAACAATCTCACTGATCATAATTTAGGTTGGGCAATTGTTTGGCTTACCGTTTTATTGCGTATTGTTTTGTTGCCTCTGACCATAATATCTGAGCGCAATGCAGTCAAACAAAAAAAAGCTCAAGAGGAAGCTCTGCAAGCGGCCAAAGCTTTTCGCCATGATGTTATTGCCCAAAAAGAAGAGATTCGTAAAATTATTAAGAAAAATAAAATTTCTCCTTGGGCCAAGGTGTTGGCGCTAATGATTCAGTTGTTGGTCTTGGTGTTGCTATACCAGGTCTTTGTTCGCGGTATTACCGGTGATCGCATCGCCAAAGTCTTATACCCGGCAGTGGATTTTCCCGGGAAGATTAATACTGATTTTTATGGTTTTGATATTGGTCTGGTGCATGATTGGATCTGGGCGGGCGTTTGCGCTCTTTATATATTCTTTTTTATTCTCTTTGAAAATCGTCATCAGAAACATTGGGAAAATAGTCAGGTGGTATTTTTGTTCCTCTTCCCAATTTTCACTTTTTATATCTTGTGGATATTGCCGATGGTAAAATCGTTGTTTGTTTTGACGTCTATGGTATTTTCTGATATAATAGGCATACTAATCTATATATTTACCGCCAAACCAAAATCAGATAGCGGCGGTAATCATCACTAAAACATATGGCTCAGGATTCATTAGATAAATTGATGTACTCTTTTGTAGTGGATGATGTTTTAAAAGGATTTTTTATTACTGTTCCACCAGGTTACGTGGCTTGCGTCTATGATTTAGGCCGAGGCGTTTTGAAGAAAGTTTTGACCCCTGGTTTACATCTCAAAATTCCCTTTTGGCAAAAAGCCAAATTATTTAATGTTCAGACCTTGGAATATTCCATCAATCGTCAATTTAATCCTGAAAATGAAAAGGCGATGGGGGATATACCAATTGCCGCGGTTACCCAAGATGGGGTGCGAGTAGGGGTGGAGGGAACGATCCTTTTGCGTTTGGATGTGCATCAGATCCCTAGTATTTGGCAACAGATTGGTGAAGATTTTGTGGCCAAGATTGTCCGTCCGACTATTCGCAGCCGTATTCGTATGGTATTTAGCAAATTTAATCAAAATGAGATTGTCAGTACCAAGCGTGATGCAGTGGAAATGGAATTAAAAAATGAATTGGAAAGAATCTTTTATGCTCGCGGCATTTATGTAGAAAATGTGCTTTTGCATGAAGTGCAAGCGATAAAATAAATTTAACCCCTCTACTATTGAAGTAAAGGGGTTTTATTTATCTAATTTTTATGGTATAATTTTTTATAGTTTATAAGTTGATTATTATGCTTAAAAGATTGCCATTTTTTTTAATTATTTTATCTTTTGGTATATTTTTAGTTCCGGCTTTAGTTCTTGCCAAGACCACCACTGTTGATTTGGCTGTCAGTGCCTCATCTTCTTATACTTATGACAATACCAAAATTGAATTTTCTGGTGGTACTGCCCGTTTAAAAGAGACAAGTAGTTGGTATAATATCGCTTGGGGTTTTAGAGATGCTATTACTGTTACCAATTTTTCTGGCGCGGCTTTAACCAATTATCCGGTAAAAATCTCTTTGACCACTACCAGTTTAAATTTTTGGTCCAAAGTTGAGAGTACTGGGGCCAGTATTCGTTTTACCAGTAGTGATGGCACAACGTTGATAAGTCACTTTACACAGGATTTTGATTTTACCGGTAATACTTCCACCATTTGGGTAAAGGTTCCTAGTATTGCGGCGAATTCCTCTACTACTATTTATTTATATTATACCAATAGCACCGCCTCGGATGTTTCCAGTGATGATGCAGTTTTTGGACAGACTGAGGATTTTGCTAGTGGTAGTATTGATACCAGTAAATGGGTGGTTTTGGATACTTATGGAGTATTTTCCATATCCAGTGGTACATTATCGGCGGCCGCCTATGAAGGCTCTGGTGTTTGGCATGCCATGTATGTCACTTCTTCTTATGCGATAGATCGGTCTGCTGGTATGATTTTTGAAGTTGATTTCACCACCTTTAATGTTGCAAATAAAGATCAAAATGTCCGTTTTGGTTTAAAGAATACCACCTATGATACCAATCCAATTTTGATGGCCAATATGCCTTATTCTATGGCGTTTGGCGGGCCCTATGGTGGTAGCTATAATATTTCAGTTTGTGAAAATGGTAATACTTGTACGAATGTGACCACCTTTTCCGCCAACACTTCTTATTCTGCGCGTATAGTGGTCTATCCTGGTGGAGGCGCAGATTATTTTATAAAAGGTGGAGCATTTACAGATTGGACATTTTTAGGGAGGACATCATACACTTATACTGGATCATTGGTGGCAGGTTTTTCTAAACAAGAAGCTCAATATACCATAGATAATATCAGAGTCAGAAAATTATCGGTCGGATCAGGTGTCATTAGCGATGTATTTCCCCGTTACGGTAGCGGCTATGTCTTTACCACCACCACCGCTCCCACTTGGGAGGACACCTCAGCGGTTGGTGAACCAGTGGTGATGTATGAAAATAGTATGTTTAAAATGTGGTATACATCTAGTTCTTCACTTGGTTATGCCACCTCATCAGATGGTATCACCTGGGCTCGCTATGTAGGCAACCCGGTTTTTGGCCCTAGCGGAGTGGCTGGTACGTTTGATAAAGTTGCTGCTAATCGTGTAGAAGTAATAAAAGATGGATCAATTTATTACATGTATTATAATGGTTTTGAAACTAGCATGAGCGGTGCAGGTAAAATCGGTCTGGCCACCTCATCAGATGGCATCACTTGGAATAGATACAGTGGTAATCCAATTTTGTCTCCAGGTACTGGCTGGGACAATTTTTCTTTGTATAATACTGCAGTCGTGAAAGTTGGTTCTATTTGGTACATGTTGTATGAGGGAAAGGGAACGGGGGCCGGTGATACTACTCAAATTATCGGTCTGGCCACCTCTACTGATGGTATAAATTGGACTAAATACTCTGGTAATCCAATTATTCGAAAAGGTTTTCCTTATGGTTCTAATTATGCCGCCGCGCCCAATCTTATATATAATAATGGCAAGTTTTACACTTGGTTGATGGGTAATGATGTGCGTTCAAAATTTTTTTTGGAAAGAGCTGAATCAACTGATGCGATAAATTGGAATTTTTATGATACACCAGATTTATATCCTAAAAATTCTTATGAATATATCTCTGTTTCAGATGCGAGTAACCCAATTGAGGTGGGCGGGTCAACTTATATGTATTACAATGGTGGTAATCAAGCGGGAGTGGGAGCGGTTGCTTTGCTAAAGTATAATGGCACACTTAGTAATTTATTAACTGTTTCTAGCTCTTATAAAGATGCCACTAAATTGTTGGTTTCCACTTCCTCTTTATATTCCACCACTTACCCCACCCTCATCGGCCCCGGTGTTGCCTATGATAAAATCACCGCCTTCAATGCCACCAGCACCGGTGGCGGCTCGGTCACTTTTCAAATTTCCAACAATGGTTCCAGTTGGTACTACTGGAATGGCAGTGCCTGGGCATCGGCCTCAAATAGTTCTCAATCCAATTCTTCCACCCTCATCAACACTAACATCACTGCTTTTAGCAATGCCTATCCCAGTGGCACCTTTTATTGGAAAGCCTTTCTTGTCTCAGATGGCACCCAAACTAGCTCGCTCTCCAATTTGTCTTTTGTTACTAATCTCTTTCCAACAGTCACCATTGACACCATCTCAGGCACCAAGAGAGCCTCAGTCACAGTCAACTACAATATCATAGATCCAGACCAAGACACTACCAATTTTTCGCAAACCGCCACCAGTGGTATTGAATATTCTTTAAATGGTAGCACCTGGTCAGATGCCACCGCTAGCACCACCGGCGATGGCCTCACCGGTTTGTCTTCCACCTCCTCACCCGGCCAAGCGCACACCTTTGTTTGGGACACTATCACCGATGCCTCCACCACCGAATCCAACACGGTCTATTTGCGTTTCCGTCCCAATGACGGTTCAGATTTTGCCACCAGTTGGACCACCAGCAGCATCTTTAGTTTAGACAATGTGGCGCCATCTAGCGTCAGTGCCCCCACCTTTGGCACAATCAGTACCACTTCAATTGAAGTGGTGAAACCCTCCGCGGTCACCGATGGCGGCACACTCACTTATTGGCAACTAAGGAGAGACTCATCTACCCTAGGTTCGTTAATTGCTACCTCCACCACGTCTACCACTGTTACTAGTCTCTCTCCCAATACGCAATATACTTTTGAAGCTCGATTTAGTGATTTGGCTAGCAATACCAGTACCTTTAGCGCCACTTCTGCCCTTTATACCGCCGCCAATGTCCCATCTCTTTTATCCGCCACCGTTGACGGTAGTGGCACCCAAGTAGCCCTGTCCTGGAATGGTGATGCTACGGATTATTACGTTGAAAACACTACCGCTAACACCAATTCTAATTGGCAAACCTCCACCCAAAAGACTTTCTCTAGTTTAGCTTGCAACACGACTTATGTTTTTAGAGTAAAAGGTAGAAATGGCGATCAGGTTAATACCAGCTGGTCCTCAGAGGTCAGCGCTAGGACCAATCAGTGTAGTGGTGTAGCGCTTCCAGCCTTTACCCCAGCGGCGCCAATGAGTTCTTTGGCAGTAACGCTTAACAACCAACAAACAACCGTAAGTTCTAGCTCAGTTACCCTAGCGGTCTCGGCTCAAAACGCCAAATGGATGGCCGTTGCTAACGATTCAAGTTTTGCCGGTATTAGCTGGGAACCATACAATGCCACCAAGGATTGGAAATTGTTACCAGGAGATGGCCAAAAGACTGTTTATATAAAGTTTAGATCAGCCGAGGGTGCTGTTTCTGAGGCTTATAAGTTAAATCTTACCTTAAAGGAATCCAATAACAAACCAGTCCAAACTACCACCACAATTACCGCTTCAAAAGAAATAGTGAAAAATAATGACTTAAATTTAAACATTAAAAACCAGGATCAATACACCGCCGGCTCTCTGTTACAACTGTCTTACCAATATACCAATGACACTAAAAAGACCACTAAGATAAGGGTAACACGTGAATTGCTTAACAGCCAAAACAAAGTCCTAAAAAGAGCCTATGGCCAAGCCACCCTTAAACCAGGCAAAAGTTTCACCAACAACACCAAAGAAAAACTTCCCACCACTTTAAAGGATGGTGACTATTCTGTGCGGGTGAGGGTGTTTGAACAGGGGAGTGGGAAGGTGATTGGGGAGGGTGTGGAGTCTTTAAAGATTGTAAAAAAGGCTAAGGGGGCTAAGGTAAAACTTAATTAAAAGCCCGAGGCCATAAGGCCTCGGTTTTATTAAATATTTAGTCTTGACATTGTGGATAACTTTTGTTATATTATCACTCAGTATATTAGAGTGATAATTTTATGAACCAGCGTCAAGAGGAGCTTTTGACCCTAGTAATAGAAAAACACATCCAAACTGCCGAGCCGATTGGCTCTAAATTTTTGGTATCTGAGGCCGGTCTAGATTGGAGCGAGGCTACTGTCCGCAACGAATTGCGTGAACTTGAAGAAATGGGTTATCTGACTCACCCCCATACCAGTGCCGGGCGTATCCCGACTGCTGACGGCTATAAATATTATTTAAGCAAAATAGATTGGTCAAAATTAAAAATCAGTCCAGAAGACTCTCAGTCTCTGGCCTCTTTTTCGGCGTTTGAAGATAAGACTCAAGCGCAGAAAAATCTTGCCAAATTATTGGCCGCCATTACTCAGGAAACGGTAATTTTTGCTTTCTCGCGCGATTCTATTTATTACACTGGCCTATCGCATCTATTTGCCAAACCGGAATTTGTTGAGCTCGGTGTAGTCGGCGATGTTTCTCAGGTATTTGATCGCTGTGAAGATTGTCTCCCCGCTATTTATAATTTGGTGTCAGAAGACATTCGATTTTTTGTCGGTGATGATCATCCTTTTGGTAATTTTTTATCAGCCGGCGCTTTTAAATTTGGTGACAGCGTATTAGTGCTTTTGTCACCGATGCGCACTGATTACAAACGCAACTATTCGCTTTTACAGGTGGTTAAAGAAATTTTAAACAAATAATTCTAAGTTATGCCAATTTTCAATAATGGCGCGCGCCCAGCGACAACAGTAGGAGTATATATAATAAATGATAGCGGTCAGATATTTTTGATGCGTTCACCAAAATGGAGTGCGATGTTGGTACCACCAGGTGGTCATATTGAATCTGGCGAGACGATGGCGCAGGCAGCCATTAGGGAAGTCAAAGAAGAAGTCGGATTGGATATAGATAATTTAGAATTTATCACCGCCTTTGACATGATCGCTCCGGAGGGGTTTTTAAAAGAAAATTATCATTTTGTGGGATTGCAGATGAGAGCGCGTTTAGTAGATAGTTCACAGACACCAACTCTGGATGGCCGAGAATCAGTAGAATACTATTGGCTCAGTCCCAAAGAAATTTTAGAGCGTGATGATGTGGAAAAAAACACCAGAGGAATAATTGAAAAGTATTTTTTAAAAGAAGAAAAGAAAGGATTTTTCACCAAAAAAGAATGCGCCAATTGTGCAGAAAATAAAAATAAAGCCGAGGAATATAAAAATGATTGGCAACGCGCGCTGGCGGATTATAAAAATTTGCAAAAAGAAACCGAACAACGTCGTAGTGAATGGGCGGCGATGAGCAAAGCGATGATCCTGGAAGAATTTATACCAGTATATGAAAATTTTAAGACCGCTTTTAATCACCACCCGGAGCTTAGCGCTGACAACGAAGAACACAAACAGATGAAAAATTGGACTGACGGAATTGGTTATATTATGAAACAGTTTGGTGACATCTTAAAAAATCACGGCATTGAAGAAATAAAAACAATGGGAGAAAAATTTGATCCTAGACTGCACGAGAGTGTAGGGGAGGAATTAGTAGAAGGAAAAGAATCTGGGATCATTGTTAAAGAATTAGTTGGCGGCTACAAACTTGGCGGGCAGATAATAAAAGCGGCCAAAGTGATGGTGGCAAAATAATTGAAATTTTATTAATTTTCTTTTTAGCCGCACGACTAAAAAGAAAAAGGAGAATAGGTATGTCATTAATTCGTTGGAGCCCGCTTTGGGATCCATTTGAGCAGATGGATGAAGCTTTCACCCGTCTGCCGGCTGTGAGCTCTGCGCTCAAGGCATTTACTCCGGCGGTGGATATCTACGAGACCGATAAAGCGGTGGTTGTAGAAACTCCTTTGGCCGGGGTGAGCCCCGAGGATGTCAAAGTGAGTGTCGAAAAAGGTGTGCTCACTTTGCAAGGAGAGAGCAAAAAAGAGCATGAGATTGAAGAAAAAAATTATTATCGCAAGGAGGTGCGCAGTGGCGCTTTTTATCGCCAAGTAGCACTGCCAACCGCTGTCGCCGAGGATAAAGTAGAAGCCAGTTTTGAAGATGGAGTACTAAAAATCACTTGTCCCAAAACTCAGCCAGCTCATCCCAAGAAGATTGAGATTAAAGTTAACAAGAAAAAATAGTTTGTAATTCCGACAGAGTCCCGACTTGGTCGGGATTCAATCGGGAATAAAAATTATTTAAATTAAAAGGTAATTAATTATATATATTATGTCCAAAGTATTAGGAATCGATCTTGGTACAACCAATAGTTGTATGTCTATTATCGAGGGCGGACAACCAAAAGTCCTCGAAAACAAAGAAGGGGCTCGTACCACCCCATCTATCGTCGCCGTAAGTAAATCCAGTGAACGCTTGGTTGGTCAATTGGCCAAACGCCAAGCAGTTACCAATCCGGAAAATACTTTGTATTCCATCAAACGTCTTATTGGTCGCAATTGGAATGACGCTGAAGTACAACGCGATCTCAAACTCATGCCATACAAGATTGTAAAATCCGGTGAAGGCGTGAAAGTACAAATGCAAGGCAAAGAATATTCTCCTCAGGAAATTTCTGCGATGATTTTACAAAAAATGAAAGCCGATGCGGAAGAACGTTTGGGGGAAAAAGTTACTGAAGCGGTAATTACCGTGCCAGCTTACTTTGATGACTCTCAACGTCAAGCTACCAAAGATGCTGGTGAAATTGCCGGCCTAAAAGTTTTGCGCATTATCAACGAGCCAACGGCGGCGGCTTTGGCTTATGGTTTTGATAAAAAAACCGAACAAAAAATCGCCGTGTATGATTTGGGTGGTGGTACTTTTGATATCTCTATCCTTGAGGTCGCTCCCGATAATGTCCAGGTACTTTCTACCAATGGCGATACTCATCTTGGCGGTGATGATTTTGATCAGGTGGTGATTCGTTGGATTTTAGGTGAATTCAAAAAAGATCAGGGGATTGATTTAGGCAACGATCCGCTCGCTCTACAACGTATCAAAGAGGCGGCCGAAAAAGCCAAGATTGAATTATCTACTGCTCAGGAGACGGAAATCAATCAGCCATTTATTACTTCTGATGCCACCGGTCCAAAGCATCTGGTAATGAAACTAACCCGCGCTAAATTGGAAGAATTGGTTGGCGGTTTGGTGGAAAAAACTCTTGAACCAGTGAAAAAAGCGCTTGTTGATGCCAAACTTTCTCCCTCGGATCTCAATGAAGTAGTGATGGTTGGTGGTATGACCCGTATGCCACTGGTTTTCCAAACAGTTGAGAAATTTTTTGGCAAAAAACCAAATATTTCAGTCAATCCTGATGAAGTGGTGGCTGTTGGCGCCGCTGTTCAGGGTGGTGTACTCAAAGGTGATGTGAAAGATGTGCTATTACTTGATGTCACCCCGCTTTCCTTTGGTATTGAAACCATGGGTGCGGTGATGACTAAATTAATTGAACGCAACACCACCATCCCGACTTCAAAATCGCAAGTATTTTCCACGGCCGCTGACAATCAACCGAGTGTAGAAATCCATGTCTTGCAGGGTGAACGCCCAATGGCTACTGATAATAAATCTCTTGGCCGCTTTATTTTGGACGGTATTCCAATGGCCCCACGCGGTATTCCTCAAATCGAAGTGACTTTTGATATTGATGCCAATGGTATTTTGAATGTCAAAGCCAAAGACAAAGGTACTAATAAAGAACAAAGTATTCGCATTGAAGCTTCTTCTGGTCTAAGTAAAGATGAAATTGAAAAAATGAAAAAAGAAGCGGAATTGCACGCCACCGAAGACAAGAAAAAGCAAGAATTAATTGAGGCGCGCAATATTGCCGATACTATGATCTACACCACGGAAAAAATGATGAAAGAAGTGGAAGAAAAGAAAGTGACTATCACTGATGATGAAAAGAAAAAAGTGGACGATGGTCTTAAAGCGCTCAAAGAAGCAAAAGATAAAGATGATGTGGAAGCTATTAAAAAAGCTTCTGATGAATTATCTAAATCTGCTCAGGCCGTGGGTATGAAAATGTACAGCCAAGAACAAGTCAACAAAGGCTCGCAAGGTGGTGCTGGCAATGGCGAAGCTGGTGCTAATCCAACTGATAAAAAAGACGAAGGCCCAATTGAGGGTGAAGTGGTGAAATAATTAGTTAGAAATGATATAATATGCGGGCAGACTTTTCGGTCTGCTCGTGTATTTCATAATTATGTCTAAAGATTATTATAAAATATTAGGTATTGAAAAAAATGCTACCGCTGATGAAGTAAAAAAAGCTTTCAAAAAAGCGGCCATGCAACATCACCCTGACAGACCGGGCGGTGATGAGAAAAAATTTAAGGAAGTAAATGAGGCCTATCAGGTGCTTTCCGATGCCGATAAACGCAGTCGTTATGATCAGTTTGGTTCGGATTTTGAACAGCAAGGCGGTTTTGGCGGCGGGGCAAACTGGGAAGATTTTATGCGTTCGGCGCGCGGCCAGGGTGGTGGTTTTCAATTTGAAGGCGATTTGGGTGATATTTTTGGCGAGATGTTTGGCTTCGGCGGCGGACGTAGCCGAGGAGGACGCCGTGCGCGCGGTAGTGATATTCAGGTAGATGTAGAATTAGATTTTAAAGAGGCGGCTTTTGGTGCAGAAAAGCAGATTCATCTGCGTAAACAAAGTGTCTGCGAGACATGTGGCGGCAATGGCGCTGAGACTGGGAGTAAATTGGACACTTGTAGTACCTGTAAAGGTCAAGGTCAAGTGGTGCAAGTACAACGTACTTTTTTGGGAGCGATGCAGACTGTAGTTATTTGCAGTGAATGTCAAGGTAGAGGGCAAAGACCAAGTAAAAAATGTAAAAATTGCGGTGGCGATGGTATTTTGGCGAAATCTCAGGATCTCACCATAAAAATTCCAGCTGGTATTGATAGCGGCGAATCAATCCGCTTGTCTGGCTACGGCGAAGCCGCGCCACATGGCGGCCAAAGCGGCGATCTGTATGTGCGTGCCCACATTAAACCAAATAAATATTTTCATCGTGAGGGTTTTGATGTTTTTACAGAAAGCGAGATTAGTTTTCCTCAGGCTGTGCTTGGTGATAAAATTGAAGTAGAAACTATTGACGGAATGGTAAAATTGGTAGTGCCAGAGGGGATTGAGTCTGGTCAATTGATAAAATTGAAAGGGCATGGCATTACGCATTTGGGTCGTAGCAGTCGTGGTGATCAATTTGTAAAAATAAAAATCCGTGTGCCTAAAAAACCCAATCGTGATCTTAGGAAAAAATTAGAAGATTTGAAAAGTGAATTGATTGTTTAATTTATGAAAAAAATATTTTTATTTTTATTAGTTAGTTTGATTTTTACAAATACCACATTTGCCAAAAGCAATCGTGATGTTTTGTATGATTCGTTACAAAAAGTTAAAACATTAACTAGTGAACATATTTCTACAGATAGTAATGTAATAGCGGTTAATGAAAAATTAAAAGATGGTTTGATAAGCCATTTTCAAGGGGAGTATTTTTTTGATTTTTCTAACAGTTTTTCATCACCTAAATGTCGCTATGGAGATATATTTAATATCAGTGATTATTTTGATTATTCCAAGAAAAACAGCAGCAGGATTGTAAAAAGTTCAATGAATGGCTATCGTTACGATATGGTTTTTGACGATAAAGAGGTTGTTAAATATTGGATAAGAACAAAATCTCAACCAGATGAATGTCTTTCAAAAAATAATTTTGTAAATAGTTTTTATCGGACAGATGATAATACCAATACCGCTTCATCATTTTTTTATAATTTTTTGAATAAATATAAAAATAATATTACGGTACAAAAGTTAAAAGATGATATGGTTGCCGGTAGTCCTACTTATCATTATAAAATTGTTGTTAAAACAAAAACGTATCAAAAGTTTTCTCAGGATTACCTTAATTCATTTAAAGATAGCGCGTTGGAGGCTGCTATTGCGCCATTACAGTTTAAAGATATATTTAAGATAAAATTAGTTAATTATGAATTCTGGGTTGATAAAATTTCTGGTTTTCCATTAAAAACATCTTATGATATGACGGCGGTTGGAATTGACAAAAAGAAAAAAACTAATGGCCAGGTAGTTTTAAAGGTAAAAAATACCATTGATTTTATCGCGCGGCAAACTGATCATAAGTTGGATCCGGGTGATTTAAAAGCTAATTTAGCTATACCAAAAGATTTTGTTGATTTGGATGCGAGTTCGACTTCTATAGTACAATAAATATAAAAAATTGAAAAAGTATACCAAAAATGGTATACTTTTTATATACAACTTGCCAACAAATAATTGGCGATGATAGGCCAAAAGGTCGAATAATTTCTAAAATAAAATAAAAAATAATTTATTAATTTTAAAATAATTATGAAAAAAGTATTATCTACTTTATTGATATCTGGCTTAATTTTGGCCGCCGCTCCCGCCAGCGCCCAAGTTGGCACTAGTTCAGATGGTGGTGTCGTTAAATCCAATCTTGGCCAAGAGATCAAGAAAATTAATCAAGAAGCTAAGGAAAAGATTAAAGACCTTAAAGAGGATGCTAAATTCAAAAAAGCGGAGATAAAGGCGCAGGCGAAAATCAATAAAGAAAAAATAAAAGAAGAAATAAAAGCCAAAAAAGTAGGTGAAACAGCAAAAAAAGACGCTAGACAGGCCTTATTAAAGGCGAGGAACGAGGCGATTAGGGTTGCCAACAAAGCTTTTACCGCGGCTATTAAAAAAGCTCAAGCGGATTTGAAAGCCGCTTTGGAAAAGGCCAGAGCTGATTATCAAGCTGGTTTGAAACAATTGTCAGAAACTGGTGTAGTTGCACCAGCCCCAGTCCCAGCTCCGACCCCAGCTCCGACCCCAGCCCCAATCTCACCAACAAGTACAACCCCAGTCCCAACTTCAACACCGGTCTCCACTAGCACCGCCACTCCGGTTGCTACCACTTCTGCTCAGTAATTTAGTAAAAAATCTTCCCGATTTAGTTGGGAAGATTTTTTTTATCGAGGATTTCATTGACCATCTTATCCGCTTCTTTATTATTTTCTCTAAGAGTGTGTTGATATTTTACTTTTTTAAATTGTGAAGAGGCGTTATAGGCTTGAATAAAAAGTTTTTGCAAAGACGGTTCGCGCACTTTGTATTGCCCAAGCATCTGTTTGGTGACTAGTTCACTATCCAGTATGCATTCTACTTCGGTCGCTCCTAGTTCTTTGGCCCGTTTGAGTCCAGAAATTAGAGCGCTATACTCAGCGAAATTATTGGTTTGTTCGCCTAGATATTCGCCATAAGCATCTAGTATGTGATTATTTTCATCTTTGATCACTATGCCAGCGGCTGCAGGACCAGGATTGCCGCGCGCACCGCCATCGGTAAAAATAGTTACTTTCATATTTTTAATATTGTATTTGCCACAAGCCTTTTTGTTCATTAATTTCTGCTGAAAATAATAGCATACGATTTTGACTATCAGCCTCAGCATCATTTATCTTTTGATTGATTAAAATATGGTTGACAAAATAATAGGGGAATAGAGCAGTCATTTTATCCGCCCAAATCAAACCCAGAGTATTGTATTCATCTAAAACGACTACTTTTTGAAGTTGTTCCCCGGAGCGATTGAGCAAAAATGGTTCTTCTCCCCGGCTATAAGTGGTAATTTCCCATGGTGTCCACATAATCCACCAATTATTATATTTTGAGCTGAGAAATTTTTCTCCGTAAAAATTATATTGTTTGTCATTGTATATGAGCAACATATCAGACTGGTTTGGTTTTTTAAGCAACAGTTCATTATTTACTGCGCTAACAAACCGCCAATTATTTTGGTTGTTATTTATATCAATGTTGTTTAACTGCAAGAAATTTTGAGCAAAACCGAAAGTATTTTTGATAATTAACAATTGATTGGTAGAAGTAGTTTTTTGAATTGTCCAAATTTGGCGGTTGTCTGAATACCAATCTAGGAGATTATTTTTACTGATGACGGTCTTTTGTTTGTTAGCTACATTGATGACGATTAGTTGATTTTTGGTAGAGTAATAGATCTCATTTTCATAGCCATTACCCCATTGCCATTTGCTGATTTTATTTGTCTCTATGCTATTTAGATACCAATTATCTTCAATTTTTTGAGTGTTGAAAATTTGGATTTTGGAGAGAGATTCATTACTTAAAGTCAAGTAATTGGAGCGAGGTGACCAATCTACTTTAATTTTTTCTTTGTCATTACTAGATAGTAACGAAGTTTCTTTTTGGCTATTTAAATCACGCAAAAAAAATTCCTGGCGGTTTGAAATATTTTTTTGATAAACCAAGTATTTATTATCCGGTGATAAATTTAAGTTGCTAATTTCTCCCTCAGTTATTTTTTGCGGCTGTGATTTTTTAATCAATTTAATCTCTTTGATATAGATAGTCTGTCGACTCTCAAGTGTCACTTCTTTTTCCCAATCGTAGAATCCTTCTTGACTGATTTTAATTTTATATTTACCCGGGTTGACATTTTTAAGGCGAATTGGGATCTTAATATCAATTTTATTATTATTGAGATAGACAGTGGCGGATTTTGGTAAGATATCTATGCTAATAGCTCCGGTTTGTCGGATGATTCCATTTTTAAAATCATAGTGATACCCGGCAGTATAAAAAACCAATAAGGGAGAAATAATAAAAAAAGCCAAAATAAATATGGTGAGCATCGCCAGTCGCCAGGATCTGGTAAATTTACTACCGGGATATTCCATAAATTAAATACGGGTGTCTGATATTTAGTTTGCAATATTTGTATCCTTGTAGTATAGTATAAACAAGGAAAAAAATAAAGACATAAATTATGTCCTATCTTATCATAAATGGTGGTAAAAAATTAAAGGGTGAAATTGAAAATCAGTCAGCTAAAAATTCGGCGGTAGCCATCCTGTGCGCGAGTGTGATGCTTAAAGGAAAAACTACCTTATCAGACATACCACAAATTGAAGAGGTGAATAGAATTATCGAGTTACTACAAAGTATTGGTGTAAAAACGCGTTGGATTAGAGATGATGCTCTTGAAATTGATGCTAGCGGCAATTTAAAATTAGATAAAATTGATATCAATGCTTCTGAAAAAACGCGCGCTTCAATATTTTTATGGGGTGCTCTGTCTAAACGAGTAAAAAGTTATAAAATTCCCAAAGCCGGTGGCTGTCATCTAGGAGAGCGTACTGTACGCCCGCATTGGTATGCTCTGGAAAAATTGGGAGTAAAAGTGGAATCTACTGATTGTTACTATATAGTAAAAAATTCTCTTCTGCACGGCGCTTATATTGTGATGTACGAATCCGGCGATACTACTACCGAAAATGTCATCATGGCCGCAGTGCAGGCCAAGGGAAAAACTACGGTTAAGATGGCCTCGGCTAATTATCAGGTACAGGATCTGTGTTATTTTTTGATCAAAGCCGGCGCCAAGATCAAAGGAGTGGGCACTACCACACTTGAAATTGAAGGAGTAGAAAATCTCAAACCAGTTGATAATTATCCGATAATGCCCGATCCAATTGTGGCGATGACTTTTATCTCGGTCGCCATTACTACCGGTTCAAATTTAACTATAAAAAATTGTCCTTTGGAATTTTTGGAATTGGAATTGTGTAAATTGGATGTCATGGGGCAAAAATATAAGATTAAAAATGAGCGCTTATCTAAAAATGGATATTTCAAGATAGTAGATATTGAAATTATAAAAAGCGCTATCAAAGCTTTACCCGATAAAATTTACGGCCGTCCTTTTCCTGGTCTAAATATTGATAATTTGCCGTTATTTATCCCGATTTTGACCCAAGCGCAGGGCCGTACCCTAGTGCATGATTGGGCCTTTGAAAATCGGGCGGTCTATGCTTTGGAATTGCAGAAATTGGGAGCCAAAATTACCTTGCTTGATTCTCATCGTTTGTGGGTGGAAGGGCTGACCAAATTTTCTCCCAATGAGCTAATGTGTCCACCGGCTCTACGCCCTGCGGTCAACGTCTTGATCTGTATGTTGGGAGCCGAAGGCAAATCCATTTTACGCAATACTTATGTCATTGATCGCGGTTATGAAAATTTATATATGGTTTTAAATGCCGCGGGGGCCGATATTAAAATAGTTAAAGAATAATTAAAATTATGCAAAATAATCTTACTCCCACCAAAGAGCGGGCGCGCAAATATGCCCATGTTTATTTTTCTGTAATCATGTCGGTGATTTTGTTTGGCCTGGGTATATTTACCGGTCAGATAATTGATTCTAAAAAATTGATCACCAAAGCCGCTGATAATTCCAGTCTGGAAGCCAATATTATCAATATTAATCGCAGTCAAAATAATTCCAAAGAGATAGATTTTGAGCAATTTTGGAAGGTGTGGGACATGGTCAAAGCCAAATATGCCAAACAGCCAGTCAAAGATGCGGATTTGTTTTATGGCGCTATGCAGGGAATGGTGGCGGGTCTAGGAGATCCTTATAGTGTCTATTTCCCTCCCAAAGCGGCTGAAGAATTTAACAAAAGTTTAGATGGGGAATTTAGTGGTGTCGGGATGGAAGTAGGGATAAAAAATGATCAATTGGTTGTAATTGCTCCCTTAGACGGCACGCCTGCCAAAAGGGCTGGACTTTTGCCGGGAGATAAAATTTATGCCATTGACAAAATCCCCACTGCGGGCATGGATACAAATTCGGCGGTAGAAAAAATCCGCGGCCAGGCCGGCACCAAAGTTACTCTCACCATTGGCCGGGCTGGATTATCCAAACCCAAAGATTTCGTGATTGTACGCGAAAAAATTAATGTGCAGTCAGTTTCTTTTTCTATAAAGAATAAAAATATCGGCTATATTCGCATTATGCAATTTAATCAGGATACGGTTGCTGGTTTTAACAAAGCCGTTGCTCAATTGCAAGCCAAGAAAATAAATAAATTAGTGGTGGATTTACGCAATAATCCCGGTGGTTATCTGGATGCGGCGGTAACCTTGGCCAGTGAATGGATCCCAGATGGCCAAATTGTCAGTGAGAAATTTAGTAACGGCGTTTCCAATGAGCATTTGTCTATTGGTGCGCATCGTTTACAGGACACAAAGACAGTGGTTTTGGTAAATGGCGGCTCCGCTTCCGCGAGTGAAATCTTGGCTGGCGCTCTGCAAGACACCAAACACGCTACCATTGTTGGTGAAACTACTTTTGGCAAAGGATCGGTACAAGATTACGAAACTTTAAACGACGGTTCGGCTCTAAAAGTAACCGTTGCAGAATGGTATACACCACTAGGTAAAAATATCAATAAGCAAGGAATTGTGCCGGATGTCGTAGTAAAGGAAGATTGGAGTAAAGAAAAAGTTGGCGAAGATGTAATGTTGCAAAAGGCTTATAGCATTTTTGCTGGAAAAGCAAAGACCGCGGTGACAAAATAATAAATAAAAAAGACAGAAATAATTTCTGTCTTTTTTATTTTTACATTCTTTCTTCCCAATGTCTATCAGTCTCTACCTCTAATTGCAGATATATTTTTTTATTTAGCGCTGTCTCCAATTCTTTGCGGGCGGCGATACCGATTTCTTTGAGCGCGCGGCCACCGCGGCCAATAATCATTTTTTTATATCGAGGATCAGAGGTTAAAACAGTGGCTTCAATTACGATAATTTCTGGTTTTTCTTCAATTTTTTCAACTCGTACACTGATAGTATAAGGCACCTCTTTGCGCAAAGCCAATAGAATTTTTTCGCGAATTATTTCTTCTACCCAATGTTCTTTACCGATATTGGTAATTTGATCGCCCTCGTATAATGGTTCGCCTTCGGGCAAAAATTCAAATACTTTATCTTTGAGTGGCTGGATATGGCGATTAAACAGCGCTGAAGATTCAAACACTGCATCAAAATCTTGTCCTAATTGTTTGTAATCTTCTAGAAAAGTTTTTTCTTTCTCGGGCAGATCGCATTTATTGATTACCAAAATTTTTGGAATATCTAATTTGCGCAACATGGACAAAATATAGCGTTCTTCCGCGCCCAGAGCTTTGGTTGGGTCAACGACATAAATTACCTCGTCAATTTCTTGCATTGATTCTTCAACGCGGCCTATCAGTTTTCCAGATAGCGGATTATTCTTTTCTTTTAATACACCGGGAGTATCTACGAAGATAGCTTGCCCATCGGTGGTGTTGAGCACCCCATGGATAATATCCCTGGTAGTCTGGGGTTTGTGAGTAACAGCTGATAATTTTGTGCCAATTAGCGTGTTGAGAAGAGTGGATTTACCGGTATTGGAACGGCCAACCAAAGTGATGAAGCCGCATTTGAATTTTGGCTTAATTAGAGTCTTTTTGATAGCAGTTTTTCTGGGCATAAATAATATTGTAGCTTTTGACTAATAGTGCTATAATACTAACGTAAAAAGCCTAATTTTGCAAGTTTGGTATGAAAGTTGTTTTATTACAAGATGTGAAAGGTTTGGGTAATGCTGATGAAGTAAAAGAAGTGAGTGAAGGATATGCTCACAATTTTCTTTTCCCCAAGCATTTGGCGGTGATTGCCAAAGAGCAGACTCTAAAAGAGTTAAATGATAAAAAACGTCGTCAGTCCAAAGAAGCGGAGGAGGAATTAAAAGATCAACAAGAATTGGCCAATAGATTGGATGGGTTAGAGATAATGATCAAGGAAAAAGCCAGTGATGGCGGAGTCTTGTATGCGGCAGTTGGTCCTAATAAAATTATTCAAGAATTAAATAAACGCGGATTGAAGGTGGATAAAAACCAGATTGAAAACAAGACCGTTAAACAAGCTGGCGATTATAGTTTTAAAATCAAATTACACCATGGATTAGAGGCCGAAATAACGGTCAGGGTTGAAACCCTTTAAAAACGGACGAAGTAGTGTCCGTTTTTAGTTTTAAATGGAATAATATTATTAAATAGTAAAAAACTATGAAGACAAAATTCATTTTTGTGATTGGCGGAGTACTAAGCGGAGTGGGGAAGGGTGTGACGACAGCTTCTATCGGACGTATTTTTAAAAATTATGGTTTTCATACCTCGGCTATCAAAATTGATCCCTATATCAATGTAGATGCTGGCACCATGAATCCGGTAGAGCACGGTGAGGTGTTTGTCACCGAAGATGGCGATGAGACTGATCAGGATATTGGTAATTATGAGCGTTTTTTGGATACCGACCTTTACTCTACCAATTATATGACCACCGGCAGGGTGTATCTTAGCGTGATAGAAAAAGAGCGCAGTATGGGTTATAAGGGTCGCTGTGTGCAGGTGGTGCCGCATATCCCAATGGAGATTATTGATCGTATCAAGAGAGCAGCCGAAAAGACCAAAGCGGAGATTATGGTAATTGAAATTGGCGGTACGGTGGGTGAGTATGAAAATATTTTATTTTTGGATGCCGCTAGGATGATGAAACTAGATAATCCCGATGATGTGGCCTTTGTATTGGTGAGCTATCTACCAGTACCTTCACATCTGGGTGAAATGAAAACTAAACCCACTCAGCATGCCGCGCGCATGCTCAATAATAGTGGTATTCAGCCGGATTTCATTATCGCGCGCGGCCAACATGATCTTGATAAACCTCGTCGTGAAAAATTGGCTTTCTTCTGCTGGCTACAATCCAAAGACGATGTCATTGCCGCGCCGGATGTGGAGAGTATTTACGATATTCCCGAGGTATTGGAAAAACAAAATTTTGGCAAATTATTGGCCAAAAGATTGAAAATAAAATTAACTAAGCGACACAACGGCGCCAAGTGGGATCAGTTTATCACCAAGATGAAGACAGCCAAAAAAGTGGTCAAAATCGCGGTGGCGGGCAAATATTTTGCTACCGGTGATTACACTCTATCCGATTCTTATATCTCAGTCATCCAAGCGGTGAAACATGCGGCCTGGAGTCTGGGGGCGCAGGCGGAAATGACTTGGATTGACAGTGAGGATTTTGAAAAAAATCCAAGTAGTCTAAAAAATTTGAGTCAGTATGACGCCTTGATCGTGCCCGGTGGATTTGGCACTCGTGGTATTGAAGGTATAATCAGCGCCATAAAATATGCCCGTGAAAATAATTTGCCATATCTTGGCCTTTGTTATGGTATGCAGTTGGCTACTATTGAATTTGCTCGGCATGTACTTGGTCTCAAAGATGCTCATACAGTGGAAGTAAATCCAAAAACCAAGCATCCGATTATTCATATCAATCCACTCCAGGCACAGAATGTCAGCCATGGCCGCTATGGCGGCACGATGCGTCTGGGGGCTTATGATTGTGTCTTAAAGTCTAACAGCAAATGCGCGGCGGCATATGGTGAGAAAAAAATAAGCGAGCGCCATCGTCATCGCTATGAGTTTAATAATGACTATAAAGAAGCGATTGATCAGGCGGGATTGAAGGTGGTGGGTGTCAATGAAGAGAAAAATTTGGTAGAAATTGTTGAGCTCAAAGATCATCCATTTTTTGTGGGCACACAATTTCATCCTGAGCTAAAATCTCGTCCGACTCGTCCACATCCATTGTTTGTGGGGTTGATGAAAGCGGCTTTGAAGTAAAAATATAAAAAGACCCCTATCAAAGTATGATAGCGGTCTTCAAAACTACACTTTTGTTTGTCGGGCTGAGAGGACTCGAACCTCCGACCTCGTGGTCCCGAACCACGCGCGCTAGCCAACTGCGCTACAGCCCGTCTAGTCGGGGTAACACGACTTGAACGTGCGACCTCTTGCACCCCATGCAAGCGCTCTAGCCAACTGAGCTATACCCCGAAAGTCC
>Ga0233425_10001868_pt1 | contig 44405 bp, 28 predicted proteins | sample Watercolumn_Towu_2_FD_181712 | JGI IMG/M metagenome (GOLD analysis project Ga0233425, IMG submission 181712) | Freshwater microbial communities from Lake Towuti, South Sulawesi, Indonesia - Watercolumn_Towuti2014_140_MG | ecosystem: Environmental > Aquatic > Freshwater > Lake | place...
CAGCACTACTTTGGCACCAACGCTTCAGAACCGGATTCACACCACTAGATGTCTCTTTTGAGAACGCTACAACCGTCGTTCCCGATTGCTCACTGAGAAGGAGACTTTCCATATCGCTATTAATGTGCTCGTCACCAAAGGAATATCCACAGATGAACAACACTTGCCGACGCCCGGCGCCAAGTATTGTCCGAAAGTGCTGAAACATACAGCCGAAAGGATCAAGCCGCGAAGCTACATACTTGGTCGATTGCGGGTAGATTAGCACATTGCCCTTTTCGCCAGACCTGTCTGGATAAAGCTCGTCGTGTCGAACTCTGAAAATGTGGCCCCGCTCGCTCGCCGCGCGGTACCAGTCAATTGAGCCATGCAGCTTCGCGACTATGGCTTTGGGCTTGTAATCTGTTTGCGCCGCGCGGAATGCCTCCTCGCTCCAAAATGCCACGGCCCCACCCGTAAAGCCGTCCGCATAAGGAAGGCGTTCGAGCGAAAGCGCATCTTCAATAAGAGTATCGTAGTTTGTAGTGACGAAGTGAACTGGCTCGCGGAATGCTTCGACGCCAGCCCGTCCAACCCGGTAGAGGGCCCTCACAAACCGTCGATGATCGTCGACTCTGACAATTGGATTGTCTGGCTTGCCGATTTGCTCTTCAGCATTGTCACTCTTGGGCTTGTAACCACTCCGGAGCACGTCGCGGATGTGGCCGAGAATCTGATGATGAACAGCTTGAAGCTCAATTTTTTTGATGCGCTTTCCGCCGACCTGAAAACACGCATCCTTCGCACGTTCGGCCAATGCGATCATGTCCCCAAGGTGACTTAAAATATGCTCGATATGGCAGTTAGTCGGAAGTTCAGTTCGAATAAAATTCACTATCTCAATAGCTTGCGCCTTGTTTGGCCTATCGCTCTCCTCGATGAGCGCACTGACGCGATTGGTGAGCGGATACATCAAAGGAATGCCGGCGTTAACGCTTACGCCTGCTCCCAATAGCCAAACTTGGCGGGGAGATCGCAGATGCTCGTCAAATTGCTTGGCTATATCCGAATCAGCGCTCATCGCTGTGAAATCCTAAAACTATTGAGCCCGAAAACTAGAGCAACTTAACTATGCGAAGAGATGTCTCACACCAACCTGCTCTGCGCCTTCGCCGCTGCAATAAAACTCGCGAAAAGCGGGTGCGGCTCGAAGGGGCGCGACTTCAATTCGGGGTGATATTGCACGCCGATGAACCAGGGGTGTTCGGGAATTTCGACCGTCTCTGGCAATAGCCCGTCGGGCGACGAGCCGGCGAATAATAGTCCGCAATCCTCCAGCCGATCGCGATAGGCGAAATTCACCTCATAGCGATGGCGGTGGCGCTCGGAGATTTCGGTCTCGCCGTAAATCCCCGCGATGCGCGAGCCCGGTTTCAATAGCGCGGGATAGGCGCCAAGACGCATGGTGCCGCCCATGTCGCCGCCCGCCGCGCGTTGCTCCAATTCATTGCCCTTGAGCCATTCGGTCATCAGCCCCACGACCGGCTCGGCGCAGGGGCCGAACTCGGTCGAATTCGCCTTCTCTATGCCAGCCAGCGCGCGGGCGGCTTCGATCACCGCCATCTGCATCCCGAAACAGATGCCGAAATAGGGCACGCCGCGCTCGCGGGCAAAACGCGCCGCGAGAATCTTGCCTTCCGCGCCGCGCTGGCCAAAGCCGCCGGGCACCAGAATGCCGTGCACATGCTCAAGATGCGCGGCAGGATCGGCGCTCTCGAAAATCTCCGATTCAATCCAGTCGAGATTAACCTTCACGCGATTGGCGAGTCCGCCATGCGCCAAGGCCTCGATGAGGCTCTTATAGGCGTCCTTCATCTCGGTATATTTGCCGACGACGGCGATGGTGACTTCGCCTTCCGGATTGTTGATGCGCTGCGTCACCGCGTTCCAGCGGCTCATGTCGGGCTTTGGCGCGGGCTCGATGCCGAAGGCGGCGAGCACCTGGGCGTCGAGCCCCGCGGCGTGATAGGCGCGCGGCACGTCATAGATGTTTGAAGCGTCGCGCGCCTCGATCACCGCCTGTTCGCGCACATTGCAGAACAGTCCGAGCTTGCGGCGCTCCTCGCGCGGAATTTCGCGGTCGGTGCGGCAGAGCAGAATATCGGGCTGAATGCCGATCGAGCGCAGCTCTTTGACCGAATGCTGCGTCGGCTTGGTCTTCAACTCGCCGGCGCTCGGGATGTAAGGCAGCAGCGTCAAATGGATATAGATGCAGTGATGCGGCGGCAGATCGTTCTTGAGCTGGCGGATCGCCTCGAAGAACGGCAGGCCCTCGATGTCGCCGACCGTGCCGCCGATCTCGATCAGCGCGAAATCGACATTCTCATTGTCCTCCAGCACGAATTCCTTGATGGCGTTGGTGACATGCGGAATGACCTGGATCGTCGCGCCGAGATAGTCGCCGCGCCGCTCCTTCAGGATGATGTCCTGATAGATGCGGCCGGTGGTGACGTTATCTTGCTTCGAGGCCGGGCGGCCGGTGAAGCGCTCGTAATGACCGAGATCAAGATCGGTCTCGGCGCCGTCGTCGGTGACGAAGACCTCGCCGTGCTGATAGGGCGACATCGTGCCCGGATCGATATTGAGATAGGGGTCGAGCTTGCGGAGCCGAACCGTATAGCCGCGCGCCTGCAACAGCGCGCCGAGAACCGCCGACGCCAAGCCCTTGCCAAGTGAGGAGACCACGCCGCCGGTGATGAAGATGTACCGCGCCATGGGGCTTAACGCCTAACGCCTTTCAAGCGATTCTGGTAGCGAATTATTGGGCCGGGGGCCGTAACCCCCAGCCGAAATTGTGCAGTGCGGATTTTTAATGCGCCTTACTGGGTCGGCGCTTTCCAGATCGTCGGCGGCGCGGGCTTGTTTTCCGGCTCGGCCGGCTTCGCGTCCGGCGCCGCCGGCGCGGCTTCCGGCGCCGCCGGCTTGGTTTCCGATTCGGCGGGCTTCGACTCCGGCGCTTTTGGCGCTTCCGTCTTCGGCGCTTCCCACTTCAAGCCGTCGGTCTTCGAGGCGTCAGTCGTTGAGGCGTCGGGCTTGGGCGCTTCAGCGGCGGGCGCCGGCGCCATTGGCGCGGTCGGTGCGGGAGCGGCCGGCGCTTCGCTCTTCGTCGCAGGGGCCGTCACATCAGGCTTGGGCGCTTCCCCCTTGGGGGCCTCTGCCTTCGGCGCCTCGGCTGGCGCGGCGGGTTTCGCCGCCTCTATGGCGGGCGGAGTCGCGGCCGGAGGGGTCGCGGCGGGCGGCGTCGTCGCCGCGGGCGAGGTCGTTGCGGCCGGCGGCGCCTCTATGGGCGCGCTCTGCTGTTGTTGACGCTTCTTCTGGGCGCGCTGAAGCTGGTCGAAAATACTCTCCTTGCCGGGCTCGGGCGCCTGTTCCGGCGCGCCCTGCTCGCCCTTGCCTTCGCTCTTGGGCAGCTCCTTGAGCTGGATCGTTCCCTGTTCGAGCGATTTGGTCCAGTCGTCGCCGCCTTCGCGGCGGCGTTCCCAGGCCGGCAAGACGGTCAACGCGATGCTGGTGATGAAGAAGATCGTCGCGAGAATGCCGGTGGCGCGGGTCAGCGCATTGGCCTGGCCGCGGCCGGTGAAGACGCCGCTGCCGCCCATGCCGAGCGCCCCGCCCTCGGACTTTTGATAAAGCACGAGAATGACGAGCGCCGTCACCACCATCAGGTGGATCGCGATAATGACCTGCTGCATGTGAACCCTTCCAGCCGCGCCGCAGCCGAAGCCGGCGCCTATCCGTTGGGCGGCCTTCTACACCAAGCGCCGCGCGCACGAAAGGGGCGAAGGACTGCGCGATCCGCTCCTTAACGAAAGATCGCGAGCCTTGCGGGTCGCGATCTTCGGAGTCTCGGGACGCCGATCGCCGTTAATACTTATTCCCGTCCTGGCCCTTCCAGGCGCCTCCCTCCTGGTCGAAGCGGGTCTCGTCCTTGAACTCGATGACCTTGCCCGGCTCGATATATTGCTTGTCCTTGATCATCTGATTCTGGATCGTCGTCGAATAATAGCTCGTATTATCCGAACAGCCGGCCTTCGCCGCGCCGCCCTCTGGTTTGCAGTCGAGATTGGCGCCGTTCGGGAAACGCACGCTCGCGGTGTAATAGAATTCATAGCCGGCATGGCCGGCGCCTTCGACGTCGAGCGGCCAGAAGCGCGTGATCTCGAATTTTTCGATCACCGCGTCCTTGTCGAATTTCTTCTTGACGAGATTTTCGAAGACCTTCTTCGCGTCCTCCGGCTTGGGTTCGCAATTGATGAGGCAGAAGGCCTTGGCGGGCGTCGCGGCGGCGAGAGCGCCGAACAGGGCTAGCGCCGTGATGCGGATGATGGTTTTGTAGCTCTTCATCTTTGCGTCTCCCAACTGCGCAGAACCGCGCATCGCTTCCCGCCGACGCCGCTCGTTGATTGGCGCGTCTCGCGCGAAGCCCCCTTGCGTTTGACATTTTTCAAGCTGCACGGCTTAACCCGCTGCGGCAAGTGCGGCGCGGCGGGCGAATTGTCGCACGACCGGTAGAAATTTCGCGCGGTTGCGTCGCCTTGTCGCGCGCTTTATTGACGGCGCGAGTTTTCACGCCGATGACGAGGCATTCATGGCCATATACAAGCTCCTGCTCCTGCCCGGCGACGGCATCGGTCCGGAGATTTCCGCCGAAGCCGAAAAGATTCTCGCGCTTTTGAACGCGGCGGGCGTCGCGAGCTTCGAGATCGAGCGGGGACTGGTCGGCGGCGCGGCCTATGACGCGCATCAGCAAGCGATCAGCGAAGCCGATATGAGCCTCGCGCATCAGGCCGACGCGGTGCTGCTCGCCGCCGTCGGCGGCCCGAAATGGGACGGCGTGCCTTATGATGTGCGCCCCGAAGCCGGTCTTTTGCGGCTACGCAAGGATCTGGGCCTCTTCGCCAATCTGCGCCCGGCGATCTGCTATCCGGCGCTCGCCGACGCCTCTTCCTTGAAGCGCGACATCGTCGACGGCCTCGACATCATGATCGTGCGCGAATTGACCGGCGGCGTCTATTTCGGCGAGCCGAAGGAAATCACCGATCTCGGCAATGGCCAGAAGCGCGCCGTCGACACCCAGGTCTATGAGACCTACGAGATCGAACGGATCGGCCGGGTCGCCTTCGAACTGGCGCGCAAGCGCAATAACAAAGTGACCTCTTCGGAAAAATCCAATGTGATGAAGTCGGGCTATCTGTGGCGCGACGTCATCACGGCGCTGCACAAGCGCGAATATTCCGACGTTAAGCTCGAACATATGCTCGCCGACGCGCTCGCCATGCAGCTCGTGCGCTGGCCCAAGCAGTTCGACGTCGTCGTCACCGACAATCTCTTCGGCGACATGCTCTCTGACGAAGCGGCGATGCTCACCGGCTCGCTCGGCATGTTGCCGTCGGCCTCGCTCGGCGCGGCGAACGAAGCCGGCAAACGTCATGCGATGTACGAGCCCTGCCATGGCTCGGCGCCGGACATCGCCGGCAAGGGCGTCGCCAATCCGATCGCCATGATCGGCTCGCTCGGCATGGCCCTGCGTTACAGCTTCGATCTGCCCAATGCCGCCGACGCGATCGATTCGGCGATCGCCAATGTTCTGGCGAAGGGTCTGCGCACGGCGGACATCAAGGGCGACGCGCCGTCGACCGTCTCAACCAGCGAGATGGGCGACGCGATCGTCGCGGAGCTGAGGACGGCGCTATCCTAAGAATTCGAGCCGCTCACTTCCCGTGCACCATGCCGAGGAATTCCTCGCGGGTGCGCGGATCGTCGCGGATGACGCCGAGCAGCCGGCTCGTCGTCAGGAGCGAGCCGGTGGTGTTGACCCCGCGCAGCGTCATGCAGCTGTGCTCCGCCTCGATGACGACGCCGACGCCCTGCGGCTCCAGAATGTCCTGGATCGCTTCGGCGATTTCGGCGGTGAGCTTTTCCTGAATCTGCAGGCGGCGGGCGAAGCCGTGCACGACGCGCGCGAGCTTCGATATGCCGACGACGCGCTTGTTCGGCAGATAGCCGACATGGGCGCGGCCGGTCACCGGCAGCAGATGGTGCTCGCAGAAGCTGACGACGCGGATGTCCTTCAGGACCACGAGTTCGTCATAGCCGCCGACCTCGTCGAAAGTGCGCTTGAGATAGTCGCGCGGATCGACGTCATAGCCGGAGAACAGCTCGCGATAGGAGCGCGCCACCCGCTCCGGGGTGTCGATCAGCCCCTCGCGATTGGGATCGTCCCCCGCCCATTCGATGAGGACCCGCACGGCCGCTTCCGCGTCAGCTTGGGTGGGTTTAGCCATGCCAGTCGCACTCCAGTCCGTCGAGGCGCGTCGCGCTCAATTTCTGCGATAAAGTCACAGGCTAGAGCGTTTGGCAAAGACCACGCCAAAAGAAAACGCCGGCGCGGGAGGCGCCGGCGTTTCCAAATGGACGATGCCTGGATCAGCGCACGATGCCGCCGATCGCCGATCCGACGGCATTGACCGAACGCTTGACGAATCCCAGCGGCCCATCGCTCGCCGGCGCAGGCGGCGGCGGCGGCGGCGGTTCTGGCGCGGCCACGGCGAGCGGCTCAGCCGGGGCGGGCGCCGGACGGCTCGCGACCGGTCTCGTCGTGGGCTTCTTCGGCTTTGCGGTTTTCACGCGCGACGCCGGCTTCGGCGCTCTTGTCGTCTCAGCCGCGGCGGCCGGCGGCTCCGAAACGGGCGTCGAGGGGGCCGCCGCTTGCGGCGGCTCCGGGGCAACCGCTTTCGCCGGCGCAATGGCCTTCGGCGGCGCGACCGCTACCGGCGGCGGAGCCGGCTCGGCGGGAGCGGCGGCGGGCGGCGCCGCAGCGACGGTCGGCGGCTCGGCGGCGGGGGCGGCAGTCGGCGCCGCAGCCGTCGGCAGTGGGGCAAGCTTCGGCGCAACGGCGGCGCCGGCGGGCGCGGGAAGGGATGCGCCCACCGATCCTACCGCCGGCGAAACGGCGTCGGCCGCCTCGGACTGGCTTTCCGCGGATTGGGCAGGCTGCTCGGACGCCGTGGCGGCCGGTTCGACTGGCGCTTTCGCGCTTTCCACCAGCGGCGGCGCGGCGGCGGGTTCCAGCGCTGGCGCGGCGTCCTGCGGTTGCGTCGCGGCGCTGTCGACAGCCGGCGCGGCGGCGTCCGGAGCGGCCAGAGGCGGCGCCGTGGCCAGCGCCGGGTCCTCGCTCGGGTCGGCGGCGCCCCAGGGCCCCAGGACCCAGGTCAAGGCGGCCAGTCCGATGATGACGATCGCCGCCGCAGCGAAGAACAGCGCCCGGCGTCCGCCCTCGCGCTCATCCTCGGACGCGTCGTCGTCGAACGCCTCTTCGGTCGCATATTGGGCGCTCCAGGATTCCTCGGCGCGCGGCGCCTGAGGCGACGGCCCAGGATTAGTCGCCGCGAGGGAGCGTTCATGCGCTGCCTGATCGGCGGTCCTGGTCGACGGCTCCAACGCCGACGCCTGGCCCAAATCGCGACGCAGCAACTCTTTAAACTCGGCAAATTCAGCCATCAGCTCCTTGTCGTCGCCGATATCCATCATGCCAGAACCCTTTCATTGCCGCGCGCCAGGAACTCCTCGACGAGTCGCGCGCGGTCACACCATCCGGGGTCAAGGCAAACGCAAAAATGTGGCTGTTCTGAGCCGATTGGTTCAGCTTGGCTATAATATATTGATTATCAATAGTTTACACGATCTCTGACGGCTGTTTTCGCCGGCCTCCGGGGCGGGATGCGACACTAATCCGCGCCCTCGCTGGAAGTAATCCAAATTACTGAAATTGACCTTGGCGCTCGGCGATTTCTAAATGCCAAAGGCGCGGGGAACGCGTTTTCCTTTTCCGGCGGACTGCTTCAAGTGACCCTATACTGCTTAAGCAAAGCGCGCCGGGCGGCGCTTTGCGCCGCCTTCTCATTGCTCGGCTCGGCGCTCTGCGCGCTGGCCGCGCCATCGGGCGCGGTCGCGCCGGACGAGCGCGGCCTCACGCCGCTGGAGCTGCTCGGCAAGCGCGTTTTCGAAGATGTGAATCTTTCCAGTCCGGCGGGCGTCTCCTGCGCGTCCTGCCATGACGCGGCGAAAGCTTTCCAAGGCAATAATGGTTCGAGCGCGCCCGCGCTCGCGCGCGGCTCGCTGCCGACGTCGCTCGGCAAGCGCAACACGCCCTCGATCATGTATGCGTCCTACGCGCCGCCTTTCGCCTTCATCGACGACAAGGACGAGGAGACCGGCAAGGTCGAACAAATTCCCGCGGGCGGACAGTTTTTCGACGGCCGCGCGCGCGATCTCCTCGCCCAGGTCGAAGGCCCGATTTTCGATCCGCTCGAAATGAACGCGCCGTCAAAACGCTTCGTCGTCGAAGCGGTGCGCGATGGCGCTTACGCCGACCTTGTCCGTCAGGTCTATGGCGAGAAGATTTTCGCCGACCCGGACGCCGCCTTCGAGAAGCTGGCGCAAGCCATCGTCGCGTTCGAAGGAACCGCGCGCTTTCATCCCTTCGCCTCGAAATTCGACGCCTATCTGCGCGGCGAGGCGCAGCTGACAGCCCTTGAAAAGAAGGGCTTCGAACTGTTCAAGGACAAGAAGAAAGGCAATTGTCTAGCCTGCCACGCCGGCAAGGAAGATTCGCGAAACCCCGAGGATTGGCTGTTCACCGATTTCACCTACGACGCGCTCGGCGGTCCCAGGAACAGCGCGATCCCGAGCGCAAAAAATCCCGACCTCGGCCTCTGCGCGCGAGCCGGACTCGCCGAGGCGGCGCCGACGGACTTCAAGGTCGAAAGCGTCTGCGGCGCCTTTAAGGTTCCGACCCTGCGCAATATCGCCGTGACCGGCCCCTATCTGCACAATGGCGTCTTCGACAGACTGCGCGACGTCGTCGCCTTTTACGCGACTCGAGATACAGATCCCGGCCGCTGGTATCCAAAGGACCGGCGCGGCAAGCCGCAAAAATTCGACGATCTGCCGGCCTCCGCGCATGACAATGTCAATGTCGAGGAAGTCCCCTATGATCGCAAACTCGGAGAAAAGCCGCGGCTGTCCGAAAAGGAGATCGACGCGATCGTCGCCTTTCTCGAAACATTGACCGACCGGCCGAAGCCCTGATGCTCGATATTTAGCAGGGAAACCGGTTGTGATAGCCAAGCAGCGAGCCCAAGGGCGGGCTGTGGCGCAGTTCGGTCAGCGGCCAAGCGAAATATTGGCTGCTGCCTGAATAGGGATAGCCAAAATCGCAGCCCGAAGTTTCCGTCACCCGCGACGACGTGAACACGAGTTCCACGGTCGCGACGAAATACCGCCGGTTGTCGATGGCGATGCGCGTCCAGCTTGGATCGTCGCGGATGATTTTGACATCCGTCCCCGCCGCCGCCGTCCCGATCGCCGCATAATGTTCCTCCGGACCGGCGCGCAGCACCGCCGGATAGGCTAGCGTCAACTTGATCGCCGCCGCCTGCTCACCAGATATGAGCGCAGAAAAAAGCACCAAGGCGAATAGTGACCGACGCATGCCGATATTCCGCTTGCTGTGCGCTCCCGCAAATCCCCGGGCGCCAAAGCCAGCCTAAAAGATAATCCTGCCGACTCCAACTCGGGTCGGCCAAATAAGCATGTGAGACAGCGGCATGAAAAAATCGTCGGCGCGGCGGGAAGCGCTCGGCTTTCGACCAGGTCGAGACGCGCGACCTGTGCTTGAAGCTGGCCGCGCCCCTCGCTTTTCAATGAGTTCCCGACTGGCTTACGGCGCCCTGACTCGGCGGATCGCCTTGTCTCTTCTTGTCGCCGGCGCGGCCTATTTCGCGCAACCCATGTGGCGCGCGACGCAAAGCGCCATCGCCGAAACCAAAGCCAAGCAATCCTCGGTCAGCTTTTCGCCCAGCGAACTGCCGGCGGCTCGTGACGGCGCGAGCCTGATCACCATTCCCGCGCCCGGCCGCTATTCGATCCGCGCCAAAAGCCCGTCGGGCGCACGCATCGAACTCGTCGACATGATCGCCGGCCCGCTCGATTCCAGCGGCGCGCCGGGTTTGCGCGACGGTCGGATCGACGCGCTGCTCGACAGGGGCGTCTATAAGTTGCGGGTTTCCGGCGTCAAAGACGCGAGCGGCAAGATCGCGCTTTCCGCTTTGCCTTTCAGCGAAGCCGACGCCGCGAAGCCGACGCTCGCGCCAGGACGCATTCAAAGCGGCGAACTTGGCGACCTGCAGCAACGCTCCTATTCTTTCGAGGTCGGTCCCAAAGGTCGCGTCAATCTCGAGGCGATCGGCCGCGCGCTCAGCGATCTGCGGGTCTGGCGCGGCAACGGCGAACTCGTCGATCTCGCCTTCACGCAAGAAACGGTCGAAACCAAGCCGGGCCGCGCCATGAACCGGCTGCGCCTCGAAGGCGCGTTGGAGCCCGGCCGCTATGTCGTCACCGCCTATGGCGGCGAGAAACTGGTCTGGGCGCAAGGCGACGCGGCGCAGCCCTTCCTGCTGCGGCTCGAAGCGCCGGCGCTGCTGGCGGCTGGCGTCGCGGAGGGCGTGATCGGTCCCTTCGGCGCCGAGCGCTTCGACGCGCCGGCAAGCTATGACGCTTTCCGTCTCGACCTTGCGCAAACGACGCCGGCGCGGCTCGAAGCGCGGCGCGACGATTCGAGAGAAATCGCGTCGATCTCGAAGAACAGCCGCGCGCCTTCGGCGAATGTCAGGCTCGCGGCCGACGGCAAGACCGATGCGCGTCTTGAAGTCTCAGGCTATGAGGGCGAGACGTTCACGCTGCGCGGCCTGCGTCAGTCGGACCGCGAAACCTTCGAAGCGGCGGGACCGCATCTCGTCAGCGTCGATCTTGCCGGAGACGGCGGCGACGAAGCGCCGGCGACGGCGCTCTTCGCGCGGATCGAAAAGGACGGCAAGATGCGGGTGATCGCCTCGGACGCGCCGCGCGTCGGCGCCGGCAAGGCCTGGCGCGGAAAATTCAACCTTCTCGGCCCGACGTCGATATTGTTCGAAGCGACGCGCGACGGACCCGTGGCGATCGACGCCAAAGGCGTGAAGGTCGACGCCTCGATCGAACCGGCGCTTGGCGCGCTTGCGGCGCGCGCGGACGGGAAAGATTCGGCGCGTTACGACCTGCAGGCCGGCTATTATTTTCTCAATCTCACGCCGAAAGGCGATGCGGGCGGCGTCATCGACGTGACTCTTGGCTCTCCCGGACTCTCGGCGTCTGCGCCCGCGCCGGCGCCGTCGCGCCAAACGATGTCCTTCGGGACTCAGGCGCTCGAAAGGGACGGCTCCTATCTCATTTTGACCAATGTCGCGCCGCAACTTTTGACCGGACCGCGCGTCGTCGCGCTTCCCGTCGAACTCGACAAGGCGCCATTGGCGATCTGGCAGGAGGCCGGCAAGGAGCTTGCGCTGCCGGCGCGGCTTCCCAACAGCGGCAGATCGATGGCGCGCGACGCGCATGGCGACGATGTCGCGCTGACGCTCGCCGATCAGAGCGAAGAAAACGAGCAACGCCTCGCGACCATAAGGATCGCGGCGCCGGAAAAATCGCGCGCGCTCGGGCTCGTTTTCGTTTCCGAGGCGACATCGGCCAAGTCTGAAGAGACCGGCAAGCCGGCGGCAACCGCGCTGTCCGCCGCAGTCGCGCATCCGGCCTTTTTCGATCTCGCGCGCGACGAGACCAAGCGGCTGCGCTTCGATGTCGCGCAAGGCGGGCTTTACCGCGTCGAAACGCTCGGGCGCCTGAAGACCGCGCTGCGAATCGGCGCCAATGTCGCGCCGCGGCTTGGCGACGGCGAAGCCAACGGTCCCGGCGCCAATGCGCTGGTCACCACCTTTCTGCGCGCCGGCGCCTATCGCGCGGCGGTGACGGCAAAGGAGTCTTCCGGACATCTCGGACTCGCGGTCTCGCCGGCGACTCTCGCGCCGACGGCGAAACTCGTCGACGCGGGAATCGCGCGAGCGACGCTCGATTCGGGCAAGGGCGCGATCACGCCAATCGAGATCACTAGCGACGGCGAATATCGCATCGAGCTTCTCGGCTTGAAGCAGAAATGGCGCGCGAGACTAGAGGACGCGGACGGATGGCCGCTCGCGGCGCCGGGCGAGATGCAGCGCCTGACGCGGCGATTCGAGAAGGGCTCCTATCGCCTCGTCGTCATGCCGAGGGATGTCGAAGCGCGGATGACGGCGCGCTTGACGCCGATCGTCGCCGCGAAAGCGGTCGAAGGCCATGGTCCGCATCCCCTGCCCTTCGAAAAGGCGCAGCGACTGCAATGGCGCGAGCCGCAGGCGCGCGACGCGCCGCGCACGCCCGACGTTTGGCGCTTCACGCTCCATGGCGATTCCGACATCGATCTTTCGATCGGCGAAGGCATGGTCGGCGAGATTTTCAAAGGCGAAGACGAAAGCGTCGGCAAGGTTGCTTCGGACAGGCCTTTCAAATCGAAGCTGCCCGCGGGCGATTATCGAGTCGAGGCGCGAAGCCTCGCCCATGACGATCGTCTCGATTATGAGATTTCGCTCGATTCGCCGCAGTTGCAGCCCGATGCGGCGCGCGTCGTCGAACCGCCGACGCGACTCGACTTTTCGCTCGCGAAGGACAGTATCGTCGATCTGTCGAGTTTCGGCGATATCGAAACCATCGGCGCATTGAAGAACGGCGACGGCGACGTGATCGAACGTTTGCAGCCGCGCGCCGACGATTGGAACATTGCTCTGTCGCGGCGCCTGCCCGCCGGAGCCTACCGTCTGGAGCTTGAACGACTCGGCGCCGAACCGAGCGCGCCGGCGCAGGCCGAAGAGGCGGCGAGCGAGGACTCCGAAGAAGCTTCCAACGACGAAGAGGGCGCCAATGAAGAAGAAACGGCGACGAATGACGACGCGCCGCTGAGCGGCGTCGAGCTCCGCCTGTCGCTGCTTGGGGAGAAGGATGACGGCGCGCTGACTCTCTCTGGCGAAAAAACGCTGAGCGGCGCCGGCGCGCATGTCCTCTCCCTCGCGCCTTCTCCCGCCGGAACTCTGGCGCTGGTTGCGGCGCGCTCGGAAGGCGAAGCGGCCATATCGATCGAACGGCGCGACGCCGATGGCAAATGGCGCGCGATCGGCGTCGCGCGCGGCCCTGCGCCTGTCGCCGCCTGGCCTGTTGCGGGCGACGGTGAACTACGCGCCATCGTTTGGTCGATGGCCGGCGGCGATGCGCCGATTACGCTTGCCGCGCGGGCCGTCGAGCGCCGCGCACGAAAGTTCGGCGACATGACCCTGGCGCCGGTCGACGGCCTCGCCGGCGTCTGCGTCGGCAAAGTCGCGACGCCCGACGCGTCGCTCGTCACGCTTGAGACACAGCAGGACATCGCCGCCGGTTCGACGCCCGGAGCCTTGTTGCGCGAAACGCGCTCCGGCGCGCTTGCGCCTCAGGCGCAGGATTTGTGGCTGATGAGCCGCGGCGACTGCGCGTCGCGCATCGGCGTTGGCGCCTTCGACTGGAAAGGCGCCGAAATTTCGCTCGACATCGGCGAGGGCGAACGCGCCCATCTTATTCCCTTCGCGCCGCCCGCCGGCAAATTGCGGCTGTGGCACGCGCGCTCCGCCTTCGCGCAGCCGGCGCTCGACGGCGGACGTGGCATCGGCGTGGCGAAGGGCGCGGCGTTGACGCTCGCCGGCGATTCTCCGCTCGAACTTTGGAACGCTGAAGGCGTCGCGCCAATGCGCATCGCGCTCAATGCGATCGATGTCGAGACGCGGCCGGTCACGAAAGGCGGCGCGCTGTTCTCTGGCCTAATTCCGCCGATGAGCGCGCAGCCGATCGACATGGATGAAGCCGCCGGGCCGCTCGCGCTTGACCTTGCCGGCGGGCTCGCCGCTTTTGCGCAGCCGCGCGTCGTCTTCGGCGACGGCGCCGCTATGTCGCGCGTTCTGCACGGCGTCAAATCGCGCCTGCTTCTGGTCAATCCGACGCAAGCGCCGCTGCCGGCGCGCATCGCGCGCGAGACTGGCGAAAGCCGGCGGCTCGACGCGACGCGCGCCTTCACGCGTTTCTTCCCGTCGGCAGGTCAAATTTCCCTGCCGCTCGACGCGCAGAAGAACGACAGGCTGATCGTCAGCGGCGCGTTAGCGACGGTCATTTCCAATAGCGGCCGAGTTTCGCACGGCGACAGCGTGACGCTCGACGGGGCGGGCGAAGCGATCATCGATCACGGACCCGGCCTTGTCGCGTTCTGGATCGAGCGCGGCGGCGCCTCGCCCTGGCCCGCGCCTGCGGCGCGCGCGCTCAACCCGCCGCAGCGCGTGGCGCTCGAAGGCGCGGCGATGCGTTTTTCGATCAAGAGCGACAGGGCTGCGCTGTTGAAAGCGAGCGGCGGGGCGCCGGCGATCGTCGGCTTCTGGCAGAACGGCAGGCGCGAGACGCTCGCCTTCGCCAATGGCGTCGATCTTTATCGCTACATGACTCCGGGCGAAGCGATGATCGACATTTACGCGCCCTATGAGGGGACGCTGTCGGGAACGCTGGATATTTCGACTCAGCCCATCATCGAGGCGCATGAGGGCGTGAATGATTCGGTGGCGGTTTCGCCCGGCGCGAGCGCGATCTTCGGCTTCGAGGCGAAAGACGCGCGCGACATCGGCATTGGCGTGCGCGCCGAGCCCGATCGCGTGAGCGCGCGGCTCTTCGATGCGCAAGGCAAGCTTCTTGGCGTAGGCGTCGCGCAGACCATGAAGCTTTCGCCCGGCCGCTATTTCCTCGAGGCGCGAACCCCCGCCGACGCGCCGGCGACGATAATCCGCGCGGCGATCGTCGGCCTGTCGCCGCCCGTGAACGCGCCGCCGGCCGACATCGTCGCCGAACTGCTCGACAAGGCCGGCATGAAGAAAAGCAAGGCGCAATGAGTTCGAAAGGCGCTGCAATGAAGAAACTTCTGCTTGTTGCTTTTTGCGCGCTGCTTGCCGCGGCGGCGCCGCTGCGCGCCGAGGCCCCGCCGGTTTTCGATCGCGCGCAACGCGCCGACGGCGCGCGCGTCGCGCCGGATCGGTTTTTGCGCGCCTATGATCCGGTGACGGTCTTCTTCCCGAACGAGATCGGGCCGAAGAACGGCGACCCCGAGGACTCGCCGCAGAAGTATGTGACGATGATTCCGCAGCCCGCCGGCGAATGGCGCTGGCTTGGTCCGCGCGCGCTGCAATTTCGGCCAGCCGGCGCCTGGAAGCCGCTGTCGCACGTCGACGTGAAACTCGGCGGCGCGGAGACGCGGCTCGTCGCCTTGCTGCCGACGCCGCGATCGAGTCAGCCGGCCGAGGGCGCCGATCCGCAACTTGAATTGACGCAGATTGCGCTCACTTTCGCGGAGCCGGTAGATGTCGCTGCGCTTTCACGATTGCTCTCGATTGAAATCCGTCCCTCGCCAGGCATAGCTGCGCAAGGCGGCCAGATGCTCGGCGCCTCGGCCTATGGCATCCGCGCGCTCGAGCGCGGCGAACGCGCCGGGGATCAGACTTACGTCATTCGTTTCCACGAGCGGATCGCGGACGGGCGTGTCGCCATCCTGCGGCTGCGCCTTTCCGACGAAGCCGGTCTCGACGACCAGACCTATGAATTGCGGCTGCGCACCGCGCCGCCCTTCGCCGCGACGGAAGCGAGCTGCGGTCGCGGCTGGAGCGACGATCGCGCCGACAATGTGCTGCGCTGCGCGTCTTATCTCATGTCGCCGGACAGCGGCGACGAAGAAGGCGGCGAGGTCGCGATCCCCTATGCCCCGGCGAGCAAGCGGCAGCTCGCGCTTAATTTCAACGCGACGCCGGAGACGCTGGACATTCTGCGCGCGCGCGAAGCGCTGCGGATCACGCCGCCGGTCGACGATCTTGCGGTCGAGACTGACGGCAGGCGCCTGCGTATCGTCGCCAAATTCCTGTCGGATCAGATTTACGAACTTTCGATCGCGCAAGGCGCGCTGAAGGATTCGCAAGGGCGCGCGCTCGCGAACGGGTTCGCGCAGCGCTTCGCCTTTACGCGCGATGCCCCCGCGCTGCAGTGGGACGCCGGCTATGGCGTCGCCGAACGGTTCGGTCCACAGCTTCTGCCGCTGCGCGGCCGCGGCTATGACCGCGCCGATATCCGCATTCACGCCATCGATCCGCTGTCGCGCGATTTCTTCCCCTTCCCGGCGCATGGCGTCGAAACCAGCGATTCCGACGCCCCGCCCCTGCCCGGCAATGAGCCGAAGCCGTGGAGCGAGTCCGCCAACATCGAGGCTGATTCGATCAAGGAACGGATCAAATGGCTCGGCTCGCCCGCGGTGTCGCGGCTCGTCGATCTGCCGATCCGCCGCAACGGTCCCGACGCGAAATTCGGCGTCGATCTTAAGGAGGATTTCGCCAAAATCTCCGGCCGTGATCAGCCGGGAACCTATCTCGTCGGGTTGCGCGCCGTCGATGACGACAAGCGCCGCTGGCTGCGCGTTCAAATTACCGATCTCTCGCTGTCAGCGATCGAAGAGCCGACGCGGGTGCGCTTCGCCGTCACCTCACTCGCGACGGCGCAGCCGGTCGGCAATGCGCAGATTCGCGTTGAAGGAATCAAGGACGAGAAATTCGTGACGCTCGCCAGCGGAACCACCGACGCTTTGGGCTTCTATTCCTGGACGCCGGACAAGCGCGGCGGCGCCGAAGCGCGGCGCGTCATTGTGACCAAGGGTCTCGATACGCTGGTCATCGATCCGAATAGCGCGCCTTCGGAATATTCGCGCGAAATCTGGTCGAAGCCGGAATCGCAATGGCTCGCCTGGACGAGCGAAGCCGATCAACCCCGCGCGGAAAAGCCGCGCACGCTTTGCCATCTCTTCTCCGAGCGGCCAATCTACCGGCCGGAGGAAAGCGCGCATATCAAGGGCTTCGTGCGCAGCTATCGCGGCGGCGCGCTGAGTCTGACCAAGACCGGCGGCACGCTCGTCGTCACCGGCCCCGGCAATCAGGAATGGCGCATTCCGGTGAAGCTCGACGCGAGCGGCGGCTTCTATCATAAATTCGACGCGCAGACGCAGGCGACCGGCGACTATTCGGCGCGGTTTGAGCCTGATGCGCCGAAGAAGGATAAGAAGCCGGAGGCGCAAAAGAGCGAAGAAGAATCGGCTGAGGGCGAGAGCGAAACGGTCGAAGCCGCTCCGGATATTTCCTGCGGGCAGTTCTCTTTCAAGAAGGAAGCCTATCGGCTGCCGACATTCGAAGTCGTGCTCGACGCGCCGCAGACCGTGGCGCTCGACGGAACCTTCGATGTCGATCTTCTCGCTCGCTATTTCGCCGGCGGGCTTGCCGCGGATCGCCCGGTCAAATGGCGCGCCGCGCAATTTCCTCATGTCTTCACGCCGCGAGGGCGCGAGGGGTTTCTGTTTTCGACTGACGCGCGCTTCTCGGGGGACGGCAAATTCAAATCGACCGCCGTGCTGGAGCGCGATCAGCGCACCGACGCCGGCGGCGCCGCGCGCATGACTTTCGACACGACGATCGAGCCGACGGCGCAGCCGCGCCGCTATTCCATCGAAGCGACGGTGACGGGCGACGACGGCATAGAAGTGCGCAATGTGCAGAATGTCATCGCGCTGCCGCCATTCGTACTTGGCGTGAAGACGCCGCGCTATGTCGAACGTCCCGGCGCGGTGAGGCCGGAGCTCATCGCCATCGACGGCAAGGGCGATTCGGTCGTCGGCCTTGAGATGACGCTGCGGCTCGTCAAGCGCAACTGGATTTCGACTCTGCAGGCGTCGGATTTCGCGCAAGGGACGGCGAAATATGTCACGCAGGCGCAGGACGAGGTTCTGATCGAACGGAAGGTGACGAGCGCCAAGGAGGCACAGAAGATCGAATTGGCGACGCGCGACGCCGGCGTCTATGTCGTGCAGCTGGAGGCCTATGACAGGCTGAAGCGCCGGCAGCAGGTGAGCGTCGACTTTTTTGTCGGCGGCGACACGGCGGTCACCTTCGCGCGGCCGCCGGCTGAATCCGCGACGATCACGACCGACAAGGACAAATATGCGCCGGGCGAGACAGCGACTCTCATCATCCAGTCGCCGTTCCAGAATGCGCGTGCGCTCGCCATCGTCGAGCAGCCAAGCGGAGTCTATGATTATGAGTTCGTCGACATCGCCAACGGTTTCGGCCGCTATGCGTTGCCGGTGAAAAAGGAACAAATGCCCAAGCTCGCCGTGCATTTCCTGATCATGCGCGGACGGTTGAAGGACGCGCCGCCGCAGCCGACGGCGACCTTCGACCAGGGCAAGCCCGTCACCATAGCGGCGACGAAATGGATCGAGGTGACGCCAGTCAAGAACATCGTCAATGTGAAGCTCGAACATCCGACGAAGGCGCGCCCGGGCGATGCGATCGAGGTGGCGCTGCGGCTGTCCGACGACGCCGGCAAGCCGCTCTCAGGCGAAGCGACCTTCTGGATGGTGGACCAAGCCGTGCTCTCGCTCGCCAAGGAACGGCCGCTCGATCCCCTGCCCGACTTCATCGTCGAGCGCGAAGCCAAGATGGCGGCGCGCGATACGCGCAACATGGCCTTTGGCGTCATTCCGCTGGAGGAGATCGCCGGCGGCGACGGCGACGAACTGCAGGAATGGGGCGCCGAGAACAACATCTCCGTGCGCAAGAATTTCACGCCGGTGCCGATCTATCTGCCGAGCGTGAAGATCGGCCCCGACGGCGTCGCCAAAATCAAAGTGCAGCTGCCTGATACGCTCACCGTGTTCAAGCTGCGCGCCAAGGCGGTAAGCGGTTCCGACCGCTTCGGCGCGGCGGGCGGCGAAATGCTGATTCGCCAGGCGCTCGTCGCGCAGCCGGCGCTGCCACGTTTCATCCGGCCAGGCGATTCCTTCGATATCGGCCTCGTCGCGCGCATCGTCGAAGGACCGGGCGGCGCCGGCAAAGCGTCGATCGCGGCGCCGGCGCTGACGCTCTCGGGCGAAACAAGCCGCAGGATCGACTGGACGCAGAACAAGCCGGTGCGAATCGACCTGCGTGCCGCGGCGCCGGCGCAACTCGCAGGCGATGCGACGCTTGGCTTCCGCATTGAGCGCGACGTCGACCAAGCGAAGGACGCGGTAGAGATCGCTCTTCCTGTGAAGGAGGACCGCGACGCGACGCGGCGTTTCGAACTGGTCGAAATCGCGCCCGGCGAAACCAAGACGATCGCGCCTTCCGGCGAGCAGGCGCGCGCGGGCAGTTTCTCGCGCGAGACGATCGTCGCGGCCGATCCTTCGCTCGTAAAACTCGTCGCCGGATTGAATGCGCTGGTCGAATATCCCTATGGCTGCACCGAGCAACGCCTGTCGCTCGCGCGCGGCGGACTGGCGCTGAAAAGCTTCGGGCCGATTCTCGCGGCGGCGGGACTCGAGGATCGCGTGTCGGCCAATGTGAGATCGACGGCGCAGATCATCGATCAGTCGATCGACCCTGATGGGCTCGTCGCCTTCTGGCCGCGCTCCCGCGGCACGGTCTTCTTGACCGCCTGGGCCTATGATTTCCTCGCGCGGGCCGAGCGCGCCGGAGAGCCGATCGACAAGACGCTGCTCGATCGCCTCGCCAATATCCTAAAACTGTCGTTGCGCTCCGACTATCCGCGACTGCTCACGGGCGACGAATTGCGCGAACGCGTCGAGGCGCTTTCGGCGCTCGCGGAGGGCGGCAAGCTCGATGAATCCTACGTCGCGGAATTCACACGCCGCGCCGACTTTTTGCCCAACATCAGCGTCGCGCAGATGGCCTCGGCCGCCGCGCGTCTCCCCAATGTCGATCAACGCGCGCTCGCTTCGCTTATCGATACGATGTGGCGCCGGGTGAAATTCGCGAGCCGCAATGGCGTGCAAGTTTATGCGGGACAGGCGGCGGAAAGCGCCTCGCCGATCATTCTGCCTTCCGAGACGCGCAATCTGGCCGAGATGGTGCGCGCCGCGTCGCTCACTGCCTCGGGCGATCCGCGCGCCAGCGCGCTGCGCGACGCGCTGCTGCGGCTTGGCGAGGGCGACGGCTGGGGAACGACCAACGCCGACGCCGCCGCGATCGAAGCGCTCGCCGAAGGCTGGCGGCGGCCGGTCGCGCCGATCGCCGTAACCTTCAACGAGGTCGGAAAGGATGAGGCGTTGACGCTCGACGCCAATAATCCGGTGGCGCGGCATGTGACGAAGAGCGACGCGCCGCTCAAAATCGCCAACGGCTCCAACGCGCCGCTCGTCGCAATGATCGAAACCAGCTACCTGCCGGCCGAGCCTGGCGCAAAGGCGCAACCGACGAGCGACGGCTTTACCATCACAAGACAAAGCTGGCGCATCGAAAGCGGCAAGCCGCCGCAGAAGATCGACTTGAGCGATGGCGTTCTGCAGATGAAGCAAGGCGACCTCATCGAGGAAACGGCGGAAGTGGTCAATCCCGAGGACCGCACCCATATCGCGATTTCGCTGCCGCTTGCCGCGGGCTACGAGCCGCTCAATCCCAATATCGCGACGGCGCCCGCCGAAGCGCAGCCTTCATTTGCGCCGACGCTGCAGCCGAGCTGGGTCTCCTTCGGCGATGACCGCGTGTTCTATGCATACGACTCGCTGCCGAAGGGAACCTACCGCTTCGCCTTTCGTCTGCGCGCGCAGACCACGGGCGCCTATACGCAGCCGCCGGCGCTGGTCGAGGCGATGTATAAGAAGGGCCTTCGCGCAACCAGCGCGGGAGCGAGGGTGGAGATTGGGAAGTAATGACCGCTCGCGACCCTGCGCAGATGCGCCCCTTCTCCCGCTTGCGGGAGAAGGTGTCGCGCCGAAGGCGTGACGGATGAGGGTCGCGTGGTTCGCCCTCACCCGACCCCGCTTCGCGGGGCCACCCTCTCCCGCAAGCGGGAGAGGGTTCGCAAGCTGCGTAATTCTTGCGCTCATTGCCGCATTCGTCCTAACCGCTACATGGCTCTCTAATGAGGCGCTATCGCGCGCCGAACTTATCGCTCCGCGCGCCAGCTCGATCGTTTACGACCGCAACGGCGTCTTTCTCACCCAGATTGGCGAGAAGACGAGCGACGCCGCGACGGGGAGGCCGCTGGTCGATTACGGCTACTGGCCGCTCAAATCCGTCCCGCAGAAAATCGGGCAAGCGACGCTCGCGCTCGAAGACCGCCGCTTTTACGCCCATCCTGGCGTCGATATTCGCGCTCTTGCGCGCGCCGCATGGCGCAATCTCTTCTCGCGCGGCAGACGCGAAGGCGCTTCGACGATAGCAATGCAGGTCGCGCGGATGCAGACCGAGCGGCCGCGCTCATTTTCCGAAAAGCTGATGCAGGCCGCGACGGCGCTCGCCATTGTCGCGCGTCACGGACACGAGGCGACGCTCGCGCATTATCTGCGGCTCGCGCCATACGGTTTGAACGGACATGGCGTCGCCTATGCGGCGCGCTTTTATTTCGACAAGCCGGTCGAGGACCTGTCCTGGGCGCAGGCCGCTCTGCTCGCCGCCATTCCGCAGTCGCCCGGCCGGATGAATATTACGCGCGAGAACGGCCTCGCATTGGCGGCGGCGCGCGCGCGACGCGCCATCGCGCGGCTCGAAGACGAAGGCATGCTCGACGCCGTGCAGGCGGCGCTGGCGCGCGCGGAGTTCGATCATATGCGGCCGCTCGACGCCAAGCGCCGGCCGGAGACTCTGCATCTCGCCTTGCGTTACGAAACGCTGGCGCGCGAAGGCCTGGCGCGGCCCGTCGCGGACAGCGACCGGCGCATCAACGCCACGATCGATCTCGACATTGAACGCGACGCGCTGCATCTCGCGCGGCGCTATCTTTCGAATTTCCGCAGCCGCGGCGCACGGCAAGTCGCGGTGATGGTCGTCGAGCGCGGAACAAACGCCGTCATCGCCGATGTCGGCTCATCGGACTATAGCGATCCGCAGGCGGGCGCCTTCGATTTCACCCGCGTGCGGCGGTCTCCTGGCTCGACGCTCAAACCCTTCATCTATGCGCTGGCCTTCGAGCGCGACGTTCTAAAAGCGACGGATCTCCTCAACGACATTCCCGAAGGCGCGTCTGGCGTGTCGAATGCCGACGGACTTTTTCTCGGGCCGCTGACGCCGCGCCAGGCCCTCGCCAATTCCCGCAATGTGCCGGCGACCAATCTGCTGCGGCGAGTCGGGCTTGAGGCGAATTTCAATTTTCTGCGCGATCTCGGCCTGCATGATCTCGAAACGCCGGCGGAGAGTTTCGGCATTTCGATGGCGATAGGCGCGCTGCCGACCAGGCTTGAGGACGTCATGCGCGCCTATGCCGCGCTCGCGGACGATGGGATGATGCGCGAGCTTGTGTTTACGCGCGATCAAGCGCGGCGCCCGACACGGCGGGTGCTGTCGCTCGACAGCGCGCGGCTGATCACCTCAATGCTCGCCGATCCACAGGCGCGGCTTCCGTCTTTCCCTCGCTACGGGCCGCTCGAATATCCATTCGCCGTCGCAGTGAAGACTGGAACGTCGCAAGCCTACCGCGACGCCTGGACGGTCGCCTTTTCGCATAAATTCATTGTCGGCGTATGGATTGGGCGTGGCGACGCGGGCGCGATGCGGGCGATGACAGGCGTTTCATCGGCGGCCCGACTTGCTCATGCCGTGCTGGCCAAACTGCATGACGCCAGGCCCGGAGACATCGCGCCGGAAACATTCGCGCCGCCACCAGGCCGCGTCGCCATCGATCTTTGTCGCGCCGGCGCCTCGCCGGACTGCGCGCAGACGCTGCGCGAATGGGTGAAGCCGGCGGAAATGCAGGACGTTCGAGACTTGCACGCGAGCGCCGCTCTGCGGCCGAGCTTAGATGAATCGTCCTATTCGCAGACGGACGGCGCCGCGCCGCTCGTCATCGCGACGCCGGAACACAACACGCATATCTGGCGAAACCCCGAGCAGCCGGAGCGTCTCAACCGGCTCGCGTTGAAGCTCGCCCCGACCGACAAGGACGCGCAGATCGTCTGGACGATCGACGGCGAACCCTTCGCCACGGCGCAGGCGGACGAAACGATATTCTGGCCGATGACGCCCGGCCGGCATCGCATCCAGGCGCGCCTCGCGCTCGCGCCCGTCGCGTCGCGCGCGGTGAGGATCGTGATCGAGTGAGGCGGCGCGCTTCAGCCCATATCGGCAAAATTATCCGTTACGCGAACTTGAAGTAGACGGTGCTCGGCGCAGCGCTAGATTCACAGCCAGCTGGCGATCTGGCGTCAACGGGTGCGACATGGACAACAAAGTCGTGACCATTATGGCCGCGCTCGTCATAACCTTTGTTGTGCTCGCGGCGTCTTCCATGGCCCAGGTCGTCATCGAGCCGGTGATTTTTGCGATATTCATCATCGCCTTGATATGGCCGCTCCAAACAACGCTTCAGTCGAGACTGCCGAAAGCCTTGGCGCTGCTGATCACTGTCGTCGCCACGCTTGGCGTCGTTATCGCGCTGACGTCGATGGTCGTATGGGGCGGCGGCGAGATCGCCGACTGGACTCGCCGGAATCTCTTGAAGATCGGTGCGACATTCCGCAGCTCCACGACGTGGCTCGAGAGTCACGACATATTCGTGATGTCGCATGTCACCGAAAATTTCAACGCCGCCTGGGTGGTCGGCGTTCTCAAAACGATCGCGTCAAGGGTCAATGTGCTTGTCGGTTTTTCTCTTCTGGTCTTCATCTTCCTGGTCATGGGCCTTGCCGAAACGGAAGAATTTCAAGATCACATTGCGCGATTGAAAGACCAGGAAACAAGCCGCCGCTTGTTGACGGCAAGCCAGTCGATCGCAAAAAAATTCCGCAAATATATGTTCGTGCGCACCATTGCGAGCGTTGCGACGGGCGTCATCGTCGGCGGTTTCGCGCTGCTCATGGGACTGGAGCTTGCGGCCGCCTGGGCGATCCTGGCGTTCGCGCTCAACTATCTTCCCTATATCGGACCGTTGGTCGTTACCGTTTTGCCGGCGCTGTTCGCTCTGGTTCAATTCGATTCATGGCAGACCGCGATGGTCGTGTTCATTGCTCTCGCGGTGATTCAATTTATCATTGGCAGCTATCTCGAGCCGCTCATTTCCGGCTCGGCGCTGGCGATTTCGCCATCGGTCGTGACTTTCGCCGTCGTGCTCTGGACCTTCCTATGGGGCGTTCCAGGCGCTTTCATCGGCGTCCCGCTGGCGATCGCCTTTCTCACGCTCTGCGCGCAATTTCCCTCAACTGAGTGGATCGCGACGATGTTCTCTGGATCGTCTCGAACCCGATCGCCGCCGGATTGACCATCCGCGCCGCCACTCGCTCACCCCGCCGCGGCGATGCGCTCGATTTCGGCGCCGCAGCCGCGCAGTTTCTTTTCCAGCCGCTCGAAGCCGCGATCGAGATGATAGACGCGGTTGATCGTCGTCTCGCCACGCGCGGCGAGCGCGGCGATGACGAGCGAGACCGATGCGCGCAGGTCCGTCGCCATCACCTGCGCGCCTTCGAGATGGTCCGCCCCGGTGACGATCGCCGTATCGCCTTCGAGCTTGATATGAGCGCCAAGCCGCGCCAGCTCCTGCACATGCATGAAGCGATTTTCGAAAATCGTCTCGGTGATGCGCGAGACGCCCTTGGCGCGAGTCATCAGCGCCATGAACTGCGCCTGCAGATCGGTCGGAAAGGCCGGGAACGGCGCGGTCTCGACGCTGACCGGCGAAATGCCGGCGCCATTGCGCGCGACGCGCAGCCCCTCATTCGTTTCGCTGACGCTGGCGCCGGCCGCTTCGAGCGCGTCGAGCGCGGCCTGCAAAAGATCGGCGCGCGCGCCGGCGAGAAGCACGTCGCCGCCGGTCATCGCCACCGCCATCGCGTAGGTGCCAGTTTCAATGCGGTCGGGCATGACCGCATGTCTCGCGCCATAGAGCGAACCGACGCCTTCGATCTCGATTGTCGATTGGCCGGCGCCCTTGATTCGCGCCCCCATTTTCACGAGACAGTCGGCGAGATCGATGACTTCCGGCTCCCGGGCGGCGTTGCGCAGCACCGTCGTTCCACGCGCCAGCGCCGCCGCCATCAGCGCGGTATGGGTGCCGCCGACGGTGACCTTGGGAAAGTCGATCTCGGCGCCGACGAGGCCGTTCTTCGCCGTCGCGACGACATAGCCGTTCTCGATATCGATTTTCGCGCCGAGCTTTTCCAGCGCCATGAGCAGAAGATCGACGGGCCGCGTGCCGATCGCGCATCCGCCGGGCAGCGATACGCGCGCCTCGCCGCATCGGGCAAGAAGCGGCGCCAGCACCCAGAAGCTGGCGCGCATGCGCGAAACCAGTTCATAGGGCGCGGTGGTGTCGACGATCTCGCGGGCGGTGAGATGCACGATGCGGCCTGCGTCGACGGAATCGCCGGCGCGCTTTCCGGCGATGGCGTAATCGACGCCATGATTGCCGAGGATGCGCTCGAGGAGCGTCACGTCGGCGAGCAGCGGCATATTGGCGAGCGTCAGGGTTTCGCGGGTTAGCAGCGAAGCGATCATCAACGGCAAGGCGGCGTTCTTCGCCCCGGAGATGGGGATGACGCCATTTAGCCGGGTTCCGCCGACGATCTTGATCTTATCCATCATCCCTCGCTGTCGGTTTCCGAGCGCCCGTCCTTGGCTTGCGCCATATCCTGCAGCGCGCGCTCGCGCGCCTTGCGACGGGCGAGATTGGCGCGCAAAGCGGCGGCGAGCGCCGCCTGCCTGTTCGACGCGCCTTTAGGCTTCGGGCCAAAATCCGCCCCTTTTTGGGCGCCCTTTTGCTTTTCAGTGTCGCCGGCCATTGCGATCGTCTCGAAAATCTGGCGTGATTCTAGGGCGTCGACCCTTCAAGTCACATCGCCCGCACGGCGAGCGTCGCATTGATGCCGCCGAAGGCGAAGGAATTCGACAAAGCGACGCGAATCGGCATTTTGCGCGCGACATTGGGAATGGCGTCGACCTCGCATTTCGGATCGGCTTCGAGAAAATTGATCGTCGGCGGCGCGATCTGATCGCGCAACGCGCAAATCGTGATCGCAAGCTCCAGCCCGCCGCTCGCGCCGAGCGCATGGCCATGCACGGGTTTCGTCGAGGACACCGGCGGCGGCCTGTCGCCGAAGACGGCGCGCATCGCCTGCGATTCGGTGATGTCATTGGCGTAGGTCGCGGTGCCATGGGCGCTGAGATAATCGACTTCGCCGGGCTCCAGTCCGGCGCTTTCAAGCGCCAGCCGCATGCAGCGCATTGGGCCCTCGACATCGGCGCGCAGCGGATCGAAGGCGTCGCTGGTCGTGCCATAGCCAGCGAGTTCGCAGAGCGGCGTCGCGCCGCGCGCCCGCGCCGCGTCCAGCGTCTCCAGGATGAAGACCGCGGCGCCCTCGCCGAGAGTCATGCCGTTGCGCTTTTGCGAAAACGGACGGCAAAGGTCCGGGGTGAGGACGCGCAGCGCCTCCCAGGACCGAATCGCGCCATTGGTCACGCAGGCTTCCGCGCCGCCGGCGATCGCCCGGTCGGCGCGCCCGGCGCGCAGCATTTCAAAGGCTTCGCCGATCGCCTGAGCCGCAGAGGAACAGGCCGAGGCGAGCGCGAAGGTCGGCCCCTTGGCGCCGTAGCGCATGCCGAGAGTCGTCGGCGCGGCGCTCGGGATGAGACGCGGCACGGTCAGCGTATCGGGCCGGGTTTCGATCTTATATTCCTGATAGGCGTTGTTATCGATCGTCGTGGCGCCGCCGATGCCGGTGCCGATGATCACCGCCGTTCGCGGCCCGCCGACCTCTTTGCCTTCGAACCCGGCCTGGGCCAGCGCCTCGTCGGCGGCGACGATGGAGAATTGCGTGAAGGGATCGCAATAAGGCAGCAGTTCGGCGCTGATATATTCGGCGGGATCGAAATCCGGGACCTGCGCCGCGATGCCGATTCGTCCGGTGAACGGGCGCGGCAATTTCACCGGCCGCACGCAGGACACGCCGTCGCGCGCCGCGCGCCACAGCGTTTCCGCGCCGACGCCAGCGGCGGACACCGCGCCCATTCCGGTAATGACGATCCTGCGCGCGGCGCCTGGTTGCGGCATCAGCCTTCAATCCCTTGCTTGATCTCAATCAGGCGCGGCCTTGCGCCGATTTCAAAAAAAACCTCTTCAACCTTTAATGAGGCGCGCGCGCCTGCGTCAAACGGCCGGCCGCGGGCGCCGGGCCTTCGCTCACGCAACCGACGCGCCCGAGCGTTGAATATACACGCTAATCGAGCAGTTTTTTCAGTTCGGCGCGCAGCCCGTCGGCGACGTCCGGCCGCGCCAGGCCGAAAGCGACATTGGCCGCGAGAAAGCCGAGCTTGGACCCCGCGTCATAGGTGCGTCCATCGAAACGCACGGCATGGAAGGGGCGCGTTTTCGCCAGATGGATCATGGCGTCGGTGAGCTGAATTTCGCCGCCGGCGCCTTTTTCATGCTTTTCGAGCAGCGTGAAAATATCCGGCTCGAGGATATAGCGGCCGGAGATGATGAAATTGCTGGGCGCCGCGCCCTGCGGCGGCTTCTCGACCATGCCGGTGATTTCAAAAGTCGAGCCATAATCCTTGCCGCGCGCCACGATGCCGTATTGATGCGTTTCTTCCGGCTTGACCTCCTCGACCGCGATGATATTGCCGCCATGCTTTTCATAAGCCGCGACCGCCTCGGCGAGACAGCGCGCGCTCTTGCCCTTCGCCGGAAGCGTGATCATGTCGGGCAGCAGCACCGCGAAAGGCTCGTCGCCGATAATATCGCGCGCGCACCACACGGCATGGCCGAGGCCGAGCGGCGCCTGCTGGCGGGTGAAGCTCGTCGCGCCGGCGGCCGGCAGGTCCGACATCAGAGCTTCATATTCCTTCGACTTGTTGCGGCGGCGCAGCGTATCCTCAAGCTCATAGGCCATGTCGAAGTGGTCTTCGATCGCCCCCTTGCCGCGCCCGGTGACGAAAACGAAATGTTCGATTCCGGCCTCTCGCGCCTCATCGACGACATGCTGCACGACCGGCCGGTCGACGACGGTGAGCATTTCCTTCGGCACGGCCTTGGTGGCGGGAAGGAAACGCGTGCCCAGTCCGGCGACAGGGAAGACAGCCTTGCGGATGCGTTTGCTCATGAAGCGGCCCATTGAGATAGCGAGAGGGTTAACGACGACGCCGGGGGCGTGTAGCACGGTTTCGCCCATTGGTAGAACCGGCGTGGCCCGCGTCAGAATGCAGCGGAAAATCAGGCGCAAGAGATTAAAGGAAGGTTGCTGGCATGACGGTTTTGGTGACGGGCGGCGCAGGCTACATCGGCAGTCATACGGTTCTCGAACTGCTCGACGCCGGCGAATCCGCCCCCATCGTGCTCGATGATCTTTCGACCGGCTTCCGCTGGTCGGTTCCCGACGGCGCGCCGCTTGTCGTCGGCGATTTCGGCGACGAAAGCCTCGTCGCCCAATTGATCGAACGCCATGGCGTCGATGAGATCATTCACTTCGCCGCGAAGATCGTCGTCCCGGAGTCCGTCGCCGATCCGCTCCTCTATTATCTCAATAATACGGCGAAGGCGCGCGCGCTGCTGGCGACGTCCGTCGCCTGCGGGGTCAAACGCTTCATCTTTTCGTCGACGGCCGCCGTCTATGGCGAGCCGTTGCAAAATCCGGTGACCGAAGATGAGCCGCTCAAGCCGGTGTCGCCCTATGGGCGATCGAAGCTCATGGTCGAATGGATGCTGGAGGATACCGCCCGCGCCCATGGCCTCGCTTATGTCGCGCTGCGCTATTTCAACGTCGCCGGCGCCGATCCGACGGGACGTTCGGGACAGTCGACGCCGAACGCCACGCATCTCATCAAGGTCGCCGTGCAGGCGGCGCTAGGCCTGCGCAAGAAGCTGCAGGTTTTCGGCGACGATTATCCGACGCCGGACGGCACATGCGTTCGCGACTATATCCAGGTCACGGATCTCGCTCGCGCGCATCTCGACGCCTTGCGCTATCTGCGCGCCGGCGGCGCCAGTCTCACGGCCAATTGCGGTTATCAGCGCGGCTTTTCGGTTCTCGAAGTCATCGAATCGGTGAAGCGGGTTTCGGGCGTCGATTTCGAGGTCGAAATCGCGCCGCGCCGGCCGGGCGATCCGGCCGCGATCGTCGCCGCAAATGAGAGAATTCGCCGGACGCTCGGCTGGACGCCGCAACATGACGATCTCGACGAAATCGTCCGTCAGGCGCTCGAATGGGAAAAGCGTCTGATGGCGCGCGGCGGCGTTTGAGCGTTCGTGCGTCAGCCGAACAGCCGATGCGCGATCATTTCCTTGAGAACGCCACGGCGAATCGCCTTGTTCGTTGCGCCGGGCGCGATACGCCACCAACCGTCGTCGCGCATGGATTTCGCCGCAGCCACGAAGCGTTCCGCAACCGCCGCGAAATCGCTTTCGGCGTAATTAAGGCTGAAGATCAGGCGTCCCGTTCCGGTCCAGGGCAGAGCGAGACCTTCGGCGCGCAGATAATATTGAAGCATCCAGTTATAGCGCGAGGGTTGCGTATAACAGATCATCCATATGGTCGACATATTGGCGACCCGCAGCGGAAGCGCTTCCATTTCGAAGCGGGCGTTGAGGCGCCGCGCGCGCTCATCCCAGATGGCGTCGAGGTCATGATAAAGGTCGCGGCAAGCCGGCGTATCAAGTCGCTGCAGGAAGCGCCGCATCGCGCACATCACATAAGGATGAGAATTGAAGGTGCCTCGCGCGAAACAAATATCGGCTGGACGATCGTCGCGAAAGCGCCGCATCAAATCTCTCCGTCCACAGACGACGCCGATCGGCAAGCCGCCGCCGAGCGTCTTGCCGTAAGTGACGAGATCGGCCTTGACGCCAAAATATTCCTGTGCGCCGCCACGCGCCAGGCGAAAGCCGACGAGCACTTCATCGAAGATGAGCGCTATGCCGCGATCCGAGCAAACGGCGCGCAACTCCTTTAGCCATTGCGCATAGGCCGCTTTGTCGAAATGCGCCGCGCGCGCGCTGTCGATGAGCGACGAATCCGAAGGCGCCGGCGCGTTGGGCGCGAGACCTTGCAAAGGATTGACGAGAACGCAGGCGATGTCGCGTCGGGTCCGCAAGACGTGAAGCGTCGCCGGCGACATTTCGCTCAAGGTGAGCGTTTCATGCGCCGGCGAAGGATTGCCGATCCCGGGCTGCACGTCGCCCCACCAGCCGTGATAGGCGCCACAGAAGCGAACGAGACGAGATCGGCGCGTATGGTAACGCGCCAGCCGGACCGCCTGCATCACCGCTTCGGTGCCGGACATATGGAACGACGCCTCGTCGAGACCTGATATCTCTTTCAGCATCCGCACATTGTCGGCGATTGCGGGATGATAGGGGCCAAGCGCCGGCCCAAGCTCCCGCGCGTCCTCCGCGCCTTCGGCGATCGTCTCCTTGTAGAAATCATTGCCGAATACATTGACGCCGTAAGAAGCGGCAAGGTCGTAAAACACATTTCCGTCGAGATCGGTCAGCGTGACGCCCGACGAGGCGCGCATGAACGCGCCGGACGGCAAATGCCGCGCGACATATCCGCTGAATTGGAACGGCGTGCGGTAACGCTCGGTGAATTGCAGATCCGACACGCTTTCGGCGGCTTGCGCGCTGAGGCGGTTCGTCGCCGGAAAGCGGTCGCGAAAAATTCCGGCAAGACGGATGAATCCTTCGCGCCGTCGCGCGGCGACGTCGGGCGGCGCGCCGTCGCAGCAGAAAAAGCGCGCCTCGTCATACTCGTAAAACGGGAGGAAAGACGCCAAGCGACGCGCCAAGCGCGCATGGCCGGCAAGCGAGCGATGTTTGGCGCGCGAGAGATCGAGCCGGCGTTTGAGCGCAACGAGAAAGGCGGCGAGCGCCGCGGCGGCGAGACCATAAAGAGCGAGCGGAATTTCGATTGTCATAAATCGGATGCCTAACCATCATAGTTGACCGCTCCGTGAATGTCCGACGCCAGCTGTCGCGTTTCGTGGAGCAGGAAAACCTCAACTTCCTGCTCACCAACCGCATACCGCGCTATGCGCTGACTCGCTTCATGGGCTGGTTCAGCAAGATTGAGCGCCCGTTGGTGCGCGACGTTTCGATCGGCGTTTGGCGCTTGTTCGCCGATCTCGATTTGAGCGACGCGAAGCAGCAGGAATTTCGCAGTCTGCATGATTGTTTCGTGCGCGAATTACGGGACGGCGCGCGGCCGATCGACATGAGGCCGGAGATATTGGCCAGTCCCTGCGACGCCATTGTCGGCGCCTGCGGGCTCATCGAGGGCACCGAAGTCCTGCAGATCAAAGGCTCGCCTTACGACATCGGCGAACTTCTGCACGATCCAGAGCTTGTCGAGGCCCACCGCGACGGCTGCTACGCCACCTTGCGACTGACGTCGAGCATGTATCACCGCTTCCACGCCCCGCATGACTGCCGCGTCGACCGCGTCACCTATATCTCGGGCGATGTGTGGAACGTCAATCCGATCGCCTTAAAGCGCGTGGAGAAATTATTCTGCAAGAATGAGCGGGCGGTGATTCGCGGCAAACTCACGGCGACAGGCCATCCGATCACTCTTGCGCCCGTCGCGGCGGTGCTCGTCGCCTCCATGCGTTTCGATTTTCTCGATATGACGCTCGGCGTGGCTCATGAAGGGCCGAACGTCTTTTTGTGCAACGCGAGCTTGACCAAGGGCCAGCAGATGGGGTGGTTCGAGCATGGCTCTACCATTATCGCCTTTGCCCCCAAGGGCTTTTCCTTGTGCCCGGGGGTCGAAACCGGCGCTCGGATTCGCGTCGGCGAACCCCTGATGCGTTTGCCCGATTGATAGCGCGGCCGGCGCCAATTCGGTCTCGGATGACAGACGCTCGACAAATACAAAATTGTTACGAAAAACTGTCACGTTGGTTTCACGCAAAAAGATAAAAGATGCCTGTCGTCGGCCAAACGCCATAGGTTCCGCATGGGTGGCTTTTTTGCATCTCTCAAAGCGCAACGATGGGATGACCATCGTTACTACCACCACAGCCGAATCAACCAATCGCTGCATTTCGTCAGCGCGATCAGCTTTCTCTACTGCTACGCGATCCTGTTCCAAGACCCCGCGCAGGCGGCCCTGGTCGCATGGCTCGTGTCGATGGTCTCGCGACAGTCGGGACATTTCTTCTTCGAGCCGAGAGGCTATGACGAAATCAATCACGCGACGCAGGAATATAAGGAACGCATTAAGGTCGGCTACAATCTGCATCGCAAGCGAATTCTGCTCGCCGTTTGGGCCCTCTCGCCCCTAATTTTGTGGATCGATCCCACTTTGCTGGGCTGGGTCAAGCCGGCCGCCGACACGGCCGGGATCATCCACCATGTTGGATATGTCTGGTTCGCCGTCGGCGCCGGCGGGTTCCTGTTCCGCATCGTCCAGCTTGTCATACAGCAAGACTCGACGACTGCGGCCGTGTGGGCCGTCAAGATCGTGACCGACCCTTTTCACGACATCGCGCTTTACTATAAATCGCCGTTCTATTGGGAACAGAAGCCGGATCACGAGCAGCTTCAGGCTCGCCTCGTCGAAGAGATAGAGTTCGAGGACGATCCGACCCCTGCGCGCTGAGGCGGCAAGCCCGTCCTGCGATAAGCGAAAGAGTGGCGCTCCAACCTCGGTTTGATGACGTTGCGCCGCGCCGGGCGGGCGATCCAGCGGCGAACCGTCGCCGCGAAGAATTAAATCTGCAGGGCGCTCGGCTGGTCCCCAGGACGAAAATCTCGGACGAAATCATCCAGCGGGGGTTCGAATGGGACGAGCGGCCCATCGCGCGGCGGCGTTTCAGCGCGGCGGAAAGTCCGATTCGACCGCCCAGGACTTGGGGAATTTTTCAAACGCCGGCCATATGATAAAAGCCGGCTCTCACGGTCCCGTAGCTCAGCAGGATAGAGCAGCGGTTTCCTAAACCGAAGGTCAGGGGTTCGAATCCCTTCGGGACCGCCAAGTAAATCAATCGATTGCGACAGAATATCGCGCTTGGAGCTTGCGCCGATATTGCGGGGCATGCCGACGGGTAGCGGCGTTTTGGGCCGACCGCGGCGCGAAAAAGCACGGTCGTCGCGGGCGCAGGGGCATTGGCTCAGGCGACGCTGCGAATTATTGATGAGATCCCGTTCAAAGAGAGGAATAGGGAGGTTCTCATGATGCGCCTAAAGAAGGTTGGGTTGATATTTGGCCTGGTGCTGGGCTCCGCTGTCATTTCTCAATCGGCCAAAGCCGAAGACCCGATTTCAGCGCTTGGCGCCGGGGTGAATCGCGCTGGAGCCGAGGCGGGCGCCGCAGTTACCGGCGTGTTGAACAAGGTGACCGGCAATACCGCGGCCTCGCCCGTTAGCCCCGCGCCGGCTCCCGTGGCCAGAGTTGTCCATCACCACCACCATCATCATCACCACCACCATCGCTATCATTCGTGAATTTGGGCGGCGGGGTTCTCAGCCCCGCCGGTTCATGCAGGAAAACCGCCGCGCCGATGAGGCGCGGCGTCGTGCGAATGACGCGCACACGCCACGCCCGACCTTTGAGCATCCGCGCGCGGCAGTTCGCGCCGCGCGGTGGGCGCGCGGCGCGACTGATTCCCCAAGCATGCAACCGCATGCTCGACCGCCTGCGTCGCGGGCGTCTCCTGTCGCGCGCCCCTATAGCGGCTCACGCGGCTTGGCGATACACTCAGCGTCGCGGCATGGAGCCGGTTAGCGACCGGCGCAGGCGCTAAGAGGCGGAATCCACTTATGCAGCGCGTAACGATCACGATCGACGAAGAGCTGATGAGCGCGCTCGATCAATATATGGAGGCGGGCGGCCATCGGAACCGTTCCGAAGCGGTGCGCGACCTCGTTCGCGCCGGTCTGCTCAAGACACCCGAATCAGACGACGGCGCCCGCTCCTGCGTCGCGGCGCTCGTCTATGTTTACGACCACGAGACGCGACAGCTCTCGAAAAGATTGATGACCGATCATCATTCTCACGCCGACATGTCGATCGCGACGCTGCATGTGCATTTGGACGAAGCCACCTGTCTCGAAGTGTCGCTGCTCAAGGGCCGGAAGTCGGACGTCGAGCATTTCGCCGGCCATGTGATCGGCGAGCGCGGCGTGCGCTACGGACAGCTCGTCGTCGTGCCGGCGGACATCGAGCAAGGCGACGCGCCCCATGTCGAGCATCATCCGACAAGCCGCCACGCGCATCATTCCAGCTAGCTGTGTGGCAAATCGGCAACGCTTGCGTCAAATCGCGTCGAGCCGATTGACCCGGCGCGACGCGTAAGACAATTTTTAAAATAAATCACAATAACGCGCGCGCACCGGGACCCCACGAATGAACCGCCGCCTTGCGACATCCGTATGCTCCGTCGTCGGCCTGGTTCTCATAGCGACCGAAACTTTCGCGCACACGATTTCACTGCCCAAAATCGACGTTGGCGGTCAGCGGCGCACCGTGAGCGTTCCGCATGTGCATACGCCATCGGGGACGCGCATCATCAGTTCGGCGCGGCGTCCGTCGCCCATCGTCGCCGCTGTCAGTCGGCCCCCGGCTGAGCCGCTCGGGCCGCAAGCGCCGCCAATCACCGCGTCGAGCGAGAAGTTCTTCACGGGCAAGGAGGTCAACGCGCTTCCGTTCAAACAGCCGGGCGAGGCGCTGGAAATCGTGCCTGGTCTCGTGGTCACGCAGCACAGCGGCGACGGCAAGGCCAACCAGTATTTTCTGCGCGGCTTCAACCTGGATCACGGCACCGACCTCGCGCTCTATCTCGACGGCATGCCGCTCAATATGCGCACTCATGGCCATGGACAGGGCTATGCGGACGCGAATTTCCTCATTCCCGAACTTCTCTCTTACGTTTTGGCCCGCAAAGGTCCCTATGACGCGCAGGACGGGGACTTCTCCTCCGCCGGCTCGATCTACATGCAATATAAGGACAAGATCGATAAAGGCTTTTATCAGTTCACCGGCGGAAGCTTCGCCTATGGGCGGGCGCTCGCCGTCGTGCCCTACCAGGATTTTGGCGGCGGCTCGGCCTACGGCGCCGTCGAGGCGCAATATTACAACGGATCGTGGGAACGCGGCGACAATCTCCACCGCATCAACAGCGTGCTGCGATGGGCGCGCGGCACGCAACTCGACGGCGCCGCCGTGACATTCATGGGTTACGCCAACAAATGGTATTCGACCGACCAAATTCCGGAGCGCGCGGTTTATACTGGCCTGAAGTCGCTCTGGGGGACGCTCGACCCCACCGACGGCGGCGACACCACCCGCTTCTCCCTCTCCGGACGTTGGAGCCAGACGGAAGGCAATCACTCCTCGCGCGTCGAACTCTATGTCATGCATTCGACGCTCGATCTGTATAACAACTTCACCTACTTCCTCGCCAATCAAACTCTCGGCGACCAGTTCCGACAGTTCGATCGCCGCACCATGGCCGGCGTCAATGCCGAGCACGCCATCAAATGGAATAGTTTTGGGCTTCCGGTTCAGACCCGGATAGGCTTGCAGAGTCGTTACGACGATATTCGCCTCGGCCTCCAGGACAGTTTCCGTCGCACGCCCTACGACACGGTTCGCAACGATGCGGCCGGCGAAGGCAGCGTCAGCGTTTGGACCGACACATCCGTGCAATGGACGCCGTGGCTGCGCACAGTGACAGGCGGCCGTTTCGACTATTACAACGCCAGCGTTAATTCACTGCAGAGCCTCCTGGGCGCGCCGGTCGTCGCGACCAGCGCGGGACTGCCCGCTTTTCTTTGGACAGGACCTTTCAACAGCGCCTCAAAGGACGCCTCGCTCGTCAGCCCCAAGGCCTCCATTATCGTGGGACCTTTCCAAAAGACTGAATTCTATTTCAACTATGGAGAAGGCTTCCATTCCACCGACGCGCGAGGCGCCGTTCAGCGCTTCTCGGCTGCGGGGCTTTCGGACTCCGATACTTTCCTTTCAGTCGCGCCTAGCCCGCTTCTGGTGAAATCACGCGGCGCGGAGACCGGTTGGCGCACCAAATTTATCGAGGGACTGGATTCTAGCGTCAGCTTCTTCTGGCTCAACCTCGATTCCGAGAACCAGTTCGAGGGCGACAGCGGCACCACGATTTTCGGCCGCCCGAGCCGTCGCTACGGCATCGAATTCGCCAATCATTACCGACCAACGTCGTGGATCAGCTTCGACGGCGACGTGGCCGTGGTGCATGCGCGATATCGCGGCATGGATCAACTGCAGGCGATCGCCTGGCTCGACTTGCTGACGCCCGAGGCGCTGCCATATGGAACGTTCCTTGGGAACGCGCCGGGCAATTACCTGCAAAACGCGGTCGCGATTACCGCGCTGGGCGGCCTTGAAATCGGCGAGGCCACGGGATGGTTCGGCGCGCTGAAATATCGCTACATCGGTTCTCGCCCGCTGACCAAGGACGGCTATCTGCAGTCGCCGGTAACCGGCACATTGAGCGCGCGGCTTGGTTATCGCTGGACGGATGGCTGGCGCCTGCAGGTCGACGCATTCAATGTCTTCAACGCTCGGTCCGATCAAATCACCTATGGTTACGGCTCGCTACTGCCCACCGACCCGCTCTATTCGGCTTGCGTCAGCGGCGTCGCGCCCGGCGCGGTCTGCAGCGTCGGCGTCATGGACCGTCATTTCAAGCCGCTGGAGCCGACCGCCGTGCGATTGACGTTCAGCGGCCCGCTGAGTTTTGACGCGCTGCCGGACTTCAGCGCGCCTCTGCGGGTGCTGCCGGACTAAAGTGTCTTCAGCCGGTCTTGCGTTGCTGCACATAGCCGCGCAGGACGGCGTTGATGCGCCGCTGATAGCCGGGGCCCTGCGCCTTGAAATAGTCGGTGAGGTCTTGGCGGCCTCATGCTGCGCCTATCTCCCCATGGAACCGGCATGCCGTCCAGCCTGTGAATCACGGGCATCGCGGTAGATTTCCTCACCGGCAAAAAGGAGTAATGCTAGGGAGAATCGATGCGCTTCTCACCCTCCTTCCTCGAAGAGATTCGGGCGCGCGTGCCCGTCTCCGAGGTCGTGCGCCAGAAGGTGAAGCTCAGAAAGGAAGGCAGGGAGTGGCGGGGGCTCTCGCCCTTCAACGCCGAAAAAACCCCTTCCTTCTACGTCAATGACCAGAAAATGCGCTGGTTCGACTTCTCGGCGGGGAAGAACGGCAATATTTTCGATTTTCTCATGGAGACCGAGGGCCTCTCCTTCCCCGAGGCGGTGGAGCGACTGGCGGCGCTCGCCGGCCTGGCGCTGCCGGTCGAGACCAGGGAGCAGCAGGAGCAGGATCGCCGCCGCGCGACGCTTGGCGAGGTTCTGCAAGAGGCGGCGGTGTTTTTCGAAAAACAGCTCGCCGGCGCCGCGGGTCGCGAAGCGCGCGCCTATCTCGACCGCAGGCAGATTTCTCAAGCCTCGCGCGAAAAATTCCGCTTGGGCTACGCGCCGAACCAACGCCATGCGCTGCGCGATCATCTCGCCGGCAAGGGCGCAAGCGTCGAAACCATGATCGAGGCGGGCCTGCTCGTCCATGGCGAGGATATCGCCGTTCCCTATGATCGGTTTCGCAATCGGGTGATGTTTCCGATCTGCGATCGCGCCGGAAAGGTCATCGCCTTCGGCGGACGCGCGCTGGAGGCGGACGCACAAGCGAAATATCTCAACTCCCCCGAGACGCCGCTCTTTCACAAGGGCGCGACGCTCTACAATCTGCATAACGCCCGCAAACCCGCGCATGAGAGCGGCGCGGTGATCGCGGTCGAGGGCTATGTCGACGTCATTGCGCTGACCGCCGCTGGCTTTCCCAATGCGGTCGCCCCGCTCGGCACGGCGTTGACTCCCGACCAATGCGCCCTGCTCTGGCGTCTGGCCGAAGAGCCGATCCTGTGTTTCGACGGCGACAAGGCCGGATTGAAGGCGGCGTTTCGGGCGGTGGACACGGCGCTGCCGCTGATCGGTCCCGGCCGCACGCTGCGTTTCGTCCTGCTGCCCAACGGCCAGGATCCCGATGAACTCTTGCGCGCGAGCGGCGCCGAAGCGCTCGCCGACGCTCTGAGCCGGTCATTGCCGCTGGTCGATCTTTTGTGGATGCGCGAAACCGAAGCGGCGACGCTCGATACGCCCGAGCGCCGCGCCGCGCTCGAACGGCGGCTACACGAAATCGCCGGACAGATCGGAGACGACGGCCTGCGGCGGCATTATCAGCAGGAATTGACGCAGCGGTTGGACCGGCTTTTCGGCCGCGACCAACGCACAAAATTTAGGCGGAATGATTCGCCCCGGCGGCGCGGCAAGGCCGTCCGCCCTTCCGACGATGGGCCCCTCACCATCGGTCCGGCATTGGCGAATTCGCCGCTGTTTCGCGGCGTCAAGTCCGGGATTGCGCCGCGCGAAGCGCTTATCCTGTTGATTTTGATTAATCATCCCGGTTTGATCGACCCCCGGGTCGAGGAGCTGGCGACCCTCGATCTCAATTCCGCCGACGCGCGCGCCCTGCGCGACGCTCTTTTGCGGTTCGCCGAGGCTAATAATGCGGAAAGGCTCGAACTTCGACCGTTTCTGGAGTCGCTCGGGCTTGAGCGGACGGTCGCCCGGCTCGAGGCGATGGCCGCCCATTCGACGCTCTGGAGCGTGCGCCCCGAAGCCGCGGCCGCCGACGCCGGCGAAAGCCTGCGACAGGCTTTCGTCTTGCATCGAAGATCGTTGGCGTTAAATAGAGAGTTGCGCGCGGTGCAAGCTGTGCTGGCCGACAACCCCAATGAGCGGGATTATGCCCGGCTGAAGGATATTCAGACCCAGTTGTCGGCCCTAGATGGCGCAGAAGCGGCGGTGGAAGGATATGGATCGCTTTCCGGCCGACCCTCGCGTAATTTGTGAAGTCGCAGAGGTTGACGCCGTGGCGAAGAGGGGACGAAAAACGCGCCGCTAGGAGGCGGCGCGCGGGGTTCATGCGGTCGGCCGGGCTTCTTTCGCCCGCCTCCCGCGCCACAGCTTGGGGAGGGGCGGCCTCTCAAAGCTTTTTTAAGAAAACTTGCGCCTTGCCTGGTTCGGGGAGCCGAACCGGGGCGAGGCGCTTGGAGCTTGTGGATGGCGAAAAAAGACGAAGACAAGGTCGAGAACGAAACCGCGACGACGACGGAAACGTCCGACGGACCGCTTCTCGATCTCAATGACGCCGCCGTCAAGCGGATGATCAAGCTCGCGAAAAAGCGCGGCTTTGTGACTTATGCCGAACTGAACGCCGTGCTGCCGTCCGAGGAAGTGTCATCGGACCAGATCGAGGACGTTTACGCGATGCTGTCGGAAATGGGCATCACCGTTTCGGAAGGCGACGATCCGGACGACGTCGAGGAAGAACAGTCGGCCGAAGAAGAGGAATCGGAAGGCGGCGAACTCGTCGAGAGCCCGCGCGCGACCGCGGTGGCGACGCGCGCCTCGGAGCCGACCGATCGCACCGACGACCCCGTGCGCATGTATCTGCGCGAAATGGGTTCGGTCGAACTTCTGTCGCGCGAAGGCGAAATCGCCATCGCCAAAAGGATCGAAGCCGGGCGCGAGGCGATGATCGCCGGACTGTGCGAGAGCCCGCTCACCTTCCAGGCGATCATCATCTGGCGCGAGGAGCTGGAAGCCGGCAAGGTCCTGCTGCGCGACATCATCGACCTCGAGGCGACCTACGCCGGCCCCGAAGGCAAGGCGGCGAAGGCCGCGGAGCCGGCCGCCGGCGGAGCCGACATGGCGCCTTCGACCGCGCCGCGCACCCCGCCTGCCGGACTGGAAGAGGAAGGCCCGCCCGCCGAAGAAACCTTCGAGGAAGATGACGACATGGAAAATTCCGTGTCGCTTTCGGCGATGGAACTGGAGCTGAAGCCGAAGGTTCTCGAAACCTTCGCGCGCATCGCCGACGCCTATAAGAAGCTGCGCCGGCTTCAGGACCAGAATGTCGAAAACAAGCTCAAGAATGAAACGCTGACTCCGGCGCAGGAGCGTAAATACAAGACGCTCAAGAAAGAAATCGTCGCCGACGTCAAATCGCTCTCGCTCAATCAAAATCGCATTGAGGCGCTCGTCGAGCAGCTTTACGACATCAACAAGCGGCTTATCGGCTATGAGACCAAGCTCATGCGACTCGCCGACAGCCATGGCGTGATGCGCGAAGACTTCATCGACAAATTCCACGGCTCCGAGCTTGATCCCAAATGGGTGATGCGCGTCGCCAAGCTCGGTTCCAAGGGCTGGAAGGAATTCGTCGCCCACGACAAGGATCGCATCAAGGATCTGCGCGCCGACATTCACGCGCTCGCGACCGAGACCGGCTTGGAAATCTCCGAGTTCCGCAAAATCGTGCATATGGTGCAGAAGGGCGAGCGCGAAGCGCGCCAAGCCAAGAAGGAGATGGTCGAGGCGAATTTGCGTCTCGTGATTTCCATCGCCAAGAAATACACCAATCGCGGCCTGCAGTTCCTCGATCTCATTCAGGAAGGCAATATCGGCCTGATGAAGGCGGTCGATAAATTCGAATATCGCCGCGGCTACAAATTCTCGACCTATGCGACGTGGTGGATCAGGCAGGCGATCACCCGCTCGATCGCCGATCAGGCGCGCACGATCCGCATTCCGGTGCATATGATCGAGACGATCAACAAGATCGTGCGCACCTCGCGCCAGATGCTGCATGAGATCGGACGCGAGCCGACGCCGGAAGAACTGTCCGAAAAGCTCGCCATGCCGCTCGAGAAAGTGCGCAAGGTTTTAAAGATCGCCAAGGAGCCGATCTCGCTCGAAACGCCGATCGGCGACGAGGAGGATTCGCATCTTGGGGATTTCATCGAGGATAAGAACGCGGTGCTGCCGATCGAGGCGGCGATCCAGTCGAATCTGCGCGAGACGACGACGCGCGTTCTCTCCTCGCTCACGCCGCGCGAGGAGCGCGTGCTGCGCATGCGTTTCGGCATCGGCATGAACACCGACCATACGCTGGAAGAGGTCGGCCAGCAGTTCTCGGTGACGCGCGAACGCATCCGCCAGATCGAGGCGAAGGCGCTGCGGAAGCTGAAGCATCCGAGCCGGAGCCGGAAGCTGCGGAGCTTCTTGGATAATTGAGTATTTCAGGAAGCGCTTCTATGGAGTGCGGTGAAGCCTGCAAGGCATTGATTAGCGAAGCGCATACAAACTTCGGTGATGCAGGCGATTACATTTGGAAAGCACCGCGGCTTTTAGAGGCTGAATATCAGTTGGAGCGAAACAAGCTCGATGAGTATTTTCCGCTAACAGGAAATGCTGCAGACGATGCTAATGCGCTGACGGCTCGCACCTTGCGATGGGCGTTTCAAGAGTTAAGACTCGTTCACGCATTCCCGTCCTTGATGGCTAGTGGCAATCTCTTTTTAGTCGTTTCACTCTACGAATTTTTTATTTTGAAGTTAGTAAAATTGATGGAATCAAAGGATGCTTATCCGTTGTCCGCTTGCAAGGGACAGGGACTAAGTCGTTTTTTTGATTTCTTGATCAACAACCAAATCGACTACAAGCGCGTAGAAGGTTACGATCAACTCGCCGCGGCTTTAGCAATTAGAAATTGCCTTTATCATGCTAGCGGGTTGTTGGCTTGGTCTCGTGAAGAATCAAAATTGCGTCATATGGTGCAGACGGTGTCATACCTGCCTAACGAGATTAAGCAACGACAGCAAAAAGAGGGCCGGCCGTTCGATGAGGTGAGCTTACAGAATTCAGAGTTCGGAGATCGCTTGCAAATCACGAATAACTATTCGTTTCACGCGAGTGCGTACCTGCGACATCACCTAATCGGCATATGTGTATTGGCAGGAAAAAAGTAGTCTAAACTGTTTAGATGCGTCGATAACAATAGTTCCTCACGCCTCCAAATATTCGGCCACCGCCGAAGGCGACGGCACTGGGAGACCGTCGGCCGCCAACCCCTCGATGTGGAAACGGATCGCCTCGCGCAATTCCTGCTCGACCGCCCCAATGGTCTCGCCCGTCGCGATACAGCCCGGCAAGTCCGGGACATAGCCGGAATAATTGTCGCCCGCCTTTTCGATCACGACGGCATAGCGCATTACTTCTTCTCCTTGATCCCCGCCTGCTTCAAGAGCGCGCTCGTGACGCCGATGCTCACGCCTGAGCTTGCCCTGCGCTTGTCTGACCTCGGCATTGGGCCGGTTGATCGCTAAAGCGCGCTCAGCGGAGGCGGCGGGCCGAACGCCGGCTTAAATGCCCGGCGGATCGGCGGACGGTTTCAAGAAGCCGATGCCGAGATAGGCGCCCAACCTGCCGCCGACGACATTGGGCTTGCGGCTCTCCAGCGTGAACAGGCGGCCGCCGTTCTTATCCCGCCATGGCGCCTCCCAGACCTGAAATGGACCGCGAGTCTGCTTCAGCCGTTCGAGGACCTGGGTGATGGTCGCTGCGCTCAGCGCGGCGCTCATCGGCGCCACCGCTCTTCGAATGCCCTCGACATTTCGCTCGTCATATTTTGGTTCAAGCAGTTCGGCGATGACGAGCCGCGCATCGTCGGGATCGACGCTAAGACCATCGGGCAAATCCCAGCCGGTGATCTGGTTGCGACGCACCAGATCGCCGAGGATCGTCAACCTCGCGAAATTGAGAACCTTGTCGCGAATGAGGCCAGGCGCGCTTCTTATGCCGGGCAGCAGCACCAGCTGAAGAAGGAAGCCGAGAAAGCCGCCGACGTTCTGACCGACCACCATTGGCGCGACGCGATCGAAGCGTAAGCCGATACGCGTCATCAGCCGGTCGAGGTCCGCTTGCGCAATCCGCGGCCAGGGCGGGAGGTCTATCGTCTCCTTCGCCGAGCCAAAGAGCGGCACAAGGCAATAGGAGACCGCGCCGGCGGCGTCGGACTCTTCGCGCATGGCTTTGAACTGCGCCCTGTCGACCTGCGGCGGCCAATTGGCGACGATCGGATGATCGGCTGGGACCGCGAATGAGGTCATCAGAAATTTCTGACAATTGCGCCGTCCAAGTTGATAGTCATGATCGCGGAAGGCGCGGGCGACGAAGCCGCCAAATCCGCCAAGCAGGCCGCTGGCAATGCCATAGCGCTGCAAAACCTCCCCGATGACGCGGCGCGGACCGATGAGATAGCGGCTGCCGTGATCGGGGTCGACCGCGAGAATGAGTTCGCTCGGCTTGAAGCGCGCCTGATCGATCAGCGAGGGCATTAGCGATGAGAACAGGCTGACGATATCGATCGCAGGCTCGCCTTCGTTGCGGATCGGCTTCGGCTCAGGAAAAGGCGAGATCATGACGACCGCCCGATCCGCCGAATCGAGCTCCCATGGAAGGCGCGCATCGGTCGCCTTTTCCTTCAGCGTGAAGCGGGCGTATTCGAATGGATCATTGTCGATAATGCCGCCGTCCGCGCAGGTGAACCAGAAGGGGTTTTCAGCTTCGACGGCCGGCGGCCATTGCGGCTTGAGATTGGCGATCCCTGCAATGTCGGCGCTGGGATATCGACGTCCAAAATAATCTTCCCTCGGCCTTGCGCCAATGAGGCGCGGCGCCAGGCCCACCGGAAAGGCGGAGGAGCCCAGGGCGCAGACGGCGTAATCCTTCCATTGGTCTCTGGCCGCAGCGCTGGCGATCATCCCGATGTCGAGTTCGGCGCGCGACGGATCATTGTCGGCGAAATCGCTATGCGTCGCCCATGAGCCGACGCCGCTCAGCACATAATGGGCGCGGTCGCCGTGCGAGATCATGTGATAGTCGCCGCCGCTGAAGGGCAAGGTCCATGGCACGCCGCGCAGATTGGAGAGCGTGAGATAAATATGGAGGTTAGCAGAGACATAGGGCCTCGGCCCTTCGACCTGTTCAAGGGCGATCGCCCGCGCGGCGATTTCATCGAGCAGTCTTGAGTTGAGCAGAGAGACGACGGCGATGGGATCGTTCTCGCGTGGAAACGGCACGTCGCTCGTGCGCGAAAAATCCGACGTGGCCGGCGGGCGCGCGTCGAGATCGTCGAGCGTGAGGAAATCCCGAACGTTCGGGTCGCCGGAATCGAGCGTTGGACGGACGACCCAAGATTCATAGAGCTTGGGAAGGGTGTAGCGGTAAACGAAGCCCTCGAATTCAAAGGTCTTGGCCTCGGTCTTGTCCACTAGCGCGATGGCGCCGATGGCCGCCGTGATCGCGCCGGCCGAGGCGCCGGAAATAACCTTGATTCCGACGCGATGATTGGGAACCGATCCGTTCTCGTCCGCGGCGCGCGCCTTTTCCCATGATTGAACGAAGCCGCTATCGCGGCGGGAACGGCGAGGTCGCGTGATTAGCCTCCTGTCTGAGAGGATTTGGGCGTCGCAACCCACCCTCAGACAGGAGGTTCCAGATGGCCGATATCAGCCCT
>Ga0233425_10001869_pt1 | contig 44395 bp, 40 predicted proteins | sample Watercolumn_Towu_2_FD_181712 | JGI IMG/M metagenome (GOLD analysis project Ga0233425, IMG submission 181712) | Freshwater microbial communities from Lake Towuti, South Sulawesi, Indonesia - Watercolumn_Towuti2014_140_MG | ecosystem: Environmental > Aquatic > Freshwater > Lake | place...
AGCATCTCGCGCTCCTTGGCGAGGGTGCCGTTGCCGGCGTCGCCCTTGGCGAAGTCCTGGATCTCGCCGCCGACGCGGGTGAGCGCCTGGAACTGGTCGCGCACCATCTTGCGGAAGAACAGGTCGAGGCCCTGGATGGCCGTGGTGCCCTCGTAGAGCGTGTCGATCTTGGAGTCGCGGATGTACTGCTCGATCGGGTAGTCCTGCAGGAAGCCCGAGCCGCCGAGGGTCTGCAGCGACTGCGCGAGCTGCTCGTACGAGCGCTCCGAGCCGACGCCCTTGACGATGGGGAGCAGCAGGTCGTTGACGCGCTCGGCGAGGTCGAGGTCGACCTCCGCCTCGCCGCCGAGGCGGTTGAGCTCGACCTGGTCCTGCCACCACGCGGTGTAGTGGACCAGCGCGCGCATGCCCTCGGCGTAGGCCTTCTGCAGCATGAGGCTGCGGCGGACGTCGGGGTGGTGCGTGATGGTCACGCGCGGCGCGTCCTTGTCGAAGAACTGCGCCATGTCGCCGCCCTGCACGCGGTTCTTCGCGTACTCCAGGGCGTTGAGGTAGCCGGTCGACAGGGTCGCGATGGCCTTGGTGCCGACCATCATGCGGGCGTACTCGATGACCTTGAACATCTGGGCGATGCCGTCGTGCACGTCGCCGACGAGCCAGCCGACCGCGGGCTCCTTGTCGCCGAAGGTGAGCTCGCAGGTCGTGGAGACCTTGATGCCCATCTTCTTCTCGACGTTGGTCGTGTAGACGCCGTTGCGCTCGCCGGTGAGCTCGCCGGTCTGGTGGTCGAAGTGGAACTTCGGCACGACGAACAGCGACAGGCCCTTCGTGCCGCCCTTCGCGCCCTCGGGGCGGGCGAGCACGAGGTGGACGATGTTCTCGGCCATGTCGTGCTCGGCCGAGGTGATGAAGCGCTTCACGCCGGTGATGTGCCAGGTGCCGTCGGCCTGCTGCACGGCCTTGGTGCGGCCGGCGCCGACGTCGGAGCCGGCGTCGGGCTCGGTGAGCACCATGGTGGCGCCCCACTGGCGCTCGATCATGATCTCGGCGATCCGCTTCTGCTCCTCGGTCCCGAGGTGGTCGAGGATCGCGGCGAAGCCGGGGCCCGACATGAACATGAACGCGGGCGGGTTCGCGCCGAGCATGAGCTCGCTCGCGGCCCAGCGCAGCGACGGCGGCGCGCCGGGGCCGCCGAGGTGCGTCGGCAGGTCGAGGCTCCAGAAGCCGGAGTCCATGAGCGCCTTGTACGACGCCTTGAACGAGTCGGGCATCGTCACCGTGCAGGTGACCGGGTCGTAGACCGGCGGGTTGCGGTCAGCGTCGATGAAGGACGCCGCGAGCGGGCCGGTCGCGAGGCGCTCGACCTCCTCGAGCGTCTGCTTCGCGGTGTCGACGTCCATCTCGGCGAACGGGCCCGAGCCGAGGCGCTGCTGGGCGCCGAAGACCTCGAACAGGTTGAACTCGATGTCGCGCAGGTTCGACTTGTAGTGGCTCATGGCCCCGTCTCCATCGGTGCGTGCGGTGCTGGCGCGTGCTGCTGGTCGTGCTTGGTGCCGAGCCACGACGTTCGGCCGGCGGTTACCCGTCAGTAACCCGATGATGCTACCCACGGGTAACTCTGGCAACCCCCCGCCGCGTCCCAGTCCTGTCACGGCAGCATCGCCGCAGGTCAGTGGTCGCGCGAGGCGTCGAGAAACCGCCGAACCGGGGCCTTCCTGGGCCCGGGGAGCCCCCAGTTCGGCGGCTGCTCGCGGCGCGGCGGCCGGCGTCAGCGCGGGAGGTCGCGGCGGCGGATACCGGCGATGCCGGCCGCGAGGACCGCGGCGGCGAGCAGGGCGAGGACGACGAGCGGGGTCCACGACATCGGCTGGGCAGGCCAGAGCGGTACGTGGCCGAAGGGCGTGCTCTGCTGCAACCAGTCGGGCAGGCCCAGCACCTGGCCGAAGTAGCCGGCGAGCACGCACCACACCAGCACCAGCCACGCGACGGGTGCGGCCCAGCGGGGCAGGGTGCCGACGAGCGCGATCGGGATCGCGACGACGAGCCACACGGCCGGGGCCATGAGCGCCGACGCGAGCATCGCCCGCCACGCCTGGCCCACGACGTCGCCGTCGGACGCGCCGAACACCGCGCCGAGGGAGAGGCCGCCGACCACGAGGATCAGGGTCGACCCGACGAGGGCCGTCGAGCCGTGGCCGAGCAGCCACTGCACGCGCGAGCGCGCGGTCGAGAGCACGAGCTCGGCCCTGCCGTCCTCCTCCTCGGCGCGCAGGCGCAGGGCGGTGGTGATCCCGAAACCCGCTGCGATCAGGCCGAAGAGCCCGGTCATCGTGACGAGGAAGAGGTCGCGCAGGTCGGCCGGGCCGCCGGCGATCTTCTCGAGGATCGCGACCATCTCGGGGTTGCCCTCGACCAGCTGGACCGACGTCGTGAGCATCGAGCCCTCGAGTGCGCCGAGCGCCGCGACGGCGATGAGCCACACGACCAGGTACGTGCGGTCGAGCCGCCAGGCCAGCGCGACGGGGCCGGCGATCCACGACGGTGCCGACCGGCGGCCGCGGCGCTGCGCCACCAGGCCGTCGCCGAGGTCGCGTCGCGCCGCGACGTGCAGTCCGGCCAGCGCGAGCGCGGCCGCGACGACGAGCGACAGGCCGATGAGCCACCACCGCTCGTCGGCGTAGGCGCGGGTCTGCTGCATCCAGCCGAACGGCGTGGCCCACACCAGCGGGCTGGTGCCGTCCTGGCCGTTGCCGAACGCCGTGACGGCGAACGCGACGGCGACGACGAGCCCCGCGAGACCGTTGGCGCCGCGCGACGTCCGTGCGATCTGCGCCGTCAACGAGGCGACGCCGGCGAACACCAGCGCGGCCGCGGCGACGGTGGAGGCGAGTGCGACGGAACCGGCGACACCCAGGCCGAGCGCGGAGAGCAGGAGGGCGGCCACGACGGCGAAGAGCCCGAGAAGCGCTGCGCCCGAGAGGATCGCGGCCGCGAGCGGCGCGGCCCGACCGACGGCGGCGCCGAGCACCAGCTCCATCCGGCCCTCGGCCTCGTCGGCCCGAGAGTGGCGCACCACGAGGAACGAGACGACGAGCGCCAGCACCAGCGCCGTGCTCGTGCCGGCGCGCCAGGCGGTGAGGCCGCCGGTCGACAGCGGGTCGAAGATCGGGCCGAGGATCGAGCGCAGCGTGGGGTCGCCGGCGAGCGACTGCGCGAGGTTCAGCCGGTCGGCGTCGGTGGGGTAGAGGCGGTCCCACGAGCTCGCGACGGCCACGAGGAGGAGCGCGCTGCCCACCGCCCACACCGGGATGCGGATGCGGTCGCGGCGCAGTGCGAGGCGCAGCAGCCCGCCCGTGCCGGCGAACGCGGACCGCGGCGCCCGCGAGAGCACGATGTCGACGTGCGTGGCTGGTGGGGCCGTCGCAGTCATCGCCCGTCGCCCGCCTGCTCGTAGTAGCGCAGGAACATCTCCTCGAGCGTCGGCGGCCTGCTCTCGAGGCTGACCACGCCGGCGGCGGCGAGGTGCGAGAGCAGCTCGTCGAGGTGGGCGGGCTCGACCGTGCAGCGCAGCGTCGTGCCGTCGTAGGAGACGTCGGCGAGTCCTGGCACGTCCTCGATGCCATGCAGCTCGTGGCCGGTGACGGCGACGATCGTCATGCGCTGCAGGTGCCGCAGCTCGGCGAGCGACCCGCTCTCGACGATGCGGCCCGCGCGCACGATGGAGATGCGGTCGCAGACGGCGTCGACCTCGGCCAGTACGTGGCTCGACAGCAGCACGGTGCGCCCGGCTCGGTGGAGCGCGGAGACCTCGGTGCGGAAAACCTCGGACATGAGCGGGTCGAGGCCGTCGGTGGGCTCGTCGAAGACGTAGAGCTCGACGTCGGCAGCCAGCGCCGCGATGAGCGCGACCTTCTGCCGGTTGCCCTTCGAGTACGCCGACACCTTCACGCCGGGGTCGAGCGCGAACGCGTCGACCAGCCGGGCGCGGCGCTGCGCGTCGTCGCCGCCGCGCATGCGGCCGAGGATGTCGAGGGTCTCCCCGCCGGTGAGCGACGGCCACAGCGCGACGTCGCCAGGCACGTACGACAGGCGCGAGTGCAGGGCGACGGCGTCCTGCCACGGGTCGCCGCCGAGGAGCGACACGGTGCCGGCGTCGGCGCGGAGCAGACCCATGAGGATGCGCAGCGTCGTGGTCTTGCCGGCGCCGTTGGGACCGAGGAACCCGTGGACCTCGCCCGCCTGCACCTCGAGGTCGAGGCCGACCAGGGCGTGGGTGGAGCCGAAGGACTTGCGCAGGTCGTGGATCGCGACCACGGGACCGGTCATGCCCGCCACGCTACGCCCGTCACGGGCGCCTTCTGCGGCCGAGCGGGCGTGCGTCCGGCCACGATCGCGCAGGCGACCGCCGGCCGCCGCGAAACCAGCGCGACCTCCTGCCGTCCGCGCTCTACCGTGGGTGCCGACGGCGTGCCGACGTGGCCGCCACCGGTGCTGCCAGGAGGAGCCATGACCGCCCTCGACCGCTCCGGCGCGCCCGGGAACGCCTGCGGCTGAGCCGCTCTCGAGCCTCAGCAACCTCCGCTCTCCCGCCCGACGCCGGACCTCAGTCCTCGCGTGCCTCGCGCACGCATCCCTGCCGCTGCCGCCGACCGCTGGCAGCGGGACGCATCCGGAGACCGCGTTGACCCTCGTCCCCTCCCTGACCGACCTCGGCTGGGACCCCTCCCTGGCCCCAGCGTCCGACAGCGACGGCCTGCGGCCCGCCCGCGTGACGCTGCAGGGCCGCGACCTGTGGCGCGTGCACGACGGCGCCGCCGAGCACGTCGTGCCCGTGCGCGGAAGGCTGCGCACGTCGTCGGAGCTCCCCGTCGCCGGCGACTGGGTGCTGCTCGGCGGCGGCGCCGACGGCTACGTCGTCGAGTCGGTGCTGCCCCGCCGCTCCGCGCTCGTGCGCAAGGCAGCCGGCGTCCGCACCGAGGCGCAGGTCGTCGCCGCCAACGTCGACGTCGTGCTGGTCTGCGCCCCCGCGCACTCGCTCAACCCGCGACGGCTCGAGCGCGAGCTGACGCTCGTGTGGGAGTCGGGCGCGACCCCTGTCGTCGTCGTCACCAAGTCCGACCTGCTCGGCGACGACGTCGCCGACACCCTCGCCGAGGTGCGCGACGTCGCGATCGGCGTCGACGTGCTCGCCGTGTCGTCGTACGACGGCGACGGGCTCGACGAGGTCCGTGCCCTCATGCCCCCGGGCGTGACGGGGGCGGTGATCGGGCCGTCGGGCGCGGGCAAGTCCACGCTGGTGAACGCGCTCGTCGGCGAGCAGCTGCTCGCCACCACCGCGGTGCGCGAGAGCGACCACCGCGGCGTGCACACCACCACGGCGCGCCACCTCGTGCCGCTGCCCGGCGGCGGCCTGGTGCTCGACACCCCGGGCATGCGCGAGCTCGCGCTCTGGGCCGACGACGACGCGCTCGAGACGACCTTCGTCGACGTCGACGACCTCGCCCGCGATTGCCGCTTCTCCGACTGCACGCACGTGTCGGAGCCGGGATGCGCTGTGCTGCAGGCGGTTGCGGACGGCGTCCTCGACGACGAGCGGCTGGCCTCGTGGCGCAAGCTGCAGCGCGAGCTCGCCCATCTCGCGCGCAAGCAGGACGTGCTGCTGCGCAACGAGGAGCGCAAGAGGTGGGCCCGCATGACCCGCGAGGCCCGCTCCCGCAGCAAGCCCTGACCGCTCTGGATGGGTGAGCGACGCCTATAGCCGTCGCTCACCCATCCAGAGCGGGTCCTAGGCCGTGCGCTCCTCGTCCTCGGGGACGCAGCAGAACGTGCGGCGGTAGGCCTGCGGCGAGATTCCGCGGATCCGGCCGAAGTGGTGGCGCAGCACCGTGCCGGAGCCGAAGCCGACCTTCGAGGCGATCTCGTCGACGCCGAGGGTGGTCTCCTCGAGCAGCCGCGAGGCCGCGTCGACGCGGCGCGCCAGCAGCCAGCTGTACGGCGTCGTGCCGGTCTCGTCGCGGAAGCGGCGCGCGAACGTGCGCGGCGACATGAGGGCGCGCGCCGCCATGTCGTCGACGCCGATCTCCTGGTCGAGGTTGGCGATGATCCAGTCCATCGTCGGGCCGAGGCCGTCGTCGGCGCAGACGGGGACGGGCAGCGCGACGTACTGCGCCTGGCCTCCGTCGCGGTGCGGCGGCACCACCATGCGCCGGGCGATCGCGTTGGCCACCCGCGCGCCGTAGTCCTGGCGCACGACGTGCAGGCACAGGTCGATGCCGGCCGCGGTGCCGGCGCTGGTGAGGATCGGCCCGTCCTCGACGTAGAGCACATCGGGCTGCACGTCGACGAGTGGGAAGCGCTGCGCGAACTCCTCGACGTAGCGCCAGTGCGTCGTGGCCTTGCGGCCATCGAGCAGCCCCGCCGCCGCGGCCACGAACGCGCCCGAGCACACGGTGAGGATCCGGCCGCCGCGCTCGACGACGGCCTGCAGCGCCTCGACGACCTCGGGGTCGATGTCGATGTCGATGTGCGGCCAGGTCTCGAGCCCCAACGCCGGGATGCAGACGATGTCGGCAGTGGCGACGCGGTCGAGCCGGTGCTCGGGGATGAGGTCCATCCCGCCGTAGGACGCATGCACCCGCTCGTGCACCGAGGCCACCGCGAAGTCGAAGCGCGGGACGCCGTCGCCGGTGCGGTCGATGCCGAAGACCTCGTAGACCACGCCGAGCTCGAACGGCGCGTAGTGCTCGCCCACGAGCAGCGCCACGACGTCGACGGCAGGGCGGCGGACCTCGGGCTCGAGGAGAGCGGTGGAGTTCTGGCTGGATCGCTGTGCCATAGCCGCATGCTGCCACGATCCTGGCAGGAAGTCTACGCAGACTGTCCTTCCTGCCACTGTGGCTGGATCCAGCATGCGAGCAGGATTCCTGCCATGACGATCCTCATCCTGCTCGTGCTGCTCGGGGCGGCCGCCGTCGCCGCCCTCGTCCGCGACCTGCGTCGCGACCCGGTCCGCTCGATCCCCGCCTCGCACGCCGACGTGTTCGCGCCCCGATGGGCCGACGCCGGCGCCGGCCGCTGGTCGATCTGAGCCGCGCCGCCGTGCTGACCGCCCGCGATCGGCGCCGCCCGTGACCCGACCGCCGCTCCTGTCGCCGTCCACCGGCACCCGGCCCCGGCCGCCGCACCCCACCGTCCTCGACGGACCAGCGGCGCCGGGGCCTTCTCGCGCGGCGGCACCGTCCGCGGACCCCTCCACGGCGCCCGCAGGCGCTGGCACCCTCGAGCGGTGACCTCCGAGCACACGCAGCAGGTCGGCCGCCTGTTCGACCAGGTGGCCGACGACTACGACGCCGTGGGCGTGGACTTCTTCGGGCCCATGGCCGCCCGCCTCGTCGAGGAGCTGCGGCCGCAGCCCGGCGAGCGCTGGCTCGACATCGGCTGCGGGCGCGGCGCGGTCCTGCTGCGGGCCGCCGAGACGGTGGGTGCCGACGGCGAGGCGGTGGGCACGGACATCTCGCGGGGGATGCTCGAGCGCTGCGCGGAGCGCGTGAGCGACGCCGGCCTCACGAACGTCCGGCTCATCGAGGACGACGCGCAGGCGCCCGCGGTCGACGGCGCGTTCGACGTCGTGTCGTCGTCCGCCGTCGTCTTCTTCCTGCCCGACCCCGGCGCCGCGCTGGCCTCCTGGCTGCGCCTCGCGGTGCCGGGCGGCCGCCTCGGGATCCTCACCTTCGCCGAGCTCGACCCGCGCTGGCAGGCGCTCGACGCGCTGTTCCGCCCGTACCTCCCGCCCGACATGCTCGACGCCCGCACGACCGGTGCGGCCGGTCCGTTCGCGAGCGACGCCGGCGTCGAGGAGCTCGTGTCCGGCGCCGGCTGGTCGGACGTCCGCACCGTTCGCGACGAGGTGGGCGTGCGCTTCGCGACGCCCGAGCACTGGCTGCGCTTCTCGATGTCGACGGGGCAGCGGCGGATGTGGGCGCTGGTGCCCGAGGACGAGCGCGACGCGGTGGCCGCCACGGCGTTCGAGCAGCTGCGCGCCGATGCCGACGCCGACGGCTCGACGACGTACTGGCAGCGCTACCGGCTGACCCTCGCCGCGCGCCCCTGACGGCAGCGGCCGCGGCTCAGGCCGCCCGGGCCGCCAGGAACATGGCGACGGCGTCGTCGGTGAGCCGCCGCCACCGCCGCCCGCCGGGGTCGTTGCTCACCTGCTGCGAGGCCAGCCCGGTGACCAGCGCGGTGAAGAGGTCGACGTCGCGCGGCCGTCCGGCGCCGGCAGCAGCGAGCACCGCCCGGGTGCGCTCCACGACGTCGAGCGCGAGCGCGTAAGACTCCTGCGACGGCTCGAAGCCGGGGACGGTGCGCAGGAACAGCAGCTGGTAGCGGGGCCCGTTCTCGCTGCAGAAGTCGACGAACGTGCGTGCTGCGAGCCCAAGAGCGGCCGCCGGGTCCGCCGGCACGCGGAGGCGGTCGATGCGGTCGAGGAGCTGCCGGTAGCCGTCGGCGTAGAGCGCGTCGTAGAGGTCGTTCTTGCTCTCGACGTAGACGTAGAGCGACGGCGTGCGCATGCCGACCGCGTCCGCGACGTCCTTGAGCGCCCAGCCGCCGAGGCCGCGCTCCTCCGCCAGCAGCCAGGCAGCCTCGATGATCCGCCGTCGCGTGGCTTCGTGCCGGGCCGCACGTCCGTCCGCCATGGCCCCTCCTCAATTCTCCTAACGATGTTAGGGGAACCCCTTGACGCAGCCAAGGCCGGGGCGTACACCTAATGCCGTTAGGAGAACTTGTGAGGAGGCATCATGGCTGCGACAGCTGCGACGGAGGCACCCGTGCTGGACCACGACGCGTGGATGGCGATCGCGACGGAGGAGTACCGCCGCCTCTCCGACCTGCTGCGCTCGCTGGACGAGGCCGAGTGGTCGCTGCCCACCGACTGCCCCGGCTGGGACGTGCGCGCCATGGTCGCCCATCTCTGCGGAGCGGCCGAGGGCAATGCGCGCCTCCGCGAGAGCCTGCGCCAGGCCGCCGTGGGGGTGCGCCGGTTCCGGCGGCCGGTGCTCGTCGACTCGATCAACGAGGTGCAGATCGCCGAGCGGGCCGATCGGACGCCGGCGCAGCTGGTCGCCGAGCTCGACGACTCCGGACGCCGCGGCGTCGCCGCCAGGTCGCGGCTCCCGCGCGTGGTTCGGTCGGTCGTCGTCCCGTTCGGGCCGCCGCTGGGCACGAAGTCCGTGGGCTACCTCATGGACCGCATCTACACGCGCGACGCCTGGATGCACCGCATCGACATCGCCCGGGCGACGGGCCGCGAGCTCGTCCCCACCGCCGACCACGACGGGCTGCTCGTGCGCGACGTCGTCGTCGAATGGGCCGCGGCTCACGGGCGCCGGTTCGACCTCGAGCTGACCGGGCCGGCCGGTCTTCGCCTGTCGCGGGGCACGGGCGGGCCGTCGCTCTCGCTCGACGCCGTCGAGTACGCCCGCCTCATGGCCGGCCGCGGGCGGGGCGAGGGCCTGCTCGCGACGACTGTCCCCTTCTGAGGAGGCCGGGAACACCGGGCTCCCGCATGCGGTTGTCGCCCGAGCCGGCGACCGTCGGCGACGACCGCCGGAGGGACCCCGCATGCCGACCGCAGCCGACTTCATCGCCGCCTACCGCCGCAGCCACAACCTGCTCGTCGCCGCGTCGGAGGGCCTCACCGAGGAGCAGCTGAGCTCGCAGTCGTTCGACACGGAGTGGTCGGTCGCGCAGGTCCTCTCCCACCTCGGCAGCGGCGCCGAGATCTTCGGCCACATCCTCGACGCCGGCCTCGCGGGCGCCGACGCGCCCGGCATGGACGTCTACCAGGGGATCTGGGCCCGCTGGGACGCCAAGGGGCCGGTGGAGATGCGCGACGACGCGCTCGCGTCCGACACGACCCTGACCGAGAAGCTCGAGGCGCTCACGCCCGAGCAGGCCGAGGCGTTCGGCATCACCCTGTGGGCCGGGCCGATGGACCTCGCGGGCGTCGTCCGGATGCGTCTGTCGGAGCACGCCCTGCACACCTGGGACGTCGAGGCCTCGTTCAGCACCGAGCCCACGGTCCCGGCCGACACCGCCGGCCTGCTGCTCCCCGGCGTCGGCGCGATGGCCGGGCGCGCGGGCAAGCCGCAGGACCCGGCCTACCGCGTCGTGCTCGAGTCGACCGACGGCCACGGGGCCTGGACCGTCTCGACGGCCGACCCGGTGACGATGTCCGAGGGCGCGGAGGACGGCGCCGACGGCGTCGTGCGCCTGCCGTCCGAGGCGATCCTGCGCCTGCTCTCCGGCCGTCTGCGCCCCGACTACACGCCGGCGCTCGTGGAGTCCGGCGAGCGCGGCGTGGCCGACCTGCGCGTCGCCTTCCCCGGCTTCTGATCCCGGCGCGCAGCCCGCGGGCCGCCCTCCTAGGGTCGTCGGCATGACTCGTCGTGTCCTCGTCGTCGGTGCCGGGCTCGGCGGGCTGCGGTCGGCGGAGGCGCTGCGGGCGCAGGGGTACGCCGACGAGATCGTCGTCGTCGGCGACGAGCCGCACGCGCCCTACAACCGGCCGCCGCTGTCGAAGGAGGCGCTGGCCGACGAGGTCGCGCACGAGCGGCTCGCGTTCCGGCAGAAGGCGTCGGTCGAGGACGTGGTCTGGCGGCTCGGCCAGCGGGTCGACTCGCTCGACCTCGACGGGCGCTCGGCGGTCGTCTCCGGTCAGGCGCTCGCGTGGGACGCGCTCGTCGTCGCTACCGGCGTCTCGGCCCGGCGGCTGCCGGTCGCGGGGCCGCCTGCGACCCACGCCGCGGGCCGCCACGTCGTGCGCACCCTCGACGACGCCCTCGCCCTTCGGGCCGCTCTGACGCCGTCCACCCGGCTCGTGGTCGTGGGTGCCGGGTTCATCGGCTGCGAGGTGGCCGCGACCGCCCGCACGCTCGGCTGCGAGGTCGACGTCGTCGCCATCGACGACGTCCCGATGCAGCGGCCGCTCGGCCCCATGCTCGGCGGCGAGCTGCAGCGCCGGCACGAGGCGCGGGGCGTCCGCTTCCACCTCGGCGTCGGGGTCGACCGCCTCCTCGGCGACGACCACGTGTCCGGCGTCGTGCTGTCGGACGGCACCGAGCTCGCGGCCGACGCCGTGGTCGAGGCGCTGGGGTCGCAGTGCAACGTAGGGCTGCTGGAGGGCCAGGGCCTCGACCTCACCGACGGCGTCCTCACCGACGACGCCCTGCGCCCGCTGCGCGACGGGGTGCCGGTCGACGGCGTGGCCGCGGTCGGCGACGTCGCCCGCTTCCCCAACCCCCGCTTCGACCATCGCGCGTTCCGCGTCGAGCACTGGAGCCTGCCCACCGACACCGGCCGGCGGGCCGGCGAGGTGCTCGCCGCGTACCTCCGGCACGGGCCGACGCCGGCCTACGAGGAGGTCGCGACGAAGCCGTGGGAGGTGCTCCCGTCGTTCTGGAGCGACCAGTTCGACATCCGGATGCAGTCGTTCGGGATGCCGGGCCTCGCCGACCCGGACGGCGTCCGGCTGCTCGACGGCGACCTCGCCGGCGACTGCGTGGTCGGCTACCACCGCAGCGGCGACCTCATGGGCGTCGTCGGCCTGGGCATGGTCCGCGAGCTGATGGCGCACCGCGCCGCGCTCGGCCGCTCCGCACGCTGATCCGCAGAACCCTTGACGGCCCTCGGACGGGCCCACTACCGTCCCGTTCGGATCCAAACGATCTGCGCGATCCGCCCCAGGACCGTTCTCGAGGAGCCTCGTATGCAGCCGACGCCCGTCCCCCTGGAGAAGGTCGACCTCGCCGACCTCGACGTCTTCGAGAAGAACGAGGCGTGGGGCATGTTCGACACCCTCCGCAAGGAGGCACCGGTCCACTGGAACCCCGAGCACGACGGCGGCTCCGGCTTCTGGTCGATCACGCGGTACGACGACATCGAGATGGTCGACAAGGACCCCGAGAACTTCACCTCCACGAAGTTCACCAACCTCGAGGAGCCCCCGGAGGAGTTCCAGGAGCTCCGCCGCTCCATCCTCGAGAGCGACGGCCCGCGCCACCTCGCCCTGCGCAAGCTGCTCATGCGCGACTTCACCCCGGCCCAGCTGCGCCGCTACGAGGACTTCCTCCGCGGCCTGGCCGCCGTCACGGTCTCCACCGCGCTGCAGCAGGAGGAGATGGACTTCGTCGACGCGATCGCCGCCGACTACCCGATCGCCGTGCTGGCCCGCCTCCTCGACACCCCCGAGGACATGACGCCGCAGCTGATCGCCTGGGGCAACGAGATCGTCGGGTTCTCCGACCCCGAGTACGCCCGCGTGCTGGTGAACTCGGAGGAGTCGCAGAAGTACCGCCACCTGCCGTTCAGCTCGCCGGTGTCGCAGGAGATCTTCGAGTACGGCCGCAAGCTCGCCGCCGAGCGCAAGGGCGGCGACGGCGAGGACCTCGTGTCGAAGCTGGTCAACCGCCTCCCCGAGGACGGCATCCCCCTCTCGCCCGAGCACTTCGACAACTACTTCCTGCTGCTCGTCGTCGCCGGCAACGAGACCACGCGCCAGGCGATCAGCCACTCCATGAAGGCGCTCATCGACAACCCCGACCAGATGCAGTGGCTGCTCGACAACCCGGACAAGTACCCGCAGGCCATCGAGGAGCTGCTGCGGTGGGCCTCGCCGGTGTACCACTTCCGCCGTACGGCGACGAAGGACATCGAGCTGCACGGCACCACGATCAAGGAGGGCGACAAGGTCGTCATGTGGTTCGCCTCGGGCAACCGCGACGAGACCAAGTTCGACGACCCGTACCGCCTCGACCTGAGCCGCTTCCCCAACGACCACATGACGTTCGGCAAGGGCCCGCACACCTGCATGGGCTCGAACCTCGCGCGCTTCGAGATGCGGATCATCTTCGAGACGCTGCTGCCGCAGATCGCGTCGATCCAGCAGACCGGCGACATCCGCCGCGTGCGCAGCAACTTCGTCAACGGCATCAAGGCGTTCCCCGTGCGCATCGAGTCGAAGCAGGCCTGACGTGGCAGGCACGATCACCACGGTCCGCGAGCACGAGGGCGACCTCGTCGTCGAGTCGGCCGACGTCGTCGCCGAGGACGTCGTCGCCCTGACCCTGGTCGACCCCGACGGCGACGCACTGCCGCCGTGGACGCCGGGCGCCCACGTCGACCTCATCCTCGAGGACGGCCTGGTCCGCCAGTACTCGCTGTGCAGCGACCCCGCCGACAGCCGGGTCATCCGCGTCGGCGTCCTCAAGGCGCCCGACAGCCGTGGCGGCTCGAAGTTCGTGCACGAGCGGATCACCAAGGGCAGCACCGTCCGCGTGCGCGGCCCGCGCAACCACTTCCCGCTCGTGGCATCGCCGCGCTACATCTTCATCGGCGGCGGCATCGGCATCACGCCGATGCTCCCGATGATCGCCGAGGCCGAGGCCACCGGCGCCGACTGGCACCTGTACTACGGCGGCCGCAGCCGCGCGTCGATGGGCTTCCTCGACGAGCTGGCGAAGTACGGCGACAAGGTCACGCTGGTGCCGCAGGACGAGGCCGGGATCCTCGACCTCGCCACCATCCTCGGCGACCCGCGCGACGACACGAAGGTGTACGTGTGCGGCCCCGAGGGCCTGCTCGGCGCCGTCGAGGCGAAGTGCGGCGCGGAGTGGCCCGCTGGGTCCCTGCACCTCGAGCGCTTCGCCGCCAAGGAGATCGAGGCGCCGGCCGAGGGCGAGCGCTCGTTCGAGCTCGAGCTCGCGGCCACCGGCATCACGATCACCGTCCCGCCGGACCGCTCGATCTTCGACGTCTGCCAGGACGCCGGCATCAGCGTCATGGGCTCCTGCCACGAGGGGATCTGCGGCACGTGCGAGCAGGTCGTCCTCGAGGGCGAGGTCGACCACCGCGACTCCGTGCTCAGCGAGTCGGAGAAGGCAGCCAACGACGCGATGATGATCTGCGTCTCGCGCTGCAAGTCCGACCGCCTGGTCCTGGACCTGTAGGGGGCACGAGATGAGCCGTCGTCACACCACCGCCGTCCCCACGGACTGCTGGTACGCCGTCGCCCCGAGCAGCGCCGTCGGCCGGTCGCTGCTCGCCGTCCGCGCGCTCGACCGACCCGTCGTGCTGTACCGCCGCAGTGAGGGCGGCGTGGTCGCGCTCGAGGACCGCTGCGCCCACCGCGCCTACCCGCTCTCGGCCGGCACCCTCGTCGGCGACGACGTCCGCTGCGGCCTCTGCGGCTTCGTCTACGACGCCGACGGCCAGTGCATCGCCGTCCCGACCCAGCCCAACGTCCCGTTCGGCGCCCACGTCGCGTCGTACCCCGTCCAGGAGTCCGACGGCATCGTCTGGGCCTGGTTCGGCGAGCCGGGCCGCGCCCGTCTGCACCGCGTCCCGACGCTGCCGTGGCTGGCGGACGCCGGCTGGGCCACCGTCGGGGGCGAGCGCGAGGTGGCGGCCGGCTACCTGCTGCTGCACGAGAACTTCGCCGACGTCACGCAGGTGCCGTTCGTGGCGCCGGACATCTCGCCGGTGGTGCTCGCCTCGCCGCCGCCGCTCGACGTCGTCGTCACCGAGACCACCGTCGCCCTGCACCGCGAGTTCCCGCCTGCGCCGCTGCCCGACTGGCAGGCGCAGCTGCTCGGAGCGTCGTCGTCCGACGAGTACGCGACGGCGCAGGACGCCTTCTTCCTGTCGCCCGCCGTGTGGGTCGACCACTGGGACGTCACCGCGCCCGACGGCGGGGTCGCGCGCCTGCGCTTCACGCAGCTGGTCACGCCGACCGGGCCCGGGCGCAGCCGCGTCGCCTGGGCCGTGAGCCGCGACTTCGCCGTCGACGACGAGGCCGCCGGCTCGCTGTGCGCCACGCTGTTCGACGACTACTACGCGCGGGTCTTCCGTGCGATGGAGACCGCCCAGGGCGTGCTCGACACCGACGGCCCCGGGCCCGAGGTGAACGTCGCCGCCGACGTCGCCGCGCTCAAGGTGCGCGACATCGTCCTCGGGATGCTGGCCGAGGAGTCGCCGGGCGCGGCGCCCGTGCCGACGTCGAACGCGCCCCGCATCACCACCCGCCGCGCCCGCGTCTGACCCGCTCGACCGTCACCGACGAGGAGATCCCCGTGCCCGAGCTCCAGGGCTTCGCCCCGCCGTACACCGTGAGCGGCCGCAGCGCCCTCATCCCGAACCCGCCGTGGTTCTACTCCGGCGATCTGCTCACCGTGGAGTACCGCACCGACGTCGAGAAGGTGCGCGAGCTGCTGCCGCCCGACGTCGACCTCGCGCCCGAGGACCCCGGTGCGGTGGCGTTCATCTGGGCCGATTGGCAGTCGTGCTCGGCCGGCGGCGAGGAGCTGCTCGACCCGGCGCGGTCGCAGTACAAGGAGGCCTTCGCGGTCGTGCGCTGCCAGTACGAGGGCGTCACGTACTCGCGCTGCGTGCTCATCTGGGTCACCACGGACTTCGCGATCGCGCGCGGCGTCCACCAGGGCTACCCGAAGAAGCTCGGCTCGATCCACCAGACCCGCCCGATGCCCTACGGCAAGGGCGCGCCGCGCATCGAGGCCGGCGCGAAGTTCGGCGCGACGCTGGCGGCGTACGACCACCGCCTCGCCCAGGCCGTCATCACCCTGACCGAGCCGAGCGACACCAATGGCTTCGTCAACGCGCTGCCGATGCTGCACCACCGCCAGGTGCGCCCGATCGAGCGCGGCGCCGAGGGCTGGGCGCTCGACGAGGTGCTCACCATGAGCGGGGCCGGCGGCGAGGCCGGCCAGCCGTGGAAGGCCGAGGCCACGCTCGACCTGTTCGACTCCCCGTGGGACGACGTCGCTTCCACGCTGCCGGTCCGCGAGATCATCAGCGGCTACTACGTCCAGGTCGGCACCAGCTGGGACGGCGGCACCACCCTCGCCCACCGCTGAGGTCGGGGGTCAGTCGTCGACGGCGCTGATCGGCATCGTGCGCAGCAGGTCGGCCTGCTCGGGGCCGACGGTGTCGAGCAGCTTCATGCAGATGCGCTCGAGCTGGCCGATCTGGGTCGGCGTCAGGACGTCGACGACGAGGCGCCGGGCCTCCTGCACGTGACCGGGCGCGGTCTCGCGCACCTTGGCCATGCCGGCGTCGGTGAGCACTGCCTCGACGGCGCGGGGGTCGTCGGCGCACGGGCGGCGGACCACCCAGCCGTGCGACTCGAGACGGGTCAGCGCGTGCGAGAGGCGTGAGAGCGAGCCCGAGGCGAACGCGGCCAGCACGCTCATCCGGATCGTGCGGCCCGGCGACTCCGACAGGCCTGCCATCACCTGGTACTCGAAGCGGTTGATGCCGGCGTCGCGCTTGAGCTGCGCGTCGACAGCCGAGGGGAGCACCTCGGTGAGCGCGCTCAGCGCCAGCCACGCGCGCAGCTCGTCGCGCGTGAGCCAGGGGACGTCGTCGTCGGCCACGCCCCGAGCGTAGGACACTTGAACATTCAAACGCCACCCGCTACTGTCGCGTCCAGAGTTGAACATTCAACAAGGGAGTTCCCATGAACATCGCGCTCTGGGTCGTGGCGGGCCTGCTGGCCGTCGCGTTCCTCGCCGCCGGCCTCATGAAGGTGACGACGCCGAAGGCCAAGCTCGTCGAGCGCCTGCCCTGGGCCGCCGACTACAGCGACGGCCAGGTCAAGGGCATCGGCATCGTCGAGGTGCTCGGCGCCGTCGGTCTGATCCTGCCGGGCATCACCGGCATCGCGCCGGTCCTCGTGCCGCTCGCCGCCACCGGTCTGGCGATCGTGATGGTGCTGGCCGCCATCATGCATCTGCGCCGCGGCGACGGCTTCGCGGCCGTCGTGCCCAACATCGTGCTGTTCGCGCTCGCCGTCTTCGTGGCGTGGGGCCGCTTCGGCCCCTACCCGCTGTAGGCCTCCCATCCCCGCACGAGCGGGACGTCGCAGCATGCAGGAGCCCCCGGCCTTGTCGGCCGGGGGCTCCTGGGCGTCGGGTCTACAGGTGGTAGGCGTACTCGCGGAACTCCCAGTCGGTGATGAACCGGGAGAAGCGCTCGACCTCGTTGCGCTTGTAGGTCAGGAACGCCTCGACGAAGTACTCGCCGAGCACCTCGGTCAGCTCGGTGTCGGCCTCGAGCGCGTCGAGCGCCTCGGGCAGCGACTGGGGCAGCATCGGCGCGGACTCCGGGTCGTAGCCGTAGCCCTCGAGCGGGGCCGGCGGCTCGAGCTTGTCGCGGACGCCGAGGTAGATCGCTGCTCCCACCGCCGCCATCGCGAGGTACGGGTTGGCGGTGGCGTCGCCGAGACGCACCTCCATGCGGGAGGCGCCGCCGCGCTCCGGCGGGATGCGCACCATCGCGCTGCGGTTGTCGAGGCCCCAGTCGATGAGCCACGGCGCGAGGGTGTCGGGCCCGAACCGCTTGTAGGAGTTGATCGTCGGGTTGAGGATCGCGGCCAGCGCGGGCGCGTGCTTGAGGACACCTGCGATGGCCGCGCGGCCCGTCGCCGAGAGGCCGTCGGCCTCGTGGTCGGGGTCGCCGAAGACGTTGGTGCCGTCCTCGTCCACGAGCGAGACGTGCAGGTGGAAGCCGCTGCCGCCCTCGTCGTTGAACGGCTTGGCCATGAACGTCGCGAGCATGCCCTCGTGGCGCGCGATCTCCTGCACGGCCGACTTCATCCGGAACGCGCGGTCAGCGGCGTCGACGAGGTCGGAGTGGTTGAGGTTGATCTCGAACTGGCCGGCGCAGAACTCGTGGTTGGCTGCGGTCACCTGCAGCGCGGCGTCGCGCATGTAGCGCAGCATCGAGAGCAGGACGCCCTTCGGGTCGCCCTTGCGGCCGACGACGTAGACGTTGCCGGGCGCGTCGGCGTAGCGCTTCCAGCCGTTCGCCGACGTCGCGTCCTCCTCGAGGAGGTAGAACTCGAGCTCCGGGCCGATGACGGCGCCGAGGCCGAGCTCGCCGAGCTTCGCCGAGACGCGGCGCGCGACCTCGCGCGGCGACTCCTCGGCGGGCGAGCCCTCCGACGTCGTGTCCGCCAGGCACCAGGCCGCGCCCGGCTCCCAGGGGAGGTCGGTCAGCGTCGAGAGGTCGGGCTTGGCCGAGATGTCGGGCAGGCCCTTGTCGAGACCGCCGGACACCGGGACGACGTCGCCCATCGGGCTGGTGTGGTAGACCGCGCGGCAGAACGCGATGCCGTGGCCCATGACGCTCTCGAGCTCCTCGAGGAGCACGTCGCGGCCGCGGTCGGTGCCGATCAGGTCCGGGTACGACACCCGGATGACGTCGATACCTCGGGACCGCAGGTCCGCGAGCACTCCGGATACGTCGACGTGGGCCATGCGCTCTCCCTCGGGCGGCTGGGGCGGTCGTCCGACAAACCGTTCGGAACCGAACGATGAAGGCACGATAGTGGCCGGGCGGCGCCCTGGGAAGAGCCTGCCGCAAAGTCGCGGTAAGCCTTGCCTGCGTGGGCGTCGCGGCTTATGTTCGGGCCCGAACGAAAGGAGCCCGCCGTGCGCGCGCTGTTCGTCCAGCAGGACCACGTCTCGCCCGTCGGCCCGGTCGGCGCGCAGTTCGCCGAGCGCGGCTACGAGGTGGTCGAGTTCCTCGTCGTCCCGGAGGACCGCTTCCACGAGCCCGGCGTGGACGTCGTCTTCCCGGACCCGCGCGAGTACGACGTCATCGTGCCGATGGGCGCCCCGTGGTCGGTCTACGACCACGCCACGATCGGCGCGTGGGTGCTCGAGGAGCTGACCTTCCTCCGCACCGCGCACGAGGCCGGTGTGCCGATCCTCGGCATCTGCTTCGGCGCCCAGGCCCTCGCCGCGGCGCTGGGCGGGTCGGTCGAGCGCGCTCCCGAGCCCGAGATCGGCTGGTACGCCATCGAGACCGACCGTCCCGACCTCGTCGACGCCGGTCCCTGGTTCCAGTGGCACCACGACCGGTTCGACCCGCCGCCCGGCGCCGAGGTGGTGGCCCGCACCGAGGTCTGCCCGCAGGCCTACGTGATCGGGCGGAGCCTCGGCGTCCAGTTCCACCCCGAGCTCACGCCGGAGCAGCTCGCCGGCTGGCTGGGCAACGGCGGCCAGGCCTACCTCGAGGCGCACGGGATGGACGCCGACGCGATGCGCGAGGAGACGGCGCGGATCGCCGCCGACGCACAGGCGCGCAGCCGGCGCCTCGTCGACCGGTTCCTCGACGAGGTCGCGCGGGTGACCGCGCCGACCGTCTGACATACGAGTCCGAACGATCGCCGTAGACTCGCGCCGTGCCTGAGAAGCAGCGGTCCGCCCGCCCAGGGACGGGGGCGAAGCGCAAGGCCGCCGACGGCGTCGTCAGCTCCGACGACTGCGACCCTTCCCGCTGCCCCTGCGACGACGCCGCGTGCTCGCTGTCGCGCTACGTCCGCACGACGCAGGCCGCCACCGGCGACCAGGACCACCACACCCTCGAGGCCACCGAGCAGGCCGTCGCCGACCGGCTCTCGGGCCTGTCCATCGACATGAGCGCGATGGCCGTGATCTCGAACGTCTACCGGGCGGCCAACGCCGTCCGCAACCACGTCGAGCGCACGGTGCTCGCGCCCCACGACCTCACCTGGACGGGCTGGGTCGTGCTCTGGGTGATCTGGATCTGGGGCGACATCGAGAGCCGTCACGTCGCGGCGGAGGCCGGCATCTCCAAGGGCACGCTGACCGGCGTCCAGAACACCCTCATCAGCCGTGGGCTGGTCAAGCGCCGCGTGCACCCCGACGACGCCCGGCGGGTGCTGCTCTCGCTCACGCCCAAGGGGCAGAAGCTCATGGCCTCCGTGTTCCCGGAGTTCAACGCCGTCGAGGCGCTCATGTCCGAGGACCTCGACGACGACGCCAAGCTGGCCACGGCCCGCGCCCTGCGCGCGATCGTCAAGAAGGCCGAGAACGCCTGACCCCGCTGGGGTCCGCATGCAACACCCTCAACTGCACCAAACCGCGCCGGTTTTGGTGCAGTTGAGGGTGTTACACGCGTCCGGGGGCTAGCGGCGGGCAGCGTCGACCAGGGCGCGGAAGACGGCGAGCTGGTCGGGGTCGGTGGTGAAGGTGTCCTCCGGGTGCCACTGCACCGCGAGGAACCAGCCCTTCGCGTCGGGGAGCGCGGCGGCCTCGACCGTGCCGTCGGCGGCGTGCGCCACCGGCACCAGCCCGGCGCCGAGCCGGCTCACCCGCTGGTGGTGGTAGCACGACGCCGCTGTCGACGAGCCGACGATCTTCTCCAGCTCGGTGCCGGCGTCGACGGCGACGTCGTGGACTACATGGCGGTGCGGCTCGGCCATGTGCTGCTCGAGCTCGCCGCCGAGCGCGACGTTGACGACCTGCCAGCCGCGGCACACCGCGAGCAGCGGCACGCCGGCGTCGACGGCCCACCGGGCGACGGCGAGGTCGAAGGCGTCCTGCTCGGCGTCGACGTCGTACACCTCGTCGCTGGCCACGGCCTGGCCGTAGCGCGCGGGGTCGAGGTCGCCGCCGCCGGGCAGCAGGATCCCGTCGGCGAACGCGAGGCGGGCGCCGACCTCCTCCGGCGTCACGTGGCCCTCGGGCGCCCAGGGGTGCACGGTCACCGGCTCGCCGCCCGCGCGGAGCACGCCCTCGGAGAGCGCGCGGGCCGTGCTGATGGCACGGTGGCGGTGGGCGGACGCCGACGCCGAGAACCGCGCCGGGATCGCGATGACCGGGGTGCTCGACATCTTGACCGCCTCTGGTGTCCGGCAATACGTTTGTATCCGAACGATAGCCGGGTCCGGCTCGCCGGACCACCCCCTGGACCTGCTTCCCCGCTCCCCGGAAGGCCCGCCCATGAGCAAGGCAGTCGTCGCCGGCGTCGAGGTCGACACCCGGCACTGGATCGGGGGCGAGCGCGTCGCGAGCGCGACCACCTTCGAGGACGTGTCGCCGCTCGACGGCACCGTCATCGCGGAGGTCAGCCGCGGCGGGCAGGCCGAGGTCGACGCCGCCGTCGCCGCCGCCAAGGCCGCGTTCCCCGCGTGGGCCGCGATGCCCGTGGCGGAGCGGTCGGCGATCCTGCTGCGCGTTGCCGAGGGCATCGAGGCCCGCATCGAGGACCTCGCCCAGGTCGAGACCCGCGACAACGGCTCGCTGCTGCGCTCGCACCGCCGCGGCGTCATGCCGCGCGTCGCGATGAACATCCGCTTCTTCGCCGAGTACGCCGTCGAGAAGCTGTCGCACCCCGACTTCGACACCCGCGGCCACCGCAACCACGTCTCGTGGGACCCCGCCGGCGTCACCGCGATCGTCACGCCGTGGAACGCGCCGCTCATGCTGGCGACCTGGCGGATCGGCCCGGCGCTCGCGGCCGGCAACACCGTCGTCGCCAAGCCGCCGGAGTGGGCGCCGCTGACGGCATCGCTGTTCGCCGACATCGCCCACGAGGCGGGCCTGCCGCCTGGCGTGTTCAACATCGTCCAGGGCATGGGCGTCGAGGCCGGCGCGCCGCTGGTCGCGCACCCCGACGTCCGCCGTGTCTGCTTCACCGGCTCGGTGCCGACGTCGATCAAGATCGGCGAGTCGGCCGCCCGCAACGTCACGCCGGTCAGCTTCGAGCTCGGCGGCAAGTCCCCGCTGCTCGTGTTCGACGACGCCGACCTCGACCTCGCCGTCGACCTCGCGGTCGAGCAGTTCGACAACTCCGGCCAGGTCTGCCTCGCCGCCGTCCGCATGCTCGTGCAGGACGGCATCTACGACGAGTTCCGGGCCCGCTTCCTCGAGCGCGCGGCGCAGGTGAAGCAGGGCGACTCCCGCGACGAGGCCACCGACATCGGTCCGCTCGTGAGCAAGGCGCACTTCGAGCGGGTCGACGGCTTCGTGAAGCGCGCGATCGCCGACGGCGCCCAGGTGATCCTCGGCGGCGGCCCCAACGACGAGCTCAACAACGCCACCGGCGGCTTCTTCTACAAGCCCACGGTGTTCGAGGGCGTCGACCGCACCTGGGAGATCACCTGCCAGGAGGTGTTCGGCCCGGTCCTGACGCTGCAGCGCTTCTCCACGGAGGAGGACGGCGTCCGGATGGCCAACGACACCGAGTTCGGTCTCGCGGCCACGCTGGTCACCGGCTCGCAGGAGCGCGCCGAGCGCGTCTCCTCGCAGCTGCGCGCCGGCACGGTGTGGATCAACTGCTTCTTCGTCCGCGACCTGTCGGCGCCGTTCGGCGGCAGCGGCCGGTCGGGCATCGGCCGCGAGGGCGGCATCTGGTCGTTCGACTTCTACTGCGACGTCAAGAACTCGGTGTTCGCGCCGAAGGGATGGAGCTAGCCATGGGCGAGGTCGTCGGTGCGGGTCTGCTCTCGCACGTCCCCACGATCATGCTGCCGCTCGAGACCCGCCTCGAGCTCAACGAGGGCAAGGAGATCTCCCTCGTCCCCGCGCTCCACCAGATCCGCGCGGAGAAGTTCGAGCAGCTCGACTACGACACCGTGATCGTCCTCGACTCGCACTGGTTCACGACCGTCGAGTTCGTCATCACCTCGCAGGACATCCGCGCCGGCCTGTTCACCGCCGAGGAGCTCCCGCGCGGCATGTGCCGGATCCCCTACGAGTGGCGCGGCGACCGCGAGCTCGCGGAGGCGATCGCGGCCGAGGGCGAGCCCGCCGGCACGTGGATCACCGCGATCGACGACCCGTACCTGCCGCTGTACTACCCCTCGGTCAACCTGTGGTCGTACCTCGGCAAGGGCCTCGACAAGCAGTGGATCTCGATGTCGGTGTGCCAGACCGGAGAGACCGACGACTTCCTGCGCGTGGGCCGTGCGATCGGCGCCGCGATCGAGAAGACCGATCGCAAGGTCATCATCATCGCCACCGGCTCGCTGTCGCACACGTTCTACAAGCTCAAGGAGCTGCGCAAGCACGAGGCGAGCGACCCGTCGCACATCATCAGCCCGAAGGCGCGCGAGATGGACCACGAGCGCCTGCAGTGGTTCTTCGAGGGCCGCCACGACCGTGTGCTCGAGACGATGCCGGAGTTCCTCACCGTGCGCCCCGAGGGCATGTTCGCCCACTACCTGATGATGGCCGCAGCCCTGGGCGAGAGCTCGTTCAGCGCGCCCGGCGTCCAGTACGGCGACTACGAGAACTCCATCGGCACGAGCCAGGTCCACGTCTGGTTCGACCGCCCCGAGGGCGGCTGGACCGCCCCCCGCACCGCCGCCGCCTGACCCACCACCCCCGCCGTCCGCCGTACCGCCGTCGTCACCGGGACCGCCGCGTCCCGTTGCCGGCCCGGGCGCGGCCTGCGGACCTCGACCGAGGAGCACCCGTGACCGAGTACCGCCGCATCCTGCTCGACGGCTCCGCCGTGCAGGTCGTCCGCCACGGCGACGTCCTCGTCGCCGCCGACGGCCGCGAGGTCGGCGTCGAGGAGGCCATCCACCTCCCGCCTACCGAGCCGACGAAGATCATCGCGGTGCACCTCAACTACGACAGCCGCACGCAGGAGTTCATGACCAAGCTCCCGCCCGCGCCGACGTACTTCCACAAGCCGATCACCGCGATCAACAGCCACAAGGGCGCGGTCGTGCGGCCGGAGGGCTGCAAGTGGCTCAACTACGAGGGCGAGATCGTCATCGTCATCGGCCGCACGTGCCGCAACGTTTCGCCCGCCGAGGCCGGCGACTACATCGCGGGCTACACCGTCGGCAACGACTACGGCCTGCACGACTTCCGCGACACCGACGCCGGCTCCATGCTGCGCGTCAAGGGCTCCGACACCCTCGCGCCCGTCGGCCCGGGCCTGGTCACCGGCTGGGACTTCCGCGGCAAGCAGATCCGCACCCTCGTCAACGGCAGCGTCGTCCAGGACGACACGACCGACGGCATGGAGTGGGACATGAACTACCTCGTCGCCGACCTCGCGCGGACGATCACGCTGGTGCCTGGCGACCTCATCTTCTCCGGCACGCCCGCCAACTCCCGGCCCGTGCAGCCCGGCGACGTCGTCGAGGTGGAGGTCGAGGGCCTCGGGAAGCTCACCAACCACATCGTCACCGGCCCGACGCCGATCCGCACCGACGTCGGCGCCCAGCCGACCGAGAGCGAGGAGGTCGTCTCCACGGCCCTCGGCGGCGACTGGGAGTACCGCGGCATCCGCACCCCCAGCAAGGACCTCTACCCCAGCACCATCACCGAGCAGCCCTGACCCCGCAGCCGGCCGGATTCCGGGTGAAGGTGCCCCCGCTTGCGCTAGAAGCAAGAAAAGCGCCCCAGGCTGTCCACAACGACGGCGTGTCGGAGGTGTGGATATGACCGGCGTCCGCTGGCTCATGGTGCTCACGGAGAACGAGGCGATCCTCGACCCGCGCGACCTCGGCGGGCTCGTCGAGCTGGCGGCGACGGCCGAGGCGAACGGGATCGACGGCGTCCAGCTCAGCGAGCACGTCGTCCTCGGCCGTGACTCCGGCGAGGCCGGCGAGATGGCCAACCCGCGCGCCTACGCCGCGCCCGGCAACCAGTCGCCGGCGTACCCGTGGCCGAGCAGCATCGTGCTGATGTCGGCGATCGCGCAGGCGACGACGTCGCTGCGCCTCGTCGCCGGCGCGATCATCCTGCCGCTGCGCCACCCGCTGCTGCTGGCCAAGGAGCTCGGCACGCTCGACCTGCTCTCGGGCGGGCGGCTGATCGTCCTGCCGACGGTGAGCTGGAGCCGCGACGAGTACGACGCCCTCGGCGTCCCGTTCGGCGAGCGCGGCCGGATCCTCGACGAGCAGCTCGAGGTGCTCGCGAAGTCGTGGGGCCCCTACCCGATCAGCCACGACGGCCCGCGCTTCCCGTTCAGCGACGTCTGGCTCGAGCCCGGCGCCGCGACGCCGGAAGGCCCGCCGCTCTGGTTCGGCGGCCAGGGCATGCCGCCGCACGTCGTCCGGCGCATCGCGCGCTACGGCCGCGGCCTCAACCCGTTCGGGCGCCTGACCGACGACGACATGGCCGCGCTCGCGGCCGGTATGCGCGACGCCGGCCGCGACATCTCCGAGCTCGAGCTGGTCGGCGGTATCAACGGCACGTTCCACAGCACCGACGACGTCGCCGACGTCGATGTGGCGCTCGCCGACCTGCCGCGCCAGCTCGAGCAGGGCTTCACCACGATCTGCTTCAAGCCCTCGATGTTCGTGCGCAGCGTCGACGAGGTGCCAGCGCTGTGCCGCTACCTCGTCGCGGAGGGCGAGCGCGTCGCAAGCTGACCCGCTCTGTGGATGCGGCGCACAGCTGTGGAAGGCCTGGGGCGGATTCCTTGCTTCTAGCGCAAGCGGGGGCACCTTCACCGGGAAACAGGCCGTACCTAGAGTGGGCGGTGGATCTGCGGGGGCGGTGAAGGGTGGGTGGGCTGTGGGTGTCGGGCGGAGGGTGCTGGGGTCGGGGGATCGTTCGCTGGAGGTGTCGGCGCAGGGCCTCGGCTGCATGGGGATGTCGGAGTTCTACGGCGCCCGCGACGACGCCGAATCCGAGGCCACGATCCGGCGCGCGATCGACCTCGGCGTCACGTTCATCGACACCGCCGACATGTACGGACCGTTCGTCAACGAGGAGCTCGTCGGGCGCGCGATCGCCGGACGGCGCGACGACGTCCAGCTCGCGACGAAGTTCGGCCAGAAGCGGGGCCCGAACGGCGAGCGCCTCGGCACGGACGGCAGCCCGGAGTACGTCCGCCAGTGCATCGACGACTCCCTGCGGCGCCTCGGCGTCGACCACGTGGACCTCTGGTACCAGCACCGCGTCGACCGCACGGTGCCCATCGAGGAGACCGTCGGCGCGATGGCCGAAGCTGTGCAGGCCGGCAAGGTGCGCTTCCTCGGGCTCTCCGAGGCCGGCACCGACACCATCCGCCGCGCGAACGCCGTCCACCCCATCACCGCGGTGCAGACCGAGTACTCGCTGTGGACGCGCGACGTCGAGTCGAAGGTGCTCCCCCTGCTGCGCGAGCTCGGCATCGGGCTCGTCGGCTACAGCCCGCTCGGGCGCGGCTTCCTCACCGGCACGCTGACCAACCCGAGCAAGCTCGACGAGAAGGACACGCGCCGCAACCACCCGCGGTTCCAGGGCTACAACCTCGCGCTCAACATGCGCATCGTCGACGCCGTGAAGCGCATCGCCGACGCGAAGGGCGTGGCACCGGGCCAGATCGCGCTCGCGTGGGTGCTCTCCCGCGGCGACGACGTCGTGCCGATCCCCGGCACCAAGCGCCGCACCTACCTCGAGGAGAACGCTGCAGCGTGCGACGTCGCCCTCGACGACGCCGAGCTGCAGGCGCTCACCGAGGCCCTGCCGGCCGCCACCGGTGCCCGCTACCCCGACATGGCCCCCATCGACACCGACGTCTGACCCGGCTCGCGTCGCGTTACGCCGAGTGCGCGAGCAGCCGAGCGGGCTCGCGGGCGGTCGGCGACCGTTACCGGGCAGGGATCTGAGCGACGGCGGCGATCGCGGCTGACTCGAGTGCGCGCACCCAGGACGTCGGACGCCGCGACCGGGCCCGGACAGCGAGGCGCCCCGGACCCAGCGGGTCCGGGGCGCCTCGGGGCGTGAGGATCGATCAGGTGACGAGGTCGGCGATCGCGTCCTCGTTCTCCTCCTTGAGGCGGAGCTTGCCCACGACCAGACCGATCGCGAACATCACGAACGGCGTGAGCACGAGGATCCAGCCGGTCGTGTTGAGGCCCCACGGCTCCGCCGTCGGGTCGACGCCCTCGGCCACGGTGCCGGCCAGCAGGCCGAAGCGCGACGCCAGCAGCCACAGGCCGACGGTGAGGCCGAGGATCGACAGCAGCGGTGCGATGACCGATGCCCACACCGACGCCTCGCCGCGGTGGCGGGAGAAGAACGCGATGACCGCGAGGGACACCAGGATCTCGACGAACACGATGGCGAGGACGGCCAGCCCGGAGAACCAGTAGAAGAGGTTCAGGATCGGGTCCAGGTTCGCCACCCAGAAGATGACGATCACGACGAGCGAGACGACCGAGGTGACCAGGGTCGCGGTCCACGGGGCGCCGCGGCCGTTGACGCGATCGAGGGCGCGGGGCAGCACGTCGGCGCGGCCCATCGCGTAGAAGTAGCGGGCGGCGGAGTTCTGGAACGCCAGCAGGCCGGCGAACAGCGACGAGATGACCAGCCAGCTCATCACGTCGACGATCCAGGTGCCGACGTACTGCTCCGCGACGGCGAAGAGGACCGCGGCCGGGTTGGTGAGGCCCTCGGAGATCTCCGCCGTCTTCTCGACGACGGTGGAGGCACCGAGCCCGGTCACGATCGCGAACGCCGTGAAGCCGAAGATGACGGTGATGATGATGACGGCCGTGTAGGTAGCCCGGGGCACCGTGCGGTGCGGGTCCTTGGACTCCTCGCCGTAGATCGCGGTCGCCTCGAAGCCGATGTAGGACGCGAAGGCGAAGGCGAGCGCGATACCCGCAGTGCTGGCAAGGCCGCCCGCGAAGATGTTCTGCGGCGCGAACGAGGCGCCGAGGTCGATGCCCTCCGGCTTGTCGGAGGAGAAGAACACCGCGAAGGCGGTGACGAGCAGCGAGAGCAGCTCCAGCGACATCAGGACGCCGAGCAGCTTGGCGCCGACATCGACAGACAGAGCCGACAGCCCGGTGACCAGCACCCAGGCGATGAGCGTCCACACGTACCACGGCAGGTCGATGCCGAACTTCGCGTTCATCTCGCCGGACACGAGCCCGCCGAAGAAGCCGAACACGGCGAGCTGGACGGCGAGGTAGGCCACCAGCGAGACGAACGCCGAGCCGACGCCGGGGATGATGCCGAGGCCTCGACCGACATAGGCGAAGAAGGCGCCGGTGTTGGTCACCTTGCCGGCCATGGCGGCGTAGCCCACCGAGAACAGCAGCAGGATCAGGCCGACGACGACGTACGCGCCGGGCGCGGCGGCGCCGTTGCCGAGCACGATGGCGACCGGCACGGCGCCGGTCATGCCGACGAGCGGTGCGGCCGCGGCGACGACGAAGAACACGATGCCCACGACGCCGAGGCGTCCGTGGTGCAGCGCGGTCTCCGGGGTCTCCTGGGGCGGAGGCTGGAGCTGGGTCATTGCGGGCTCTCCAGGGGCCAGGGCGGGGGCGCCTCGGGCGGGGGGCAGGACGGGAGATCCGTTCGGATCCGAATGAACGGCCCAAGAGTGTCGCGCGCCACAGCAGGCGTCAAGGGTTTGCGGGCACTTTTGTGCGGAGCCGAACGAGCCAGCGCGAGCCCACTGGGCACATTGCCTACCCAGGGCCACGTCGAACCCAGGATTTCCCGCGAAACCATGCAGGTTCTTGCGGGAAAAGCTGGGTTCGGCGTGGAGGGTCAGGCCTGGGGGGCGTCCAGGGAGCCGAAGAGGGTGAGGAGCTCGCCGATCTCGTGGTCGGCCTCGGCAGGGTGGCGGAACCGGCCCTCGGGGTGCACGACGTAGGTGTTGCGGCGCCCGACGCGGCTGCGCGTCACGTAGCCGGCCTCCTCGAGGTCGCGCACGATGGCCTGCGCCGCGCGCTCGGTGATCTTGGCCTGCTCGGCGAGGTCGCGCAGACGGGCGTCGGGGTTGCGGCCGATGAGCAGCAGCAGGCGGGCGTGGTTGGTCAGCAGCGTCCAGCTGCGCGTCGGGGCGGCTGCGGGGCTGTCATCGTCGTGCACGCCGACATCTAAGCCCCTTCCGGGGGCGGGTGGCATCCGAAACCGGACGCGTCGGACACGAATCTGGTCTCCGGAGGCGCCGATCGCGAAGCGGCGGTGCCTGTTCGGCGCCCTCGGGGCCGGCCTGCCGTCGGTGAGGCTGTCCTGACCCGTCGATCAGGAAGTCTCTCGGCTCGCTCACCGAAGCACCCGGCGCCTCAGGCCCGGCCGCGGCAGCCCGATGGGTGGGTGTCAGTCCCTCCACGCACGGGAGCGCATGCTCATGTCCGCCACCCCTTCCCCGCCCCGTCCCGGCTTCTCGCTGGGCGCCCTCGGCGTCCGCGGCCGCCTCTACTCGCTCGTCGCCGTCATGCTCGCCCTCTGGGTGGTCTCGGCCGGCGTCGGCATCTACGGCCTCAACCAGGCCAAGGCGAGCGCCGACTCGCTGGTCGGCACCTTCGACGCGGCCAACCACGGCAACGACGCGTACGTCTCGTGGGTCAGCGAGGACGCCGCCGTGAACATGGTCATCGCGCTCGAGGACCTCAAGGACCCCGCCCAGGCAGGCCTGATCGAGGAGACCTGGGGAGTCGCCTCGGACTCCCACGCGACCGCCCTGCAGGGGCTGGACGCCATGATCGGCAGCGGGATCCCGGAGTTCGCCGCGCTCGCGGGCAAGGCGAAGCAGGCCATGATCGACTACGAGGGCTACGTCGACACCGTCAAGAGCCAGCTCAAGGCGGGCGACCTGGCGGCCGCGACCAAGACTCAGACCGTCGACAACTACCCGGCTTCCACCGCGGCCGTCGAGGCGTTCGACGGCCTCAACACGCAGGCCGACCAGCTCGTGCAGGCCACCGGCGAGCAGATGGCCGCCAATGTGGCGCGCTGGACGATGATCGTCGTCGTCGTGCTGCTCATCGGCATCGTGGCCGCGCTGGTGCTCACGGCCCGCATCGTCAAGGGCATCACGCAGCCGCTCGGCCTCATCGACACCGCACTCGGCAAGCTCGCCGACGGCGACCTGTCGGTGCGCGTCGACGTCCACCGCAAGGACGAGCTCGGCCGCGTGGCCACGAGCCTCAACCGCGCCGCCGAGTCGCAGCAGAAGAGCGTCTCGGCGATCGCCGACAGCGCGCAGATGCTCGCCGCCGCAGCCGAGGAGCTCACCGCGACGTCGAACCTCATGTCGACCGCCGCGGAGACGACGTCGGCCCAGGCCGTCCAGGTCGTGCACCGCTCGGGCAGCGTGAACGAGAGCGTGCAGACGGCTGCTACGGCGACCGACCAGCTCACCGCGTCCATCGCGCAGATCTCGTCGAGCGCCTGGGACGCCGCGAAGGTCGCGTCGTCGGCCGTCGAGGTCGCCGAGCGGACGACGATGATCATGGACGCGCTCGGCACGAGCAGCCGCGACATCGAGACCGTCATCAAGGAGATCCGCGGCGTCGCCGAGCAGACCAACCTGCTGGCGCTCAACGCCACGATCGAGTCGGCGCGCGCCGGCGAGGCCGGCAAGGGCTTCGCGGTCGTCGCCTCCGAGGTGAAGGACCTCGCCCGCGCCACCGCGACGGCGACGACGGACATCACCGCGAAGATCCAGGCGATCAGCGACGACACCGGCTCGGCGATCGCTGCGATCACGCAGATCTCCGGCACCATCGCGCAGATCAACGAGATCCAGCACTCGATCGCCTCGGCGGTCGAGGAGCAGACCGCGGCCATCAACGAGATCGCGCGCAGCATGAACGAGGTCTCCAGCGGCAGCCAGGACATCGGCGACTCGATCAACGGCGTCAACGACGCCGCGCAGAGCGCGTCGTCCGGTGCCGAGCAGACCCGCACCGCGGCCGGCGAGCTGGCCCAGATGGCCTCGACCCTCGAGGGCCTGGTCGGTTCCTTCCGGTACTGACCGCCACCGCACGTCCGCCGGCGACCGGAGGGACGCGAGCCGGCGGCCGACGAGGCCCGGCATGCCAGGGGCATGCCGGGCCTCTGTCATGCGCGGGGGCGACGGTGGACCCGGCGGGCCGCTGGCCGAGGCACGGCTCGTACGCTGCCGGGATGCCGCTCACGCTCGTCTGCCTCGGCGACTCCTTCACCGAGGGCATGTCCGACGAGCTGCGCCCGGACGGCCACCACCGCGGCTGGGCCGACCGCACGGCCGAGGCGCTCGCGAGGCGCGAGGCGGCCCGCGGCGGCACCGTCGCCTACGCCAACCTCGCCGTCCGCGGGAAGCTGCTCGACCAGGTGACGGCCGAGCAGGTGCCGCAGGTGCGCGGCCTCTCGCCCGACATCACCACCTTCCACGCCGGGCCCAACGACGTCCTGCGTCGCGGCACCGACCTCGACGACCTCTTCCGCCGCTACGACGTCGCCGTCGCGCGCGTCGCCGCGAGCAGCGGCCAGGTCGTTCTGTTCACCTCGATCGGCCGGGCCGGCGGCACCGGCCGCGTGGCGCAGCTGCTCGCCGACCGCTTCGCCCGCTTCAACGACAACGTCCGCGCGACGGCAGAGCGCCGCGGTGCCCTCGTGGTCGACGTCGGTGGGGCCGACGCCCTCACCGACCGCCGGCTCTGGCACGTCGACCGCCTGCACCTCAACCCCGAGGGCCATGCGCGCGTGGCCGCCGCGGTGCTCGAGACGCTCGGCGTCGACGACCCCCATCTGCTCGGCGGCCCGGTCGGCTGGTGGCGCGAGCCGCTGCCGGCCGCCGGCCCGGTCGCGCGGCGCGATGCGGTGGCTGCCGACGCCGTGTGGGTCAAGGACCACCTCGTGCCCTGGGTCGGCCGCCGGCTGCGCGGCACGTCGAGCGGCGACGGCCGCGCGGCGAAGGACGCCGTGCCGCGGGTGCTGGGCCAGGATTGACGCCGTGGCTGCACTGGGCTGGCTCTGGATCGTCGCGGGCGTCGCGATCGCCGTCGTCGGGTTCCTGGGCGCCACCGGGCGGCTGCGCCGTCAGCACTGGGCCGGGATCCGGCTCGCCTCTACCCTGTCGAACGACGAGACGTGGGCTGCGGGCCACCGCGCCGGCAGCCCGCTGCTCGCGGCAACCGGCGTGCTGGTGACGGCGGTCGGCGGGTGGGTCGTCATCACGTCGCCGCCCGCGTCGAGCGCCGCGACCTGGAGCGCGATCGTCGTCGTGATCGTGCTCGTCGGCGCGGCGCTCGCGGCCATCCGGGCCGACCTCGCGGCCCGCGCCGTGCTGCGCCGGCAGGTCGAGGCGCTGCAGGCAGAGCGACGTCCGGCCGTCCCGCCGAAGGCCAAGCGCAAGAAGCGCTGACGGCCCGCGCCTTCGCGTCCCGTCACCCGGGACGCCCGCCTCGACCGTCGTGGGCTGTGACCGGCGTCACCCGCTGAGCGGGAAGTGGTTGAACCGTCAACTGGTTGTCGGACGTGCTGCTCGACTCCGACCATCACCTCGAAGGGTTCCTCCCATGGACACCGGTCTCCTCATCCTCCGTCTCGTCCTCGGCCTCCTCCTCGCCGCGCACGGCTCGCAGAAGCTGTTCGGCTGGTTCGGCGGCTACGGCATCGCCGGCACCGGCGGCTGGCTCGCCTCGATCGGCTTCCGCCCCGGCAAGGCCATGGCCGTCGTCACCGGCCTCGCCGAGCTGCTCGCCGGCCTCGCTCTCGCCGTCGGCCTGCTGACCCCGCTCGCCGCTGCCGCCGTTGTCGGCACGCTCGGTGTCGCGGCCTGGACCCACTCGGCCAACGGCCTCTGGGGCTCCAACGGCGGCTACGAGATGCCGCTGATCTTCATCGGCGGTGCGTCCGCCCTCGCCTTCACCGGCCCCGGCGCCTTCTCCATCGACGGCCTGCTCGGCATCGAGACCGTGAGCCCCGCGATCGCGCTCGGCGCGATCGTCCTCGGCGCCGTCTCGGCGCTCGTCGTCGTCGCCCGCGCGAAGGCCACGCTCGCCGCCGACGCCCGCAGCGCCGCCGTGGAGCAGGACGCCGTCAGCGCCTGACCCGCAACGCCGACGTAGGCCGGACCCGCACGGGTCCGGCCTCCGTCGTTGCGTCTAGAGGCTCGACCAGCCCTTGTAGGCGACGGCGGCGCCGATGACGACGAGCACCACCGACACGATCGGGCCGATGCGCGCCGTCAGCCAGTCCTTGCCTCGGCCCAGCGGGCCGAGAGCCTTCTCGCCGAGCACCGCGTAGGCGAGCACCGGCAGCAGCGCGGTCAGCGAGGCCAGCAGGGCGAAGAGCAGGACGGCGACGACCTCGGTCGCGATGCCGCCGGTGAGCTCGGCGCCGAGCGAGAAGCCGCCCGCGATCGCGAGCAGCGCCACCTTCGGGTTCGGCGCGCTCGCGACCAGGCCGAACCGGAGCGCCGACGCCGGCGTCGCCGACTCGAGCGACGTCAGCCACGACGGCGGAGGCGCGTCGTCGTCGCGCTTCACCAGCTTGTAGGCGCCGAAGAGCACCAGCACCAGGCCGAGCACGATGCGCGTCCACGACAGCCACGTCGGCGGTGTCTCCGGCAGCGAGAGCAGGTCCGCGAGCAGCACGGCCGCAGCGGTCACGACCGCGATGCCGCCGTACCAGCCGCCCGCGAACGAGCCGGACGTCGCGGCCGGGCGCGGCGTGAACAGCAGCAGCACCGCCGGGATGACGGCGAACGGCGACAGCGCGATGCCCAGCGCCGCGACGACCGCCTCACCCATGCCCGCAGCATGTCAGGTGGGGCGGATCCGGGTTCCCGGTCCCCTGCGACGGCGGGGTAGCATCGCCGTCGGCGCGAGCGATCAGCGCGCCGTCGCGGGTGTAGTTCAATGGCAGAACATCAGCTTCCCAAGCTGACAGTGCGGGTTCGATTCCCGTCACCCGCTCGCTCTCGAGCCCTCCCCTCCGCGGCGTAGCCGCCGCCGGGGAGGGCTCGTCGCTGTGCGGGTGTCGGGAATCGGGAGGAGCGCCCGCCGTTCGTCGCGCCGCTCGCGATCCCTCCGGCCGAAGGCCGCCCCATCGCCCCCGCGCCGCCCCGGCCCCACCACGACGGATCCCGTCACCCGCTCGCATATCCCGCACGTCACACCCGCTCCGGTACAAGAACGGCCGGGCTCTTGTGCAGGTAAGGGTGTGACATCCGGCCGAAGGCCGCCCGCTCGGCCGCGGTCTTCTCGCGGCGTCGGGCGGCTGCCGTCCACACCCTCGACACGCCGCACCTGTGGAAACCCTGGGGCGTTTTCCTTGCTTCTATCGCAAGCGGGGGCACCTTCACCGTCACAAGCGGGAGACTGGGTGGGTGCCGGACCGCTCGTACGCCGCTGACGAGCTCGGCATCGCGCAGGCGCTCAACACGCGCACCCGCGGCGTCGGCAGCCTGTCGATGGTGCTGCGCATCGCGGTGGCGACGACGGTGTCGTGGTTCGTCGCGCAGAAGGTGTCGGCGTCGGTCCTGCCGATCTTCGCGCCCGCCACCACGTTGCTCGTGGTGCAGGCGAGCCCCTTCAGCACGCTCGGGATGCTGGCGCAGCGCGTGCTCGGCACCGGGCTCGGCGTCGCCGCCGCAACGGTCTATGTCACCTACGTCCCCATCGCCTGGTGGTCGGTCCTCATCGCCATCGCCGCGGCGCTGCTGGCCGCACGCGCCCTGCCGGTCGGGGTCGTTGGCCAGCTGCAGATCCCGGTGGCGGTGGTGTTCGTCCTCGCGCTCGGCCCGGGCGATCTGCAGACCGACCTCTGGCGCGTGTTCGACGTCGTGATCGGCGGGCTCATCGGCGTCGTCGCGGTGTTCGTCGCTCCGCCGCGACCCCGTGTCGCCGAGGCCGCGACCGCCGTCGACGACTACCTGCGCGCGATCTCCAACGCGCTGCGGTCCGCGGCGCGCGACGTCGGCCTGCACGCCGTCCCGCTGCCTTCGACCACGAGGCACGCGTTCGTCGGCGACGCCCGCGCGCTGCTGTCGTTCGTCGGCAGCACCGAGGAGGCACTCGCCGAGGCTGTCGAGTCGGTGAAGTTCAACCCGCGCGCCCGGCGCCTCGACGACGAGCTCGAGCGGATCAGCCGGCGCAGGCTCTGGGGGCTGATCCTCGCGACGCAGACGCGAGCGCTGGTCGGATCGATCGACCGCCTCTACGACCGCGAGGGCACGCCGCCCGCGCTGACCGCGCAGGCCCTGGCACCCATGGTCGTATCGCTGGCCGACCTGCTCGACCTCGTGGCGCGCGACGGCGGCCGCGACCGGGTGCGTGCGGCGAGCGATGCCCTGGCCGACGACCTCCGCGCCGCCGTCGCCGCGACCACCGACCACCGCGAGGTCGTCGATGTCCTCGACTCCGTCACCCTCCTCGGCCGGCTCGACCAGCTGCGGGGGCTGGTCGCCCACGGGCCGCGCCGGGAGGACCCGATGAGCGGCCCGGCCGACGCCTTCGACGACGAGGACGACGCCGCCGACGAGCTGGACCTGACCTACGGCGACAGGGTCCGCCGGCTGCTCGGGCGCGGCTAGCGCGCCGGGTCGCGGCCGGGCCCGAGGGCGGGCCGGGTACTGTCCCGTCAGACCGGGCCCAGCCCGGGCGAGAGCACCCAGGAGGGGCCGTGCTGCTGTCCGACCGCGACATCCGCGCCGAGCTGGCGGGCGGGCGCGTCGTCCTCGAGCCGTTCGACGAGGCGATGGTGCAGCCCTCGAGCGTCGACGTGCGGATCGACAAGTACTTCCGGGTCTTCGAGAACCACCGCTACCCGCACATCGACCCGTCGGAGGAGCAGCCCGAGCTCACGCGCCTCGTCGAGCCGCTGCCGGGCGAGCCGTTCATCCTGCACCCGGGCGAGTTCGTGCTCGCGTCGACCTACGAGGTCGTCACGCTGCCCGACGACGTCGCCGGCCGCCTCGAGGGCAAGTCGTCGCTCGGCCGCCTCGGCCTGCTCACCCACTCCACCGCGGGCTTCATCGACCCCGGTTTCTCCGGCCACGTCACGCTCGAGCTGAGCAACGTCGCGACGCTGCCGATCAAGCTGTGGCCCGGCATGAAGATCGGCCAGCTGTGCCTGTTCCGGCTGTCGAGCCCGGCCGAGAAGCCCTACGGCTCCAGCGAGTACGGCTCGCGCTACCAGGGCCAGCGCGGCCCGACGCCGTCGAAGAGCTTCCTCAACTTCCACCGCACCGAGATCTAGCGGCGCGTCAGGCGGCGTCCATGCACTTGACCGAGGTCAGGGTCGCGTAGCGCGCCTCCTCGGCGTTGGGGCTCGAGACCCGCACGACCTTGTACTTCTTCGGCTGCAGCTTCTTCGCGTAGGCCACCGAGGTGCTGAGTTCGGCCCGCGCTGCGTCGCGGAACGCCACCTCGACGCGCACCATCGGGCACGCGGCCTTGGTCATGACGGCGATCTTCACGCAGGCGGTGTTGATCTCGCAGTCCTTCGAGACGGTGGCCGACTTCTTCCACGCGACGCCCCCGGCGACCTGCTTCCAACCCTTGGGCGCCCACGGTTTCGCAGCCTTGGCGGGCGCGGGTGCAGCGGCGGCCGGCTTGGCCCCCGCCCCGGTAGCGGCGGCCGGCTCCTCGGCCCCGGGCCGCAGCGCCATGAACCAGTAGCCGGCCAGGAGGACGGCGACGAGGCCGAGCACGCCGAGCACCCACACGCGGCCGCGACCCGACGACGACGTCGCGTGGCCGGAGTACGGCACCGGGCCGCCTGCCGACGCCGGCTCGGGCGCCCCGAACCCCCAGTCGCCCGGGGCGGGTGCGGTGAGGGTGGTGGCGGCCGGCTGGAACGTCGTCGACGCGGTGGAGGGCGCAGGCGGGAACGCGGTGGGCGGCAGCGCCCCCATCCCGAGGGGCGCCGCGGGCGCGATGGGTGCAGCGGGCGCAACGGGAGCGCTGGGTGCGGCGGGCGTGGGCACGGGGCCGTCGTGGGTGTGCGCCGTCCAGGCAGCGCCGTCCCACCAGCGGATGCCGCCGCCGGGGTGCTCGTACCAGCCGGCCGGCGGGCTGTGCTGCGTCATGTCGTCTCCCCCGTGGGCAGGTGTCCCCGGAGGTCTCGACACGATCCGGGAGGCCCTTGACCGTCCTCGACCGGTTATGCGGTGGGCCCGAGACCGGGAGATGGGCGAGCATGCGCCGTATGGCCTCCGTCGTGCACACGTTCACCTTCGACGCGCTCGACCCCTATGCGCAGGCGCAGTGGTGGTCGCAGGTGCTCGACGTCGAGATGTCGCAGCTCGACCACCCCGGCGACCCCGAGGCGATGCTGTCGACCGATCACGGCGACGTGCTGTGGGTTCAGGTGCCCGACGCCAAGCAGGTGAAGAACCGCGCGCATCTCGACCTCATGCCGAGCGACCGCACGCGCGACGAGGAGGTCGAGCGCGTGGTGGCCCTCGGCGCGGCGGTCGTCGCGGACCGCCGCAACCCCGACGGCACGGGCTGGGTGACCCTCGCCGATCCCGAGGGCAACGAGTTCTGCATCGTGCGCAGCAAGGCGGAGCGCACCGCCCGCTGAGCAGGATCAGGCGGAGACAGGCTCCGGCTCCGGCTCGACGGTGCGAGGGCGGTCGGCGGCGCGGACGAGGCTGCGGCCGACGACGAGCACCGACACCACCGTCACCGCGCCGCAGAGCACCACGACGGAGCGCACCTCGAGCAGGGCGAGCAGCAGCCCGCCCACGGCGGTCGCGATCAGCGCACCTGCACCGGCCACCGCCTGGACGACGGCGAAGACCCGGCCGAGCAGCTCGCGCGGGGTGCGGCGCACGGTGAGGGTCTGGCCCAGGACGTTGAGCAGCCCGTTGCCGACGCCGACGCAGAACGACGCCGCGGCCGCGACGGCGATGCCGGGCGCCAGGCCGAGCACGACCGCGGACGCGCTCATGAGCACCGTCGAGGCGACGAGCAGCCGGGCGACCCGGGAGTCGGTGCGGTTACGGCGTCCGAACGCGGCGCCGCCCATGAGCCCCAGAGCGAACAGGCTCGCGACCGCGCCGTACGCTGCGGGCCCGGCGCCGAGGACGTCGGTGATGAGGAAGACCTCGGCGACGTTCAGCGCGCCGAGCGCGACCACCATCGTGGCGATGACGACGAGGAAGCCGCGCAGCACCGGGTCGGCCGCGACGATCCGCAGGCCGGCGGTCAGCTGCCCCTTCTCCTTCGCGCCGCCCGCGACGGCTGCGCGCTCCGGCTGGCGGGAGACCAGCAGCGCGGCGACGGCGATGCCGAGGAACGACACGGCGTCGACGACGAGCGCCCACTGCACGCCCGCGGCGCCCACGAGGATCCCGCCGAGGGCCGGGCCGACGAGGGCCGCGCCCGCCGTCGCCGTCTGCACGGTCGACAACGCGGCCGACAGCCGTTCCGAGGGGACGAGGGTCGGCACCCAGGCCTGCCACGCGGGCGAGAGGAACGTCTGCCCCGCGGCCCGCACTGCGACGAGCGCGACGACGACGGCCACCGCGGCCGAGGGCAGCACCGCCGCGATGAGCAGGCACAGCAGCGACTGGGCGACGGCGGTGCCCGCGACCAGCCGCCGCAGCGGCAGCCGGTCGGCGGCGAGGCCCGCGAGCGGGGCGACCAGCAGCTGCGGCAGCGCCGCGGCCACGACCAGCGCGGCCACGACGCCGGCCCCGTGGCCCTGGTCGCTGGCCCAGAGCAGGAGGGCGACGAGCGCCACCTCGTCGCCGACCATCGACACGGCCCGGCCGGCGGCGACGACGGCGACATCGCGGGATGCTGATCTGAAGGACATGTTTCGAAATATGTCTTTCAGAATCTCCCGTGTCAAGGGGGTGGGGCCTGCCGGTGCTCGGTAGCGTCGGGCCCGTGCCCCCCGCCCATGACGCTGCCGACGCCCGTCCGGGCCGCAGCGCGCCCCCGACCGGCGTCGTCACGCTGTCCGACCCCGTCGCCGTCCGGGCCCTGGCCCACCCGGCCCGGCTCGCGGTCATCGACGCCCTCTACGCCGGCGATGTGCTCACCGCGACCCAGTGCGCGGCGCTCGCCGGGATCACGCCGAGCGCCATGAGCTACCACCTCCGGGCGCTGGAGAAGCACGGCATCGTCGTGCGCGCGGAGCCGACCGGCGACGGCCGCGAGCGGCCCTGGATGCGCGCCGGCGACGTCCTGCGCAGCGACCTGACCTCGGCCGGCACGGGCGCGGCGGCCGCTGCGGACATGCTCGTCGACCACGCGATGGCCCTCGACCTGCAGCGCCTGCGTGCCGCCGTGGACGCCGACCTCGCGGCCGGGCCAGACGCGCCGTGGTCGCGCACCACGGTCTACAACCGCAGCAGGCTCATGCTCACCCCGGACGAGGCGCGGTCCCTCGGCGACCGCATCGACGGCGTGATCGAGGAGTACCTCATGGAGCGCCGGCGCGACGACGCCCCCGAGGGCGCGGTGCGCTTCGGGTTCTCCTACCTGCTGGCCCGCGAGCGGGACGACGTGGAGCCCTCGGAGCCCGCAGAGCCCGAGTGACCCCTGGGGCGGATGGGGCCGACGGGCCGTCCGCCAGCCGGGCGATCGGATGTGAGTTCTGCCGCAGACCGGGGAAGGAACCCGCCGCGCCGAGCGTCCCGTCGGACGGCGTTGTCGGACACCCGCCCCGGCGGCAGCGATGATGGACGGACCATGACGGCACTCGACGACGCGCCACGGGCGTCCCGGCGCGCCCCGGCGCGCTCCAGGACCGTGCCCGGAGCCCGTCCGAAGGGCCGCCACGAGGCAGCGCGCGCCGGCCGTCCGAGCTCGTTCCGGCCCGACATCGAGGGCCTGCGCGCCGTCGCGATCCTGCTCGTCGTGCTCTACCACGTGGGCATCCCGTTCGTGCCCGGCGGCTTCGTCGGCGTCGACGTCTTCTTCGTGATCTCGGGCTTCCTCATCACCGGCCTGGTGCTGCGCGAGATGCAGACCACCGGCACGGTCTCGGTCGTCTCGTTCTATGCGCGTCGCGCGAAGCGCCTGCTGCCCGCCTCGGCCGTGGTGCTCGTCGCCGTCGTCATCGCATCGTTCTTCGTGGTGTCGAAGGTCGACCAGCCCGACGTCGGCATGGACGTCGTCGCCGCTTCGCTGTTCGCCGCCAACTGGCACTTCGGCCTGTCGGCGGTCGACTACTTCGCGGCCGGCATCCCGAGCCCCGTGCTGCACTTCTGGTCGCTGTCGGTGGAGGAGCAGTTCTACCTGGTGTGGCCGTGGCTGCTCCTGCTGCTGACCATCCCGGCCCGTCGGCTGGGGCGCTCGCTGCTGCCGCCGCTGCTCGTGGGCCTCGTCGTCGTCGCCGTCCCGTCGCTGTGGTGGTCGATGGCGCAGACGGCGTCCGACCCCGGATGGGCCTACGTCTCCTCGCTCACGCGCGCGTGGGAGCTCGCGGTCGGCGGCGGGCTCGCGATGCTCGTGCCGCATCTGGCTCGCCTGCCGCGGATCGCGGCGGCGCTGCTCGGCTGGGCGGGCCTGCTCGCTGTCCTGGCCGCGGCCCTCACCTACTCCGAGGAGACGCCGTTCCCGGGCAGCGCTGCACTGCTGCCGGTGCTCGGCACGGCGGCGCTCATCGCCGCCGGCACCCGCCTCCCCGACGACGGCGCCTCGCGGCTCATGCGCGTGCCCGCGATGGTGCGCATCGGCGGTCTGTCGTACTCCTGGTACCTGTGGCACTGGCCGCCGCTCGTGCTGCTCGCCGTCTGGTTCGGCGTCGAGAAGCTGCCCGTGTGGCAGGGCGTGCTGGTCGGCATCGCGACCCTCGGCGTGGCCGCCGTCAGCAAGAAGGTCGTCGAGGAGCCGTTCCACCACTCACCGACGCTGAGCCGCTACCCGCAGCGGGCGCTACGCCTCGGCGCCGCGTGCATCGCGGCGGGCGTCGTCGCCGGCCTCCTGCTGTGGCTGCCCGGGACCCTCGCGGCCCGCTTCGCCCCGCCGCCCGAGTCGGCCCCCGGCGCGGCGGCCGTGCTCGGCGCGCCGCAGGACGCCGCCGGCCCCGCATCGTCGGAATCGCCTGAGCCCGAGGGCTCCGCGGCCCCGTCGCCCACGGCGAAGCCGCCGACCACGCCGCCGGGCACCGCATTCGTCCCGGCCCTCACGCAGATCCGCAAGGACGTCGCCGCCGTCAACACCGACGGCTGCAACCAGCAGTACGACGGCACGAAGAGCCCCGAGTGCGTCTACGGCAAGGCGGACGGCGATCGCACGATCGTGCTGCTCGGCGACTCGCACGCCGCCACCTGGTTCCCGGCGCTGGAGCGGATCGCGAACGACCGCGGCTGGCGGCTCGTCAGCCTGACCAAGCACGCCTGCACGATCGCGCCGGTCACGGTCTGGAGCCCGGTCCTCAAGCGCGCGTACACCGAGTGCGACCAGTGGCGCACGAACGCGTTCAAGCGGATCCAGCAGGAGAAGCCCGACCTCGTGCTCACCGCCAACCGGCAGAACTACTACGTGGTCTCGGGCGGGTCCCGGCTCGGCCGCTCGGCGTCCGACGGCCGCCTCTACTCCGGCCTCGTCGCCAGCTACCGCCAGCTCGACCGCTACGCCGGCGAGGTGCTCGTCCTGCAGGACAACCCGATGCCGGGCGAGGACCGCGTCGACTGCCTGTCGCGCAACGAGGACAACCCGGCGGCCTGCGACCAGAGGCTCTCGCAGATGCTGGCCACGCCCAAGCCCGAGAAGCCCGCGGCCACCGCGGCCGGCGTCGCCTACACCACCACGGCCTGGATGTTCTGCCCCCAGAAGCTCTGCGCCACGGTCATCGGCGGCGTCGCCGTCTGGCGCGACGACGACCACGCCACGGCCACCTACACCCGCACCCTGGCCCCCTACCTGGCCCGCATCCTCGACAAGCACCTCCCCCAAGCCTGACCCCAGCACAGGAAGCCCCCACATTTGCGGGACAGCCCTTAGGTGTGAAGGTGCCCCCGCTTGCCCTAGAAGCAAGAAAAGCGCCCCAGGCGATCCACAGGCCCTGCGCGCCGTCCACCTAGACTCGTGCGGTGAGCGGCGCGACGACTGCCCCTGCTGCTAGGGGCACGGCCTCCGGCCGCTCGTTGTCGTTCCGGCCCGACGTCGAGGGCCTGCGGGCCGTGGCGATCCTCGCCGTCGTCGGCTACCACGCCGGCCTGCCGTTCCTGCCCGGCGGCTTCGTCGGCGTGGACGTCTTCTTCGTCATCTCCGGCTTCCTCATCACCGGCCTGCTCGTGGCCGAGGTGGCCCGCACGGGGACCGTCTCGCTCGCGCGGTTCTGGGCCCGCCGCGCCCGACGCCTGCTGCCCGCCGCCACCCTCGTCATCGCCGTCACCGCGGTCGCGTCGTTCGCGATGATCCCGGCGATCGACCACCAGACCGTCGGCCTCGACCTCGTGGCCTCCGCGCTCTACGTCGCCAACATCCGCTTCGCGTTCCAGGCCACCGATTACCTCACCGAGGACGCCGCCCCCTCGCCGGCGCTGCACTTCTGGTCGCTCGGCGTGGAGGAGCAGTTCTACGTCGTATGGCCGCTGCTCGTGCTGCTCGTGGTCTGGCTGCTCGTGCGCCGTCATCGCGGACGCGAGCTGCTGCCGGCCGCGCTCGCCGGATCCCTTGCGCTGCTCGGCATCGCGTCGTTCCTGCTGTCGCTGCGCCTCACCGAGCGGTCGCAGCCGTGGGCGTTCTTCTCGATGCCGACGCGCGCCTGGGAGTTCGCCGTCGGCGGCCTGCTCGCCATCGGGGCGACGACGATCGCGCGCTGGTCGCCGGCCGTGCGCCATCTCGTCGGCTGGGCGGGCCTCGCCGTCCTGCTGGGGTCGGTCCTCCTGCTCAGCAGCGACACCCCGTTCCCCGGCACCGCGGCGCTCTGGCCGGTGCTCGGCACGGCGGCGATCATCGCCGCCGGCATCCGCGCGCCGGACGCCGACGGGCCGCTGCGCGGGGCGCCCGGCCTCATGGCGACGTCGCCGATGCGCGCGGTCGGCCGGATCTCGTACTCCTGGTACCTCTGGCACTGGCCGGTGCTCGTGCTCGCGGCCTCGGTGCTCGGCCCGCTCCCGCTCTGGCTGTCGGTGTCCCTCGCCCTCGCCTCGCTGCTGCCGGCGCTCGCCGCCTACCGCTGGATCGAGCAGCCGGTCCGGCACGCGCCGGGGCTCGCAGCGGACGCCGGCCGGTCGCTGCGCCTCGGCGGGATCCTCAGCGCGTCGGCCGCCGCGTTCGGCCTCGTCCTCGCGGTGCTCCCCGGCGGCGGCGCTCTCGCCACGGTGTCCGCGGCGCCGACGGCGGAGGGCGACCGCGGCGCCGCCCCGATCGCGACGGCCCGGCCGAGCGCCAGCCCGACGCCGAGCTCCGGCAGCCCTGCGCCGTCGGCGTCCCCGTCCGCGCAGCCCGTCGTCTGGCCGACCGGCCCGCTCACCCCCGACCCGTCGTCGGCGCGCGACGACCTGCCCTCGATCTACGCCGACGGCTGCCACGTCGACCCGCCGGTCACCGAGCCCAAGGACGGCTGCGCGTTCGGCTCCACGTCATCGGACGTCACGGTGGTGCTGATCGGCGATTCCCATGCGGCCCAGTGGTTCCCGGCGCTGCAGAGAATCGCCGACGACCGCGGCTGGCGGCTGCTGTCGTGGACGAAGTCGGGCTGCCCCGCTCCCGACGTGACCATCTGGCAGCGACGGCTCGCACGGCCGTACGACGAGTGCGACGCCTGGCGCGACGGGGTGCTCACGCGGCTCACCACGACGGCGAAGCCCACGCTCGTCGTCGCCGCCGGCACCCGCACGGAGTCGCTGGTGGCCCGGGACGGCGGCGAGCGCCTCGAGGGCACCGGCCGTGCCGGCGCGGAGTGGCAGGCCGGCTGGGAGCGCACACTCGAGCGCCTCACCGGTGCCGGCGTCGCAGTCGCGGTGCTGCGCGACACCCCGTGGCCGGGCCGCGACATGGCGGCGTGCGTCGGGCAGAACCGCGACGACCCGTCCGCCTGCGACGTCACCCGCGACGCGCTCGACGCCAAGAAGTACGACGTCGGCATGGTGAAGGGCGTCGACGGCGCATCCGCCATCGATATGAGCGACCTCATCTGCGACGAGGACCGCTGCCCGGCGACGCAGGGCAAGTACCTCGTCTACCGCGACACCGACCACCTCACGGCGACGTTCGCCCGCGCGCTCGCGCCCTACCTCGAGCAGCGGCTGCGCCCGGTCGTGCGCGAGGCCGCAGGGCTCTCGCCGCAGTAGCGGCGAGCCGTCAGGCGTCGGCCTTCGCAGCCGAGCGGTCGACGGTCGAGAGCAGCAGCGTCGCGACGTCGGCCACGACCGCCACCGGCTCGTCCTTGCCCTGCGACCGGTTGGTGACGCCGTCGTTGAGCATGACCGAGCAGAACGGGCACGCGACGGCGATGGTCTGAGCCCCGGTGCCGAGCGCCTCGTCCGTGCGGTTGAGGTTGATCCGCGTGCCGATGCGCTCCTCCATCCACATGCGCGCGCCGCCGGCGCCGCAGCAGAAGGACCGGTCGCCCGAGCGCTCCATCTCACGCAGCTCGAGGCCGGGGAGCGCGCCGATGAGCTCGCGCGGAGGCGTGTAGACCTTGTTGTGGCGGCCGAGGTAGCAGGGGTCGTGGTAGGTCACGGCACCCGCGCCCTCGACAGGCTGCACGGGGGTGATGCGGCCGTCCTTCACGAGCGAGGCCAGCAGCTGCGTGTGGTGCACGACCTCGTAGTGGCCGCCGACCTGCGGGTACTCGCGGCCGAGGGTGTTGAGGCAGTGCGGGCAGGTGACGACGATCTTCTTCGCCTTGATCTCGTTGAGGACCTCGACGTTCTGCATCGCCTGCATCTGGAAGAGGAACTCGTTGCCCGCGCG
>Ga0233425_10001870_pt1 | contig 44391 bp, 41 predicted proteins | sample Watercolumn_Towu_2_FD_181712 | JGI IMG/M metagenome (GOLD analysis project Ga0233425, IMG submission 181712) | Freshwater microbial communities from Lake Towuti, South Sulawesi, Indonesia - Watercolumn_Towuti2014_140_MG | ecosystem: Environmental > Aquatic > Freshwater > Lake | place...
TCGGATAAACACCTTCGATCAGCACGCCACCGGTTTTGTTCTCCAGCACGTCTTTGATGTCTTTCAGGCCATTGATCTTTTTCTTATCGACCGATGTGATGATAAAGCCTTCCTTGATGCTGGCGCCCGACAGCTTGCCCGGCTCCAGCTTCGAGATCCTCACTCCTCCGCTGATATTGTACCTGCTGATGTCCTCCGGGCTCAGCTCTTCAAATACTGCGCCCAGCGAATTTACGGAGGCCCTCATCACTTCCGGCTTCTTAATGATGCCTGTGGTATTGTCCTTGTTCTTCAGCACTACCGGGATGATCATTTCCTTTTCATTCCTCATCACCGTCACGTTGATCTTATCGCTTGGCCTGTATTTGCCGATCTGCTCAAGGAACTCGGAGGTGCTGCCGACAGTCACGCCTTCCACGGTCGTTACCACATCGCCCGGCTTGATGCCGGCTTCCTCTGCGGCCCCATTGGCGGTGATGCCGTTGATGTACACTCCTTTCAGGTGTTTCAGCTGTTTCTCGGCCGCAAAGCGCGAGTCGATATCCTGGATGCTCAGGCCCATAAAGGCGCGCTGCACGTTGCCGTATTCCACCAGGTCGGCCACGACTTTTTTCACGATGTTTACCGGGATAGCAAAGGAGTAGCCCTGGTAAGAGCCGTTGTTGGAGGCAATGGCGGTATTGATCCCTACCAGGTCGCCGTTGGTGTCAACCAAGGCACCGCCGCTGTTGCCGGGGTTCACAGCCGCATCCGTCTGGATAAAGGATTCGATAGGCGCCAGCGCACCGGCAGGCCCGTTATGATCGAGGATGTTGATGTTACGTCCTTTGGCGCTCACGATCCCTGCGGTTACTGTGGAGTTCAGGTTGAAAGGATTCCCCACTGCCAGCACCCACTCCCCTACTTTCACTCCGTCGGAGTTGCCATAGGCAATGTAAGGCAGGTCTTTCTCACGGATCTTCAATAAGGCCAGGTCGGTGGTAGGATCGGTACCGATCACTTCGCCGGTGTAGCTTCGCTTATCGTTCAGAACGATTTCGATCTTTGTAGCGCCGGCCACCACGTGGTTGTTGGTAACGATGTAGCCGTCGTTGCTGATGATGACACCGCTTCCGCTGCCCTGCATCACGTTAGGCTGACGCTGCCTGCCGAAGAACAGCTCCTGGAAAGGATCGTAGGCCAGGTTCTTATTCTCCACAATGGTTTTGATGTGCACTACCGCGTTCAGCGATTTCTCTGCCGAGGCTACAAAGTCGGGGGCATTGGCCACCGATGCGCCGTTGTACGACGTGAGCCGTGCCGGCGGAGCGGCGTAAGGATTATAGCTTAAAGATGTATTGTCTGAAGATTGATTGATATAGTAATTACCAACCAAAGCAAACGCACCGCCTACGAGGCCGATGCATAAGGATGAGATGATTTTTTTCATAGTACCTGGTTCGTTTTTTTGTGTTTGTTTCGTAGAATGATTTGCTCAAATCTGACAGTATAACGCGAAATTAAATATGAAGTTATCGTTTTCAGAGGGCTTTTAACAATACTTAACCTGGGTGCCTTTTCAGGGCTTGAAATGTTAAAATTTTTCACCAAAAAAACTTTAACAACTGGTGTTCAGGCGGTTTATAAAAAGCCTTCTATATTTTTGAAGCGACCCGCCTGTGAAGGAAAAAATGTGTAATTTTAATGTCCTGAATCTTCATGAAATTCAAGTATAAAATACCTCCTTTTGTGTTTGGTGTATCTGTTGGGCTGCTGGCGGGTGTCGCTTTTTTCATGTTCAAGATCGACGACTATATCAAGAAGATCAACAAGCCTTCCATCGACAACATCAAGATTGTGGAGCAAACGGTGAAGGAAGATCCTGACAATGACAAAAAATCGCGGAAGGAAGAGGGGAATGACAGGGAAAGGCACAAGCCGACCATCAACACCAAAAACTCCCCGAACATCAATTACAGCGAGGTTGACGAGCTCCTGAAGGAAGATGCCATCAAGGTGGCGCAGGAAGAGCTGCTCTCCGTGAAGAACATCAAAGTGATCAACCTCGACGTGCGCTCCCGGAAAGACACGCTCACCGGGCAGCTGGCCGGCGTCACGAGCTCCGATTACCCGAACATGTTCTTTGTGGAGTTCTGGAAAACGCCCCTCAACTCCAAAGGCTACCGCATGACGCGCAACCGCGTGATCCTCTACGGCCTGTCGGATTTCAGCAGCATCACCATCTATAAGGTGGACGACAACTACTACCTCAAGAACGACGACCTCGTGTATAAAATTTCGGCAGGCACCGAGTTTAAGCCGATGGAGCCGGTGAACGACAGCGAACTGCTGGCCCGCATCAATTAATCCACATCACTTCATGCAGCTCACGTGTTACAAATATCAGGGTACAGGAAATGATTTCGTACTGATCGACAACCGCGAAAAAACGGTGTCTTTAAGCACGGAGCAGATCCGCTTCCTTTGCGACCGGCGCTTCGGCATCGGTGCCGACGGCCTGATGCTCCTGGAGCTGGAGCCGGGCATCGATTTCAAGATGGTGTACTTCAACAGCGACGGGCGCGAAAGCAGCCTATGCGGCAACGGCGGGCGCTGCATCACCGCCTTTGCCAGGCACCTGGGCATCATCGGCACAGAAGCCCGTTTCCTGGCGGTAGACGGCATGCACGAAGCGAAGATCTCCGATGGGCAGGTATCGCTGAAAATGAACGACGTGCGCCAGCTCGAAGTGGGCGACGACTTTTTCTACCTCAACACCGGCTCGCCGCACTACGTAACATTTGTGAAGGACCTCGACACCCTGGATGTGTACGAGGAGGGCCGTAAGATCCGCTACAATGACCGTTTCAAAACAGAAGGCACGAATGTGAACTTTGCGGAGCGCCGCGAAGGCGAGCTTTTTGTGCGCACCTACGAGCGCGGCGTGGAAGACGAAACGTATTCCTGCGGCACGGGCGTTACCGCGGTGGCGCTAGTGGCCGGCTACAAAGGCTGGAGCACCGACAAGCACAGCTGCCGCATCAAAACCCCGGGCGGCTACCTCAATGTGAAATTCGAGAAAGTCCTGGAATCCACCTTTTACAACATCTGGCTCGAAGGGCCGGCCACCTTTGTGTTTAAGACGGAGATGGAGCTAAAGGATGAGGCGGGAAATTAATCCGGCGACACCGCTGCCCTCTCAGTTGTAGCTTCCAAGGCCGCTCTTAATGCCATAGGCAATGAGGTCGGAAAGGCTTTTGAGGCCCGTTTTCATGTAGATATTGGTTTTATGAAACTCTACCGTGCGCTCGGCGATCCGGAGCATATGCCCTATTTCCTTATTGGAATTGCCCTGGCAGGCCAGGCGAAGCACCTCCACCTCCCTGGAGGAGAGCACATAGGTGTTTTCAAAATTCTTTAAGGAATACTTATTGAGCCGGCCGGCCAGCTCGACCGAAAGGTCGTAGCAGTTGCCCGCTTCTCTGACCTTATAAATGGCCTCTACGAGCACCTCGATGTCGCATCCTTTCGGGATGAAGCCATGCGCCCCTTTTTCGAAATACCTTGCCACGATGGAGGGGTTGAACTCCATGCTCACCATGATTACCCGCAGGTCGGGAAAGCGCTGCCGCAGCACCTCCAGGGCCTGCGTGCCGCTCATCACCGGCATCCGGATATCGAGCAGGGCAATGTCGGCATGCCGGCCGTTAAGTGTCTTGAGAAGCTCGCTGCCATTGGCCGCTTCTCCAATTACCAGAAGCTTCGGATCAACCTTTAAAAGTGAAATGATTCCCTGACGGAACATGGCATGATCGTCCGCGATTACAATTCTTATTTTCTCATTCACAACAGGTACATGCTAAAGAGAAAGTACTCCATTAACACAACTAAAGTAAACGATCTGCCGACACACAACCTGCGGTAAGCCGCAGGCTGTTGTTGCCAGATGATATGAATATCTGCACCATGAACGATTATCTCTGTACCGGGAACACGCCATGCCAATCATAAACCGCGCCGTTTATGGCATAAACCATGTTAAAAAAATCCGGAACGTCTGTAAGCCGGAAAGAACCGCTTGACACCTTACCGGGAGCGCTCCCCTGATGAGCGGAAGCATTCCAAAAAATTCCGGAGCGTATTGAAAAAAAGAAGAACGCTCGTAAGCGGAAGGCGAGTATTCTTCCATTCATGGAAAGCACTTCAGGCTATTCCGAAACGCATGCGAAGCCGGCATACCGGCTTTACAGATAAGCGAAGCGCGCTTCCGCTCCTAGAAAGCGTTCCGGAAAATTTCAGAGCGCATGTAAAAAGAATAAAAGCACTCTTAAGCGTATGACAAAGGCTCCTTCTTCCATCGAAAGCGTTCCGGAAAATCCCGGAACGGATTAAAAAGATAGAAGAGCGCTCTTAAGCGGATGGAGAGCCTTCTCCGGGTTATCGCAAGCATTCCGGAAGGATTTCAGAGCGTATTCAAAAAAAATAACAGGCGCCTGCTATGATTAAAAGCGCTTTGCATGCAAATGACCTGTTATAAGGAGAGATTACATTATTTTAACGTTTCACCTGTAATGAATACGTGGAACCTGCGTTATAAGCCTAAACACATCCCCTCACGTCTCTGTAGTGCTTACGTTTTAATTTCCGGCGCGCGTTGATTAACGTATAAACGCTACAAATTAAATTTAAAAAAATGAAAACAAAAGCAAAAGCCGTTCTGGGTTTCTCGAAACTGAACCCGGAGGGCAAAGTCGTCAGATCGCAGGCTATCGTGGACGATATGCAAGCCAGCGGAAACTTTCCGGATGCAACGCTGCCGATCAATTATGCGGGCCTCCAGGGGCTCATTACCAATTTACACAATGCGATTGTGCTTGCCGAGAACGGAAGCTCTGCCACTACCAGCCGCATGCATGAAGAGGAACGGAAGCTGATGATGGCTTTTAACCTTATTAAGATGCATGTGGAAATGGTGAGCAACGCGACCATCGATCCGGAGAGCTTTATCCTCTCGTCGGGTATGACGCTGGGCGCTAATGCAGGGCCTAACGCGGTGAGCGACCTGAGCCTGGAAGCCCTTGGCGAGGGCGTGATCCAGATCCGGGTGCCCCGCCATGCCGGCGATAAGGCCTTCTGCTACCAGTATGCCCTGGTAAGCGATCGCGACAACTGGCAGAACATCGGCTTCAACTCGCTGAGCAAGATCCATTACAGCGGGCAGGTAGCAGGCACGCTGATCCTGGTGCGCTATGCGCCTATCAGTAAAGACGGCCTGGGCGCCTTTAGCAGCGCCAAACAAATCATGGTGATCTAGCAGGCGCCTCCCTTCTTTTAAAATCCTTTGCGAGGCCTCGTAAGGGATTTTTTTATGGAGTTAATTCATCAGGCCTGAGTTTTGTCAGCGCCTTGAGCACAGCAGCCAGCTCCCGCCAGGTGAAGCTCCGCACCACAATCAGGACGCTTTGCCCCGGCAGGATTCCCCGCTCCTGCTCTTCCGCCCAGATGTCGATAAAGGTGTCCGCAATGGCCACCTCTACGTTTTTCAGGACATGGCAGTTGCCCAGGCGAAGCCTGTGCTCGCAATAGCCGGGCTCGGCAGGATCGGGCCGGTGCTGCTCGAAGCCCAGCTTGCTCAGGATCAGCTCGTCCTCGCCACACAGGCTACTGCTGTTCAAAAGGTGTTCGTTGGTGGGAAGGGGCTTTCCCGCGTTTTCGATAAAGGCCCCCAGGAAGGTGTTTGCTTTCATGGCTGTTCAATGCGTTAGATGTTACGTGATCCTTGTCATTGAATCCGGCCATGCCAGCCTTCATTCATCAAATGCGTTACCGGTTGTTGGTAAAGCCGGCAATCTTCTCCCGGCATTTTTCTTCCGTGAGATGGCGCAGAAGCCCTACCCGCTCTTCGAGGTAGGCAAGGTCTTCGCGGCTGATGGTATAGTCCATATTGTAGCGCGCATCCACATAAGCCTTGCGCAGCAGCTCGAAGCGCCAGCGCTGCTCCAGGGTGGCCATCGGGAACACCTTGCAAAACTCCATATCGCAGGCTTTTGCCAAATGGCCGAGTGTTTCCAGGTCATGCGTTTTTGGTTTGTAGGCCGTGTATACTAACTGGATAGCGCCGTAATAGCGCTCGGCGGCCTGGTGCAGTTCAAAGGCTGCTTTGTTCAGGTATTTCTTTTCATTTCCCTTGTTAAGGTTATGCACAAAATCTTCCAAAAAGGTATTCGCACTTTCGAACCAATGATCGAAATCCCGTTGAGCAATGGCCTGTATCTCTTCCGCGCTCATATCGCGCTTATCCGCCAGCTGGTAGCGGTTGGTGGTAAAAAGCAGAACGCCCTCCTTCTTAATATCCCCGAAAAAGTAATTGCCCTCGCCCAGCTGCTGGTTCACGAAGTCTACGCCATGATAGATCGGGTGCACCCAGGCGCTCAGGCTCAGCTCCTGCAAGCGGGCATTGATCTGCTGCGTAAGGTTATCGTTATTGGCATGCCCGTTCTTGCTCAGCACAATCAGCAGATCGTAATCCGATTTGTACTCATAAGTCGTGCCATTCTCCACATATTTATCCTCCACCTGCGTGCCCCGCGCATAGCTCCCAAACAGGATGATCATCTCCACCTCCGTAAAGCGCGGAATGAGCGCCGCCACAATGGCCTTGAGCTCGGCTTGCTTGTGGGAAGGGAGGTGGGTAAGGGTGGTTTTCATTTGGTGGTGTGAAGATAGGGAAATTTAGTGACATTTGTTGCTTACTATTTATTCCTAAATTCATTTTTGAATAACCATTTTAATATCTTTACAATAAAGATTTATACTAAGTAGTGAATATTGATCAATTTATACAAGGTGAAGAGCAGAGGCTAAATACGATAGAATCTCCATCTCAAAAATTAGGTCTTTTAACTAATCTTTTTGAGGTCAGGAAAAAATCGGGCATCAAGCGTAACAACTACGTTGATTTCAAAAAATTTATTGACCTATACATTGAAGTAGTAAAATCTGCCAATTTTGGTTATGATGATATTAATTCTCAGAAAGTTAAAAAAACTCTTGGTTATTTGGAGTTAGATGAGAGAATTGCTGCTTCTAGATATGCCGTCTCTGTAATGGCTAGAGAATTACCAGAACATGATAGAAGTTGGCTAATAAAACTCATGAATGAAGCCACCGTTCAACATATATTTCACCTGAAACAATATAGACAATATCCTAAAGCATTTGCATTTATTTTAAGTAATAGCTTTAGTAGCTTATTAATCTTTTTATTTTCTTTTTTTATACTCGTAAATATTATCCTGTTACCAGCACATTTTCCAAGCTGGGCCGTATTTAAAATAAGTTACGAAAACTACTCACCAAACTTCTATTTAAATCACATACTTAATGTTTTAACTCTATTCTCGGACTTAGACAATAATTTTAAAATAATTCCATTGAACTGGATAGCTGTTTTAGGGTCGATAGCTTCAAAAATAATTTTTTTATTAATCATTGTAAATTTCATCTATCGAAAACTAACCGATAAAATTAAACTTCAATGAATTTATCAAAAATAGCAGATCTATTTTTCCGAAGAATCAATTCTATTCTATTCAGGTTACTAATCTGTGTTTATTCGATATTTATTGTTAGTATTTCAAACAATTTCTTTCCAATTTGGTTTTATCCCATCTTCATCGCAATATATCTTATTTCTTATTCACAATTACTAAAAAAACATAATGTACGCTTGGTCGTAGACTTTATTTTCTTAGGTCTGATTTTGCTTTACAAAAAACCTGATGACCCTTTAACCTTTGTATTTATCTTATTACCAATAATTAACAGCGTTAATTTTTCAGGTGAAAAAAAATCAAAGCTCCTGTATCTGTATACGATTGGTTTGTATTTACTCTTACACCTAATATATTTCAAATGTTTGGTTGAATTCAATTTTCAAAATATAGCAACATTAGGAGTTCCTATTTTATGCTTATGGTTTATAAACCTATATACTGAACAAAGAATTAAATTCAAAAACTTTAAAGATACTCTAACAGACTTAGTGGATGAATACTTTTTAAACCCTGATTCATTAATCAGACCTTACAAAATATATGAGCAATTAATAGCAGCAATTCATAGTGAAATAAAAAAAGATTTCATTTTAGACATCTACTGCTTTGTACCTTCCAAGACATTACCTAATCGTCTCATCCTTGTAAATGGCTCTAGTTTTTTATGGAAATATGATTTCAAGAATCCAGATATTGGAAAAGACTTGATTGCAAAAAAAATGCTGGTTAATGAGCCAATTTTTTTCGATAATAAAAATATAGAGAAAAGCATAATGCTTTGCTCAAAAGCGGAAAATCAAGATTATTATTTTGTTTTTGTTACAAAATCAAATCTTCCTCTAATGAGACAAGTGGGCTTTTCAAGATTACTTGCACCCGTCCTTACTCGCATATCAAAAATTCTCTATAGCGATAGTATTCTCCAAGAAATACGAAACAACACTATGTTAAAACTAATGGAAAGTCTTCAATATGTTCAAAAAGCTAATAAAACAATGCATTTTATCAGAAATAGATTAGGACCTTTTGCAAATCTCCTTGCAATGCTTGACGTCTTAAAAACAGTACCATCAGATATTATTGAACCATTTCACGAACTTTTAAGCAATGAAAAAGAACGCACTGAGAATGACTTAAAAAAGATCATTGAACGTGCAAATAATATGTTGGATAAGGGCAATAATCCATTAGTTTATACGTCAATGACAAAACTTTCTATCCAAAAGCTTTTTATGACTGTAAGGCGGATATTCAACTCTCAATTCCCTGATATTGATATAGAACTAAACAACATACCAGAGGAAAAACTTTTTGTTGCTATTAATGAAGATGGGATTGAGGAATTTCTATCTGACTGGATTAGTAATATGAGCAAATACAAAAGGACTTCGGTATCTTGTTCATTTTTCATCGAGGGCGAGAAACTTAAAATTTATTTCAGAAACGACCATAATCTTAATAAAGAAGAATCTTTAAAGATAATTTCAGATTTAATATCTAATGATAGAAATGAAATTATAAGAAGAACAACTCATGGGCTTTTTATTATTAAAACGATTCTCGAAGAAATGGGTATCCCTTTTGAAGTTAGAATTAGTGATTACACAGAGGAGTTAGAATTTATATTAACATTAAAAATCATTAAATGAAAATAGCTGTATTTGAAAACGAGTACGAATCAGTACGTGGAGCTTTTGAAGCATCAAACTTGTTAGACTTTTCTAATAATCTAAAAATTGATGTTTACCCTTCTTCACAAAGTGCACAACTAAATGAAATTTCAGATTATAGTGTAATTTTCATTGACATAGACCTATCTGCTAAAAGCCAATTAGATGGTTTTGCTTTAATACAAAAGATCCTTAGCTTAAATGACACTTTAAAATCGAAAATTGTAATATTAACTGGAAATAACAGAATTGAGGAGATTTTAAAAGAAAGAGGAATTTATTCTTCACAAATAAGAATAATAATTAAGCCTACCAACTATCTAACGATTTCTAATGCTATAAATGGGAAAAGCATTGATTCATAAATGATCTTAGTTTGTTTTTTTCTCACTGATACTTGTACAGGGAATATAACCAGTTACCATACCAATTATCTAATTACCATTATACCATTCATTAGATTCTGCCATTGTTGTTTGAATTGTGATACTGTGCGAGTGATTATAAATTAAGGGGGCGTTTGGAGTAGTAGATATAATAAAAAAGGGGCATTAAGCCCCTTTAGTTCTTATGACCTTATTCAGACCATAACATAAATGAAATTCCTGCTATCATCAGGCCGAATATCAGGCCGATCATAACACTTTCCTGTTGTAATTCTGGTAACTCTTCGTTTTCCATCATACTATTAAAATCTAGGTTAAAAAGACTAGATAAGATAAAATTAAGCTGATATTTCTGTAATTCCAATATTTCAACGAAAGTTGTATATAAAATATACATTAAATATAAATTGATTATATTTTTTTCTTATACAGCACGCCTATCTTCCTGCCCGCGCGGATTTGCAATCCGCGCACCCTCTTATTAAAGTAGTGCCCAGGCTGTAGACTTCCTTCCCCTGCCCTCCCTGCTCTTTGCCAAAATTACCTGCACAAGCCTGGTTCGGCGGCGGGTATCGGATTTGCCCTTTCTATCACAGGCGGCAAGCGCCGGGATCATGGATACGAATACCTTTTTTTCAAGAACCATCAAGCAACGGGTCAAGCTCCTGAAGCGCAGCGGGGAGTATATCGGCTCCATCTCATACTACGGCTTCAACATCGACCTCTACATCATGAACGGCCATTACTTCGAGGCTTTCTACAACCGCTATACCTACCGGCTCGACGATGTAGACATCATGGACCCGAAAGACGACAGGCTGAACCGCTATGCGGCGGAGGTCAACCTGGCTGAGCTCTTTGGCAAGGGCAGCGCCTCCCGATAGCCTTTCTATTATGATTCATCTGAGCTAAGCTCACAATTTCCGGACATCGTTTCCCGTTGAGGGCCTGCTTCTTCCCCGCTCTCCTTATCCTTTCGCAGACGAGGTAAAGATACCCTTATCCGAATCCAAAACAACGGCCGTACTACTCCTTGCCAGAGCGCCGGGCGTATAGAGCCCAAAAAAGCTGGACTTTTGCAAGCAATTTTTGTAATTTCGGATCACTTATGCGCAGAATCCTTTTTCTTGTGATCGCTTCAGCCTTCCTGTCAGGGCTACATGCGCAAAGACATCCCGACACGAGCAAAGCCAATGTAAGCTACTTCCGGAAAGTGTTTACCCAACAGGAAAACTCGAAAAATCACCTGCTGATGATCGGGTACCACTATATGCTGTCTCCTGTTGGTAAAACGTTTGGGGCCCAGGGCATGGTCCCCAATGTTGGCATCAACCTGGGCAGGCTGTTCTCACATCAGATCATCGTCGGGCTCTCCCTGGACCTTAAGCTGATCAAAGGCTTTTCCAACAAGCGCCTTTCTCCTGCCTTCGTCAGCGATTTCAATACAAACTTCAACCCTCACTACGATAATCCAACAGACTCGGTTAATGCCTATACCGTGAAAACGGCCATTAACGGAGGGCCGGGACATTTTTTAACCGGAAATAATTTAAGCAATGTCGGGATCATGCTTTCCCTCTTCCCTCAAAAGCTGGGCGGCATTTTGATCCAGATCAAAAAAGGATACAGGTCCTTTGGCATCAACGGGCTGTATGGCATCCGGGAAATTCATGAAGGAGCCAACGATGTGGTTTCTATCGGGATCCCGGCTGATTGGGTGTATGAGATCTCCTGTAAGCCGCTGGCTTTTTTCAGGGACACTTATGTCAGGAAAATAACAGACTTTCGTGGAGAAAGCCTCGCAAATTGCTTCACCATCAGCCTGTTTTATGAAAGGCTCGATTTCCGGGAGGCCAATTTCAACGGCACCGGCATCAGCCAAATGACCTCAGCGGCCTTTATTAACAAATACAAAACAGACAACCGGTTTGGGTTTAAGCTTGGCTTTTCTTTTTACTAATGAACACTGTGTCTTGCGGTATGTACCTGCGTGTATTAGCTATTATCCTTGTGCTTGCGCTATTCAGCGCCTGCAAAACCTACGACCTCCCGCTGGATGCTTTCAAAGCCCATTATTCCGATCAGCCGCTATCCAGGGATACTGTTTCTGTCGCCGAGAACAGGGCCACGGTTATCCGACAGGCCCCGGCGACATTCCATTACACGGATCATGGAAAGGCAAGGCAGCTACAGCTGGACTCTTCGAAAAAATTTGTCCTCCGTTATTCAAGCAGTCGTTTTTTACCCCTCCACCACAGGCTGATCCTGAACTACAATGAGTTTTTCCTGAAAGAAGATTCTCTGAAGCTCCTTAATCCTTCCTACACGGGTATGTTTCAACACAAAAGGGTCTCTTCGGTTGAGCTGAAGAAAATAAACCAGGTGAAACTCAAACACTTCAGCTCTTCGGATAACAGGATCCTGGTGAAAACCACTCCCCTTTCCCTGGTCAACTTTTTTGACGGGCCTTCTTATAAAATCAGTCTGGAATTTAAGCTGATCAGGAACACCTCCCTTGAAATTGGCTGGGGCAATTTTCTTTCCTATTCCACAGAGAACGGAAGCAATGGCAAAGGCTTTATCCTGAATCCGGAGCTCAAATATTACCTCAATCATTCGCATCAGGCGACCGGCCGGTATCTTGCCATCGACTATAACTATAAAGATCAGAAGTATGGCTGGTCAGACACGGTGGTAAGCAAACAGGGCGCCCTTATTCAAAAAGACTATAAAGATTATACCATTCATAAATTTCTGACGACAGCCAATTTAAAATACGGGATCTTAAGGGTGTATAAAAATACCCTGGTGCTTGATTATTTTTTTGGTGTCGGCATTAAATTCAAAAGCACAAGCTCAGGCTTAAGCGCCGAAGAAACGAACAGCATCGTGCATCCGGGGGATTATGGCGGTGGCTATGTGCCGATCAAAAATGAGACAGGCACATTTGTTTATCCCAATGTCATGGCCGGGCTGAAGCTTGGCTTCAGGCTGAAATAATAGATTTGGTCAGGCACCGGGCAGGTTAAGCGACACGCTGAAAACATCAGAAAGCGTATTTTTCGATAACTCTGTTTTTAAGAATCCTTAGGCCCCTTCCCCGCTCTCTTCCCATTCCTTCGTTGACGAGGTACAGCTCATCGCCTCCGAAGTCGATAAAGACAGGGCGCCTGGCAGCCTCCCAGCTTCGCCGCGGCCGTGCCCATGCAAAGCGGCCCTTTCTCTGGTCCTGAGGCTGCCGCTGGCTTTCGTAAAGGGCTTTGATGTCGCGGCCAATTTCTTTCTCCGGAAAAGTTTTATTCATGATCCCTTTCAGCTCCAGGTAATAAATGCCCGCCTCCTTCTCGTGCACAAAGCCTCTCGCCCGTAAAAAGGCTTTCACGGCTTCCTGCTTCACGCGCCAGTCTTCGATGATCAGGCCTCCAACATAAGGCGCATAGTGCTGTGCCGCTTCAAATTCACCGACAAAGCTCAGCTCCCATTCGCTGATGTATTCCTCATCATCGATCACAAAATGATCTTTGAACGCTTCCCCGTTGATCACCCAGATCATTTTCTCCCCGTAAAAGGCCTCACGTGTTGCAATCTCTTCGCCCGAGATGGACGAGTTCTGAAATTCGAAGACGATGCCGTCTTTGTTAATGACGTCGGCGATATGCCAGGAGCCTTCTTTCTCCACCCTGATTTCGCTGTAACGCTCCCCGAACACATGCTTCCAGTGGCGGTGCCAGAGCGTTTCCGGCTCATGCCAGCTATCGCAGGCATCAAGGCTCACATGCGCCCAGTGCCATAGGACGATGCTTCCGCACTTGGCCTGCACCGCTCCGCCACAATGTTCGCAAAGGCCTTTCAGGCCCGGCTGCGCCGCGGTTCTCAGTCCGTTGTAAAGGGCGTATTCCATCGCCTGAATTTAAAAAATTGTTTGATTATCCTATCAGAGATAACGATGTTTTTTGAGCGTGTGTGACCAAAGAAATACAAGGTTGGTCATGGGTTTATGCGCCAGGGACATGAAGGGTTTAGTTCTTTTTAGGGCGCTGTCTCTTTCGCCCTAAAAAAACCGGAACAGGACATTAAGCCAGTGGCTTAATGGGCCGGCGTGTGCGATAGAGAGCCCGGAATGGCCCGGCCTTCCGCCGGTTGCTGAGGCTCTCGAAGCACGGCGGAAGGAGGCGCCCTAAAAATGGAAATATTATTTTCATAAAAAACACATAACAGTTCGGTATACCGCCCTTTTTTTCTCTGGCTAAAGACTTACATTAGTCTCTATAAAACGAAACCCCCATGCCACGCCACAATTGCCACCTCATTGAAGCGCGCCTTCGCCGCGCCGAACAACGTTTGACCCAGATCCACACCAACATCAACATCCACGAGCAATACCTGCGCACTCATCCGGGACACCAGCCCACGATAGCGCTCCTGGCCGAGCTGCGTCAGCTGGAAAAACAACAGGAAAGAGAAGTCAGCGACCTCAAATCCGAGCTCGCCGACTGCGAAGCACAGAACGACATGGACCGGGAAAAAGGAGATTAAGCGCCTTTGCTCCTTTCCTTCCGATTGCTTACCTTGCCTTTATGAAAGTCCTGCTCTGCCTCAGCCTGCTCCTGCCTGCCCTCTTCTCCGCGCAAACCCTCAACCGCCTCGATAAGCATGGCCGCAAAACGGGGCACTGGATCAACTATGCCGACAGCGCCAAAACCATCAAACTCTTCGAAGGCCGGTTCAGGAAAGACAAGCCCAAAGGCAGCGCTTACTTTTATACCAACAAGGGCCTGCTCGACCGCGTCGAAAAAAACCGCTTCCGCAAGCTGAAAACCACCTTTTACTATCCGAACGGTCTGGTGCGCATGAGCGGCAATGCCCGCCTCGAAAACCTGCCCGACCGCATCCACTATTACTATTACGGGCAATGGAAAGTATACAGCGACAGCGGCAAACTGGAAAAATACTATTACTACCGCAAAGGCGAGCTCATCAAAACCGTCTACCTCGACAAGAACAGGAAAATCAACGATTCCCTGATCGCCGCGCTTAACAGCATCGACAGGGATTTTACCGCACACAATACCCGCCTTACCGACAGCATCAACGCCAACCTGAAGAATCCTGAAAAATACCGGGCCTTCAAACAAGAGCTGGCTTTCAAAGACAGCCTCTCCTTCGCCAGCATCGACCGGATCCTCGATACCTACGGCTACCCGGGGAAGGCCGTTGCCGGCGATGCGACCGCGGTTCCCTTTTATATCCTCGGCTTTGCCCCGGTGCACCTGAAGGAAAAGCATATGGGAAAGCTCCTCATGGCCGCCACCCGCGACGACATCAGCATGAAATCCCTGGCTTTCTTCATCGACAAGCTGAGGCTGGCAAAAGGAGAAAAGCAGCTCTACGGCACACAGTATTACCTCAAAAAGGATGAATACCTGCTCTACCCTGTGGAGGACGAGGCGCACCTGAAAGAGCGCAGAGCCTCGGTGGGCCTGGAGAACGAATAGGCTTTAAAGGTGATTAGCTGACAAATGTTGAATACAAGCTATAGCATCCATTGGTAATAGTGCGGCTGACGTGAACGAAAACCAACTCACGATAAGCTACCCACATAGACTTTCGTATCGTAGTGGATCGTGATCCTGCCCCCAACCTGGTAACGGTCGAACAGGCTCCGGAGATCGGCGATCATGGCGTCGTAGCCTTCCTCGCCGCGGGCCGGCATGTAGGAGGAAGACAGCAGGCGGCCCTGCAGCCCTTCGAAGTCAAACACCTGCTCATTGGCAAAGATCCTGAGCTCTACAAGCTGCGGGGAAAAGAAAGCCTCGATGTCTTCCGTCCGGATGTTGCGGTGGTCGACCTGCACATAATCGCGTGCATGCCTCACGATCAGCTCATCGTAGTCTTTCTCGAAATCGGACGTGGTCCTGCGCTCGTTCCAGATCAGCACCACAGGGCTTCCGGATTTAAGGAGGCGTTTGAATTCCTTCCTGCTTTTCTCACGATCGAACCAATGAAAGGCCTGCCCCGCAATGATGCCATCGATGCTTCCGTCTTCCAGCGGCATGCCTTCGGCTTTTCCGTCCAGCGCCCGGAAGCCTTCGTACGACGACAGGAGCTCCACCGATTTTTCACGCATCTCCCGGTTGGGCTCTACGGCCATCACCCGATAGCCTGCTTTCAGAAACAGCTCCGTCGAAATGCCTGTTCCCGCGCCGATATCCACGAGCAGCTGGCCTGGTGCGAGGCCGTAGTCCCGCTGCAAAAAGGCGATGATCTCCTCAGGATAGGAAGGCCTGTATTTGACGTAATCCTCTACCCTGTTGCTAAAGCGTGTGGTATTGTTGGGTTTCATGACCGGGAATTATTAAAGTTAAAGTGCCTGTACTTTTTTGATGACCTTCTCCACCCGCTTGCGCTTGCTTTCTTTGTCAATATCCCCGAGCCTGCCCGACAGCACCTTTAAAAAAGCGGCTTTGCTTCCCGCATCAATCACAGGCAGCGCTTGCTCGGCATACATGGGCAGCTGGTTGACCGGGCTTTTGAGCAGGCGCTCCAGCAACAGATCAAAGGCATCTTTCCGGTAAGCCTTCTCTCCGCATAATGTTATCAGAATGCCCACACAGTGGTCGTTGGTAATGACAGAGCCTTTATCCGCCACCGCGATGATCTTCGCCAGCGAGGCATACACCGTTTTGGGATCTTCGCCCGCAATCGCATCCAAAGCCGTCATGGCGCCCCATTGCAAACGGTTATTTTTACTGTCGAGCAAAGCTACTAATTCCTTACTATGCTTTGCCACCAGCTCCGGTGCCTGCTCCGCCACTTCATAAATCACCTTGATGCTATCGCTCTGAATGTCTTTGCTTTTGTGATGCAGCAATTCCAGCAGCTCTTTCAGGACCTTCTGGTCTTTAGTTTTTACAATTTCCGCAGCCAATGCTTGGTTGGGGGCTTCATCCCGCTTTCCGAGTGAGGAAGCTAATTGATCGATGATGCTCATGGATTAAAATTACGGATTATTCTTCAGGAGAAAAATTACGCTTACGTGGATCCTCCTGCTTTTTTTGGAGTCGTTTTACTTTTCCGAACTCGCTTTCTTTAGGCAATACTTTGATGATCCGGTCAGCAGAGATTGAATGACTTAATACGATCTGGTAATCTTCCAGGCTATAGCGCATAAAATCAGGCTCCATCATAAGTTCAGTCAACGCTTTTGGCTCTTTAATCATCCTTTCCATCGCCAGTTTCATATAATCAACGTCGCCACAGTGCCCCACACCTTCTGCCCATGCAATATGCTCGCCCAGGCGCCACAGCAGCGTTTCCCTGAATTTAATTTCCAGTTCTTTCAGCGTAATAATTTTTTTCTTATAAATATCCCGTGTCGTTGCTCCCATCCAATAGCCAAAATAAGCCGGCAGATCTTCTTTCTTTATCCTGAAAACGATGCCATTATATTTTTTCCTTTCTCTGGATGTGGAATAATTAAAAAAAGTCACCCACCAGCGGTCGACGGCTTTATGGCCTGTTAAGGGGAAACAATACAAGCCATTATGGGATTTGGTAATTCCGTTCTTCAGAATGTTTTTGGTTTTACTGACTGGTGCCCAGTGTACTGCCAGCATCTTATCTATTTAATTAGATTATACTAAACCGTAAATATAGCATCCTTATACGTGACGTTAAATTTTTTCTTTTCCTGCCAGTTCTGCGTATTGGCGAAGGCAATCGCCTCTACAATAAATTTCGGGCCAATGTATTCAGGCTCGTTTATCCTGTTTACATCTTTTCCTTGCATCTGCGCAGCGGCCAGCCAGGGGCCATAGAGGGAAGGATCCACAAAGCTGAGATGCACCCGAAAACAGGCCGATGGCCTGGCTTCCAGCCCGATCAATACCTCCAGCTCCGCCTTGGCGGCATCGTGCTTCACTTTCCAGTAATAGCCGGTGCCCTGGTGGGTCAGGGTGCGTAAGCCTCTTTTTTTCCCTGAAGGTAATGCCATCCGTCCAATGATCCTTTAAAGATACGATCTTTGCGGTAGCTGAGCAAAGGGCTTCCCGTAGCTCGTCGGGGTGATCTTCAGACCCTCCGGGCCTCAGCGTCCTGGCTTATCTGCAGTCATCACCGGCCTGAATCCCACCAGGGGTGAAGGCTTTTCAGGATGCTTAAATTCCTGCCGGGCATCGATCTCCAGGAAATAATCGGGGCTGCACCAGCTGCCGCCTTTGGTGCCGAAGCCTCTGGCCTTATTGCTTTTTCCGTCCCACAGGTACACCATCTCCGACACATTGCCCGCAAGGTCATAGATGCCGTACAAATTTGGGGCATAAGCTCCGGTGACAGTCGTAAAGAAGCCCCCGTCGGTAACCGGTCCTTTGCCGTCTTCCGTCTTATGGAACAGGTATACATCATGGATGCTATCGTAGCGCGAATTGGCATAAGTATCACCATTGTAGTTCTGCAGGTAAAGGCCTCTGCTGTTTCTCAGCTCCGGCGTGCCGTTGGCATAACGCACCTGGTTGGCCTTATTGCTGGCGGCATAGCCCCACTCATACTCCGAGGGTAACCTCAAGTCGTTCATAAGGGCTTTGCCTTTCTCCCGGAGCGCCTCGTTCACGGCTATGCTCAGCCAGATACAGTACATCTCGGCACCTTCGCGGGAAATGTTCACCACCGGGTAATCGTTGTAAGCCGGGTGCGAAAAATACATCTGCTTCATAGCGTCGAAATAGCCGTCCTTGCCAAACTTGTTATTCCATTGCCCCTGCTCGGGCTTAGCCTTCAGGAAATCCTGCTTCCTCCCGGCAATCAGCAGGTCGAACAGGAAGGTGCGGTACTCCAGGTTGCTCAGCTCTTTCGTCTGCATGTAAAAGGCGTGTGATGAAAAGGTGTCCTTGCCGGAGATAAAGCTACCCATCGGAATAAAGGCGTAGCGATCCTTCTGAAGCTTCATCAGCTGCTGTACCATCCGCTTCTTTTGCTTGTGGTTGGCTTTGATCTCCGCCTCTGTGAGCACCGGGAACACATAAGCGGAGTCATCGGGCACTACCGGGTACAACTGAGGATAGGATATGACCGGGTACTTTATGATAGGATAATGTACCATCGGTTTGTAATTGATATTAAAAAAAGAACTGTCGCTATCCTGTTGCAAAAATGCCGTTGAGAAGTAACGCTCGGTAATCATGGGCCTGAATCCACGATAAGGCGAGGCTCCGTTGCCGCTCACTGTTTCCCTGCTGCTGATTTTTAAGTCTTCGGGGCTGCTGTTCCAGCTCCCGCCTTTGGTGAGCAATTGCCCGGTGCTGTCGTCCACTACAAATTCAGCCACATTGCCGCTCATATTGTACAGTTCAAACTCATTTGGCTTAAAGCCATCCACACGGCAGGTCAGCAGATCTTTCGCGACTCCCAGTCCCACGCTGGCCGATGTGTAATTTTTCAAGGGAGGCACTGTTCCGTTTTTCTCTTTCTGAACACAAAAATTAGCGAGGTAAGCACCTTTCGCATTCCTCACAAACGATCCCGTCCAGGGAAACTCGTTTCCAATCTTCCCACCCTCCGCTGCATAAGCCCAATCCATAGCCGTTGGCAACGTATAGCTCCGCTCATACATCCTATCCCGGTCCTCCTGTTTCAGCAGGTCCTTTTCCTCAGCCAAGGACTGTGATTCTTCTTTCAGCCATTTGCAGTAAAGCTCCGCTCCCTCCCGGCTTATGTTTACCACCGGATAATCGTTGTAGGCCTTATCCGAGAAATACACAGCTTCCAGGTATTTCCCTAGCTTCCTGTCATGAATGGTATTCCAGAGCGACTGATCAGGCTTGGCTTTCAGAAAGGCAGCGTACTTACCGTGGATCAGTAAATCAAACAAAAAGGTTTTGTATTCAATGTTTGAGACTTCCGTGGCCTGCATACGCTGCATGACAAGCGGCCCTTTACTATTGTAATACTTCGACTTGAAAAAAGCCTGCGGAATAAACACGTATTTAGAGGAAGATAATTTAATCGATTGCGTCAGCATCTTCTCTTTACGCTTCTCATTGGCTTTAATTTCCTCATCCGTGAGTACCGGGAATGCATACACGCTATCTGTGTTCTTTACCTTTGCCCCCGCAGGGTCATGAACAGACTCCTGTCTTTCATGAGAAGAGGCCGGCATAGGCTCTTTTCCGGCAGCGGTTGCCTGAGCCGGCGGTGGGGCCTTTGGTAACGAACGGCTTTCAGGTAAAGAATTCATAGCTTCCGGGGAAGGAACGTTTTTTTCCTGCTCCTCTCCTGCCGGCCTGATGGCAGAATCGAAAGCGTGTGGCGCAGGAGCTGTTTTTTTGTTGCTGGGATCGCCTGACAGTAATAAGTAAGCAATCAGTGAGAGCAGCGTCATCAGGCCGATTCCGGAGAGAATCACTTTCAGGGAGAAAAAGGATTTTCCGCTTCCTGCAACAGGAGCAGCGGCTTGGGATAAAGTCGTATGGGCAACAGTTTCCATCATAGCATCGTTTTTAGGATTAGTAAGATCTAAATTCAAAAAGGCTTGTTTCAGCAGGTTATCAAGCTCTTGTCCGGAAACGCTATGGTTCTTATTGGTTGGCATGCTGTGTGGTCTTGATCAGTTGTAAGTGTTCATTCACCGCATCGTGCAGTTGTTTTTTCAATCGGGCGTAATAGGTCTTTAAATGGTGCTCGGGCTTATCGACGAATTCGGCGATCTTGCTGTAAGGGACATCCTGCCCGCGCATCAGCAACAGGATGCGCTGCCAGTCTTCGAGCTTATCCAGCTCCTGCTGCAGCACCTGCAATGGCAGGCTTGGCGGTACAGGCTCTGATTCCTCCTCCACTGCGTGATGATCATCCAGCTCAATTTCCCGGTGCCTGGCTTCGAAACGTTTATTATCCCTCAGGAAATTCCTCAGGTAATTGATGTGCGTCCGGAAGATAAAGCCGTTGAACTTATACTCGTTCTCGAATTCATGTTGCGCCGACACCTCGGCGATCCTGTAAAGCGTTTTGTACACAACGCTCCAGGCATCGTCCTCAGCGGGCAAATAGGTCCGGAGCGTATATGCCAATAGCTTTTTGGCATAGCGCTCATAGAGCCATTTCACGAACCGCTCATGATCGGTCATTATACCCTGTAAGGTTTCCGAACTGAAACTCATAAATAACCTGCTTATTACCTATAACACGCTTTGGTAACAGAAATCACTTTCTTTTTTCGAAAATGTCGGGATAATTGGTAATGATCCCGTCGACGCCCCGCCGTTTGTACCTCCTGGCCTTCCGGGGGCTGTTCACCGTCCACACGTACACGGTCTTGCCAAGCCTATGCACGTGGCGGACAAGGCGGCGGCTGCAAAAGCGGTAATAGACATTCACGCCCTTCCAGCTCTTAAAGTCGTCCTTCTCAAAATGCTTGTCAAAGCTGAAGCTGACCAGCGGCAGTTGAAAAACGATCAGCTTCTGAAGCCTGACATGGCTATCGGCCCTGGCCACGTTGAGCAGCGTTTGCTTTTCAAAGGAATGGATGGTATTGGCCCAGCTTTCGGCCTGGCAGCGGCGGATCAGCTCCACCACCCGTTTCTCGATCCCGGGATAATAATCGCTGCCGCGCTTGATCTCTATCAGCAGCTGCGCCCTTCCCCCGATCGTGTTCAGGACCTCTTCCAGAGAAGGCGGATGCTCTGTCGCACGGGATAAAGGAGAGCAGATCACCAGCTTCTTAACCTCCGCATAGAGCAGGTCTTTGATGCGGCCTGTACCATTCGTCGTGCGGTCTACCGTTTCATCATGCATGACGACCAGCACGCTGTCCCTGGTCTGGTGCACATCCATTTCAATTACCGTCGCCTGCATCTCTATCGCTTTCTCAAAAGCGGACAGCGTATTCTCCGGTGCATAAGCGCTGGCGCCGCGATGGGCGATGATGAGGGGGTTTTGGGAAAAGACAGTTCCGGCAAAATAAATCAGAAACAGGATAAGGTAGTTTTGTATCATGACTATCAAATTACACAGACATAGCATCTTTCTTATATGGTGGCTTCGTCACGACATGTCGTGACAGCCACCATTTATTGACTGAGGCTTTCGAAGTCAACGAATGCTGAGGAGCGAAATCGAAGGGAGTAAACAACCGTACCGTTGACTTCGACTCCGCCCAGTCAACGGATACCAGCAATCAAAATCCAAACGGTGGCTTCCACTCTCACGATACGTCGTGAGAGCCGCTACGGGAAATTCTTCTTTCCAATTGCATCTTATGATCTCTTATCTCGCGGCTCAATACTCCCATCTTACATCTACTCTTTCACCAGCTCCAGGTTATGGATGTTCACTGTCATCTTCAGGATTCCGAAAGTAATACTTACTTTCTCGTCCTTAATGGATTCCACAATACCGACCTCGCTGCTGTTTAAAATTTTCACCTTGCTGCCTTCTTTTAGCAGAGGCTTGAGGCGCGCCACTTTCTTCTCGGCAAAAGAGTCCAGCTTATTTTGCTTCGCCAGCTCTTTTCGCTTCTTCGTTTCGGCCGTAATACCGTCAATAAAACGCTTGATCACAGATTTGCGGTCCTCGTTCTTATTCCAGTCCTCCATCAGGCGCAGGTACTTTTGCCCGTACTCCGCCAGGCGCGCCAGCTCGATCTTTCGCTCGCGCTCACGCTCAGTCTTGTCGCGCCAGTTATTGAAGAGCGTATCGTATTTCTCCTTCGAGATCTTCCTCATGAACTCCTGGTGCTCGCTGCGCTCGATCGCCTCGTTCAATTTCGATTTCTGCTGCTGCACCTCCGCCAGCAATTTGTTGAGGTCGATCTTATCCACGTTGATCTTCTTTTTGGCGCGTTCGATCAGGGCTTTCGGAAAGCCCACACGCTCCGCCACCTCAAAGGTATAGCTGCTCCCCGGCTCTCCCACCGACAGAACATATTTCGGCTCCAGCGTGTCCACATCAAAGAGCATGCTCCCGTTCACCACGCCTTTCAGCTTGTTGGCCAGCAGTTTCACGTTGGAATAATGCGTGGTAATGATACCGAATGTTTTCGACGCTACCAGCTCCTCCAGCACCACCTCTGCCATCGCCCCGCCCAGCTCCGGGTCGGTGCCGCTGCCGAACTCGTCCATCAGCACCAGGGTCCTGTCATTCACCGTTTCCAGGGTATGCTTCATATTTTTGAGACGCGCGCTGTAGGTGCTGAGCTCGTGCTCGATGCTCTGCGTATCGCCGATATCCACCAGCAGATGGTCGAAGAAGCTCATCACGGAGCTTTCGGCCACGCTCACCAGCAGGCCGCTCTGCAACATCGTTTGAAGCAGGCCCACCGTTTTCAGCGTGATGGATTTCCCGCCCGCATTGGGCCCCGAGATCACCATCAGGTGGCGCTCCTTATCGAGGCCGATGGTAAGCGGAACCGTCACTTTTTTCTGCTCTTTGTTTTGCAGGTATAAGATGGGATGAAAGGCTTTATCGAGCCTGAGCTCCTGGGTCGTTGAAATCACCGGCAGCGTGGCATTGATCTGGTGCGCAAAAAGTGCTTTGGCTTTCAGCAGGTCCACCTCCACCAGCAATTCCACGAATTGCTTCAGCAAGGGAGCATGAGGCCTCAGCGTATCCGACAGCTCTCTCAGGATGCGGTTGATCTCACGCCGCTCGTCGATCTCCAGCTCGGCAATATCGTTGTTGATCGCGATCGTGGCGCCCGGCTCAATGAAGATCGTCTTCCCGGTTTCGCTCTTGCTGTGCACAAAGCCGCTTACCTCCGCCTTGTACTCCACGAGCACGGCCAGGGTGCGGCGCCCGTTGAAAAAGCTTTCCTCGCTTTCCCTCAGGTAGCCCTGTTTGCGGAGCTCCGCCAGGTAGCGGTAAAACTTGGCGTCGCTTTCACGACGCTTTTCGGAAAGGTCTTTCCGGATCTTCTGCAGCTCGCGGGAAGCGGAATTTTTGATGGTGGCATCGAAGTCCACAATGCGGTCGATCTCCTCAATGATCTCCTTATTGTCCTCGAGATGCTCCGACAGCTGGAATAAATGCGGGAACTGGGCTTTCCGGTTTTTCAGGAAACGCACCAGCGTGTTGGCCAGCTCGGTGGCTGAGCGCACCACCAGGAACTGCTCCTCGGTAAGCATGCTTCCTTCGAGGGAAAGCATGGCCGCCTCCTTTTTGAAATCGGCGTATTGAATATCAGGAAAATACGCATCGGAGCTGATGATGCTCTTCAGCTCGTAGACGCGGTTCAGCTCGGTGAGCAGCCCGGTATGGCTGGTATAGGCCCTGATCTGCCCGGCCCTGGCGGAGGCGGCATCACTAAAACAAAAACCGGCAATGTATTTTTTTATTTTGGGGAACTCGAGTAAATCCAGCGATTCGGGATCTGTAAAATGCATGTACTAAAGGAGAATTTAAACTTTTTATTCAATTAAAAAAATAGCAGGTTATTTTGTAAACTAAATTTTTACGTTATTTTTGAAAGACTGAATTTACTCAAAAAACAAGAACCAAAAACACTGTTAACAAAGAAAAACGTGGCGAAAAGTTTCGTCACCCGTACATGAACTGTTTCCGGAACCAGACCCCAACATGAAAACAACGATCATTGCCAAATTAGAAGAAATGCTTCAGCAACCTGAGGCTGGTGCTGTGGCTAACCAGGTGCGCACTCTGCAGAAAGAGTATGAGAAATTATGGACTGCCGAGTTCGAGAAAGCGAAGCAGGACTTTGTAGAAGAAGGTGGCAAAGCCAAGGAGTTCGAATACCACAAACAACCGGAAGACCTTAAGATCAGCGAGCTGCTCGACACGTTCCACAAACGCAAAAAAGAAGAAGAGGCGACCATTGCCGCCGACCAGACGAAGAACCTGGCGGTCCGCAAGGAGATCATTGCCAAGATCAACGACCTGAGCCAGGTGAGCGATAACATCGGCTCGGCTATCAAAAAGCTGGTAGAGCTGCAGGCGCAATGGAAAACCGTCGGTGCCGTGTCGCCCCACAAATACAAGGAGATCCAGGCCGAATACAGCAAGGCCATCGAGGAGTTCAACTACAAGCTGAGCCTCTCCAAACAGCTGCAGGAGCATGACCTGAAACGCAATTACGAGCTTAAAACCGAATTGCTGGAGAAGATCAAAGGCCTGAAAGATCAACCGAACATCAAGGAGGCGGAGCGCCTGATCAAGATCTACCGCAACGACTGGGAAGAGATCGGCCCTGTGCCAAACGACAAATGGGACGAGCTGAAAGGCAGCTTCCGCGGTGCCCTGGAGGAAGCCTACTCCAAGCTGAAACAGCATTACAACTCGATCGAGGAGGAGAAAGAGGCAAACCTCGCGAAGAAAAAAGACCTGATCGAAAAGGCCAGGGCCATTATCCTGAAATCGGAAACTGCCGGCAACTCCGCCTGGAACAACCTCACCAACGAGCTCATTGCCATACAGAACGAATGGAAGACCGTAGGCCGCACAACCCAGAAGGACAACGACAAAGTATGGGCTGAATTCAGGGAGCTCTGCGATTCCTTTTTTGAAAAGAAAAAATTACACTTCCACGATGCGCATGAAAAGCTGGCCGGCGTAAAAGCGCAGAAGCAGGAGCTCATTGCGAAGGCGGATGCCCTGAAAAACGACACCGACTGGCAAAAGACCAGCATGGCCCTGATCAAGCTCCAGGATGCCTGGAAAAAGGTGCCGCATGCGGGAGGCGATGAAAATAAACTGTTCATGAAGTTCAGGGCTGCCTGCAATCATTTCTTTGATGCCAAGAAAGCACACTTTGATGCCATCGACAGCCAATACGACAACAACCTGGTGGCGAAGGAAGAGCTGATCAAAAAGCTCAACGAGTTCAGCCTCAGCGAAGACCATAATGCCAACCACGCCGCCCTGAAGCAATTCTCGGCCGACTGGAATGCGGCGGGCCTGGTGCCGATGAAGGATAAAAAGCGTGTCAGCGAGGCCTTCTTCAACCGCCTGGACGAGCTCTACGACCAGATGAACATCAGCAAGGACGAGAAGTTTAAGATGCAGTTCAGAACCAAACTGGAGCGCATGGCCAGCGGCGAAAACCCCGAAACGGCTCTCCGGAAGGAAGCTGACTATTTCAAAAAACAAATGGATGAGATCCAGGGACGCATCAAGACCTACGACAACAACCTGGGCTTTTTCAAAAGCAGCAGCAAAGGGGTGAACCCGTTCATGAAGGAGATCGAGGATAAGATCAACGCAGAAAAGCAAAAGATCGCCGAGCTGAACGAGAAACGCAAGCTGGTGCTGGAAGAGCTCAACAAGCTGATGAAGCCCGCGGAAGCGGAAAAGAAATAACAGGAAAAGCCTCCTCAGAAGTGTGGAGGCTTTTTGTTTATGGCCTGCATCCGGGGCTTCGGCTCCGCTCAGCCCCCGGGCTGTAAGAATGATGGTGCCTTCGACTCCGCTCAGGCACCTCTGCTGTATCCACTGAACAATTATACCTGCGGGCTGTTACTCATACATTAAACCAAAGAACATGATGAAAGTAGAAATATGGAGCGATGTGATGTGCCCTTTTTGTTACATCGGCAAACGCAAATTTGAAAAAGCCCTGAGCGAATTCCCCGGTAAGGACCAGATCGAAGTGACCTGGAAGAGCTTCCAGCTCGACCCCAGCACCGTCACCGATCCTTCGCTGAATACGATCGATCACCTGGCGGAGAAGAAGGGCTGGAGCAAGGAACAGGCCAGGGAGACAACGGCTCATGTGACCAATATCGCCAGGCAGGTAGGCCTCGATTTCCATTTCGACAAAGCGGTGGTAGCCAATTCCTTCGATGCGCACCGCCTATCGCACCTCGCCAAAAAGCACGGAAAGCAAAACGAGCTGGAGGAAAAGCTCTTCTCGGCCTATTTCACCGAAGGCAAGAATACCGCCGACCACGACACCTTGCTGCAGATCGGCACAGAGATCGGCCTCGACAAAACGGAGGTAAGCGCTCTTTTAAACAGCGATCTGTATGCGGATAAGGTAGAGGAAGACATCGGACAGGCGCAGCAGATCGGCGTGCGCGGCGTTCCCTTCTTCGTGCTCGACCGTAAATATGCCGTATCGGGCGCCCAGGAGCCGGCTACCTTTTTGCAGGCGCTGACACGGGCTTACGATGAGCACCAAAAAGCAAATCCCTTACAGCCGATCCACACAGAAGGCTCGGCCGATGCCTGCGGGCCGGATGGCTGCGAAATTTAAGCCGTACAGCCTCTTCCTATCTTTTAACCCATAAAAAAATCCCGTCACGCCTGCCGTCACGGGATTTTTGCAATAAGATAAGCCGCTTAGAGCATGGGCTTTCGTTCCATCTGCCAGGTTCCCTCGCCGCCATTATACGGAATGGGGATGATGCCAAAGAGCTTAAACCATCCTTTGATGCGCCAGGTCCCGGCGAAGCTGTCGCTTTCCTGGCGGTATCTTCCGCTGTAATAGATCAGGTGCCCCGGCTGTGTCTCGTCGATGTGAAGGCTTCCGTCCTCCTGCAGGTAATGCAGGTGCACATACTGCTTCACAAAGCTGATTTCGCCATCCGAGATCGTGCCGTTGATGCTCGCCTCGTCAGGGCTTACATTCTCTCCCTCCGTATCCTTGGCAACACCGGTGATCTGGTTCATGTACTGAACCAGCTCCAGGTCGAAGAACAGCTTTGTTCCTTCCTTGCTTCCGTACTTTTTCCCGAAAACGATCTCTCCTTTCCAATGCCCGCTATGATCTTTGTTGAAATCCATGTCCTGTGTTATGAAAAAATCCCGTCACGGTGGTCATGACGGGATTTTTTTCAGTGTTTACATCCTAAGGTAATTTAGTTAGCTAACAAGGCCCGTGAGATCACAATGCGCTGCACTTCGCTGGTGCCTTCATAGATCTGTGTGATCTTGGCATCGCGCATCAGGCGCTCCACGTGGTATTCTTTCACATAACCGTAGCCACCGTGAATCTGAACCGCTTCGGTGGTTACCCACATCGCCGTTTCAGAAGCAAATACTTTGGCCTGTGCTCCTTCCTTTTCGCATGGCAAGCCTTGTGTTTTCAGCCAGGCTGCCCTGTAGATCAGCAACCGCGCCGCCTCGATGCGGGTTGCCATATCGGCCAATTTGAACTGGATAGCCTGATGCTGGGAGATCAGTTTTCCGAATGCCTTGCGCTCTTTAGAATAAGCCAGGGCCAGCTCATAGGCGCCGCTGGCGATTCCCAACGCCTGGGAAGCAATACCGATGCGGCCGCCGCCTAAGGTCTTCATCGCAAACTTAAAGCCGAAGCCTTCTTCGCCGATCCTGTTCTCTTTAGGCACCTTGACGTCCGTAAACATCAGGGAGTGCGTGTCGCTTCCCCTGATCCCCAGTTTATTTTCTTTCGGTCCCACCTGGAAGCCCGGCATGCCGCGCTCCACGATCAGGCAGTTGATGCCCTTGTGACCGAGCTCCGGATTGGTTTGCGCCATCACCAGGTACACAGAGGCTGTGCTTCCGTTGGTGATCCAGTTTTTGGTGCCGTTCAGCAGGTAATGATCGCCTTTGTCGATCGCGGTCGTGCGCTGCGAAGTGGCGTCGCTTCCGGCTTCCGGCTCCGACAGGCAAAAGGCGCCGATGATCTCCCCTTTCGCCAATGGCACTAAATATTTTTGTTTTTGCTCTTCCGTTCCGAAGTGCTCCAGGCCCCAGCATACGAGTGAGTTGTTTACGCTCATCACCACGCTGCAGGAAGCATCGATTTTAGAGATCTCTTCCATCGCCAGCACATAGGAGATAGCATCCATGCCGCCGCCGCCATACTTGGGGTCAACCATCATGCCTAAAAAGCCCAGCTCCCCCATCATTTTCACCTGCTCCGCAGGGAATTTCTGGTTTTCGTCACGCTCTATCACTCCTGGTTTACACTCGTTCTGGGCAAACTCACGCGCCGCCTTCTGTATCATCAATTGCTCTTCGGTTAATTGAAATTGCATTGTCTTTGTATTTTAATTGTTATCTGATTATCCTTACAAAAATATAAGATATTTTGAATTTTTAACAGGTCTTCGTCGTTTTATTAAAATTATTTTGTTGAGTTTTTGAGCCTGTGCCTGTACTTTCAGGCGGCTTTCGCCTTACCTTTAGTCTGATGAAAACAGGATCCTTGACCATTGCCGGCCTGATGAGCGGCACCTCGCTCGATGGCCTCGATATGGCCCTTTGCCGGTTCTCCGACGGGGGCGGAAAGCCAGGCTACGAGCTGCTGGCAGCGGAAACCATTCCCTATGAAGCCGTTTGGAAGGAGCGCCTGAGAAACGTGTTTGATGCCACGGCCGAGCAATATTTCAAGCTGCACAGCCTCTATGGCGAATACATCGCCGCCCAGGTGACCGCGTTCCTGCAAAAAAACGGCTCCCGGGCCGATTACATCGCCAGCCACGGCCATACCATCTTCCACAGGCCGCAGCTGGGCTTTAGCACACAGATCGGCTGCGGCGCCACCATTGCGGCACATACGGGCATTGCCACCATCTGCGACTTCCGGAGCCTCGACGTAGCCCTGAAAGGACAAGGTGCCCCGCTGGTGCCTGTCGGCGACCGCGACCTCTTCTCCGAATTTGAATCCTGCCTCAACATCGGAGGCATTGCCAATATCTCCTTTACCAAAAACGGCATCACTCATGCCTTCGATTGCTGCGTGGCCAATATGGCGCTGAACTACCTGTCGGAAAAGACCGGGAAGCCTTACGATGCGGCCGGAAGCATCGCTTCATCCGGACAGGTCAACAGGGCCCTGCTCAGCGATCTTTTGAACTTACACAGCGACCGGCGCTCTCTCGGCAAAGAATGGTTCGACGCGCGCTTTCTCCCTGTGCTGGAAAAGCACGGCGGAAGCATCCCGGATCAGCTGGCTACCTGCGTGGAATACACGGCCCTGATGATTGGGAATAGCCTGCAGCAACACCAGCTCCAATCCGTATTGATCACAGGCGGCGGCGCTTATAATGCCTTTCTGCTGAAGCGCCTGCGCGCCCATTACAGCGGACAGCTGGAAATCCCTTCCGATGCCGTGATCCAGTTCAAGGAAGCCATTGTATTTGCCTACCTCGGCTATTTAAGGGCCACAGAGCAGACGAATACCTTACACAGCGTTACCAAGGCCAGCCGTGACAGCATCGGCGGCTGCATTTATAAAGCATAACATGATGAACGTACTCCTGGTTTTCTTAGGTGGCGGAACGGGCAGCGTGCTCCGATTCTTCTTTGCCTGGCTGTTCTCCAGAACATCCCTGTCGTTACCTTTTGCCACATTAACATCGAACATCGTGAGCTGCCTGATCTTTGCCCTTCTCCTTTCCGGCTACGAATCGAGGCAACAGATCCCTGACACCTACCGGAGCTTTATCATCATCGGCATTTGCGGCGGGCTGAGCACCTTCTCCACCTTCAGCTTCGAAACCTTTGAAATGATCAAACTCGGCATGACGGGTTGGGCCATTGCCAACATCTTCCTCAGCTGCGCGCTGTGCACAGGGCTGTTCTTTGTGTTTGCGAAGTGATCACTACAATCACCTATGTATAAAAAACTTCTTATATCAACACTCTGGTCGGCGATTGCCTTTTGTGTCATCTCTTACATTTCGGTAATGGCATCGCTTTTAAAATCTGTCGGAGGGCTCTCGTTAAAACCCGTAACGAATATAGGCTTTCCGTATCAGTACTATTACCAGTTCTGGCTTAAAGGTTCTGACTCGCCAAACTGTGGCTGGAGGTTCCATCACTTCATGATCGATGCGCTGCTCACCTGGCTTTGCTGTACAGCCATTTATTTGATCGTCAGTCAAAAGAAGCAATAATAAAGAGAAACTTTTATAAGCGGAGATGCGGCAGCCATGTAAACAAACCGTTCCTGGTCAATTTGTTGGTTGCCTTCGACTTCGCTCAGTCAACCTGACAGGGCCGAACGCAGCAAGCTGGCGGTGGCTGAGCGAAGTCGACGCTCCGCTCTGCTACTCCTTCACGACCTTCACAACCTCTGCACTTCCGTTGGAAACATGGATCACAAAGGTATAGATGCCTGCTGCAAAGCCCGACAGATCCACGTCTGTGGTGGTGGTACCCGCATCAGCCTGCAAGATCAGCCTGCCCATGTAGTCCATCACTGAAATGGACTGAAGCAAAGTACCTGCCTGGATCGTCACCTTGCCCTGCGAAGGATTAGGATATAAGCGGACAGTAGCTGCCGCTTCTTTCTCATCGATCCCGACGCAGGAAACGACCTCAATGGTTTTGGTGGAAGAGGCGGAACAGCCATTGCTTCCCGTCACCTGGTAGATGATAGGATAGCTGCCGATGCCCACGGAAGGATCGAAGCTGTTGCCCGAAATACCCGAACCCAGATAGACGCCTCCTGGAGGTGTGGCGCTCAGCGAATAGGTGCCGGCATCCGAGCACATCGGGCTGGTGACGTTAAAGCTGATCACAGGCAAAGGCTTGACAAAGACCTGGTGCTGCTTGCTTCCGGAACATCCTGGATTGGAAGCGGTCACGGTGTAGGTAAAGGTTGTAGCCGGCGTTACGGTAATGCTGGAGGTTTGCGCACCGGTGCTCCAGCTGTAAGTGGTGGCGCTGCTGGCATTGGCATTCAACACCGCGCTTTGTCCTGCGCAGATGCTGTCAGGCCCGGTGATGGAAATGGATAAATTGTTGATGACGGTAATCGCTACGGAAGTAGAATCCTTGCAGCCGTCGAGCGTTGTTCCTACCACGCTCACCGTTGTAGGTCCGGTGGGCGTGATCGTATTGGTAGGGCCGGTAGCGCCGTTGTTCCATAGGTAAAAATACGAGCCGCTGGCAGTGAGCACGCCCTGGAGCGTGTTGCAGATAGCCGTATTGCCTGTAATGGATACCAGGCCCGCTCCGAAATTCCCGGTGCTGACCGTCGCTGAATTGACACAGCCGGTAAGAGCGCTGGTGCCTGTTACCGTTAAGGTTGCCGAGCCCGATGGCGTATAGGTGATCGAGGCATTGCTGCTGCCCGTACTCCAGGAATAGGTATCGGCCCCGGTAGCAGTCAACGTCAGCGTTTTGCCTGGGCATACGATGGTGTTCCCGCTCACACTCACTACCGGCAGAGGATGCACGTGGAGGGTGTAGGTGGCCTGCCCGATGCAGGAGTTCTGGATATTGCTGACCGTATAAACGGTTGTAGCAGCGGAAGAGATCGTATGATTGGCCCCGATAAAGCCATCGCTCCACACGTAAATGCTGCCGTTGCCGCTGGAGGTCAATGCCACCGTATGATTCGGGCAAACCGTAGCCGTAGGGCCGGAGATCTGCACAGTGGGCGAAGGCAGCACGGTCATCGTGAACTGGCCCGAAACAGAGGTGCAGTTATTAGCCGTTCCTGATACGGTATAGATGGTGGTAGTGGTTGGCGTTACGGTGATGCTGGCGCTGTTGGCACCGGTGCTCCAGGTATAGGTGGTGGCGCCGGTAGCTGTGAGCACTGATTGCACATTATCGCACATGCTGTTGGTGCCGCTGATAGACACGACTGGCTTTGGGGTCACGGTTACTGCCATCGTCAGGGTCGGAGATACCGAGCAGGAATTCTGGGCATACACGCTCAGGGTCCCGCTTTGCGCGGAGCTGGAAAAGTTCATCGTGATGGCGGCATTGCCGTTCCCGCTTGTAGAGCCTCCTGCACCGCTGAAATTCCAATCGTATACCGTATTGGCTTGCGAAGCAACGGCATAGGCCACGCCGCTTTGCCCGGCACATACGGTAGAGGTGGAAGCTACAAAGGAGCCCAGTGCGGGCGGCGGCGCAATGCCCGTGACCGATGTGGTAGCTGTATGGCTGCAGTTAAGACCGTCTTTAACGGTGATCGTATAGACCCCGGCCGTTAATCCGGCAACAGAGCTGGCATCGTCAAAATCGTTGGTGCCATCGTTGCTCCAGTCGTACAATACCGTACCCGAGCCGCCGGAGGTATATACCTCGAGGTGGCCGTTGTTCGCGCCGTTACAGATCACGCTGTTATCAACATTGGTAATTTGTAAAGGAGAAAAGCTACCTGTAGTCACAGACACACGAAAGGTGATCTCATAGGTTTGCGTACAGGCCCCGGAAGAGGTGGCCGTATAGGTAATGCTTTGAACCGTAGAGCTGGCCTGAGCCGGAAGATTGACGATCGTGCTGTTGATGGGTGTGATGCCGCCTGCAACAGGCGTTGTGGAAGGCGAAACGGCATCGTCGTTCTCATAGCCACGCCACACCAGGTTAATGTTGGTAGGAATATCCTGGATGCAATTGTAATTCCGGTTGAAGAACACGCCGTTGGTCGGCGAAAACACCGCCAGACCCGGTGTGGCCGTATAGATGGCAAACGGGCCGTTGTTCTCGTTCACATAGGCAAAATTACACATGCCGATGCTTCCTGCTACCGGGGCGTTGTTGGAAAAGCTGGAAGGCGAATTATCCGTGGCCTTGTATTCAAATAAAAAATCACTGTCGTCCGAAGTACCGTCACAATCCACGTTAGAGAGAACAGCTATTTTTTCTACCTGCACTTTCACATTCAATTGTGAAAATAAGCCCGTGCCGAAAAAGCACGTCAATAAGCCTCCGAATAGTAATCCTTTTTTCATGTAAGTTCTGGTTTTAGATGGTATTCAAAAATACAAAAAGCCCTTCATATGAAGGGCTTTTGTTCGTATTTATGTGGCTTTTACACTATTTCTTATCTGATTTATACTCGCGCTCCATATTTTTTACAATATCCTTCACCTGCTCCGTACCAATGCGCTTGGCTTTGATAACCTTGTTCCTGTCAAGGATATAGATCACCGGCGTAGAGTAGATATCGTATTTTTCCTTAATGTTATTGACGTGCACGCCATCATAAACGTTGATCCAGTCGAGCTTGTTCTCAATAATATATTTGCGCCATTTTTCATAATCGTGCTGCGTATACACGCTGAACACCTTGATGTCGTATTTCTCTTTTTTGAGAGCATGGTACTCCTCTATCAGCTTCGGGATCTCCGTTTTGCAGTGCCCGCAGTCCACATCCCAGAACACCAGCACCAGGTAATCGGCTTTGACGCCATACAAAGGCGTAAAGACCTGTGCCAGCGACTGCACATTGTCGTAATACAGCTTGGTGGCGCCGGAGCTCGTTTTCACGGTATCGAAGCCCATTTTGGCAATGCTCTTATGCCCGATGGTATCGATCATGAGGAGATCGGGGGCTTTGCTGCCAAGCAATAAAGGCTTCAGGATATCGCCCCTCTCAATGATCTTCTGGATGGTGGCATCCTCGTAAATGCCTTTGGCCTGGCCGGTTCTGAAATAGGTATCAATGATATGCACAAATACCTTATCGAAGCCCATCACTTTGGAGGACTCGTAAGTAGGCGTGAAATAAGCCAGCAGGAATTTATGCATGGCCGAGCCGGTTTTGGTCTTACCCATCATCCGGTCGATCTCGATGTTCACCGTATCCGGGTTCTGAACGATGATGTTGTTGAAGTATTTTTTCACACGGTCAGCAAAGAACGGCGTTCTCAGGATGCCGTCGTCCTGGAAGTTGACACCATCCCAGTAATGGTTTTTGTAGTAATTGTAGATGTAGATGCTGTCTGGCCTTCCATTCGACGCTTTCGGAATATCCTTCGCCTCCTTTTCCATTTTCAGGTTGATCACGTCCGCTACGAACATGCCCTTATGCCCTTCCACAAACGACCTTTCGAAGTCGGCCACGGCCGCGTTGATCTCCTTGGCCTTCTCATTCACGAATGCCGTTGAATCCTTGGCGCTCAGGCCTTTGGTTTTTCCCCTCAACTCGCCGAACTCCTTGTTTTTATTGGTGATGAAGCGGATGTAATCAAAAAAATCGTTGTTCTCCTTCGAGCCCGGCGCCCTCAGGTTCTTCACCATCTGGTTGGTATCGGTGGTGATGGTGATGTTCTGGTTCTTGTCGCTGATGAAGAAATCGAAATAACGGCCTTTCTCCTGGCTGACCACATAATACACCCCTTTCTCAAGGGAGTTTTTGCCTTTGAACACCGCATTGCCCTTCACCACTTTCTTGCAGGTATCGGCAATATAGCTTTTATCGAACTGGTAAAATGCCAGGTACATCACCGTGTCTTTGGCATTTTTAAAATTGACCCTGATGTCGTGGCCGGTTTGGGCGAATGCCCCTGTAAACGCTGACAGTAAACTTAAACCTAGTACTATTTTTCTCATAGGATTTCCGGGGATAAAACGGTAGTCAAAAATAATGATTTTATTCAATTCGCAATCAGACGCTATCTCAAAAATACGATTGCCTGTTTTTTTTATAAGACAGCTTCTGACCCAAAAGTAATTTCAATACAGACACGTGTCTATCCAAAATTTGTTAAATGAGTAAAGCTGTTTACCGCCGTGGTGGAACCGCACCTGAAACCGGCTAACGGCTAGTCGATGGATTTCTTGTTGTAAATCGTATACCCGAAATGGAAGAAAAAAGAAAAGCTGTTCTCGTTCTTGTCATAATAATTGAGCCCAATGCTTAGCGGCCCTATCGGCGAGTGATACACCAGCGCCCCCATCCCGAGGAAGTGACGGTAAAGAAGCGGCGTGCTCAGCTCCGCCGTGTTGTCGCTTTTCTTCAGAATGGAGTAGATGGGTTGATAGATGTAGCCTTCAAGGCGGATATCAAAATTCTTATAAGGCGTGGCGATCATCTTCAGGCCACCGGCAGCATACTGGAAGGCCCTGTAATCGGCCACGAAGAGGGTCTGGCTCTCCGGAATAGGATTGAAGGCCGGGGCGGACAAAACCGTTGCCGTGTAGCTTCTGAAAAAATCCTGGTTGGAGTAAACCCCTTCGCCAAAGACACCGATTTTAAAATACTTGATGGGCTTCACGTACTTGTCGATTGTGAGCTTCAGGTTGAACCAGTTGTGTGAAGGCGTATTAATATAGGTAACCTGGTCCATCGCCGTATTTCCCGGATAGTAGCTTTCCTCGCCGCTCAGGTATTTCGCCCGGATCATAAGCTTGGTGCCTTCCGTGGCATATTGCTTCCGGTTGTGGGTATTGATCTCATAAGCCACCTGCCCGTAATAAAAATCGAAGATGCTCAGGTCGGCGGTATCGAGCCGCGTAAAATTATCCGTTTGGTAGTAACGGTTTTTCCATTCGCTGCCACCGGCCGAAAGCACCATCCTGCTGATGTTTCCCACCGGCAATCCAACGTTCACCTCGCCGAAGAGGTCCTCCTGGATCATGTAGGCAGGCTTTTCGAAATCGTAGAACAAGGCGCTGCTGCGGTAATAATCCCAGCGCGAGATCGTAAAGCTGGGCTCGATGTAAAAAGGGACCCTCGCCGGGAACTCGAACCTCAGCTTGGTCAGCGAGCTGGAGTTGAGCTTGCCCAGGTAGCCGTTGACATAGGCTGTAAAGCCGATCTTGCCGATGTAGTTGTACTGCGCCGCCAGGAAAAAATTGCTGATGGGCCGGTTGGAAATATTTCCTCCGAGGTCGAAGAACAGGTGCTTTTCCTTCTTGGCATTCAGCGTGAGCGTATACTTTCCGGAAACGGTATCACGCTCCGTCACCGGGTAGGCCGACTTGATCTTCTCATCTGTCATCATGCGGAAATACTGGCGCTTCAGCTCTTTCAGCGTAATGGTGTCGCGGCGGCCGACGATGCTTTTATGGATAAAGACCCGGAGCTTGGGATCCCGGCTGTTCACCACCACTTTGTTGTAGACGATCTGCTCGCTTCTCGCCCTGCTCCGGAAGGCGGCCCGTTTTTTCGCGAGGCTGTCCGGGTCCTGAAAAGCGGTCACCTGTGCCTTGATGCGTGGCATATCCCTGATGGTGGCAACATAGCCGCTGTCGATGAGGCGCTCCACATTATCAAAATTAAAAATGCTCACGTCGGCCCAGGGCTCGATGATGATGTTGTTTTCACACACCGGGTCGAAATTGCTCTTGCTCATGAACATGTTCCGGAGCTGCAGGAAAAGGTTGTCGTCGCTTGGCATGGGCGTATTTTCGGAAACAGCGCTCCCGATGATAAAATCGGGATACAGGTCCTCGTACATCACATTGGAGGGAAAATTGTTGTAAAGGCCGCCGTCAAACAGCAAGGTGCTGTCGATATAGATAGGCCTCAGGTATAAGGGATAGCTCATGGAGGCCCTGATCGCAGAGGGCAGATCGCCTTTGCGGAACACCACGCTTTTCTTTTTTTCGATATCCGAGGCGACGCAACGGAACGGCACGAAGAGGCTGTCGAAGTTATAGCGCGATGCGGCATTGGCGGCGGCAAAGGTTTCCATCAGGTAAAAATCGATAGGCACCGAATTGATCCAGTTGGTAGGCAGGTTGGTAATAAAGGGATTGTTGAGGTTCAGCTTCAGCTTCACCCAGGAAGCATAGTCGTCGCGCTTCCTTACGAAATAGCCAAACTTCGGCGACATCTCGCCCCTGGTGAGGTTCACAAAAGCCTGATCTTTCACCATGCGCTCGATCTCCAGCGGCGAGTAGCCGGAAGCATACAAACCGCCGATGATCCCACCAATGGAGGTGCCCGAGATACAATTCACGGGGATATGATTTTCTTCGAGGGCTTTGAGAACGCCAATGTGGGCAAGGCCACTGGCCCCTCCCCCACTCAGAACAACGCCTACTTTCTGTGCAGATAGCACATGTACGATCAGCAGCAGGCCTGTCAAAAACACCGGGCGGGCATTCTTATGTATGGAACAAAGAAATTTCACAGGTGTGACAAATTTACCTAAAATTTTAATCTATGCCCATTAACTGATTTTCGCTTAATTTATTTTATTTACTGAATAATTTTATTTACTTAGCAGATTATAGACTTATTTTTTACCTGTGATCAAGTATATTACGAAAAAGGTGTTGTACGGCATTCTGGTCCTGTACGGAGTAATCACAGTGATCTTTTTTCTGTTTAACGTATTGCCCGGCGATCCGGCCACGATCATGCTCGGGCAGAGGGCCAACAAGGATGCGGTGGAGGCCATTCACAAAGACCTCGGTACCGACAGGCCCATCATGGAGCAGTATGCCATGTACCTCAACGACCTTTCCCCCGTTTCGGTTCATAACTACAAAAACGACGACAGCCACTGGTACCTGAACCCGGCCAAATATACCTGGACCCCCTTGTTCACCATCGGGGAGAATAAGACGGTGGTCCTGAAATATCCTTTCCTGAGGCGCTCCTACATTACCAAGCGCAAAGTTTCCGACATCATTGAGGAAACACTTCCCGAGACGGCGGTGCTGGCCTTTTCCTCCATTTGCATCGCCTCCCTGGTAGGCATCTTTTTAGGCATCGTCAGCGCCATCAGGCGCAACAGCTTTTACGACCGCCTGTCGCTGGTGCTGGCTGTGCTCGGCATGGCAGCGCCGTCCTTCTTTGTAGGGCTTATCATTGCCTGGCTCTTCGGCTATGTGCTGTCGGATTACACGGGCCTCTCGCCTACCGGCAGCCTGTACGACATCGATGTGTGGGACGGGGAAAAGCTGAAGCTGAAAAACCTCATCCTTCCGTCCATTACCCTCGGCATCCGCCCGCTGGCCATTGTGGTGCAGCTCATGCGCAGCTCGCTGCTCGATGTGATGGGCCAGGATTATATCCGTACAGCCAGAGCCAAAGGGCTTCCCTTATACAAAGTCATCACCAAGCATGCCCTGAAAAATGCCCTGAACCCCGTGGTAACCGCCATTTCCGGATGGTTTGCCGGATTGATGGCCGGAGCCGTGTTCGTGGAATACATTTTCAGCTGGAAAGGCATCGGCTACGAGGTGTTCGAAGCCCTCACCAAGAACGATCTTCCGGTCGTGATGGGCGCCACCCTGATCTTCGCCACCGTCTTTGTAGTGATCAACATCCTGGTAGACATTGCCTATGGCGTATTAGACCCAAGAGTAAGAGTAAAATAATGAGCAGAAAAAAAATAGTAGCCGGCAACTGGAAAATGAACAAAAGCCTGCAGGAAGCCAAAACCCTGACAGAGCGGATCACTGAGCAGATGAACGACTTCGACGAGGTCATCAAGATCATCTTCCCGCCTTTTCCGTACCTCGAATCCGTAAGCCTCCGCACCTCCCTGAAAGCGAACTGCTACACCGGTGCGCAAAACTGCAGCACCCACGCCTCCGGTGCATACACCGGCGAAGTAAGCGCAGCCATGCTGGCCTCCGTTGGCTGCAGCTATGTGCTGGTAGGGCATAGCGAGCGCAGGCAGTATTTCAAGGAAAAAGATGCCGACCTGGTGCTGAAGATCAGGGAAGCCCTCAACAATGGCCTGAGCCCTGTCCTGTGCGTGGGAGAGACCATCCACGAGCGCAAGACCGACAACCACTTCAAGGTGGTTTCGGAGCAACTGACGAATGTGCTGAAAGCCTTCAGCCTCGACGAGTTCAAACGCTTCGTGCTCGCCTATGAGCCCGTTTGGGCCATCGGAACGGGAGAAACTGCCACCGCCAGGCAGGCGCAGGAAATGCACGCCTACATCCGGGATGTGGTTGCAGATATCTACGATTCGGGCATCGCCAACGATGTTTCCATTCTCTATGGCGGCAGCTGCAACCCTCAGAATGCGCAGGAACTATTTGCCTGCAAGGATGTGGACGGCGGGCTGATCGGCGGAGCTTCGCTCAATGCCGATGATTTCTGCAAGATCGTCTTTTCTTTCTAAGGGAAAAAGCTGCCTCCGATGATTCATTTCAGAATGACGTCCTGGCAAGAATATATCAAATGCTACTTTTGCTGTAAGATTGGTATATTCGTCTATTAATTCGTGATCAGCATTCGTATCAAATTCGTATGGACTATATCCAATATACTTTTACCGTTTCTCCACCCGAGCCTGGCTCCGATATTTTAATTGCCCTGCTGGCCGATCTGGGCTTTGAAAGCTTTTCCGGCACCGACACAGGCTTCGAGGCCTACATCCAGGAGGAGTACGACAACGAAGCCGATCTTAAAACCATCGCCTTTGATGATTTCAGCTTTTCATATGTCAGAACAGTGATTCCCAAAACGAACTGGAACGAAGAATGGGAGAAGAATTTCAACCCGGTGTATGTGGATGACCTGGTATGCATCCGCGCAGCCTTCCATCCGAAATCGGCAGAGGCAAAACACGACATCATCATCACTCCTAAAATGAGCTTTGGCACAGGCCATCACGATACCACCTGGCTGATGAGTAAAACCATGTTTGAGCTGGACCTCGGCAACAAGCATGTGCTCGACATGGGCTGCGGCACCGGCATCCTCGCCATTCTGGCAAAGCAGCTGGGTGCATCTCATGTGCTCGGCATCGACATCGATGACTGGAGCATCGGCAACTCTATCGAGAATGCGGAGATCAACCAGGCCTCTGATATCGTCTTTCAAAAAGGAGACGCAGCCTTACTTCCTGCCACCGAAAGCTTCGACACGATCCTCGCCAATATCAATAAGAACGTTCTGAAAAAAGACATGGCTTCGTATTTCAAAGCCCTGAAAAAAAACGGGACCTTGCTGCTGAGCGGCTTTTTCGGTACCGATGTGGAAGAGCTCAAAGAGCTGGCTGATGCTCTTGGCTTCAGCTTCGAAAAAAGCTATACCAAAAACGAATGGGCTGTCATTAAACTAAAAAAATAAACAACACCTCTAAAAAAAACGTGTTATGAATAAACTAGTAAGCCTCATTTCTGCCTTCTTTTCCCGCCTGTTTAAGGGCAGCGCTTCAAACAGCAAAAGCAACGACACAGCCGCGATAACAGACTTTTACTCAGGCTCCGGAACCAAAAAAATGCTTTCCCAGATCATCAGCGAAGCCTATGGACATAACCGTAAGCCTGTGCTTTACTTCCATGCCGACTGGTGCGGTGGCGCCGTAAAATTCAAAGCCAGCCTTTCCGATCCGCGTATGCGCGAAGCCCTCGCCAATGCCTCCCTAATTACCATCGACTCAGACCTTGACATGGAGCAGGACAGACTCTCCGAAAAATACCATATCCGCCACGTGCCGGCATTTATCCTTGTCAACCCCGACGGCTCGATGATCAAAGCGACGACGGGTGCCGAATGGGGTGAGGATACCATCGACAACATGGCCCCAGTGATGAAGCGCTTTTTAGCATAACATCAATACAGAGCTCCATGCAGCAGCCGACATTCCATGAGATACAGCGCTTCAACAAATGGTGGCATTACCTCATTGCCGGTGTGCCGGTGCTGCTCGTCATCGTTACAGGAACAGCCCTTTATATAGACCTTCACAACAAGCAGTCTTTTTCCGCTCCCCTGGTTCTCCTGCTCGCAGGCATCATCCTTCTGGCTGTCCTGCTGACCTTTGCCTGGTTCCTGTACCTGAAGCTGGAAACGGTGATCGACGCGCAGGGCATCACTGTCCGCTTCCACGGCATTCCCTTCTGCAAGCGACATATTGCCTGGCCGGAAATCAAAACGATCTCGGTCATCACCTACTCTCCCCTGAGCGATTACGGCGGCTGGGGCGTGCGCTACGGCATGGCCGGGAACGGCTGGTGCTACAATGTAGGCGGCGACAAAGGCATTAAGCTCTTCTATAAAAACGATAAGCCTTTTTTGATCGGCACGCAACAGGCAGATGCTGCCCGGAATACCATTGAACATTATTTTAAATCATAAGACCCGTGGAAACCACATATACCAGAATTACACCTCAGATCATCGAAAGCCTCCGCAGCATGGTGGACGCAGAAGACCTCCTCACGGATGAGGAAAGCCTTGAAAAATACGGACAGGACGAAACGGAGGACCTGCTTTACAAGCCCGAGGTGGTCCTCAGGCCGAAGACCGTTAGCCAGATCTCGGAGATCATGAAGCTTGCCAATGCCCATAGGATCCCGGTAACGGTGCGTGGCGCAGGCACCGGCCTTAGCGGCGCTGCCCTGCCTGTATACGGTGGCATCGTCATCAGCATGGAGCGCTTCAACAAGATCCTGCAGATCGATGAGCGGAACTTACAGGCCACCGTGGAGCCGGGCGTGATCAATTACGTCTTCCAGGAAGAGGTAAAAAAGCTAGGGCTCTTCTATCCGCCCGATCCGGCAAGCTGGGGAAGCTGCTCCCTGGGCGGCAATGTGGCGCACAGCAGCGGCGGCCCCAAAGCGGTGAAGTACGGCACCACGCGGGATTACGTGCTCAACATCGAAATGGTGCTGCCCAACGGCGAGGTAATCCTTACCGGTGCCAACACCCTGAAATATTCAACAGGCTATAACCTGACGCATCTGATGATCGGCAGCGAGGGAACGCTGGGTATCATCACGAAGATCGTCTTCCGGCTTATCCCTCTGCCGAAGTACGATCTGCTGATGCTGGTGCCTTTCACCTCGGCTGAGAAAGCCTGCGAGGCCGTGGGCGCCACCTTCCGGGCAGGCATCACTCCGAGTGCGATGGAGTTCATGGAGCGCGATGCCATCGACTGGAGCATCCGATACGCCGGAGAGGTGAACTTCTCCATCAGGCCCGAATGGCAGGCGCTGCTGCTGATCGAGGTAGACGGCAATAACCTGGATGTGCTGTTCAGCGATTGCGAAACCATCAGCCAGATCATGACAGATCATGGCTGCGACGAGATCCTCATGGCCGACACCGCCGACCAGAAAGCCTCGCTGTGGAAGATCCGCCGGAAGGTGGGTGAAGCCGTGAAAAGCAATTCCGTGTACAAGGAAGAGGACACCGTGGTGCCAAGGGCTGAGCTGCCGGCACTGCTGAAAGGCGTGAAGGAGATCGGCCGCAGATATGGCTTTAAAAGCGTGTGCTATGGCCATGCCGGCGACGGCAACCTGCATGTCAATATCATCAAGGGCGACCTGGCAGACGAGGTGTGGGACCGGGAGCTCCCGAAAGGCATCCGTGAGATCTTTGAGCTCTGCAAAACCCTTGGCGGCACCATCAGCGGTGAGCATGGCATCGGCCTGGTACAGAAAGGCTACCTGCCGATCGTTTTTCCGCCGCACCAGATGGAGCTGATGAGGCAGATCAAAACGCTCTTCGACCCGAACCTGATCCTGAACCCGGGCAAAATGGTCTTTTAAAGAATTTTAACCTAAGCGGCGGCTGTTTGAAATGCAGAGAAAAATGCCCCGTCTCCCACGCCGGCAAAGGGATTCGCAAATGAAAGCGCCTGTTTAAACATGTAAGGAGCCGGTGATTATATTTTGAAAGGCCTGCGGGAATATGTATATTTGAATGAACCAAAAAAAGAATATATGAAAAAAATAGTACTTTCTTTATCTGTATTTGCTGCCTTGGGCGCCAGCGCGCAGCTCACCCAGGCCAACCATACGCCATCCCCTTCGGACCTGATCTACAGCATTAACCAATGCGACACCATCACCTCAGGATTGCCGGGCGCTACCGGAGCCGGAGCGATGTGGAGCTATACACCAACCGTTCACCTGTCGATCCAGAAAACCTATACAACCAATCCGTCTTCCAATGCTTCTTTTGCACCTGCCGACGTTTATGTAAGCTCCGGAGCCAGCGATGCCTCTTACTACGGTGCCGGTAGCCCGAACTTTTTAGCCTACTACGGCGGAAATATCTCCGTGAACGGAGTGAACGCGGTGATCAAGTACAGCTCTCCTGCCATTGTAGCCTCCTACCCCATGGCTCTGAACACCTCTACCTCGTCCACCACCAGCGGTACCGTGAATGTGACGAGCCCCTTCCCCATCACCGCGGCTTTTACCGGAAGCTGCAATGTGCTGGCGGATGCAACCGGAACCCTCGTATTACCGGGCAGAACATTCAACGACATCATCCGTCTGACGACCATGCAAAACATTGTTGCCAGCGGCACGGCCACTATCAACCTGCTCACTTACGATTACTATGCGCCGGGAAGCTCTAAAGCACCTATCCTTTCCGCCCAATCATCAACCATTTCGTCTTTCTCCGGCACAAGCACACAAACCATCACCACCCTCCAAAAGGATTATACCGTCGTTGGGATCAAAGAGGTGAAGGAAGCGAAAGCGGAAATCAGCGTATTCCCTAACCCGGCCTCTTCTGTGATCAACATCAACACAAACGCTCCGGATGCTTATAAGGTAACCGTGTTCGACATCACCGGTAAAACAGTGGCTACCGAGCTGTTTGAGGACAGCAAATCAAAGCTGAACGTTTCTTCCCTCAACAACGGCATGTACCTGTATACGGTCACCGGCAAGAACAACCAGGTGCTCAACAGCGGGAAATTTAATGTTAACAAGTAAGCTATTTATTTTACACCTCACAACAAAGCTTTATCTTTACCAGGATGAAGCTTTGTTTTTTTATACCCCTGCTGCTCCTGTTATTGAGCTCCTGCAACAACACCGCAGAAGTAAAAACGGTAAAGGCAAACGCCACGCAGGAACTGGCCAAAGAGGTGGCGGCAGAGCTCAGGGACAAGCTCACAGGCGACACGGTCATCACCGTCGACTCGAAGCCGCTCAGCAGCTACCGCTTCTTTAAGCCCAATTACAGCGATAAGCTTCTCTGGTTCGACAAGGCCAGGCTAAACGCCAATGGCGACAGCCTCTTTAAGCTGATCGAAAAAAGCGTCTATTATGGCCTGAATCCGGAGGACTACAACTTTTCGCAGATCAGACATAACCTGGATTCCATTCCGATGGATCATAACTATGTGAACGTCGATAAGCTTGTCAACGCCGACCTTCTGCTGAGCAATGCCTATTACCTGATGGGCGCGCATGTGAGCAAGGGCCGCTTTTATCCCGACAGCCTGCTGCTACAAACCAATTTTGTCAAACTGAACAGAGGCTGGG
>Ga0233425_10001871_pt1 | contig 44384 bp, 42 predicted proteins | sample Watercolumn_Towu_2_FD_181712 | JGI IMG/M metagenome (GOLD analysis project Ga0233425, IMG submission 181712) | Freshwater microbial communities from Lake Towuti, South Sulawesi, Indonesia - Watercolumn_Towuti2014_140_MG | ecosystem: Environmental > Aquatic > Freshwater > Lake | place...
CCTATGGGTAGTGCGTCTCGTTCCCTTCCCGCCAGACAGCCGACCGGCCGCGCCTCGACCTGGTCAAGATCGACGCCGAGGGCGCGGAGGGTCTGGTCTGGGAGGGGATGCAGGAAACGCTCAAGCGGTTCCCGGCCGTCGCCGTGGCCATCGAGCTTCACCTTCAGCGCGACCCATCGCAGGTCACGAGCTTCCTGCATCGCCTCGAGCGCGACGGCTACGCCCTCCGTTACATCAACTGCGAGGGCGACATCGCCGCCACGGACGTGGCGGCCGTCGTGGCCAACCCGCAGGAGCACTGGATGTTGTGGATGCAGAACTGATCGGGTCAGCCAACCAGGCGAACCATCCAAACTGGGTTCGTTCGTCTGAGGCACAGACCAAGTCCAACGGTCCATGCCCTGGCGAACTTATATTAGGGCGGAAGAGGCTTGCCATCGGCATAGGGAAAGCTGTGCCAAAGATGAATTAAAATGCAGTCTTGCCGTAACCCATTGACTATACGGCCTTTTCTGCGACAATAGCCCTTTCCAGGAATCTGTAGAAGCGGCACTTGTGGCTGAGGCTGGAGGCTGCGATCCCCCTGCCACAGGCCAGCGCTGATCGTCTGCTGATTTGCCGCATTCGTTACGGTAAGTCGTAAGAGTTTACAAAATATGGACTTCAGACGATCAGCACGGTTTGGAAGGCAGCCCCTGACGATCTTTCCTGCAACCCACGGGGACGCAGTCTGCCCTGACAATGAGGCTGAATCGCAATACCGTTCGGTTTTTCGTGAAGATGACCGTGTAACTTGCCCAGGTTGAATCCCAGCCTGCGCCAGATTACCTGTTCGCTATGTACATCTGCTTCACGCCAACGAAAACCGAACGGTATTGGGCTTAATCGAGAAACGGTTTGTCCACCCTGTCGGTTGCTTTGCCTGTTTCGGCAGGGCAGGCGCAAGGACAGGCGATGCGAGACAGCGTACCTGACCGGCATCGGCAAAGGGAGCCATCGTGAACCAGGTCCTGCCGTGCGTGATGCCTTGGAAGGCCCTCTTCATGGATGAACGGGAAGGGCGGGTGGCAGCCTTGCCTTGTTGTCTCAGCTGGATCAAGGCCGATTACGGGACCGTTGGCACCGCGACTCTCGATGAACTCTGGAACAGCCTGGGAGCCCAGAGAATTCGCAACCTGATCGCCACCGGGCGACAGGACGAGATCTGCGACAAGCATTGTCCCCTTCTAATGTCCGGAAAGTATGGCGAGGCAGCCTTGCGCGTTGTTGATGGTCCCGCAGAGTTCGTCGAGAACCAGCTCCTGAACAACGAGGAGATCCGTCAGCGGAAGACGATCCTTTCCTCTCGCCCCATGCTCATAAAGGTGTTGCCCAGCCTTCGCTGCAACCTTCGTTGCACGATGTGCTTTCAAGACCACTACGGTCCCGCCGATCTTGGGGATGACTTCTGGAAGCAGATCAACGACCTATTGCCTTTCGCCAGCGAGATCACCTTTCAGGGCGGCGAAGTGACCCTCGACGGAGAGTTCCGCAGATTTCTCCGCTCTCCAGCTCTGCGTCTCTCCCCTCACATTCGCATCAGCCTGATTACCAACGGTACGGTCCTGGACGACGATTTGGTTGCCAGCCTCTCGCAAGTGGCGCTGAACTTCGTAACGGTCTCCGTCAATGCCGCAAGCCGGGCGACCTTCCGCCGTATCGCTAAGGTGGATCTCTTCGAGAGGGTTCTTGAAAACGCCCGTCGGTGGATTCGCCTGAGTGCCGAGCATCCCGTCCGCTCATTTGACGTATTCCTGAGCTTCGTGGTGATGCGGTCTAACTTCGAGGAGTTGCCCGCGTTCGTGCAGATAGCCGAGCAACTCGGTGCCAAACTGCAACTGCTGCCCGTTATCGGCGACCGGGAAGGCGAGGATATCTTTGTGCGGACAGACCAGCATGCGCGATTACGCGAGGTATTAGCAGAGGCGAAGCAGGTAGCGCGGGGGGAAGCCTACCAACAGGTGGATCGGATACGCCTGGTCCTCAATAATTCTGGAGAGCTTGTTTGACAGCAACGGTTTCGGCTGTGAACAACTCGCGTGTCGATTTCCTTCTGGGAACTGCTTCGAGCGCCATGCCGCCGCGCAGCAGCCGAGGGTGTCACCGATGGCCGCGGATTGGACAGCGACTTCTAGCGAATGGAAGCATGCCCTGACCCCTCGGGAAGGCAGGCCAGGCTGGCTCGTGGAGTTTGCCCGCTTCACGCGTGCCCATGAATGGCATGGCGGAAAACTACCACTCCTGCTTGGGCTAGTTCTCGCGTTGGCGTTTTCGCAACCCGAACGGCTTCACTTCACGTTGTTCATCGGTTACTATGGGGTCGTCACGCTGTTTTTGGCATGCGCGTACATGCTCAACAACGTGAGCGACTTGAATCAGGATCGCCAGGCCAAAAAGGTTCTCGCGCTCGAAAGCTGGTCTTCGGGTCTCAAGCTATTCGTCGCTTTGGCCGTGGGGTTGGTAGGCGTCCTCCTCGGTGCGCTAGTCTTTCCTGCTAGTGCGGTCGCTTGCCTTGCAGGCTGTTATCTCCTTGCTTGGATCTATTCGTTCCCCCCGCGGCTAAAGGAAAGTTATGTCTTCGGCCCGCTTGTCGCTACGGTCGGCCAGTTCGTGGCGCCTGCCGCCGTGGTGCTCATCGCCTGGGGTGAGATCGATGCAGCGGCGACTGCCTATGTTGCCGTCTTGTTTCTTTACGGTCTGCGGATGATCCTCGTACACCAAATCATCGACCTAGAGAACGACACGCGCACCGGAACTCGCACGACAGCCACGGAGCTAGGACGCCCAGCCGCGATCCGCTTGCTCAGAGTGGCCTTTTTCCTGGAGGTGTTAGCTTCGGCCCTGCTCCTTGCGACGGTGGTGTGGAACGGTCTATCACCTGTCCTTCTCCTGGCGCTTCTGATTCCGCTTGCCAGCCTGCTGGTCCGCATCGCCTGGGGGGAGCCGCTCCGGCTCGACACCTATGCCTACATCCCGCTGGCGGATTTACACGAGTCGCTCCTACCTCTGCTGTTAGCCGCTGGCCTTGCTCTCAAGACCGGCGGCGTGTTGTGGTGGCCGTTTCCCTTGCTACTCGTTCTATTCTGGAAACGCCACTTTATCCGACTTCTACCACCCTGGTATATGCTGCGAGGACTCTGGCATGGCAGAAACGAGCCCATTCCCTGATACCTTTCTCGACTACATCCCCGATCCCCCGATGGGGAAAGCGGCCTACCGCGTCGCATTGGAGCGTTCCTTCGAGAAGGATGAAGCGGAGGTACACCCAGTCTACGCTTTGCTCAAAGTGACCAACCGGTGCTCGTCTCAGTGCATTTACTGCGCCCACGCAGGCGTGACCGAAAGCAAGGATGAGGCCAGCACCGAGACGCTGATGGACGTGCTCGACCAGCTCGCGGAAGTGGGCGCCGTCTCCGTTAACTTCACGGGCGGCGAGCCCCTCCAGCGCAAGGACCTTCCCGACTTGGTCCGGCACGCGCGGTCGCGCGGTCTCTTTCCGATTCTGCTGACCAACGGCCTACTGCTCCGTCGCCGCATCGATGAACTGAGGGAATGCGGGCTAGGATTCGTCATCATCAGCGTGGACAGCGTGCGCCCCGAAGCCTACCAAGCCACACGCGGTGTTCCGTTGGAACCGGTACTCGATGGCGTCGAAGCGCTTCGTGAACTCGCAGAGCCGCGGCGCCCGGCCATCACCGTCACCGTGGTCGTGAACTCGTACAACGTGAACCACCTCGATGAGATTGTCTCCTACTTCGGCAACCGAGGCATCGGGGTCAAGCTCTGCCCATACCACCACCACGGCCGCTGGGAAGACGACACCACCTCGCCGCAAGACCCCGAAGCCTACCGTGCGGCCGTGCAGCGACTGAAGGCGATGAAGGATGCTGGGCTCGGTGTCGTGAACTCCCATGCCTATTTGGACAACTTCGTGCCTTTCACCTTCGAGCGGAGGTCGCTACCCGAAGGCTACCGCTGCTACTGTGGTTACACGACGCTGTACATCGACCCGGCCCTAAACGTCCGGTCCTGCTGGTCGCAGGGGCTACCCGTAGCCGGCAGCCTCCACAAGAGCAGGCTGCGAGAGTTGCTGCAAAGCCCGCGGATAAAGGCGATGCGCAAACGCATTCGGAAACTGGACTGCGAGCGGTGTTGGCTACTTTGCACGGGAGAAATATCACTCCGATGGCAATGACCTCGCAGCGTCTGCGGCTGCTGACGCTCAACGTCACGCAGACCTGCGACGCCTCATGCATGTACTGCCACTGGTGGCGCGTCCGGGGGCCTCACCCTCCCCTCGACAGCCTAGTTGCTGCCGTTGACGAAGCGGCGGCCCTGGGGGCGCTTGCCGTGCGAATCTCTGGCGGGGAGCCACTGCTCCGTCAGGACTTGCCGGCATTGGTATCCGCGATCCGCCGACGCGAGTTGGTGTCCATGATCTGCACTGCCGGCAACCGAGCCCGGGACTCGCTGCTTGCGCTTCTGAACGCAGGACTCGACCTCTTGTCGGTCTCGATAGACACCATCGAGCCGACCGTGTTCCACCAGCTGCGCGGGTACGCTCTCGAATCGGTGCTGGAAAACGTGGTAGCCCTCGCTGACCTACGACGCACGCTCGGCTTTGAGATCATCATCAGCACTGTGCTCACCCGGCTCAACGTGGACCTGCTGGCCGACCTGCTCGCCTTCGTCCGCCGGTTGGACCTGCTTTGGAGCATCACGCCCTTCCAAGACGGTGAGCCGTCCCGGTCTTCGCCGATGCGCAAGCTGGCCTTCGCGCCCGAAGACAGCCCGCGGATCGAATCGGCCGTCCGGCTGATAAAAACAGCGGCGGACGACGGCCTGCGCGTGATCAATGGCGACCGTTACCTGGACGGTTTTTCGGATTTCCTCACTCGGCGCTCTTTGCCGCCAGGCCACGTATGCCGTGCGGGCGACACGGCTGGAATTCGCATGGTCGATGGCTCGCTCAAGCTTTGTCATTCACTGCCCTCCCTGGCCGGCGGGCCGCTCGGTGAGCAGTGGGAGTCGAACGAGGCTGTCCAGTTGCGCAATCGAATGGCACAGCTCGATTGCCCAAGCTGCTGGTTATCTTGCCACGCCGACCGCCGCAGGCGCGTGTCCTTGCACTACGGTGATCCCCGTCTCTTGGAGGCCCTGCAATGAACTGGCGAGTCGAACGGGAAATTGTCCGCCGTAAGGACATGGAGTCCAGGCGCGCGGCTCGGCTGGCCGCATGGGGTAAGGGAGAACGTCCCGGCCCGTTCAAGGTCATGTATTACCCAACGAATATCTGCAACCTGGAATGCGCCATTTGCTGGCAGCGGCTCGGCGTTGAAGATTATTCGGAGCTATCCCTGGACCGGCGTCGCGACCTGGTTGCCGAGGCAAATCAACTCCGTGTCCAGGAATTCGTGATCGGCGGAGGCGGTGAGCCGCTCGCACGCTGGTCGCAGATTCGTCCAATGTTCGACGCGATCAAGGCGTCTGGCATGTATGGCTTGCTCTTCACGAACGGGACGCTTCTGAGCCGAGACATTGCCGAGCATCTAGTGGGGATTGGCTGGAACAAGGTCCTCGTTAGCATCGACGGCCAGCGAGAGGCGAATGATGAGGTTCGCGAAACAGGCTCCTACGATCGAATACTTAGCGGTCTGGATCGGCTCCTCCAGGCACGGGGCGACAGCGAGTTGCCCCTGGTTGGGGCTGGCTGCGTGCTAACGCGCCAGGGTGTGCGAGACCTTCCGGACTTGGTGCGCATGCTCGGCGAGCGGGGTTGCGACCAGTTGAATCTGATTCGCCTTGTCGTTTATCTCGACTCACAGCGCCGATTCGTTTTGCCCGAAGACGACATGAGCCGGTTGAATTCGGTCCTGGAGGATGCCATGACCGAGGCGGAGCGAACCGGAATGGCGACCAATCTTGCGCAATACTTGGACCGGCAACTCGTTCAGAGTGCCGAGCGATTTGAGACGGTCTTACTCAGCGACCGCACGCTGGGCAGCACCGAGGACCGGTTCCGGAATGCGCTCTGTTTCGAGCCTTTCTCGAACATGGTCATTCATCCCAACGGCATGGTTGGTCCCTGTTGCATGAGCGGCGACCGGCCGGTTGCGTCGGTCGTCGAGCGAACGTTGAGCGACGTGTGGTACGGGGACGAGTTCACGCGCTTGCGGAATGGCATACTGAAGCGTGAACCCGAACCGTACTGCCGAATCTGCGATCTTAACGTGTTTCAGGAAAACCAGCGGCTTCGGCTTGCACTCGTGGGAACGTCGTGAGCACCCAGGACCAGCACCGAACTCCCTTGCCCTGCGTCCTTCCCTGGAAAGCGCTGTTCATAGATGAGCGCGACGGGAAACTCAGTGCAGTTCCGTGCTGCGCCCACTGGATCAACCGGAATTACGGACCCCTCACGGAGTCCACGTCGCTGGAGGAACTGTGGAATGGCCCGGGCGCTCAAGAGATCCGAAGGCTCATGGCGAGTGGCCGGCAAGCCGAAATGTGTTCGCCCGATTGCTTCTGGCTGAAATCGGGTAGGTTCAGCGAGGATGCACTCACTGTCATTCCGGGGCCACCGTCCTTCGAGGAAAATCAGCGACTCAACAACCAGGAGATTCGCGAACGGAAGACCGTGCTGCAATCACGGCCAATGGCCATTCGTCTCATTCCCACTCTGCGCTGCAACATCCGCTGCCGCATGTGTCACCAGGACCATTCGGCCAGCCTGCACATTCCCGACGGCTTCCTTGCCGACGTCCAGACCATGGGCCCTTACATCTACGATTACCAACTTCATGGCGGTGAGGTAATCACCTCGAACCGGATTTCGGAGTGGGCGAGTCCAGAATGGTTCGAGGCGAATCCTCAGATGCGGTTGAGCTTGATCACCAACGCTACCCACATTCCCCCCTCAACGTGGCAATTGCTGGAAAGGGTGCGAGTTAACTACATCACGGTGTCCGTCAATGCGGCCACACCCGAAACCTACAAGTACATGTCGGGAGGCTTTGATCTGTTCGATGAGGTCATCGCCAATGTTGTTGCCTTGCGCGAGCTGGGACGGAGACACACCCTGGGCCGTTTCGATGTTTTCCTGAGTTATGTGATCATGCGCTGTAATTACCATGAAATCCCTGCCTTCGTGCATCTCGCGAACCAACTCGGACTTACCGTCCGTCCGCTGCTGGTCGAGGGCGATCGGCTAGGTGAATCGATTTTCACCGATCCGCCCATCCTTGATAACGTCATCGCGGCCGTTGACGAGGCAGTTGTCTTGTGTTGCGGTGAATCGCTGCAAAACATGCGGCGGATTCAATCAGAATTACAGCACAAAGTGTTGAACTCTCGACGGAGCCTCTCGTTAACCCTGTTGCCAAGGTGATCCTGATGCAACCAATCCCGCTGCCACGCGTGGCCCTCGAAGAGGGAAGCCCTTCCGTTAACCATTCCGGAAATGGCGTGATGAACCACGACTCCTCATCGCCGGACGTCCTTCTGGTACAGCCTCCATTCGTAGGTCCCTATAACTTCTGGAAGTCGGAGAGTCTCGGCATGGGCTACCTGGCCTCCTCGCTTGAGGGCCGGGGCTACTCCGTCGGCATCATCGACGGCTTCCTCGCCGATCTCAGCATCGAGGAAACGGTCGCCCAGATCCTGGCGGCTCGGCCAAGGTTACTGCTCGGGTTCTCGATCCTCTCTTACGAGCTGTACCAGAGCACCCAGGCTATTATTCGGCAGGTGCGCGCGGCCGGCCTGGACGTCCACGTCACCATCGGCTCGTGGTTCCCGACCTTCTGGTCCGCCCAGATCATCGACGAGGGCACCCCGATCGATTCCATCGTCCTTGCCGAGGGCGAGCGAAGCGTCTGTGCCCTGGCCGATTACCTCCGCACCGGCTCCTGGGACGGGAGCGAATCTTTCCTGGATCGCCGGGATCACCGCGGCGTACTCCTCCTTTCCCAGAAAGCCACCCTCCTGGAGGTGGACCGCCTTCCCCATCCGCGCCGCGACTTTTTGCCGGCCGTGTTCGAACGCTACCACCTAGCGACGAGTTACACGGCCAGAGGCTGCGGCTACAACCGCTGCACCTTCTGCTCCGTTCCTGCCTTCTACCAAGGGGGGCCGAAACACCGTCTCCGCTCGCCAGGCAACGTGGCTGACGAGATCGAGCAGATCGCCAGGTCCGGGGCGAACTTTGTGTTCTTTACAGACGAGGATTTCCTGGGAGAGCCACCCGCCGGCCCCGCTCGTGCGCTTGCGATCTTCGAGGAAGTGGCGGCGCGCGGCATCCCCATGCGCTACACGTTCAACTGCACGACGATGGGGGTCGAGGAGCAGCTGTTCCAGCGCCTGGTCGAACTAGGGCTTGCCGCCGTCTACATTGGCATGGAGTCCAACATCGAACGGAACCTGAAGCGATTCCTAAAGGGAGTTCGCAGGGAGGAACTCGACCGGGCGGTGGCCATTCTCCGCGACCTCGGCGTCAAACTGGTTCCGGGCTGGATTATGTTCGAGCGGGATTCGACGTTGGAGGAAACGGAAGAGCAGATCGCTTTCCTGGAGAACCTCGGTTCGTACCACGTCAACTACCTCAAAGCTCTCTACGTCATGAAAGACACCCCGATGGAGCGGATGTACGCCGATGACCTCTACAAAACATACTTCCACTCCCGGTACTACTTCCGCGACCCAGACGTGGACCTGCTCGTGCGCATCCTGCTGAACGACTACTTGCCCGAGGTGATGCCCTACACCAACGAGGTCTACCCGATCTGGCACATCCTGCTGGCCGGCTTCGGCACCGATGAGCAGCAGCGCCGTTTCGACCGCATCAACACGCGCATACGCGAACTGAGTCTGTGCTTCGCCCGAGAGGTGATCAGGCGGATTCGGAAGCGTTCGCTGGAGGGGGTCGCACGTGAACTAACAGCCCAGGTGCGCGCGTGGAGCGAGTTGGGGACTGAGATCTCGAAGCTGGCGCGAGAACTCGGGCATGGTTCCTCGCCGGTCCAGCCGAGGACAGTTGCCGATGGCGTGGTCGGGCTAGGAATGGCGTAAACTGTCTCCATTGGACTTGACTGGATATTGCTGGTCTCTAGGAGGTGAACATGTCGCATACATCCGAAGAAATGACTAACTGTATGAGGCAGTGGCTGTCAGTGCGTCTCCCGGTGGCGGAAGCTGACCCGCTTTTCGAGATTGTGCGGTCGCTCTTGGGGACCGAGATTCGAGCTGCAACTTCGTGCGAACAACTCCTGACGTTGTTCGCTGCGGGCCTGGCCCCAATTCCAGACCAATCGCCGGACGAGTTCGCTGATCCCGTTGAACCTGGGGAGTGGGCTCTATTCACCGAGTTCTCCTTTCCTCGAAGTCTCAGCTCCTTGGTGTTCTTCACAAGGGATGAGCCACGCCTGTTCGTCAAACCTGAGGAGGCGATTGTGCCACACGCTGACACAGCTCAGGAAGTGGCATCAAAGCCAGTCTATGCGGTCTTACCCTTATTGCGGGGATGTGCCGAGGCCAAGGCTGCGAACGACCTGGATTTCATTTGCGACCTTCTCGGAAGTCTCCTCGCGGTGATCTCGCAGAGGAGGTCAGTTTTGAACGCTGAGAGAATCGATACCTGGGAAGATTCAAAGGCAAGGCTTCATTCCACTTACACTACTTGGCGCCAGGACTGCTTCGTGCATGTGGGACTTCCCAGCATCAGAAGGAAAGACCCAGCCTCCTTATTCTTTGCAACTACGAGATCGAATATGGAGGAGTGGGCGCTGAGCCTCCGTAAACGAGCGAGCGCGCTTTACGATACCTGTCTGACACCTCTTGCAATCCAGTGTAAGGGCAGCGTTGCTCAATGCGTCGATGCGTGTCGTTGGCCAGCAAAGACATGAGATACTTGAGGTTGGAAGAGAACTATGGCGATCAAGATCGATATTCACAACCACAGCCGTCACGGCTCCTTTGACGGGCTTCGGAGCTACGACGAGATCGCAACCGAGTGCCGAGCGAAAGGTCTGGACGTCGTCGTGATCACCGAGCACGACACGCTCACCGATACCACTGTTCTTGCCGAAGTGTCGGCCCGCTACGGCCTGCTGCTCCTTCCAGGGATCGAGGTGTCCTTCGACAAGTGGGGCCACTTCCTCGTCCTGGGCGGCGACGAGGTTCTGCACACTCACTGTCGTCGCCGGTGCTCTAAGAAACAGATTGTCGAGCATCTTGATCGCCTCCGAGAAAAGATCGTCGCTTGGCCCGAGGAGTACATTCGTTTTGAAGACTTCGGTCGTTTCGCGGCCGACTTGCGGGCCATGTTCAAGGGCAAGCACCAGAACCCAGCAGACTTCGCGCGAGCGGCTCGCGCTTGTGGTGGGTACGTTTCATGGGCGCATCCGTTCGTTGGCTCGTGCCTTGCTAAAGCCTTCGACTGCCAGGTTGCGGATGACGGAGCGTTCGACCTTCCGAGGTTTCTTTCGTACTTGGCGGAGACGGAGCCTGAAATCCTCGAAGTCGCGATGGCGGTCGATGCCTTTGAGGGCCTGAATGGACGGTATCCTCGCCGTCACAGCGACCTTGCATGCGCGTTCGCACGCCTCCTCGACAAGCCAACCACTGCGGGGAGCGACGCTCATGGGGAGGGCGAATTCGGAGTGGCCTTTATGGTCGTCAACGCGAATCGTACCGAGGTCGTTGATGTTGCCTCGCTGGTCCAGGTCTTGAAAAACCGAGAGCGGAGCCTGGAGAAGAGGGAGTTTTCATGAATCGTCTCTCGCGATCACGGATCAACGATCAGCGCAGAGAATGCTTACGTTCGCGCGGTTTTCGACCACGGAGATGAGGTGCGGGCATGTGTGGGATTGCGGGAGCGATTGTCTACGACTCTGGATCTGCACGCCTCGATTGCCTCCTGGCCGCTGTTGAGGCTTCGTCCTCACGAGGCGAGGACGCCTTCGGCATAGTGCGTTGGTCTGCTTCGGCTGGCTTCCGGTTCCATCGCCTTTTAGGTCGCTCCCAGGGCGGCTGGCTGGACGCCGTGGGTCCGCCCGCAGCCGACGAGCCAACGGTCTACCTTCACACGAGCCGCGCAGAGCCTACCACGGAATGGCGTCAAGAGAAGACCGACACAGACATACCCCCATTTGTCGATGAAGGGATCGCAGTCGCCCACAATGGCATCATAGCAAACGATGACGACCTCGCGGAGAATTACGGGTTAGACCGCGTTTCCTCCATCGACACGGCCATTGTGCCGCCGCTCGTGGCTCGGCTTGGTCTTTGGGCCGCCGTTGCGGCGCTGAAGGGCGGGGCGGCCCTGGCGATCTTCGACGAGCGCCGGATGGTACTCGCCCTATGCCGAAACTTCATGCCGCTGGTGCTCGCCTGGGAACCAGGCATCGTTTGCTTCGCAAGCGAAGCCGGCTTCTTCCCTGAAGCCCGTCGGCCTTTCCGAACGTATCAGTCCTGGGAACTGCCGCCCTACAGCGGCCTGGAACTGGCCGGGCGGGGATACCGGGGCCCGGTCACCTGGGGCGAGCAACCACAATGGAAAGATGAAGAGGCATGGCAGCCGTTTCCAAACCTTCAATGGGGGGGCTGATGGGACAGCGTTGCCTAGTCATCTGCTCGGGAGGGTTGGACAGCACGACGGCTGCTGCCCATGCGCGCTTTGTGGACGGGCGTGATCTCGTCTTGCTCCACTTCCGCTACGGATGTCGGGCTGAGGCGCGCGAGGTAGAAGCTGTCCGGAACGTCGCCGCTGCCCTCGGAGTGCCGCATGTGGTGTCGGAGATTTCATGGCTCCGCGAATTAGGGGGATCGCGTCTGACTGATCCCGACGCGCCGATTGCCGGTCCGATCGAGGGGGCAGAGTTCCCGTATGAATGGGTGCCAGCACGCAATCTGGTCATGATCGCACACGCAGCGGCATATTGTGACGCGCGAGGGATCGGCGAGATCTACATGGGCTTGAACTTGGAGGAGAGCGCCGTCTACCCGGACAACACTGTGGAGTTCTATGAGCGGCTGAACACGATCCTCCCTCTCGCCACGCTGCAACGGCCCATAATTCGGATGCCACTCGCGCGGATGATGAAGTGGCAGATTGTTCGACATGCGTGCAAGTTAAAGGCGCCGATTCACGTCGCGTGGAGTTGTTACCGGTCCGGGCCACTCCACTGCGGGCGCTGCGGTCCCTGTTATATGCGCCGCACTGCCCACGCAATGTCTGGAGTGCCCGATACCGTGGAGTATGCCGGGATGGAAGCACGTTTGGAGGCATCCGTTGAATAGGTCTCTTGCAATAGCTATTCCCACGTGTTCCGAACGATCGGAGGACATCCGTATCGGCTATGTCCTGGAGGCGCTGGCTCTCCAGCCATTGTCGCCGCACTACTCCTGCCTCGACCTGTACATCTGGGATGAGGGAGTGGTGCCGATGACAGCTGATCGCTGGGTCCGACTCGCGATGGACCTTCTTGTACAGCGCGGCCACACAACCACCTACTTGCGCCGGGGGCCGTCTCGCGGGATTGCGACAGCGCGCCGGAACCTCATCTCGACGGTTCCTGCGTTACACAAGAGGATATTGCTGATCGACGACGACCTACTCGTCATGCCGGGAGCGTTGGACCGAATTCTCGACACCGCCGACGGCGTTGGCCGGTTTGGCTTCATCCAGGGGACCAAGATCGAACTGGACGCGAGCCGAACCTACCACAACGACATTAACCGGCTCACTCAAATCGGTGCGGAGACAGAACCGATCCGCCTGTGGTTCGGGGACGCGGCCTTCCTGCTGGTCGATCGCTCGGCGTTGGACCACGTGAATTGGGATGTCGTTACCCGCTTTGCAGAGGAGGGACTGCCTGGCGAGGATGTCGCTCTGACTCTGATGATCGCCGATCACGAACCGTGCTACGGTGTGCCGTCTGCCGCTGGGTATCACCTCTCACTCGCCATCCCCCGCTGGAGCTGGGAGCCGTCCAGCGATGCGCTTCAGTTCGAGTTACTCCGTAGCGTCGTGTCCCGCGAAACCCTCAAATCGGCGCTGCCACACATGGCTCGTTATCTGAGCCCGGCCGGCAACGCGACAGACCTTACGCCTACGGAGAAGGGGCCGTGACTGTAGCTGCGCCCGAACTGCCAGATGGGTTCTCTATCGTGATCCCGGCACATGGCCGTGCCGATCTGCTGCTGCGTCTATTAGCTTCAGTAGAAGCCGCCAGGCAGCGATCGGCGGTGCCCGTCGAGGTCCTTGTTATCGACTCGACGCCGGGGGAAGGAAGGGCGCCTGTGCAGGCCGCATGCGAGCAACATGGTGCGCGCTGGCTGTCGGGGACACTGAGCGTCCGGCAGAAGCGCAACCTTGGAGCCAAGCACGCCCACCATTCGTGGTTTCTGTTCCTGGATTCGGACTGTGAGGCGTCCGAGGGCTTGTTCGAGGCCTACCGTCGCTTTACGATCGGCGCTGACGCCGCATTGGCCGCTGCGGCAGGACCGACACGGTTTCGAGACGGGGAAACTTGGTTCACCCGCCTGGTTGCCCACTCTAGCTTGCTAGGGCCTTTTCGTACTCCGGAACGTCCGGGCCGCATCCTCTGGGCAACCACAAGCAATCTACTGGTCTCCCGGAAGGTTTTTGACACGCTAGGCGGCTTTCGCGAAGACTTGCCCTTTCGCCTCGGCGGCGACGATACCGACTTCTGCCTGCGGCTCTGCCAGGCCGGTGGCCATGTGGAGTCAATCCCAGATGCCGTCTGCTACCACAGTTGGCAAACGTGGGCTTCGCCACTCGCGCTCCTGCGGCGGTCTTTTCGCTGGGGGTGGGTGCAAGCTCTCTTACTGCGCGACTACCCGCGATTTCGCCGCCTCGACGGGGCCGGCTTCCCCATCTACACGCTCGGGTGCCTTCTTTTATCCGTGGCAGGGGCTTCCTTCGGCCAGCCGATGTTCTTATTGCTGGCCCCTTTGTACATTCTGCTCGCGCTCCTGATGCACGCGGGTCTCGCTGCGCTCGGTTCCAACTCCCCGGCCAGGGCCTTCCTGGCGGACTTGATGCTGGCGTTAGTGGAATGTCCTTTCGGGTTCGGCAGAGTGCTGGGTTCCCTCACAGGAGGTAGGCTGACCGGAGTCTTTCACCGGCTAGACGACAATGACTCGGCCATGGATCAGCAGTTTCCGGAACTCGTTCGAGATCTTTGGAGCGACAACTTGGCACTGCTGGTCGCGCTGGTCATCGTAGTGGGGGTGCTGCAATGAGCGGGCTGAGCATAATCATCCCGACACACGGTCGGGCGGATTTGCTGGAGCGTCTCCTTGAGAGCGTCGCCGCAGACACAGCCAAGGTGGAGTTTGCGGTCGAGATGCTGCTCGTGGATGATACGCCCGAACCGGCCAATCGCCAGCTAGAGGACATCGCTCGGCGCCACGGCGCGCGCGTGCTCAAAGGTGAATCTCACGTCGGCGGCAAACGCAACCTCGGGGCAAGGGAGGCCCGATACGAATTCGTCCTCTTCCTGGATTCGGACGTGGAGATACAGCCTGGGCTCCTCCGCGCCCATCACGACGCGCTCTCGGCCGCGGCCCCCAAGGTCGCCGGATGTCTGGGCAAGGTGGAGTTTGTCGGCGAGCCGACATTCTCCTGGAGAGTCATCGCCGAGATGCAGCTCACGTTGCCGTTCGCCTACCCAGACGTGGCCGAAGCCGTTCCCTGGGGGCCGACGGCTAACATCAGTTTCCGCAAGACTGCTTTTTTCACAGTTGGAGGGTTCGACACCACGTTGCCTCTATATGGCGGAGAGGACGTTGATCTAGGACTGCGGCTCACCCGAGAGGGCTATGTGATCGTCACCTCGCGAACAGCCGTCGCCCACCACGCAATCCAGACCTGGTCCACATGGCGGCAAAATCTCGAGCGGTTGTATCGCTTCGGCCAAGCGGACTTTCACTTGCTCCTGCGCCACCCGGAGCGAAGCTTCCTCGATTTTCCCACCGGGCCGATTTTGTGGTTGCTTCAACTCGTCGCCGGCATCGTCCTCATGGCCGTGCGAGGTTGGGAACTTTGGCCGGCTGTTTTGGTGGCGCTTCTGCTGTCGGTGCTCGCCTACCACGTAGGCTACGCCATGTTCAAGAAACAGCGGCGCTCCAGCTTTTGGGTACACCTAGCCGGGCCTTTCATATTCTACACGATGGACCTCGCAAAGATCATCGAAGCAATTCGCTATGCCCGACCTGGCTTGATCTTGCGGCGCGTGAAATTCCTCGACGACCTGATCGCCCAGGATTGGCGAGAGGTTGCGGCAAGCACATGGGGGCTGGCGGCCTCGGCCTTTGCGTATGGGACTGCCACGGTCTTCTTGGTGTGCATGGAACTGGGAGTTCAGCAGTAATGATGGACGTCAACAAGCATTTGGATGTGGAGATGCCCCAGGTTCGGGGATTAGCCTGGGTGCTCAGCTTGGTCAAGCTGACCTGGCCGCCCATGATCTTGGCGGTGGTCTGCCGGTGGCTAAGCTCCGCGCTGGAGGTGCTAAGCGCCTCGCTGATCGCCTTTGTCGTGGTCCAGTTAGGCAACTCCCAGCAGACCGGCCTAGCCATTCCCGCCGGGCTGCGCGACTGGCTGATTAACAGTGAGAACCCCGTTCGGACCACCCTGATGGTTACGCTGGGATTCGTAGTCGCTGCCATCTGTTTTGACCTGGTCGTGGCATGGACCAAGGTCTGGGTCCATTTGATCATCAACAAGCGCCTAACCCCGCAAGTTATCGACACGGCCATCCGTGTCAACCCGCGCGCGCCGCTGGATGCCCCAACAGCCGTGCAACGCTGGCTTCTGAAAATCGACATCGTGTACTTCCTGCACGAGAGCATCGCGGCAACGTTAGGACACCTCGGGACAATGGTGATTGCCCTCGTCGCTACGTACCACGCCAACATCACCGCGGGAAACGTAGCATTGGGCTGTTTGGCTCTGTGGTTAACTGCCGTCGTGCCCCTAACCATCATGGCACTCCGAACGAGCAGGAAGTCGGCGCTGGCCCACGAACGGGTTGGCCGTATTATCCGGGATAGCATCGCCTTACGGGCGGATCTGTCTCGCCCGTCCCTTATCGCCTTCTGGCTACGTCGCAGTTCCTCCGATGTGGCTGTTCTGCAAGCGGCGATTGCCCGGCAAGGGCTGTGGGCTCTCTTGCTGGAGGATGTACTCAGTGCAATAGCCCGGATCGCGCCCATAGTGGCCGTGCTAGTGACCGTGCATACGGCCAACGATGTGGCGAGCGCCATAGCTATCTTACTCTACCTAACGCGCCTGGCAGGACCACTCCGCAGCCTAGCGGGGATTTTCCCTTGGCTTCAGCAGAACCTTATCTCCGTGCAGCGCGTGTATCAGGTGGTCGTCAAGCTGCACCAAGTCATGACAGGGTCGCCTGGGCAGTTGAAAGTCCAGCATACGCTCTCGGTCCGCACATGGGCCGTGCGCGTTAGCCCGGAGCAGCGGATCGACTATCCCGAGATGTCTGCTTCGTCTGACTCGATTTTGTGCATCCTGGGGCCAAGCGGCAGCGGGAAATCGACGTTGCTCCGATCTATTGCGGGACACCAACTGACCGAGTCGGGCGAGCTGCTCCTCGACGGCGTTCAGACGGACGTACACAGCGGTTTCTGGCAAGAGACCTGTAGTCTGGTACCCCAGCAGCCGGAACTGATTCCAGGGACAGTCCAAGAGAATCTCGACGCCTTCCCTACGTGGAAACCGACGGACCTGCGGCAGCAGGCCGCTACACAGGTGCTGGGCAATGGGCCAAGCGGTGATGGTCGGTCAGTCGGTATTGATGAGCCGGGGGTAAGCGTTGGCCAGCGACGAGCAATCGCAGTACTGCGAAGCATCGGGGCCGACGCCCAAGTGATCTTGCTCGACGAGCCGATCGCTGGCCTGGATGATTCCCTGGCACAGGTCATGCGCGAAGTGATTGAGGAAGCTCGCCGAGAGGGGCGCATCATCATCCTGACGGCCCACGAGCACGACTTCCAGCGCTTGAGGTTGCCGGCGGCGCGCGTGGTGCGCCTGGACCAATTGGTGAGGGATGATCCCAAGGACCCAGCGCAGGGCCCCTCTACCAGCGCCAATTGACGGACCGCATCCTCGAAAAGGAGCACCATGTTGCCTGATTTGGACCAGTGGGATCGAGCGGCGGAGGAGTACGCGCGGGTAGAGGATGAACTCCACCAGCATTTTCTCCACCCGGCAATCGAGGAAACGGTACGGTCTGACTGCGCACGTGGACGTTCGTTGCTCGACTTCGGATGCGGTCCCGGCGATCTAACGGCACGATTCCTGGATTCCTTTGAACGAGTGGTCGTAGTGGATCAATCCCGGCGTGCCCTGGAGATCGCTCGGAGGCGGCTTGGCTCGCGCGCGGCTGCAATGACGGTGGAGGAGATCGCCTTATCTGACGAGATATTCGACACCGTGCTCCTGTCGTTGGTACTGACCACGGTGCCGACAGACGACCAGGCTAGCGATCTGCTGACCCTACTGACTCGACTCTTGGCCCCGAAAGCTCGCCTCCTACTCGCGACCACTCACCCGTGTTTCACCTTCCGTGCCCTGTCCCAGGTTCCCTATGTACAGTCTGGTGCCTCCTTCCCTGTTCCGATCGGAAAGAGCTTGCAGGTCGTCGAGTATCACAGGCCCCTTGCCGATGTCCTGAACCTCCTCGGGAAGGCTGGATTACGGATCATTCGTGCCCGGGAGGTAATGGATAGCGTCGATTACTATGTCCGCAAAGGCGAGCCCGCCCACCGTTTCGCTGGGGCACTCCCCATGTTCCTGATCCTGACTTGCGATTACCCACGGGAGAGGACAACAGATGAAGACAGAGCGTGCGTGCTGGCAGGAGAAAGTGGCGGCCATTCGCTCTTTAGAAGCCACAGCAGGCACGGCGATCTTTGACCGCGATCCCTACGTCAAGTTCCTGCCGTTGATCTTGCAACCGCCACGGCTACAGTGGACTCGCGTGCGCCGCTCCGACCCCACGTCCGATCGATGTATCGTCATACCGGCCTATGGGCGCGATGCCCTCGCGCGTGAAGGCTGGTTTCGATTCGGCGTTATCGCAGCCTTTTCGCTGCTGCACTGCCGGGGGATCGAGCGCTACCGCCTGGAGCTTCTCATGGGGCAGACCGTGGCCGCGCACGTCGAGGCGTTGCATCCATCTGCCTTCTTTGACGGGGACCTTGGAACCGATCTCCGTCGCCTGGAGGCCCTCGGAGTTAAGTGCCGAAGCGTGTCGGAGCCGTTCTGCACAGGCGACGTGTATCGCTATCAGCAGCAGCCGCAGGGCGTCGTTCTCCGCGTCGATGCGGACAGTGCCTTTCTACCTGGCGCCCTGTCTGCTCCTTGCTTCAAGTTCGACAAGCTATTGGGTCACTCTGGCCTGAATCAGCGCCACACGGGCCGGCACGCTCTCGGTCAGCTCTTTCACGAACAGGATGGCCGGATGCGCGCCTGGCCACGACACATGCAGGTTTCGGAGCATGTATTCCTGCACAAGGCGTGCGAAGTGGTCGCCGAGAGCCTAACAGTCCGCTTTGAACCAGCGGCCCTGGCCGCCGCGATGGCTGCCCGTCCCTGGCCGTCTGAGGGCCTGAGCTACATGAAGGCCGAGGGAATTCCTGATTACCTGGTCCTGCGCCAGGCGTTGCTACAAGCCGATTTGATCCCCGCTTGGGACGATGAGATTGTCAAATTGCTACTGGCGTGCAGCCGGAACTGGAGTCTTGAGCCGGCGCGAATCCCTGTGCTGGAATACTCGGAGTACGAGTCAAATACGCCTGATGCAGCGGTAATCAATTTCCGCAATGCGCCGCGGATCGCTCCCATCGTCCAGCGACTCCTGGATTCTCCGGAAGAAGGCTGTGCCTGTCTTGGTTACATCCGCGACTTCGTCGATGACTTGATTGGCCGAGCAGCGTGAGAGGTGTGCGATGGCAGTCTTCGCCGTAATGAGAAATACAGTTCCGACAAACAGAATTCCGGATTGCAGCTGCAATTCCCAGAATGATAGAAGATGGCTGGAGCAAGAGTACTTGCCACAACTTGTAGGGCGTGTGTTATATGTCGGAGTTAGCAGCTACACGACCTGTTACTGGAACAGAGTCCCGGAACCGGAGAAGTTCGAGACAATCGACCTGGCTGAAAACAGAGCTTGCTTTGGCAGCCCTTTTCGGCACTACGTGGGCAATTTTCTTGAGCTGACACCAGCCTGCTGCTACGACCACATCGCACTTTATGGTCTATTTGAACATCCCTGGGTAACTGACCCCGACACGACAAGGCAAATCATAGAGCATGCCGACCGTCTCGCCAGGAGGACTGTGCTGTTCGGTCCAAGAGAGAACCTGGGCAGCTGGGAACCGCTTTTTCACAGAAAACCATTAAGCGAGTACACCGTCGTCTTCAAAGGCGTCATTGACAACAATCTCATCTGGTGGGGCTCGAAGCTGTGGGCGGGCTACTGCGGCGTGAGAGGTATGCCATGAATCTTCCCGCCACAACCTGGGTTGGCATCTTCGCCCATCCCGACGACGAGTGGGTCGCAGGCTGGCCGGTATTCCAGTGTGCCGCCGTCCGGAAAGGCGTAGTGTTCTTTGTGGGGGACAACCGTCCGGAGGGTGCAGGCGATCGGTGGGAATGGGCACCTGCACTCCGGCGCGTCCTTGAAGCGCTCGACATTCGCTTATTGGGCTGCCTGGGATTATCGCCAGACTTCTACCGCGAAGGCCGAGACCGTAGAAAACACTGGCGGACAGAACTGGCGGCGACCTTGGAAGCAGCGCTGACCGGGCCCTTTGCTGAAGCGGCTCTTCTTACCCACAACCCGGTCGGCGAGTATGGACATCCGGACCATGTGGCCGTGTTGCAGACCGTGCTCGACATCGCCCCAGAGCAGCGAACCTTCATTACGGACCTGTGCTACGAGGAGAAGTGCTCGCCTTTGCTAGAGCGACTGTTCTACCAGGGGGCGGCCTTCGGCCCGTTCCCGTTCGAGCCTGACTCGTGGGATAAGGCGCGAGAAGCTTATGAGAGTAGCTACCGCTGGACAGCTCGTGATTCCCCCGGGGCTCTCCAGGCAAACCTTTACGAGTTGTGATGCCGATGTCTTCCGACCTGGATTTCTGTAATCGTTGGGATGCACCCGTCCTGCCCTGGGCGCAAGACCTGCTCCAAGGTGCCATTCGTGCGGTAATAGGCCGAAAAGCTGAAATCACAGCCTTTCGTGCCCTGGGAGGCCGGAGTTTACGGATCGATATCCGCGTATCGGGGGTGCCGCAGCAGGTCGTCGCGCTTCGCCAGCGTCAAGAGGATATCCGCATGTGCTTACCACTAGGGGAAGAGCACGCATTGTTACGCTTTCTGGCTCAAGAAACGCCGGCTCTTGCTATCCATCCTTTGGGTTTTTGGCCGGGCGCACCCGGCGCGACAGAACCGCTGCTCTTCGTCGAGTGGTCGGACGGGCAGCGCCTGGGGGAGTTTATCGACCCGGCTCAGCGGCCAGAAGAAGTTCTGGGCTTACTGACCCCTGCGTTAAAGGCGTTGCACCTCATTGGTGCCCACAGGAACCGGCCCGCCTTGGCTCGCCGCATCGGCACCGACCTCATGCTGCAATGGGCGGAGACGGGGCAGCCGCCCCAGGCGGACATCGCAAATTCCACGTGGGTGCGTGCCCTGGAGCGCGTGCGGTGTGCGCTACAAGCAGTGAGCCCGCCAACAATGTTGCACGGCGATGGACATGCCTACAATCTGCTCGTGGCAGCCGGTGGTCAACGTTGGATCGACTTTGAGTGTGCTGTCGAAGGCCCACCGGAAATGGATTTCGCCTGGACGTGGATTATGCTACATGCCCAGGCAACACGACCTCTCTCGGGTTTGATACGTTCTCCGCCGCAACTGGCCTGTGACATCCTTGCTGCCAGTGATTTCGTGCGACAGCCGCCGACACACGTGAATAGGGCGGCTGTAATAAGAGTGCAAGACCTTCTCCGAACGACGGTTCGCAATCTTCTAACCACAGCCGGGTGACCGCTGACAGGGCAGTGTCCGTTTCGAGGTCGGGCCATGACTCAGCCTGAGAAACTACTCCAGCAGGTTTTCAACTCGCATCAGGGAAGAGCCTGGTTCGCGCAATTGACCGCTGGTTTCTTCGATGACGAGGTTCACCAGCGGACACGCGAAGCCATCGAGTCCGCGCTTCCAGGCATCGTCCCGCAACTCGATCCCGAGGCGCGAGACATCCTCGCAGCCGGTGTCTTTCAGGAGTTGTGCCTCCAAGCGTCTCGTGAGATCCGCCGCCCGGCCGCTAATGCCCCCTGCCCGGCCGTTGACAAACTGACTCCGCTGATCGGCGCCGCCCTCGAGGACGCCATCCTGAATCGTTATCCCTACCCGATCGCCGCCGCCTATGACGCCCTCAATAGGCAGCGCTACGCCGCTGCAGGTTTCGGGTGCTTGCTCGACACTTTCGAGGCCCTCGTGCACTATCTGGCAACGGTGGCGGTAAGCGCCTACTTGCGAACGCACTTGGACAGCAGCGACTGTAACCAATTCCTAGTCAAGATGCTGATGAAGAAAGACTGGGCGACCGGCGACCTGTTCCGGCTGATGAACGATGTCGCGAAATCGGCGGGCGACTGCTGTGGACAAATGCCATATCCGCTTGCAACTCACTTGCGCAACCAAGAGAGATCGATCGACGCTTACCAGATCCTCAATTCATTCACCAACCTGCGTAACCGTAAATGGGGCCACAGCACCGGCCGCAGTGAGGCAACGTTCGCCGAGATTTTGGCCCCTAACCGGCAGCGATTGGAAGCGGAGCTAGCGCGGATGCACTGGTTGGCGGACTGGGCACTCATCCGCCCGGTTGTCATCGAGAAATACGAGGTGCGAAGCGCCCACCTTCTCAACGGCTGCCAATGGAAACGGCCGCGCGACTTTACGCTGCGGCTAGAACCGGGCGACTTACCAGCCAACGGTGGCGACGTGTGGCCGGACCGCGACACCTTGTTGCTAGTTGCACCAGGGCGCGACCGCTATCTGCCATTGTTCCCGCTGTCTGTCTTCAAGTTTCTCGTAGGTCCGAGTAGCCACGGCGCTTATTTTCTCCAGAAACTTCGCTGGCAGGAGAAGTGGCGGCTTGGGGAAGCGCGCTTTGTCGCTTACGGTATCGACGCCCCACACGAGGAGCGACCGGGCGATCCCGTGGTCCGCTGCCTCGAAAAGCAAGCTAACCGGCTGTTGACCAGCTTGGCACCTGAAGCCCATCACAAGTTGAAGTCCGCCTCGCAACCCGTCGGCGATCCCGATTACAGCTTGGCGGAGGTGCTCGCCGAGCAGCAATCGCACCTCAAGGTTTTCGTCGGCCGCGACGAGTTGCTGAGGAGGATCGCGGAGTGGATCGACCATACCCAGGCGGGTGGTTATCTACTGCTAGTAGGCCCGCCGGGACAGGGCAAATCGGCGCTCATGGCGGAGTTGGCCCGGCGCGAGGGCGAGCGCGGCGGCTGTCTATTGCACATGGTCAAGTGTAATTCTGAGCCGCTGTGTTTCGTCCGCGCTTTGATCTGCCAGGCGGCAAAGTTAGCCGGCGTCACATTCGGCTCTGAAGCGTACCGAGGCGATCTCGACGCCCTGCGAAAATCTCTCGCGTTCGCATTGGCGACGCTGTGCCAGAAGACCGGACGGGCCATCATGGTCATTGATGCCCTGGACGAGTTAGAGCCGGGCTCCGACTACTTGCGTTTCCTACCACTTCTGCCTGAGGGCGCCCGCGTGGTGCTGACGGCCCGACATGACACTCTCTTGATCGATGCTTTGAAGAAAGAGCTACACGGCCGCCTGACGCAATGGGACGTGGTCCCGCTTTCGTTACCTGAATTCAACCTATTGCTGGAGCGAAAACTGGGGGCGAGCGTAGTAGGAGCCCTTGCGAAGACCGTGGATTTCGAGGCGCTGTTCGACCGTATGGCCGGCAACGCGCTGTTCCTGACTGAATTCGTGGACGGCCTCGGCCGGCGCTGGAAGGAATCATCGCAAGCCGGTCAGCCGTTGTGCGTGGACCCCGAAGACTTGCCCGCAAGCCTGGACGAAGTTCTCCGCGTCATCCATGATTACATTTGCCCTCGAAAGGACCAGCGGGAGCCGGCGAAGAACGACCGGGAGCCGACGCCAGGGGAACGGCAGAGAGCCGGTCTGTTGTACCTCTTGTGCGTCGCGCGCGAGGCACTGCCAATTGAGGCGCTAAGCGAACTGGTGGCGGAAGCACGCGAGCCGTTGGTGCTCGAAGAGTGTCGCGATCGTCTTGCCGAGATAAGCCAATGGTTGCTGGAGGACCGTGCGGGACGTTTCCGGCCGTGGCACCAAGAATTCGTGAATTACGTGCGCAAGCGGGTGCTTGGCCCATCACGTATTACGCAGCTGGAGGATCTGTTCTGCCACTGGCTCATGAAGCATGGGTCGGGCAACTACGGCCTGCGCCACCGCGTGAGTCACTTGCTAGCAGCGGGTCGGAAAACAGAGGCGTTCCGGCTGTTTATGGACTTGCGTGAATTGAAGGCGAGGGTGGAGGCAGGGTTGTTGTTCGAGTTGTTGGCAGACATCGCGGCCGTCCGACAGGCGCGGCCGGAGGGCGAGGATCGGAACCTGCTGGCCCGGTTGGAAGAACACTTGCGGCTCGACACCCACTTCATCGAGCGGCATCACCAGGACTATCCGCGGGCACTGTTTCAGGGTGCAAAGTAATGAAGGTGTTGCTGATTTCCCCGTGTGCCTTTTTCGACAACGGCTGGGCGGTCAATTCGCTCAACTGTCACTTGCACGTTCTGTACGCCTTCCTCCGCCACCACGGCATCGTCGTGAGCGTGCTGGACATGGCGCTGGAGTTGGGGTACTCGCACAATTCCGCCTCCGACGTTGCTCGCTACCGCGGCCTCGCCCTCGCCCTTCTTCGTAAGCAAGACTTCGACATTGCCGCCATTTCCTGCTGGACTAGCCTGCAATTCCTCAGTTCGTGCGTCACCGCCGAACTTTGCAAAGAGGTGAACCCGGACGGCTTGGTGGTGGTCGGCGGCTACCACCCCGACGCAGTGCCGACTGATTTTGCCTATCCGAACAGTCCCTTTGACGTGGTGGTGCGCGGCGAAGGTGAGCAAGCCCTCCTGGAACTTGCCCGGAGCCCCGCGACGTGGCCCGGACGGGGTCTTCTTACGGAGGCAACTCCCCGTGTGGTTTCTACGGCCCCCTCGTCTGTGGATTTCCCCCTTTGCTGGGATGACTACCCGTATTTCACTCGGCAGCATCTTTACAGCGACTATGCCCACGGCACGAGGATTGGCGTTGTTTTCAGCCGGGGTTGCCCATTCAAGTGTGCATTCTGCGTGGATGGCCTCCGTGACCTGCCCAGTCGTCTCTACTCAGTGGACCGGGCGGTACAAGAACTGGAAACGATTGTTCGCCTCCATCGCCCCGATGAGATCTACATTGCCGACCCGCTTTTTGGAGTCCAGAAGCCCTGGCGGCGGGAGTTCTTCCAGCGCCTGATTGATCAGAAGTGGAAGACACAGCTCTACTTGAACACGCGCTGCGACTTGATCGAGGACGAAGATGTCGAACTGATGGGACGGCTGCCGCTCCGCATGTACATCGGACTGGAGAGCATGTCGCACACCATGCTGGGCGTGATGAACAAGGCCACGAACACGCAGCGCTACCTGGAGCGATTCGCGGCAGCCAGCGATGCCCTTGACCGCCGTGGGCTCATCCACTACGCCGGCCTAATCTTCAATTATCCCGGGGAAACGACCGCGACCGTGCATGAGTCGATTAGCAATATGGAACAGATGATCCGCGAGAAGCGGCGCAGCTCCCTCGGACTTTCTGGTCACTCATATAAGCTATTTCCCGGCAGCGACGTTTACGACAGGCGCCAATACTTTGTGGACCGGTACGGCGCCTGGTTCCCTCATCCGGAATGGTGGAAGGAGGCCGGTGCCAACCATTTCTACCTTTCCACCGAGGTCGTCCCCAGCAGGGAATTACTGCTCAGCAACAATCTCAACCTATACGCCGAGATGTATCGCCAACTACTCGATCGCTACCGGGACCGGTTTGTTGAGGCACTCCCCGAGGATCTGATTGATCAGTCCATTTTTCGCTCGCAATGGCGCCAGTTGCGGCTGCGGGTGGATCAAGGTGTCTGCTATCCGCGTTCGGATGGCCCGCCAGTGTTCTTCGACAAGAATCGTAGGATTCTCATTGACCCGGGCACGCTAGAACACGCGCTTCTCTCGCAGATCCACAATGGCGTTGAGCCTGTTGATGCCGTCGCCACGGCCGGGCGCGAGCGAGAACTGTCCGCGTCCGAAATTGGTGAGGTCGAGCAATCCCTGCTCGATCTCCTGCGGAGAGGCATTCTCGTTCCCGATAGAACGACCACACAGGCGGCTGAGCCATGAGACACATTCCTGCACGAATGGACGTTGGCATCCTCGGGGCTGGCCCGGCCGGGGCGGCTGCTGCCATTACCCTGGCTCGTGCGGGTAGGTCGGTGCTGTTGGTGGACCGCAGCCCATTTCCCCGTCCCAAGGTCTGCGGCGATGCACTGACCCCACCGGCGGTGCGAGCGTTGCAAGAGCTTGAGGTCGAATGCAAGGTGCGAGTCAAGGCTCACAGTGTCCTTGGCTCCATCCGCCATCGCTCGGGTGCGAAGGATGGTGTGATGTCCTACGACCCCTTGGGCATAGTAGTGCCCCGAGAGACCTTGGACGCACTCCTGGTCGATGCCGCTCGGCAGGGAGGGTGTACGACGCTTCTCGGCCGGCCAGTGGAAATGCGCTGGCCCGAACACGGTCCCGTTTTCCTTCGATGGGACGAGGGCCGCAACATTCGGGAGGTCGAGCTTTCCTGTGCTCTCCTTGCCTGCGGACTCCCGCATCTGTCTGCGGGCCTAGCGGACAGGCCGGCAGGCGGAGTCATGTGCTTCGGAATGCGCGGATACGCCAGCTATTTCTCGCTCGACGCATCCTGGCTGCACTTTTATCCCGTCGGCAACGGGTCCAGCTATGTCTGGATCTTCCCGATGAGTGCGGAGCTTGCCAATGTCGGGGCCTGGCTTACCGCGGACACCTGGCACCGCCTGGGCGGCCGAGGGGAGCGCGTCTGGGCGACGATGTGGGCTCAGGTTCCCGAGGCCGGCGCCGCCATTGCCGCCGGCCCCGAGAGCATTGCTTTTCAAACGTATCCCACTGTCACCTTGCTTCCGGCGCAGGTTCCTTGCGGCGAGCGATGGATGTGCATCGGTGGCGCCGCGGGCCTGGTACACGCAGCGACAGGCGAGGGCATTAGTTACGCTCTGTGGAGTGGCATCGAGGCAGCAAACTGGATCGTCGAAGGCGGGCTGCCCGGTGCCGACGCTACGGCGGCCATTCAGAAGAAATGTGCCAAGGAGATCGGGATCTACTACGCGGACTGACAGATGCACCATGAAAATCACATTTGACGCTCGTACTCTACGCGACAGCAGCGGCGCTGTAGGTCGCCACTACGACGGACCGTTCGCCGAGGCCTGCCGCTTGCTCGGCGGACGGCGGCGCCAATATCACATGGGACTGTTCACTGGAGCCGAGAACCTGGAAGCCGCCCAGGCAGCCCTGACCGAGGAAGTTGCTCGCCGGCTGCCCTTTGGTGCCGGCACAGAGTTACTCGATATCGGCTGCGGCGTCGGCGGCCCTGCCTGTCAGCTGGCCCGAGACCACGGCTGGTCGATCACGGGGATTACGGTCAGTACCCACCAAGCGGACGAGGCCAGATACGCCGTGTCCGACCTCGGGACCGGGCTAGGCCGAGTGACTGTCCAGCATGCCGATGCTCACTTCATGCCCTTCACGACCAGTGCTTTCGACGGCGCTTATGCCATCGAGAGCCTGCTCCACTGCACGGACAAGGAGCGAGTGCTTGCGGAGTGTCGGCGTGTATTGCGGCCGGGCGGGAGGGTGGTGATCTGGGACCTGATCGCCAGAGCAGACCTCCCTGCGGACGCCTTTCCGCTGGCGAACTTGTTTGGCTTTCAAGACTACCGGGACGTTTGCGACCGTAACGGCTTCGAGATCCTCTTAGCTCAAGACCGTGGTGAAGAGATCATCCCACTCTCACTTTCCGCGTTCGCGCGGCTTCTCGACTCTGAGAAGCACAGGGCTACGCTGCATTGCTGTCACCAACTCGCGAGGGCGTTCGGGGCGGGCCACCTTGGCTATGCTCTTTTCCAATTGGAGAAACGTCCATGACGAGCCAAGACTTGTCCTGCAACAGGACCGTGCAAGACTTACGCGTTGATATCGACGGCTCGGGCATCGTCGTGGTTCCATCCCAACGCAAGAGCCGGTTGGCCCAGGTCCATTATTTCCTCGACCTGGACCGCCGCGCCACGACGCGAATCGAAGTCGATCTCGAACCGTCCAGTTCGCTCGTTCGCCAGACGGACGACGCCGGCCTCCCGTTCGGTTTCCCTGACCTCCGCACCTGGCAGCAGTTCTGCATCGGCCCCCATTGCGTGACACCGCTTGCCAGATCCGGCCCGAGGTGCCGCGTCGCCCAGAGGGCCTTCCCGCGCTTTATCGACATGGACATCGAGGCTGGTCGGGCGACGCTTACGGATCCGTGCGTAGATGACGATTTCCTTACGGCCATGAGCTACTGGACCGCCGAGTCTGAGGAACAATGGTTCGGGTCCTGGTCCATCGCAGACACCGTCCGCCGCCTGCACGATCCGCAGGCACCGGTCGCCACTCGGTTGTGGCGGACGCTTGCCAGGTCCGGCGCGCCTGAGCAGATCTGGTCCGGTGACTTTGGCGACTTTCTGCACCAAGTGGCCACCAGTCCGGACGGGCGTTTTACCGTGCTCACTCAAATGGGGATGCGGGCAGCGACTCTGCCCCCGCCCGGTCATCCCGGCAGCCATCTTCAACAATGGCAGGAGTTCCAGCGCCAGGGCGTCCTCCCGACCGATGTGGTGGTGCTGGACCGAGCACGGGGCTGTGAGCAGCGCATCAGGCCTCCGCACGCCGTCCCGGCTCACATCGAGTTCGATCCGCTTTGCGCGCATCGGTGCTATCTGGCCTGCCACAATGTCGCCCTCGTTGGCCCTGCCAACGTCCTGATGGGTCCGGCATCGATCCTTGCCTACGAATTATCCGACGATAAGCCTAAACTCGTCGGTTGTTATAGCTCCGACGACTTTCATCGGGCATCCTCTTTAGCAGCATTTCAGCACCGCGGCGAGGTGCTGCTCGCCGCCACGGGATTTCCCCATCGCTTGCATCTCATCGACGGCCGCACCATGACGCCTCGCGCGTCCATCCCGTTGTTCGGCCAAGAGGACGCCCCAACCGAGCAGCAGCCCGTGTTCTGCCGGTTCGATCGACGGTCCCCCTTTGGTGTCGTCCCCTCGCATGATGGTGAACAGCTGTATGTGGCCGCCTCGGGGTTGCTCTATGTTTTGGAAACTGCATCAGACCGGGTGTTAGGTCCGGTGGATTTCGCTCGCGAGCCCCAGGATGAGACGATTACCGGGCATCTCAGCCTGCTAACGTTGTGAGGCTTTTGTGGACGTTCTGCTCGCTTGCTATACCGACAGCTTGGGCCATGCCGGACGGTCGAGCCTCTTTGCCAGGCTGCTCGCCCGCAGTGGCGTGCGCGTGGAGATTGCGGGCGGCGGGCAATTCGATCCTCTCTTCCAAACACCCGTCCATGCGAGCCCGCAGGTGCCCTACGCCATGCTGGGAGACTGGCTCGGTTGCTACTTGCCGGGGCTCCCTTTCGTCTTCGACGGCGCAAACACGTTGTCGGAGCCACTTCACCGAAGATTGATTGGCGAGGGCATGGACCTGGAAGCACTCACTCAGCGTTGGCTGAAGTTGCTCGACGAAATCCGCCCCGACGTGATCGTCGCCGACGGCCGGCCCGAGGTTTACTGGGCGGCTCATCGGCTCGGGATTCCGCTTTTCGGAATCATGAGCTTTGTTTGGACCGAACACTTTTGCGAGCGCTTCGCTTACTTCGAGACCGATGAGCACGCCCCTCTGCACGATTCCCGGCGATTGGAGGCTTTCAACCGAGTCGGCGCCAACTTGGGGCTTGCACCAGTGCAGGACTGCTGGGCACCCTTTCGCGGCAGGGCTGCTCTCCTGCCCGATTCGCTACACTTCGTCGGGATGCGCTCGGGTGCCGGCTTCCTGACCTTGGGACCCCTGGTCTGGAGCGGCCCACCTAGTAACGGCCTTGATTTAAGTCCAGGGCCGTTCGTGTACGCCACCACCGGCACTTCGCAGTTCGCCCACATCGAACGGTTGGCTCGGCGCGTTGCCGAAGCAGGCGTGTGCGTCATCCTCAGCGGAGACTTGCGCGGCCAGGGCACGCAAGCCTCCGGTACAATTCCGGGACTGGTCTCGCCCAACCTGGTTCGCTGGCATGGTGTGGCTCCGGGCGCTGCCCTGGCCGGGGCTGCGGACCTGGTGCTGTCACATGGAGGTTCCCAAACGCTCTACCAGGCCGCCATGTCAGGCACGTTCTCCTGTGTCGTCCCCTACCACTTCGATCATCGCCGCAACGCCACGATGTTCGAATCCTTCAGTCTCGCGCTCGTGCTGCCCGAAGACGGAAATCTGGCGTCCTGGGGCGAGATCATTCTCGGGTTGCTCGCGAATGGCCTTCCGGAAGTCCGCCTTCCACCGGAAGAGCCGCTCAGCCCAGCCGAGCTTCGCAGATTCCTGGAGAGTTCATGAAGCCCGACGCCACGCTTCAGATAATCGAACGAATCATCCCAGGGGTGAATCGCTGCTACGGACAGGGCTCCGCCGCCCTTCGACAACACATTCTGCGCTATCGCTTCGCCGCCGCTTATATGCGCCCCGGCGACCGCATCCTTGACGCCGCTTGTGGTTGCGGCTACGGCTCGCGCATCCTCGCAGAAGCGGGGGCCGAGGTCGTCTCTGTAGATCGCGACGCTCCATCCTTGGAGCACGGGCGCAAGTTCTACGATCACGAGCGTATTGTCTGGGTCGGCGCCGACCTGAACCGAATCACGCAAGAGTTGGAATCCGGACCGGTCCTTCCTGAATCACTCCATCGCGTGGTAAGTCTAGAGACCCTTGAGCACCTTGAGCAACCGGGGCGCGCGCTCGCCTGGTTCCGAAGGTGCCTGCGTCCGGACGGATTGCTGATATGCAGCGTTCCGATCGTTCCCACCACAGCCTTCGATTCGTATCATCTGCACGACTTTACAAGAGAATCCTTCTTGAGCGCGCTCGAGCAGAACGGCTTTACCCCAATTGACCAACTCCTTCAAGAGAATTGTTTTCTGACGGTCGTCGCTTGCTCGGGAGAGCATCCAGATCTCGAATGCTCCGCTGTATGCGAACAATTGTGAGGCCATCCCCAGGACACCAACTGTTCGGGGCCAAGCGAGATTCGCATGCTCCTTGTTCACGAATCCGCGTGCAAAAAGTGACGTATTCCGACGATTGCCTGAATCGGGATTGGAGCAATGGCGGTTTAGCGATGTACAAAAATCATGTCATCGCCGTCAACGTGGATGAATGGCGTTGGCGCCGTGAACTCGGCGAGTCGTAGGTCGCGTCCAGCGTCGCGATTGCTGGTTGCCTTCCACGCGAATCAAGCCAGGATTTTCCATTCGAAGGGCGCCCTGCATTTCACCTTGGGATTCTGACCCGCTGGTTAACAGGCGCGCGAGCGCGAAAAGTTCGAAGAGTGTTGCGCTCGGACATCGAGAAGGATTCGAACAATCATATCTCTCAAGTTGCTCTGAATGTAGAAATCGACAGTAACCGGTACTGAGCCGTAACTTACGTCGGCACTCCGAAAATACTTTCGCCGACGTGAGAGTATTTTGCTCGAAGAGTGTTGCGCTCGGGGAGCTGAATTGGACCATATTGGGTACTTGTACCCCACGAGTTAGCGGAACCGGCCGGAAGGGCGACCTTCCGGCCGTTCGCGTTTTGGCCTATTTCCCGGGCGTTTCCGTCACGCCGTCGTCCCGCGTTGCTGACTCTGTTTTGCGAGAGCATCGTCGTGTTGCGGACGGATCGTAGCCGGGTTGACGTCCGGCGCGAACTATCCGGGCAAAACTCTCAGACTCTCTCCCCGAGACTGCCCTTCCAGTTACCAACTTCCCGAGTTCGGACTACTGTAAGCATCGATTCAGTTGCCAGCGGCGCCGAGCCATTACGCCTAGCCAGGTGTCGATTTGTCAGCGGAGGCAACTTCTTCTTCGGCCCGGCGTCGATCGGCAACCAACTCCGGGTGATTCAAGACTTCAAGGATCTTGTAGGCGGGCACCACAATTGCGATTCCCATGTTCACCCGGTCTTCGGTCGCGGTCGTGTTGAACCGCACCTCATTTTTGTCCTCAGCCTTGATGCTCCAATGGCCGTGAGTCAAGCCCAGGAGAAACGACGGGCCGGTGCCGAGAAACGGAAACGGCTGATTGGTATAGGGGCAACGCTCTTCCTTTGCAGCCGATACGCGGACAAAAACTGGCGATCCACTCAGGCCGCCAATTGATCTCGCTTCGATCAGGTACCCAGGACTTTCGCCTACCCAGTTGCCAATCTTGACTCTCGGAATGTAGTCGTCCGGCATCATCGCAAGGTTGCCGATGCGCACGATCGGATGGTTTTTCGATTTTCCTTCCAGCTTCGTGAACAAACCAATGATTACGACCTCATCGCCGGGGCCGATGTGGTAATCGTTGATGACCTGGTCGTTGACAAACATGGGAGGTGGAACAGCTCCGAAGTTGGCAACAGGACCAAACGGGTTGCCGACGATCTTGTCTGACGTTGGGTGTCGCGTTGCTCGCCACGGTGTCACTGCAACGTCAACTGAATCCGGCTTGTCCGGATGAAACCACCATCGCAGACGGTCGGCGGCGGGGATCAGCAGGTACTGATTCTGGTCGGCCGAATTCAGTCGAAAGCAGACCCTTCGGCCAGCGAGTTCATCGACAACGTGCTTTGCGGTCACCAGATAGAGATGGTCGCTGCCGGGGAATCGCTCTGATGGGAAGCTCACTATGAATCCCGTGCCCCCGAGATATACCGATTCAACTGAGCCCGATTGCACCGTCTGGCCCACGAAAACGACGCAATTCAAGAGTTCGTCGGGAATTCGCATCCCAATCTCCTTCTTTGGAGCCGAGAAATGACGCGGCGCAATGCCCAGGCGTCTATCAACGACGGCACGGAAGTGCCCAATTCATGTTAACTGACATCTGCGTAGCGACAGGCATTAAGACTCTGGCTCCAGAGCGAACGAGGTCCGCCATCCTCTGCCATCGTCGGTCAGTACGATGGGCTCGCCAACGATTCGGAAGAACGCCTTCAGGTCCTTGGCCAGCAACTCGCGGCGCTTCTGATTCTTCGGGTCCGCATCGCGGCTGCGCCAGGTCAGCACACCGTACGCCCTAGCAAGTGACCGCAGTAACTCCCACTGTTTGGTCGGCTTCGCGTTGCGTTTGTCGGCCATGCCCAGTTGCGAGTAATGGAAGACGCCGGTCACGTCGCCAACAGCGACGGAAACAGTGTGGCCGTCGACGAAGCGGATTCGCAGCGTGCTCCAGGCTGCCGTGGCGGGCGTCGGAAAGAACGCCGAACCGGTGACAGCTTGCGGCACGTGCAGTTGCCGAAATCGCTCAAGGACGCGCCGTCCCGCTTCCGTCACCACCAGACCCTGGGCAGTGATCTCGGCGGCTTCGCAAAGCGCTAGGAATGCGAGCTTCCGATCTCTGACAACCCGCTCGGCAGGAGTTGACAGCCGCCGCGCGGTCGGCGCGACCAGGACGAAGGCGCCGTTCACAAGGAGAGTAAGTTCGCCCAGGGTTGTCGTCAGATATCGCTCGTCGCGAGGGATCGCTAGAAAGACCGGGAACGAATAGCCTGCCAGTGGCTCGTAGCGCCCAACCGCGATGACACCATTCGGCAGACCGGCCACGTCCCTCGTCACGAATCCAAGACTCAGAGCGATCACGCGCGCGAGTCCGGCCGCGTCTAGTTCATAAACGATCAGATCGTCCCGGACCAGGGTGATGACGCTGCCGTTGCCGTAATCGTCGACTCCGACGAACTCGTCGGTGCCGTGCCGGACGACCCGATACGGCATGACGACCCGTCCGTCCTGTCGCCGCGGGAACCCTTCCGCAAGATCAGCGCGCGGCCGCAGCAAGAAACAGACGCAGTCGAATTCGTCGTCGCCAACATGCTCGTGCCATTCGGCCGTCACTGCTGCAGGGCCGGGAATGGCTTCAAGCGCTTGCCAGAAGCTCACGCGGCACCTCCCTTTGCCCGTACAGCCGCACGATGAACCCGCGCCGTTCAAGCCAGTCTTCGACCACTGTTGCATCGTCGTCGCGGGTGAAGTGGGCGATGTTGCACGGCCGGATCGTCACCGATCGCGGTGCTTTCGACTCGGCGAACTTGACCTGAAACACGGCGGCGACGATCCGTGGTTCGGCCGGTAGCTTGGCTGACTCTTCGGCCAGCGACGCAAACACGTCGGTGGCGCGGCGGATGTCCAGTGTGAAGTGGTTGCCGCCACGATATAGGTGCACGGCGCGCAGTTTCACCCACTCGATGCCGTCGACGTCCGTGCAGACCAACGACGACGGACCATCGTCCCTCAGGGGCTCGAGTGTGTACTTGGCCTCGCCGGGAAAGAAGTTCCAGTCCCCGAATAGAATGTAGCCGAATGCCGTGCGATAGCGGTCTTTTTCGCCGCGCGTGCGGGCGTTGATCTGCAGTTCGCCCAGGTTCGGTTGGTAAACCACCACGTCGTAACGCACCGGACGGTACATGACGATTTCTGTGCCGGCGGTTTGCATGGCCTCTTCGCGTCGGAACGGCTCGCCGTGCCGTACCAGGAACCAGAAGCCGTCCGGCCTCTTATAGGCGAAGATCCGCGTGCCGGCGCCACGGCGGTTGTCGATGAACCACCGGTCCAAGATTTTGGCCAGGTCAGCGAGCTGGTCCGGGGAGGGCATTTCGAACGCCGGCTTGAATTGCCGGCCAGACTGGTAGTACTCGAAGCGCCGGCGCCGGCGCAGATGCCCCTCGCCATGCTTATACTCGAGGAGGTCGCGGCAACGCAACCAGACCTCAACTGCCACGTCCGCTGGCGTCGGGCAGTCGCCCAAGTTCAAATCAATCCGATTGGCTTCCGTGATCGCCAGCAGCGATTCCATCCCGTCGGCCGTGGCCAGCTCGTCGATGTAGTAGAACGCCTCAACGAGCGGTGGAGGGGTTTCATTGTCCGCGTTCAGCAGGACCTGCAGGAGGCGGTCGAAGTCGAGCGGGGTAGTGCCGGAAGTGTCGGGGAGGAGCAAGCCGCGATTTGCAAGGTACGGCCGGTGAGGTGCGAGCAGGGCGTGGAGCCGGCACGGGTCAATCGCGCGCAAGACCTCCGGTTGGGAGAAGTGACGCAGTCGAAACGTCGCCATTGCGTTGCCTCATCATGTGTTTCCGTTGTGGTTGGGTCGCGAGTTCCTTCCCATTCCCGCCCCGGGCGGGATGGACAACACAATAGTATACACAAGTTCACATAACACAAGGTTAGCAGGCGTCGCGTACGAGGCAAGATCGTCGTTTCAGCTGCTACTGACCGCCGCGAGACTTCAGCGTGCGCCAGTGGCGCCGCTGCGTTCGCCAGTCCAGGGCGCTCGCGATGGGCTGTAGGTCGGCGAGTATGATCGGATCACGACCGCGTTCGGTCAGCGGCAGAAACAGGATCTCTTCCTGGATGTCCGGCGCGAGATAAAGCAAGTTCATGATCTGGCTCACCCGCGCCCGCGTGACGTGGCCGAGGCGAGCGAGTTCGGCGTAGTCCGAGACCACGTCTTCACGGATCAAGCGTTCGAAGTGGTGTGCTAGGGCCAGGAGCCTTGCGATCCTGGGCACTCTGCCAGGTGTGGCGTTGGACACCGGCGCGACTCCGGGCCGCAAGACCTTGTGGGCCCCGCGGCCGCGGCGTTCAAAGTGGAACTCGCGCTCGATCGTTAGTGGCGTGCTCATGCAATTTGCTCCTCGCGTTGGTCGGCCAGTTCTTGAGCCAGCGTCTTGATGCCCGTTGAACAGAAGGTGATCGCCACCTTCCCCTGAGCGCCGTCGTAGTCCACCCGTTCTACCAGCAACTCGATCACGCGGGCCTGTTCGTGCGGCGTGAGTGATTCCCAGACCGGGTCGAAGATGGCTAGTGCTTTCGCGGCCTCCTCGGCGTCCAGCAGGGTGTGGTGGATGGCATGGATCTGATCGTGGACGCGCCGCACCCGGTTCTCGACCACCGCGATACGGTCCTGGAGATCGGCCAGCCGGGAGATCACGGAGTTGTTATTCTCGCCGGGGTGGATCTGCACCGAGAGCTTGCGGACCTCGGCGTGCCAGCGGGTTAGATCTTTTTCCAGTTCGCGCTGCTCGGCCTCGAGTTCGCCGGTACGCGTCTCGTCTTGTTTCCGGGCCTGCGCCAGGACTTCCTCGAATAGGCGCCGGTCGCGGCCGACGTACCGGATTTGTTCCACGACGAAAGCTTCGATCTCGCCGGCGGGAACCGACTTCGAGGTGCAGGTGTCCCAGCCGCGCCGCTGGGCGCTGGCGCAGATGTAGTAGCGATAGCGCTTCTTTTTCTTGCGGGTGGTGAGCGATGGCGACATGGCGCAGTCGCAGGAGACGCAGCGGATCAAGCCGCGCAGTAAGGCGCCGAACTTGTTCCGTACGGGCGCGCCGCATGTCGCGCCATTGCGGCGCAGCAGGGCCTGCACCCGCTGGAACACTCCGGGATCGATGATACCGGCGTGTTGGCCATCGTGGACCTCGTCCTTGTAGCGCACCTTTCCGATGTAGGCCACGTTGTTCAGCATCCGGTACACGCTGCCGCGGTCAAACACCTTGCCGCCGGCGATGTGGCCCTTGCGCGTCTGCCAGCACTTGTTGACCCACTCGCGCTTGGCCAGTTCCTGTACCACCGGCAAGAGCGACTCGAGTTCGAGGTACAGGTCGAAGATGGCCCGCACTCGCGTCGCTTCATCCTCATTGACCTGGAGCCGGAAACCGCGCGGGTCGATGTCATAACCGAGGATCGGGTGCCCGCCCGCCCACTTCCCCTTGCGCCGCGTCGCGGCGATCTTATCGCGGGTGCGTTCCGAGATGATCTCGCGCTCGAACTGGGCGAACGAGAGCAGCACGTTGAGCACCAGCCGGCCCATCGACGTGGCCGTGTTGAATTGCTGAGTAACTGAGACGAACGACACGCGGTGCTGCTCGAAAGTCTGCATCATCTTGGCGAAGTCGAGCAGTGACCGGCTCAGGCGGTCTACCTTGTAGCAGACCACTAGATCGATCTTGCCGGCCTCGATGTCCGCAAACAGGCGCTGCAGCGCCGGCCGGTCCATGTTGCCGCCGGTGTACCCGCCGTCGTCGTAGCGCTCCTCCAGGCAAGTCCAGCCCTCGTTGGCCTGGCTCTTGATGAACGCCTCGCCGGCTTCGCGCTGGGCATCGAGCGAATTGAACTCCTGCTCGAGGCCCTCCTCGGTCGATTTGCGGGTGTAGATCGCGCAGCGAACGATCGCGAGCGTGTCCCGCGCTTGCTGCTTCTTGCTCCGGGTCATTCTTCACCGCCTTTCTCGTTAAGGCGGAAGAACAGGTAGCCGTTGCAGTGCGACCCGGTGATCTGCTTCGCCACGGCGCTAAGCGAGGTGTAGATCTCACCGGCGTACTCGAAGCCGTTGGGCAGGACCTTCACCTGGATCGACTCACCCTTGTATGGCCTGGTGATGATGGAGCCGGGAGGCGGCAACCGGACATCGACCGCCCATCGAAACACCTTGGTGACGGTGCGATCCTCCCCGCCGTCCGAAATCGGCTTGGCCTTGGGAGGGTTGAGGCGAATGTACACGTCGTCGGCAAGTTCGGTGGCCCGTTGGCGAGCCCGCTCGCTCAAGTCACCCTCGGCCCGAACCTGCATTCGCCAGATGATGCGTTTGATCAGCCAGCCCTTGTTGTTGGCGCTGGTTTCTTCGCCGTACACGTCGGCGTACCGGGACCGCAACTCCTTCACCGTCAGGCGCTGGAGCGCGGCCAGTTCTTTCGCGATGTTCAGGTCCACGTCGAACTCCTCTCTGGAAGACTCGGATACCGTTAACCGCCGTGGACACTGAGCACGGTCTTCGCGGAAACCTCAAGGGAATCTCGCTCAGATTTTTGACACTTCTCGGCGTTCGAAGTTGGTTCGAGCTTTGGCCGCGTCGCGAAGTGACGGCGAACGCCGATGGCAAGCAGGCGGGCCAGTTCGTGCAAACGATCGTCGGGAACGAGGTGGTCCACGTTGGACATCCTTTCTGGAAGACTCGGATACCGTTAACCGCCGTGGACAGTGACTACGGGTTCGTTGGGAACCTCAAAGCGAACTTGTTCGAGCTCTTGAGAGTTCTCGGCGCTCGGCGATGGCCCGAGCTTGGCGCGGGCGGCGAAATGACGGCGGAGGCCAATGGCGAGGAGTCGAGCCAGTTCGTGGAAGCGATCGACGGGAGTTGAGTCGAAGTGATCGTGCAGTTGATCCAATGCAAGTCTCCGGGAGCGAATCGGGGAAGCAGTCTCTACTGGTTACTCTTCCCGCTCCAGGTTCATGCTGACGCGTCCCATCTCGAACCGAACCGGGCTGGTTACCAGCCGTCGAATTTTCGATGAGAGAATCTCGCCGCACCGCATATCGCTCGGAACGCTGATCTCATGTTCCGACGCGGGATTACGCCGCTTCAGCTATCTCATTTCTTCCTGCCCATCGAGATTTCGCCAGTCGCCGGTGCCGGGCCGGCGCACGTGACCGACCGCTCCGGCCGCCGCCGGGCGATTCTCGGTCCACGTCTTCGGAGCAGCACCGTGTCCCATCCCGCGACCATTATCGATGCCTACGCCCAATCCAAGATCCGCCGCAAGGCCAAGCAGTTGATCGGCCGCTGCGGTTTCACCCGTCAGGACAGCGATGACCTGGAACAGGAACTGACCCTGCGCTTACTGCAAAGCCTTCCCTCGTTTAACCCAGCCCACGGCCACTGGAACGTCTACGTCACGACCGTGATCGAACGGGCCGCCGACAAGATCTGCCGTGCCAAGCGAGCCGAGAAGCGCAACCACTGCCGTGTGCGTTCGCTCGACGCGCTTCTCGACACTGCCGGCGATGACTTCGCGGAATCATCGTGCCCGGACCCGAGCGGACCGTCGGCGCTTCAGGTCACCGACGACATCGAACGCCTGGACCTGGCGAACGACATCACCCATCTCCTGCCCCGGATGCCACAGGACCTGCGCGACCTGTGCGAGCGCTTGATGCGCCAGTCCATCTCGCAGGCCGCGCGCGATATGGGCGTGCCGCGCACGTCGCTTTATCGCACGCTGTCCCGCCTGCGCCGTTGGTTGCGATCCGTCGGCTGCGACCCCCGCGTTTGAATCGTGCGTCAACGGCGCCGCGAACGGGGAAGGACTAACGATAGGGGACCAGTGCGGTCCCCGAGCAACCCATCGAACCGGAGACACACTTCGCATGAGCCTGCTCGAACACATCCACCGCGGCAAGCGCCGGGCCCCGCGCCGCGTGCTGATCTACGGCACGCACGGGATCGGCAAATCCACCTTCGGCGCTTGCAGCAATTCCCCCATCTTCATCCCGACCGAGGATGGCCTCGGCGAGATCGACTGCGACAAGTTCCCCTTCTGCGGCTCCTATCCTGCCGTCGTCCAGGCGCTTTCCGCGCTTTATTCCGAGGACCACGGCTACCGCACCGTCGCAGTCGACTCGCTCGACTGGCTGGAGCGCCTGATCTGGGCCGAGGTCTGCCGCGAACGCGGCGTTGAGAACATTGAGGACATCGGCTACGCCAAGGGCTACACCTTCGCCCTCAACCACTGGCGCGAATTCCTGGCCGGCCTCGAAGCCCTGCGTGGCGAGCGGGCGATGCAGGTCGTCCTGATCGCCCACGCCAAGATCGAACGCTTCGAGAACCCCGAGACCGACAGCTACGACCGCTACTCGCCGCGGTTGCACAAACTCGCCTCGCACTTGATCCAGGAATGGTGCGACGAGGTCCTGTTCGCCACCTACCGCGTCCACACCCGCCAGACTGACGAGGGCTTCAACCGCAAGAAGTCCAAGGGCCTGGGCACCGGCGAGCGCATCCTGCGGACCACGGAGCGGCCTTCGCACGTGGCCAAGAATCGGCTCAACCTGCCCGACGAACTGCCGCTCGACTGGGCGGCCTACGCGAAGCACTTTCCCGTCACCCCATCTTCCAACTGAGGATTCGATTCATGGCTGACCTGCGCGGCTTCGACGCCAACACCGTCGACCCGACCACCGACTTCGAGCCGGTCCCGGCCGGCAAGTACCTGGCGCTCATCACCGAGAGCGAGATGAAGCCCAACAAGGCCGGCAACGGCCAGTACCTGCAGCTCACCTTCCAGATCCTGGACGGGCCCTACAAGGGCCGCTTCCTCTGGGCCCGGCTCAACCTCGACAACCCCAACGCCACGGCCGTGCAGATCGCCCGCGCCGAGCTGTCCGCGATCTGCCGCGCGGTCGGCGTGCCCACGCCGTCGGACAGTTGCGAACTGCACAACCTTCCCTTGGTGATCCACGTCAAGTGCAAGAAGCGGGCGGACACGGGCGAGGTCGGCAACGAGATCAAGGGCTACTCGAAGAAGGACTCGCCGGCGCCGCCCACGCCTGGCGGCGTGAATCCGCCCTCCAGCAACGGCAAACCCGGCACTTCTGTTCCCCCCTGGAAACGTCCCGGATGATCGAGATCGACCTGCCCTACCCCCCGTCGATCAACCACTACTGGCGGCGGGTGGGTTATCGCACGTTGATCAGCCGCGAGGGGCGACGCTTTCGCGACCGCGTGGTGGCGCTCCTCGCGGCCCGGCGGGTGGCGCCGCTCGTCGGCCGGCTCGCCGTCGAGATCCTGCTGTTTCCGCCCGACCGCCGGCGCCGCGACGTGGACAACGCCATCAAGTCGACGCTGGACTCGCTCCAGCATGGCGGCGCTTACCTGGACGACAGCCAGATCGACGAACTCCATGTGCTCCGCCGCGAGGTCACCCTCGGCGGCGTTGCCCGTGTCTCCATCCGCCGGATTGCGGAGCGGCCGCATGCAAATTGACGGCTGGGTCGCCATCGGCAAGTTCGGCCTTGTCCTCGGCAGCTTCCGCGAAGAACGCTTCGAATGCGAATCGGCTGCCCGGCAGATCCTGCGGCTCATTGGCGGTCCGCCATTTCTTGCCGGCTTCGAGGTTCGGCCGGCCGCGCTGACAATCGCGGACCCGCCCAAGACGGAACCCGGCGCCGAATGAGCGGAGATCTGCGTCGATGCAGTTGCGACCTTACCAGCGCGAAGCGATCGACGCCATCTACCAGCATCTGCGGACCCGCGACGATAACCCGTGCGTGGTGATCCCTACCGCCGGCGGCAAGACGCCGGTGATCGCCTCGATCTGCAAGGACGCGGCGGGTCAATGGGACGGGCGCGTCCTCATCCTGGCCCACGTCAAGGAACTTCTGCAGCAGGCCGCCGACAAGCTCCGGGCCGTCTGCCCTGAGGTGACGTTCGGCGTCTTCTCGGCTGGCCTGCGACGCCGCGAGACCAAAGCGTCGGTGATCGTCGCCGGCATCCAGTCGATCTACAAGCGCGCTGCCGATCTCGACCCATTCGACCTGGTGATCATTGACGAGGCACATCTGATCCCGGCGGACGGCGACGGGATGTACCGGCAATTCCTGGCCGACCTCAGGGCGATCAACCCGCACGTGCGCATCATCGGCTTCACGGCGACGCCGTTTCGCCTGAAGACCGGCCCGATCTGCACGCCGGAAGGATTTCTGAATTCGGTCTGCTACGAGGTCGGCGTCCGGGAGTTGATCCGCGACGGCTACCTCTGCCCGCTCATCACCAAGGCGGGGAAGGCCAGGGCTGACACGGACGGGCTGCACGTGCGCGCCGGCGAGTTCGTCGCCGGCGAGGTCGAGGACCTGATGGACCAAGACAACTTGGTTCAGGCCGCGTGCGCCGAGATCGTCGAGCAGACCCAACAGCGGAACGCGTGTCTGATCTTCGCCAGCGGCGTCCAGCACGGCGAGCATGTCGTGCGTGTCCTGAAGTACGAGCACGGGCTGGAATGCGGTTTCGTGTGTGGCGACACGCCGCCGGAGCGCCGCGACGCCCTGCTCGAGCGCTTCAAGCGCGGCGAGCAGAAGTACCTGTGCAACGTCAACGTGCTGACGACGGGGTTCGACGCGCCGAACATCGACTGCGTGGTGCTGCTGCGCCCGACGCTCTCGCCGGGCCTGTACTACCAGATGGTCGGCCGCGGCTTCCGGCTGCACCCGAGCAAGACCAACTGCCTGGTGCTCGACTTCGGCGGCAACGTGCTGCGGCACGGCCCGGTCGATCAGATCCGCATCAAGGAGGTTGGCGCCGGCAATGGACCGGCGCCGGCCAAAGAGTGCCCCGAGTGTAACTCGATCATCGCCGCCGGCTACGCGCGCTGCCCCGACTGCGGCCACGAGTTCCCACCGCCCGACAAGCACAAGCACGACCGCCAGGCGAGCGACGCCGGCATCCTGTCGGGGCAGGTCACCTCCACGAAGCATCCCGTGCTGGACGTGTTCTACCGCGTCCACCGCAAGCACGGCGCGCCGGACGACGCCCCGCGCACCATGCGCGTCGACTACAAGGTCGGCTGGCAGGACTTCAAGTCGGAGTGGGTGTGTTTCGAACACGTCGGGTTCGCCCGGCAGAAGGCGGTCGCCTGGTGGAAGCGCCGATCGCCCGACCCGGTCCCGGCGACGGCCCAGGAAGCAGTCGATCTGGCCAATAGCGGAGCCCTGGCCATGCCGACCGCGATCACGGTGCGGATCACGGCCGGCGACTCCTTCGAGCGGATCGTCGATCACGATCTTGGCCCGATGCCCGAGCCCGCAGCGGTCGACGCGACGGCCGCGCCTTCGGTCGCCGATGACGCGCCGGACGATGACATCCCGTTCTGAGCATGAGAGCGAATGGCGGATGAGAGCAACATGCTTCTGGACGCCGCGCTGCGGTACGCCAAGCTCGGCTACCGCGTGTTTCCGTGCGTCCCAGGTGGCAAGAGCCCGGTCACCGAACACGGCTTTCACGACGCCACGACCGACGCCGCCCAGATCGAGCAGTGGTGGACCGAGCAGCCACGAGCCAACATTGGCCTGGCGACGGAAGGTTTGCTCGTCATCGACATCGACGGCCGGGACAACCCCTGGTTGGCGAACCAACCGGAGCGCACGCTTGAACTGGCGTCCGTACCGACAGCGCTCACCCCGCGAGGCGGCAGTCATCGCGTCTTTCGGCAACCGGCCGGCAAGGACTGGCGCTGCACTGAGGGCCGGCTCGCCCCCAAGGTCGATACGCGCGCCGCCGGCGGCTACATCGTTGCCCCGCCGTCGGTGGTCGAAGGCGTTGGCGCCTACCAGTGGGTCGAAGGCCTCGAACTCGACGTCCGTCCTGACGCGCTCCGCGAACCGGCGCCGTGGCTCGTCGCGGAACTCGACCAGTTCTCCACCGGTTCGCTCACGTTGGCCCACGTCGCGGCCGGTTCCGCCGAGGCGGGGCAAATCCCCGAGGGCCAACGCAACGCGACACTAGCGCGCCTGGCGGGCGCAATGCGCCGCGTCGGGATGACGGCACCGGAGATTGCCGGCGCGCTGCACGTGGCCAACGCCGACCGCTGCGCCCCACCGGTTTCGCCGCGCGAGGTCGAGCGGATCGCGGCCAGCATCGCCCGCTACCCGCCGGACGAAATCTCCGTTGCCCTAGTGGAGAACCACTGGGGCCAGATGGTCCCGGGCAAGCCGGCGCCACTTGAACCGGTCAGCCTGGCCGACCTGGTGTCGCGCTTCCCGGACCTGCGGCCGCCGGTGATCCACGGCCTGCTGCGCCGGGGCGAGACGATGAACGTGATCTCGGTGCCCAAGATCGGCAAGTCGTGGCTGGTCACCGACCTGGCCCTGTCAATCGCGACGGGCCGGCCCTGGCTCGACACCTTCGCGACCGAGCCGGGCGACGTGCTGATCATCGACAACGAATTACATGGCGAGACGTCGGCCAACCGCATCCCCAAGGTCTCGGCCGCTAGGCAGATCGCTCTGGGCTCGGTCGGGCAGCGGATCTTCGTACAGAACCTGCGCGGACGGCTGCTCGACATCTTCACGCTCGGCACCTATTTCCGCGACCTGCAGCCGGGTCGGTTCAGCGTGATTATCCTCGACGCGTTCTATCGATTCATGCCGGTGGACACGGACGAAAACGACAACGGCACGATGGCCAACGTCTACAACCGGCTTGACAGTTACGCCGACCGCCTCGGCTGCTGCTTTGCGCTGATCCACCACACCAGCAAGGGCAACCAGTCCGCCAAGGGCGTGACCGACGTCGGTGCCGGCGCCGGCAGTCAAAGTCGTGCTACCGACACCCATCTGGTCCTGCGACCCCACGAGCAGGACGACGTCGTGGTGCTGGAAGCGGCCGTGCGGTCGTGGCCTCCCGTTATGCCGCGCTGCCTGCGTTGGACCTTCCCGGTCTGGACCGCGGACGACAACCTCGATCCATCGTTGCTCCGCAGCGAGAAGCCGCGACGAAAGAAGTCCGACGCAACCGAGGACGAACCCGACGAGGACTGGACGGTCGAGCGGTTCGTGCAGGCGTGCGTGACTGCAATGCCCGAGTCTCGCGCGGTCATTCTTGAGCGCGCAGAGGGCCTGGGTGTTTCGAATCGTCGGGCAGTGCAATTGCTGCAGCGCGCGGAAGGCGCCGGACTGGTCCTTCGCCTGCATGGCGGACGCGGCAAACCCGTCATCTACTCCACCAATCCCCAGGGGCAGGACACATGCTCCGAGCAGCGCTGACGCAATCGGTTGAGCGCGCACGCATCGATGATGGTGCGAGCTCAACTCAATCACACGACGTTGGGTTGAGCGCGCATGAACGCAGTTCTCGTGCGCGCTCAACTCATTCCATTGCGTTTGAGTTGAGCGCGCGCACCCCCCATACCCCCCAGGGGAGCGTGCCAAAGGCATTGGCACGCTCCCTTGGGTTGAGCGCGCCGCGCGCTCAACCCAACGACCAATAGCAGCTTACTGGCTTTCTATCGACAACTTTTTGTCGATGCAATCATTCCTCGAACTTGAGGACCTTGAGCACGTGTTGCATCTC
>Ga0233425_10001872_pt1 | contig 44366 bp, 46 predicted proteins | sample Watercolumn_Towu_2_FD_181712 | JGI IMG/M metagenome (GOLD analysis project Ga0233425, IMG submission 181712) | Freshwater microbial communities from Lake Towuti, South Sulawesi, Indonesia - Watercolumn_Towuti2014_140_MG | ecosystem: Environmental > Aquatic > Freshwater > Lake | place...
GGAGTTCAACTGCCGCTTCGGCGATCCCGAGACCGAGGCCGTGCTGCCGCTGATCGAGGGCGACCTGATCCCGCTGCTCGAGGCGTGCATTGACGGCACGCTCGACCCCGCCGCCGTGCGCGTGCGACCCGGCGCCTGCGCCACGGTCGTGATGGCCTCCGGCGGTTATCCCGGCGCGTACGCGAAGGGCAAACCCATCGCCGGCCTGGAGGCGGCCGGCCGCGTGCGCGACGCCTTTGTCTTCCACGCCGGCACCGCCCGGAAGGACGGCGAGACCGTCACCGCCGGCGGCCGCGTGCTCGCCGTCACCGCCACGGGCGCCGACCTGCGCGCCGCCGTCGGCCGCGCCTACGAGGCGCTGGCGCCGATCCGGTTCGACGGAATGCAGTACCGCAGGGATATCGGGCACCGGGCGCTGGGCGGGAAGAAGGAATGACGAGGGCCGCAGTATGACTTCACCTCTTGTCGGCATTGTGATGGGCAGCGACTCCGACTGGCCGCTGCTGCGGAAGGCCGTGGAGACGCTGCGCGAGTTCGGCGTGGCGTGCGAGACGCGCGTGATCTCCGCGCACCGCGCGCCCGGCGAGGTCGCGGCCTATGCCTCCGGCGCCGAGGCCCGCGGCCTGCGGGTCCTGATCGCCGCGGCCGGCGGCGCCGCGCACCTCGGCGGCGTGATCGCGGCGCACACGACGCTTCCCGTGATCGGCATCCCCATCGCCGGCGGCGCCGTCAACGGCCTCGATGCGCTGCTGGCCACGCTCCAGATGCCGGCCGGCATCCCGGTCGCCACGGTCACGCTCGGCAGCGCGGGGCCGGTCAACGCCGCGCTCCTCGCCGTGCAGATCCTGGCGGGCGGCGACCCGGCGCTGCGCCAGAAGCTCCACGCCCACAAGGAGAAGCTGCGCCGCAAGGTGGCCGAGGCCGACGGCAAGGTGCAGGCCGAAGCCGCCGGGCTGGCATGAGCCGCCGGGACCGGCACACCCATGAAGACCCTTCCCGTCACACCCGAAAACTCCGGCGCGGTCGCCGAAACGGCCGCCAGGCTGCTCGCCTCCGGCGGAGTGGCGGTCATCCCGACCGACACCGTCTACGGCATCGCCGCGCATCCGGACCACGCCGCCGCGCTGGAGCGCGTGATCGCGCTCAAGGGCCGGCCGACCGACAAGCCCGTCGCGCTGCTGGCCGCCGACCTGACGGCCGTGCGCGCCTTCGGCGCCGCCCTGCCGCCGGCGGCCGAACGGCTGGCGGCGGCGTTCTGGCCCGGCGCGCTCACGCTCGTGCTGCCGTGCCACGGCCGCGAGGAGGGTTTTCGCGTGCCGGCGCATGTGTGGACGCGTTCCCTGCTTGCGGCCTGCGGCGGCGTGCTGCGCGTCACCAGCGCCAACGCCAGCGGCGAGGCGCCCGCGGCCAGCGCCGAGGAGACGCTGGGCGACGTCGGCCGGGACGCGGACCTGGTGATTGACGACGGCCCCGCGCCCGGCGGCGTGGCCAGCACGGTCGTGCGCGTCGCCGCCGACAACGCCGTTACCATCCTGCGCGCCGGCGCCATTCCCGAGTCTGCTGTTCTCGCCGCAGCCTCGGAATCCGGACCCCGGACCCCGGAATCCGGAATCCGGAATCCGGAATCCGGACCCCGGACCCCGGAATCCGGAATCTGGAATCCGGAATCCGGACCCCGGACCCCGGAATCCGGCCGCCAAACGACGGTCGCTCCGCCCTGAAACCCATCCTCCCGCAACATGCCGCCCGAGTCCGACCATCCCCTGGTCCTCTTCGTCTGCACCGGCAACATCTGCCGCAGCCCGATGGCCGAGGCGCTGCTGCGCCGCCGTCTGTCCCCGGACTCGCCGTGGCAGGTGGAGTCGGCCGGCCTCTCCGCGATGGACGGCGCGCCGGCCAGCCTGGGCGCGGCCGAGGCGTTGCGCGAGCGGGGGATCGACATCGGCGCGCACCGCAGCCGTCCGATCGCGTCCGCGGACGTGCAGCGGGCGCGGGTGATCGTGACACTGACGCGCGACCACCGCGACGAACTCCTGGCCGCCTTTCCCGAGGCCCGGCAGAAGGTCTTCCTGCTGCGCTCGTTCGACCCCGCCGCGGGCGACGACCGCGACATCGACGACCCGATCGGCGGCACGGTCGGCACCTACCGCGGCTGCCGCGACCGGATCGCCGCCGCCATCCCGGGGCTGGTGGAGTTCCTGGAGGAGCTGCAGGCCTCCGGCCGCTCTCCCGCCTTGTGACCCCCTTCCGCCTGCGGTATCATGCCGCCCGTTGACCGCCGGGGGCCGGTTGCCGCCGGCGGCGGAGGGATTCATGCGCATCCTGTCCGGCATCCAGCCCTCGGGCAAGCTGCACCTCGGGAACTACTTCGGCATGATGCGCCCGGCCCTGCAGTTGCAGGAGCAGGGCGAGGCCTACCTGTTCATCGCCAACTACCACGCGCTGACCACGGTGGACGATCCGGCCCGCCTGCGGGAGGCCACGCGCGACGTGGCGCTCGACTTCCTGGCGTGTGGCCTGGACCCCAAGCGCACCGTCTTCTTCCGCCAGAGCGACGTGCCGGAGGTGACCGAGCTGACCTGGCTGCTCTCCGTGGTCACGCCCATGGGCCTGCTCGAACGCTGCCACTCCTACAAGGACAAGGTCGCCAGGGGCATCGCGGCTTCGCACGCGCTCTTCGCCTATCCCGTGCTCATGGCCGCCGACATCCTGATCTACCAGTCCAACGTCGTGCCCGTCGGTCGCGACCAGAAGCAGCACGTTGAGGTCACGCGCGACATCGCCATCAAGTTCAACCACCAGTTCGGCCCCGTCTTCACGGTGCCCGAACCCTCCATTCAGGAGGAGGTCGCGGTCGTCCCCGGCATCGACGGCCAGAAGATGTCCAAGAGCTACGGCAACACGGTCGAACTCTTCGGCGACCTGAAGGAGACCAAGGCGCGCATCATGCGCATCGTCACCGACAGCACGCCGCTGGAGGCGCCCAAGGATCCGGACACCTGCCACGTCTTCGCGCTCTACAAGCTCTTCGCCGCCCCTGCCGAGCGCGAGGCCCTGGCGCAGAAGTACCGCGCCGGCGGGTTCGGCTACGGGCAGGCCAAGAAGGCGCTGTTCGAGGCCTTCGAGGCGACCTTCGGCCCGCTGCGCAGGCGCCGCGAGGAGCTGGCGAAGGATCCGGGCTACGTCGAGGGCGTGCTGCGCGACGGCGCCGCCCGCGCCCGCGCCACGGCGCGGGTCACCCTCGCCGCCGCCCGCAAGGCCATGGGTGTCGATTAACCCGCTCCCCAATGACCAATGACTAATGACCAATGACGAGTACAAAGTAAACCTCGAGGTCTTTGAGGGCCCGCTCGACCTTCTGCTCTACCTGATCCGCCGGGACGAGCTGGACATCTACGACATCCCCATCGAGCGCGTCACCCGCCAGTACCTGGCGTACCTCGACGTGATGCGCATGCTGGACCTGAACATCGCGGGCGAGTTCCTGGTGATGGCCGCGACGCTGATGATGATCAAGAGCCGCATGCTCCTGCCGGTCGAGGAGCGCCTGGCCGAGGAGGAGTCCGAGGAGGAGTGGCTCGACCCGCGGCTGGACCTGGTGCGGCAGCTCATCGAGTACAAGAAGTTCAAGGATGCCGCCGGCCGGCTGCTGGAGCGCGAGACGCTGCGCTCCGAAATCTTCGGCGCGGGCGGCGAGGCGCTGCTGGCGGCCGGGCCGCCGGACGCCGCGACGGCGCTGGGCGACGTGGGGCTGTTCGACCTGCTGAGCGCCTTCCAGGAGGTGCTGCAGCGCACGCCGCTGGAACCGCTGGGGCACCTGGACCCCATCCTGTGGACCGTGACGGACAAGATGGAGGCGATCCTCGCGCTGGTGCGGCGGCAGGCGGCGGTCGGCTTCTCGCGCCTGTTCCACGCCCGTTCGCCGCGCGGCGAGATCATCGTGACCTTCCTGGCGCTGCTGGAACTGCTGCGGCTGCGGCAGGTGGCCGTGCGCCAGGACGAAGCCTTTCTCGAAATCCTGATCCTGCCGGTGGCCGACAACGCCGTCGCGGCGGAATTGCCGGCGCCCATCATCGGAGGAGGCGAGCATGTCTGACGAAACGAACGTGCCGCTGGCGTCGAGCCTGCAGCAGGTGGTCGGCGCGCTGGTCTTCGGCGCGGACCACCCGCTGACCGTCGAGGAGATCCGCACGTGCCTGCGGGAGGTCGCGGAGGAGGAGGCCGCGGCGAAGGTGTTCGCGGAGGCGACGCCGCGCGACGTGCGCGACGCGCTGGCGGCCATCGGCCGCGAGGTCGAGCGCCTGGGACTGGGCGTCCAACTGACCGAGGTCGGCGGCGCCTACCGCTTCGAGTCGCAGGCGGCGTGCGGCCGCTGGGTGCGCCACCTGCTGCGCCAGGAGCGGCCCAACCGCCTGTCGCGGCCGGCGCTCGAGACGCTGGCGATCATCGCCTACCGTCAGCCCATCGCCCGCTCGGAGATCGAGGGCGTGCGCGGCGTGGTGGTGGACCACATTCTGAAGGCGCTGATGGAGCTGCACCTCGTGCGCATCGTCGGCCGCAGCGACCTGCCGGGCCGGCCGTTCCTGTACGGCACGACGGCGTCGTTCCTGGACCATTTCGGCCTCAAGAGCCTGAACGAGCTGAACGAGATGGATCCCACGCTCCAGCGCGCGAAGCTCGCCGAGCGCAAGGCCGCGCACCGGCGCAAGAGAGAGACGGAAACGACGGAAGGGGCGGAGAAGGCGGAAGAGCCGGAAGCCGATCCCGTGAAGGAAGTGCTGGGGCCGGAGACCGCGCCGGCGGACGCCGAGCCGGTGCACGAGCCGCCAGCGGCCTCCGCCGCCGCGCGCGACGAACCGGAGCGAGTCCCATGAATCGCGTCATCGCCATTGACGGTCCCGCGGGCGCCGGCAAGTCCTCCGTCTCGCGGCAGGTGGGGCGGTTGCTGGGCTTCGTGCACGTGGACTCCGGCGCGCTCTACCGCGTGATGACCTGGCAGGCGCTGCGGCGGGGCGTGGACACGGCCGACGAGGCGGCGCTGGCGGCGTTCGCGCCGACGGTGAACGTCGCCTTCGCCGTGCGCGACGGCGCGGTCGCGTACGCCGTCGACGGCGTCGAGCCCGGCCCGGCGATCCGCACGCCGGAGATCAACCGCCACGCCAGCCCCGTGGCCAAGGCGCCGGCCGTGCGGCAGCGCGTGACGCAGTGGCTGCGCGGGCTGCGGCCGCTGGGCGACCTGATCGTCGAGGGCCGCGACATCGGCACGGTCGTCTTCCCGGACACGCCGGCGCGCTTCTATCTCGACGCCACGCCCGAGGAACGGGCGCGGCGGCGCCACCTCGAGGAGGCGCAGACCGGCGTGGCGCGGCAGTCGCGCGAGGCCGTGATGGCGTCGCTCGTCAACCGCGACCGCATCGACAGCACGCGCGCCGTCGCGCCGCTGCGCGTGGCCGAGGGCGCCTGCTTCATCGACACCACGAACCTGACCTTCGAGCAGGTCGTGCAGGCCGTGCTCGAACGCCTGCCGCCGGAGTGGCGCCGGCGTTGAGGGGCGGGCGGCCTACGCCAGCAGCTCGAGCAGCCGCGGGGTCACGTCGGTGATCGCGGCGGCGCCGTTCAGCAGCGCTTCCGCGCCGGGTCCCGACGCGGCCAGGGGCACCGGGTTCCGCGAGTGGTTGTGGCCTTCCATGCACTCGATGTTGCCGTGGTCGCTGGCCAGCACGAGCAGGAGGCCGCAGGCCGCCGCCTGGCGGCAGAGCGGGTCCAGAAGGCGGTCGAGCAGCGCGAGCGTGCGCACGGCCTCGCCGCGGTCGCGCGAGTGGCCGGCCAGGTCGGTCAGGAAGAACTCGAACAGCGTGAAGTCGTGGTCCAGCGCGATCCGGATCAGGTGGCCGGCCGCCTCCTCCGGCGCGACCAGGGGGCCGGTGTAGCCGCGTTCGCGCATCGTGGCGCGCGTGATGTCGTGGAACACCGCCGCGTTCGCCAGCAGGTCGCGCCGCAGGCAGAAGACTTCGGGGCAGGTGAGGCCGGCCACGGTGGTGACGGACTTGAAGCGCCGCGCGCGGATCTCCTCCACGCTCTCGGCCAGATAGGCGTTGGCGAAGCGCACCCGCCGCCCGCGCCGCACCAGGTCGAGCAGCAGATTGCCGTTCGCGATCAGGTTGCGCAGCGACGGACCGGGAAAGCCCTCCATGTGCCGGCCGAGATGGCGCGCGGCGTTGACGCCGGTGAAGAGCGCCGTCTGGCCCGTGGCGCTCTGCGGGAATCCCGGCACGCCCAGGCAGGCGTCGAGCGGCACGGCCTGCGCCGTCACCAGGCGGTGGAGCGTCGGACACACCGCCGGCGCCACCGGATTGTCCGGCGCCGCCTCGCGCAGCCCGATGCCGTCCACGAACAGGAACAGCACCTTCACGAGACAGCATCTTCGCGCATCGTCCGCCCGCGCTCAAGGCGATTCGGCGCCGTCCTTCGCAGTTCCCCCGCCGTCTGCTATGCTACGGCCGTCGTGGACGATGCCGTGCTCCAGCGCCTCTTCGCCCGCCGCCGATTCGGCATGCGGCCGGGGTTGGAGACCACGCGGGCGCTGCTGTCCCGGCTCGGCGACCCGCAGGACGCGCTGGCCGCGATCCACGTCGCCGGGACCAACGGCAAGGGATCGGTCGCCGCGATGGTCGCCGCCGTCCTGGCAGCGGCCGGCCTGCGCGCCGGCCGGTACACGTCGCCGCATCTCCTGCGCTTCCACGAGCGCTTCCTGCTCGACGGCAGTCCGCCGGCGGACGACGCGCTCGCCGACGCGCTGGCCGAGGTCGAGGCGGCGGCGGCCGCGGTCGCCGGCGAGGGCGGCCAGCCGGCCACCTTCTTCGAGTGCGCGACGGCCGCGGCCTTCCTGCTCTTCCGTCGGGCCGGCCTGCGCCTGGCCGTGATCGAGACCGGGCTGGGCGGCCGCTTCGACGCCACCAACGTGCTGACGCCGCTCGTGTCGGTCGTCACGCGCATCGGCCTCGACCACCGCGAGCAGCTCGGCGACACGCTGGCGGCCATCGCCGGCGAAAAGGCCGGCATCGTCAAGCCCGGCCGGCCGGTCGTCTGCGGCGCCATGCCGGAGGAGGCGCGGCAGGTGGTCCGCGCCGCGGCCGCCGCCTGCCGCGCGCCGTTCGTGGATGCCGCCGAGACGATCGCCGTCGCTCCGGTCTCCGCCGGCCTCGACGGACTGGTCGCGCGCGTGACCACGCCCGACCGCGATCTCGGCAAGCTGCGCGTGCCGCTGGCCGGCGCCTTTCAGGCGGAAAACCTGGCCACGGCCGCGGCCGCGCTCGAAGCGGCCGCGGGCGCCGCCGGCCTGCCGCTGCCGGACGAAGCGTTTCGCGACGGACTGGCCCGCGTCTGCTGGCCCGGCCGCTTCCAGCTCGCGGTCCGCGAACCGCCGGTGATCGTGGACGGCGCCCACAATCCCGACGCCGCCGCGGCACTGCGCGAGGCGCTCCGGCGCGCCAGGGTCCGGCAACCCGTCGCGCTGGTGGCCGGGCTGTGCGCGGACAAGGACACGTCGGCCTTCCTGCACACGCTGGCCTCGGCCGTGCGCCGCGCCTGGGCCGTGCCGGTGCCGTCGCCGCGCACCTTGCCGGCGGCGGACACGGCCCGGCTGATGCGCAGCGCCGGCATCGGCGCGGTCGAGGCCGCCGAACTGCCGACGGCGCTGGCCGCCGCCCGCGCCTGGGCTGCCGCCGAAGGCGGCGCCGTGCTCGTGTGCGGCTCGCTCTTCCTGGCCGGCCGGTCGCTCGAGCTGCTGGGCGCCTGGCCCTGGCCGCTCGACGGCCGGCCGGCCGACCCCAACGAACAGCTCGCGCCGGGCCCGCCCGCTCCATTATGAAACGCCACATCGAGTTGATCGCCCGCGGCGTCTGCGTGGTCCGTGGACAGGTGCTGCTTTGCCACTCGCGCGGCGCCGCCAACACCTACCTGCCCGGCGGGCACATCGAGTTCCGCGAGCCGGCGCGCGCCGCGCTCGAGCGCGAGGTGCGCGAGGAACTGGGCCGGCGCGCGCGCGCCGGCCGCTTCCTGGGCGCCGTCGAACACGCCTTCCGCCAGCGCGGCCGCCGGCACGCGGAGCTCAACCTCTTGTTCGAGCTGGAGATTCCCGGCCTGTCGCCGGCCGCGGCGCCGGCGTCGCGCGAGGCCTGGATCGAGTTCCGCTGGTGCCCGCTGGCCCGCCTGCGCCGCGGCCGCCTGGAGCCGTCGCCGCTGGCCGCGCTGCTGCCGCGCTGGATCCGGCGGCCCGGCGGCTTCGGCAGCACGCTCCATTGACACCCGCCGCGCCGGCGGGTACGGTGGACGCCAACCGTGGACCGGGTGCTGTACATCGCCGCGAAGCCGTTTTTTCCGTGGCGGAGTTCGTGCATCCGCGTCGGCCACGAACTGCTCGCGCTGGGGCACCTCGGGTATGCCGTCGATTTCCTGACCGTGCCGCTCGGCGCGCACCCGCCCCTGCCCGGTGTGCGGTTGCTCGCCGTGCCGCGTCTGCCCCTTGTCCGCAACCTGCCCGAGACGCCGTCGCTGCGCCGGCTGCTCTACGGCCTGCTGCTGGCGGCGTGGGCGGTGGCGCTGGCGCGGCGGCACCGCTACGCCGTCGTGCACGGTTTCGACGATGCCGCGCCCGCGGCCTGGCTGGCCGGGCGTCTTTCCGGCGCGGCCGTGGTGTGCGAGCAGCACGCCGAACCCGACGTCCGCGCGCGATGGTGGCGCCGGCTGCTGGGCCGCCCCTACGCGCCGCTGGCGCGCTTCGCGCTGCGGCACGCGGACGCGGTCATCGCCGCGGGACCGGCCGCGCTGCCGGCCATGGCCGGCCGCGAGAGCCGCGTGGGCCGCATCGCCGACATTCCCGCCAGCCTCGACGCGCCGCCAGCCGCGCACGTCGCCGCCTGCCGCGACCGCATCCTGTCGCGGCCGGACGACATCCTCGTCACCTACGTCGGCTCCTTCGCGACGTTCCAGGGCCTGGAGCTGCTGTTCGGCGCGCTGGAGCGCGTGCGGCGGGCGGACAACCGCGTGCGGCTGGCGGTCGTCGGCGGCTCGGCGGCGGAGATCGGGCGCCAGCAGCGACGTCTCGGACGCAAGGGGCTGGCGGAGGCGGTGGCGTTCCTCGGCCGCGTAACGCCCACCGACCTGGCGGCGGTGCTGGCAGCCTCCGACATCCTCGTGTCGCCGCGGCTGGGCGGCACGCGCGCGCCCATGAAGGTGCTCGACTACCTGCAGTCCGGCACGGCCATCGTCGCCACCGACTGCCCGGCCAACCGCGACGCGCTGACCTCGGATGTGGCCGTGCTGACGGCGGCCGACCCGGCGGCCTTTGCGGAGGGAATCCTGGCGCTGTGCCGCGACCCGGCACGCCGCCACGAGCTGGGGTTCCGCGGCCGCGAGCGCGTGCGGCAGTCGCACGGCTTCGACGCCTTTCGCGACGGTCTGCGCCGCTGCTACGCCTACGTCCTGGCCACCTGGGATTGATCCCCCTGCCGCCCATGCCGCTTCTTTTTCCCTGTTGGCAGCCGGTCGGGCATGCGCTACGATACCCGCACGCAACACGAGTCCGCCGTCCGGCGGCGACGGCGAGGAGGAGAGATCCATGAAGAAGCTTCTGTCCATCCTGGCTCTTGCAGGCATGTGCGTCGCGGGCGCCTTCGCGCAGGACACGTGGCCGGTCGACATCGGGTTCATCGACTGGATTCACCGGCCGTCGGACGTGGCCGGTCTGCGCATCGGCATTCCGTACGGCAAGAACGACCAGATCACGGGCGTGGACCTCGGCCTGTACGGCTACTCCGACTACGCCTGGGCCATCCAGTTCAACCTGCTTGCCAGCGTCGTCCGCGACCAGATGGGCGGCCTGCAGGTCGGCTGCTTCAACAAGGTCGGCCGCCTCACCGGCCTGCAGGTGGGTCTCTGGAACAACGCGCCCACGGTCGAGGGCTTCCAACTCGGCCTGCTCAACCTGGCCGACCAGGTGGACGGCATGCAGATCGGCCTGGTCAACCGCACCGAGCTCATGCGCGGCTACCAGATCGGCCTGTGCAACGTCATCCGCGAATCGCCGGTGCCGTTCATGGTCCTGGCGAATTTCACCTTCTAAGTGAAGCTCAAGCCGTTTGCCGCCCTGCGCCCCGCGCCCGGGAGCGCCGCCCGGGTGGCCGCCGTGCCCTACGACGTGGTGGACACCGCGGAGGCGCGCGCCCTCGCCGCCGGCAATCCCGACAGCTTCCTTCACGTTTCGCGGCCCGAGATCGATCTTCCCGACGGCACCGGCATCCATGATGCCGCCGTCTACGCCCAGGGCGTCCGGGCCTTCCGCGACCTGCAGGCGCGCGGCGTCCTGATCCGCGAGCGCGACGAACGCCTCTACGTCTACCGGCAGGCCATGGGCCGCCACAGCCAGACCGGCGTGGTCGCCTGTTGCCACGTGGACGACTACGACCGCGACGTGATCCGCAAGCACGAGAAAACGCGGCAGGACAAGGAGGACGACCGCACCCGCCACGTCCTCGCCCTGCGCGCCAACTCCGGCCCGGTGTTCCTGACCTACCGCGACGCGCCGGCCATTGACCGCCTCGCCGAGGGCGCCGCATCCGGCGCGCCGCTGTACGACTTCGCCGCCGCCGACGGCATCCGCCACACCGTCTGGCGCGTGGAGGAGGACACCGCGCCGTGGGTCGCCGCCTTCGGCGCCGTGCCCGCCGCCTACGTGGCCGACGGCCACCACCGCGCCGCGGCCGCGGCGCGCGCCGCGCGCACGCTGCGCGCCGCCAACCCGCGCCACGACGGCAGCGAGGAGTACAACTGGTTCCTGGGCGTGCTCTTCCCCGCGTCCCAGCTCCGCATCCTGCCGTACAACCGCTGCGTGCGCGACCTCCATGGCCTCGTCGCCGGGGACTTCCTGCGGCAGGTGTCGGCCCTGTTCGACTGCGCTCCCGCCGCGCAGCCCGCGCCCGCCGGCCCGCGGCAGGTGCACCTGTACCTGGCCGGCCGCTGGCACCGGCTTGCCTGGGCCGAAGCGGACACCGACCCGGTCGAGCGCCTCGACGTGAGCGTGCTCCAGAACCGGCTGCTCGCGCCCGTGCTGGGCATCGCCGATCCGCGCACGGACGAGCGCATCTCCTTCGTCGGCGGCATCCGCGGCACGGACGAACTGGTGCGGCGCGTGGACGGCGGCCGCGATGCCGCGGCCTTCGCCATGCACCCGGTGAGCGTGGCGCAGATGATGGACATCGCCGACGCCGGCCAGATCATGCCGCCCAAGAGCACGTGGTTCGAGCCGAAACTACGTTCCGGATTGCTGGTGCATACGCTGGATTGAGGTTCGTTGTTCTTGGTTCTTCGCTCGCCCGGCTCTTCTCCAAGCAGGTACCGGGAACGAGGAACGAAGAGCAGGAAATGCCCGCTCTTCACATCTCCGTGGCCGGTCAGGTGCAGGGCGTCGGCTTCCGCTGGGCCTGCCGGCGCCAGGCGCAGGCGCTCGGCCTCGCCGGCTGGGTGCGCAACCGCGCCGACGGCTCGGTGGAAATCCACGTCGAGGGAAACGCCGCGGCGCTCGAACCATTCGCCGCCTGGTGCCGCGAGGGCCCGGCCGGCGCCGTCGTGCGGCGGGCGACCGTCCAGCCCGCCGCGATCTCCGGCGCGGTTGCCTTCGTCATCCGCCTGGACGGGGAGTAGCCTCCGCCCCCAGCCGGTATACCCGCCGCGCGTTGGCCGCGGTGAGCGCGGCGATCTCCTCGAACGGCACGCCGCGCAGTTCCGCCACCGCCCGGCAGACCGCCACCAGGTTGGCAGGGTGGTTGAGATCCGCCGGCACGCCGCCTGCCGCGCTCCGCACCCCGCACTCCGCACGCGGAACTCCGCACTCTGCGCGCGGCGCCATGTCCGGCGCGTCCGTCTCGATCAGCAGCCGCGCCGCGGGCGCGGCGGCGGCCGCGGCGCGTACGCGACGCGCGGCCGGGTTGCACGCCGGACCGGCAAACGACACGCAGCCCCCCAGCGCCGCCACCTGCCGCAAGAGGTCCTCCGAGCCGCCGAACGCGTGCGCGACGAAGCCGGGAAGGCGCGGGGCAAAGGGGCGGAGCGCCTCCAGCAGTTCGCCCCAGGCACGCGCGCCGTGCAACACGACCGGCCGGCCCAGCCGCACGGCCAGCTCGAGCTGCGCCAGCAGAACGGCGCGCTGCGCCTCGCGCGGCGGATCGTCGCGCAGCCCGTCCAGACCGATCTCGCCCACCGGCGCGTCCGGGTGCCGCGCCAGCAGGTCCCCCAGCCGCTCGCGCCAGTCCGGTGGCAGGTGTCCTGCGTACCAGGGATGCACGCCGAAGGCGGGGAGGATGGCGAGTGCGGAATGCGGAATGCGGAGTGCGGAGCGGGGAATCATCAGTTCGGGAATCGGGGCTTCGGTTTCTCCATTCCGCATTCCGCATTCCGCGTTCCGCACTGGAGCGGCGAGATCGGCGAGACGCGCCCAGTCCGCGGGCGAACTGCCGCACGAGCAGACGCCGCGCACGCCGGCCTGAACGGCGGCGGCCAGCACGGCGGCGCGGCAGGCGTCAAAGCGCTCGTCCTGCAGATGGGCGTGGGCGTCGAACATGGCGCTATCGCGCCGCACCCAGCGTCTTGACATAGTGCGCGCGCTCGAATCCGGCCTTGTGGCCCAGGTTCGTGTTGCGCATCGTGCCGCGGATCTCGTCCAGCTTCATGTGCCCCTTGCGCGCGAGCCAGCCGCGGAGGCCGTCGAGGATCTCGGCCGCGGGGTTGGCGCCGTGGCGCAGGTAGAGGGCGGAGCAGAGGCAGACGGCGTTGCCGCCGACCAGCACGCCCTGGATCGCGGCGTTGGTGTCGTGCACGCCGCCGCTGACGGCCAGGTCCAGCTTCACGTGCTCGCGCAGGATCGCCGTCCAGCGCAGCGGCATGCGCACGTCCTCGGCGCGGGAGAAGTTGACGTTGAAGCGCAGGTGGCCGGTCTCGATGTTGATGTCCGGCTGCATGAAGCGGTTGAAGAGCACGAGCCCCTTCGCCCCGGCCGCCTCCAGGCGGCGGGCGAACGGGATCAGGGCCGTATAGTGCGGCCCGAGCTTGACGCTCACCGGCAGCCGCGTGGACGCCGCCACGGCCGCCACCAGGTCGGCCTCGCGCGTTTCCACGTCCGAGGAGGAGAGGGCCGGGTCGTCCACGATGTCGTACAGGTTCATCTCCAGCGCGTGCACGCCGGTGGCCTCGATCTCGCGGGCGAACGCGGCCCACCCGGCCGGCGAGCGGCAGTTGATGCTCGCGATCACCGGGATCCCGACCGCGGCACGGATGTCGCGCAGGTGCGCGAGGTAGGCGGCCGGATCCACCGGCGCCACGGCCTCGGCGCCGGCGCCGCCCGGCAACTGCTCCTCGAACACGGAGCGCACCACGAGCGCCCCGAAGCCCAGACCCTCGATGCGGCGTGCGCCCTCGGGCGTGCCGGTCAGGCTGCAGGCGCTCGCCACGAGCGGGTTCGCGAGCGTCAGGCCGAGGTAGGAGGTGGTCAGGTCCATGGTGTCTCCCTTTCGCCGGAGCCGATCTCCACGAAGCCAGTCTAGGGAAGTCGGCGGGAGCGTGTCAAACGCGAGCTTCCCTGCCGCCGGCTTCAGCCGGCGCCTGGCCTGACGGCGGTCCGCGCCGCGGCGGCTACCCCTTCAGCCTCGCCTTCACGAAGCTCTCGATGTCCGCGGCCTCCTGGGGGCCGACCAGGACCTTCCAGCCGGGGAGGCCCTCCTCGAGTTCGCCGCTGATGCCGGCGACATACCCGGGGATGACGATCGTGCGGCCGGTGACCTGTTTTTCCAGGCCAATGTCGCGGGCGAACTTGGCGATCGAGGCGCCGGAGAACTTGCCGGCCGCCCAGGCCGTGAGCACGCTCATGCCCTCGCACTCGGGCACCAGCAGCCAGGCGCTGGCGCCGGAGTTCTCGATCTCGCCGGAGACGATAAAGTAAGTGAGCGAGAAGTTGGTGGTGACGAACACCGGCGACTCCGGCTTCGGCTCGCCGACGGCGTAGAGCTTCGGCTCGACCTGGATCGGCTTCTGCGGGTCGGTGAAGACGTTCAGGCGCAGCGTGAGCAGGGCCGCCAACTGCGCCGGATCGAACGACGGCAGCACGCAGACGCCGCCGTACTTCAGGATCTCCGTCTCGGCTTCGACCAGCACATCGAGGGGAGCCGCTGCCTCGACGAAACGAAGGTAGGGGTAGCCCAGCGCCTTGAACTCGGCCTTGAGCGCCAGCCGGCGCGCCAGGGAGTTGGTCTGGAAACGCTCGGACAGCGTGTGCGTCTGAAAGTCCAGCACGAGGTCGTTGCACTCGGCGGCCTTGAGCTTGGCCGTGAGCGCGGCAAGCTGGTCGAGGTCCGGCGCGGTGACGGCGAGCGCCCACTGGTGCTCCTTGGCCAGCGCCGCGAGTGCCTCCGCCGAGTCGGGCGTGGCGGAGGCGATGAGGCCGCGCGCCTCCTTCGCCGCGGCGACGGCGGCGGCCAGCGCCTGCGGGTCGCGGCTGCGCAGCACGAGCGGGCGCTTCGCCGTCTCCCATGCCTGCTTGGCCAGCGCCGCGAAGGCCTCGGCCGAGGCCGCGCCCTGCGTCACGCCAACGACATCGATGCGCAGTTCCTCGCCCACGCGCACGAGCAGGTAGTCGCGCACGGCCGCCAGCGCGGCCGCGTTGGCCGCGGCATCGCCGTCGGCCGACACGTTCACCCCGATCGCGGTCCGGCTGACAAAAGTCTTCTCGTGGCGGTAGAGGACCGTCTCCTCGCCGAGCCGGACCTTGCCTTCCGGCCCCAGCGCCACGCCGCGCACCGGCGGTTCGCTGGCGGCGCCCAGGATGCGCTTGGCCTCGTCGGAGGCGTACGGGCACTCCTTCAGGTCGGCCTTCTTCGCCGCCAGCTTCATGGCGAAGGCGAGGCAGGTGTTCGACCCGCATTCCTTGCAGTTGGTTTTGGGGAGGAGTTTCTGGATTTGGAGACCGGTTAGGGCCATGGGGACCTCGCGAGAGTGTTCAGTGTTCAGGGGGAGAGGGAGAACGGTGGATCGGGTGCCGGCCAGCCGGGTAGCACGAGATCGCCAGGTGTGCCGTAGGCTGCTCCAGAGCCTTCTCCAGCCCATTGAGCATGCGGACGCACTCCTTGTAACGGGCGCGGTACGTCCCGCAGACCTCAACTGTGACATATCCCTTCCTGCATGCCATGTAGAGGTGGTGGACGGTCTCCGCGGCTTCGCCGCGACTTCGGTTGACGCCTTCGACTTTATTCCGGATGTGGCGGTCGTCGTTCTTCTCGGCCAGTTGAGCTGGCGAACTGTTCGAAGAGCGGCGAATCTGGGAACCCAGTTCGTACTTCTCCTCTGCCGGCCAGTCATGGCTCAGGTCACACATTTCGATGTACAACTGGCACAATCGTACGTAGACAGCAAGATCCTCAATGTCCAAGTACCGCTTCCTTCCGCCGTCCATGGTTCCTCTCCCCCTGAACACTGAACACTGAACACTGAACACTGAACACTCTACTCTCCCAGCGCCTCGATCGCCTTCCTGAGCGCCTTCACCGCCTCCGGATGATACATGATCACGATGTCCGCTCCCGCGTACACCAGCCCGAGCGCGGTGGCGAGTTCCCAGTTGGCGGCGCGGCGGCCGAGATCGCCCCACGCCGGGAACTGGCTCTCGGGCGCCTTCAACTCCTTGATCTTGGCGCACTCGAAACCGGGCGAGACGATCAGCGGCGCGGCCAGCATCTTGTCGCCGCCGAGGGCGGTGAGGCGGATGCGCTCCATGACCGAGTAGGTGTACTCGATGCCGTAGCCCATGGCGCCAGTCATGGGGTCCATCACGATCTGACCGGGCTTGACGTCCATGTTGGTCAGCAGGATGTTGAGCTGCTTGCCGATGTTCACGTCGATCGGGCTCTGCGCGACGACGACGTGGCCGTACGCGATCGCCGCGCCGGCGATCGTGCGGTAGTTGTCCTGCTCGACCCAGTTCAGCAGCAGCCGCTCGCCGGCGCACGCCTGGGCGACGGCCTTCATGACCTCGTTGTTGCGGTCGAAGTGGTTGTGGCCGGTGACGATCAGCGGCACGTCCACGGCGGCCAGCACGCTCTTGACCGTCCGGACCGCCTCCTCCGGCGAGCGGTTGCCGCGCTCGGGGTGGGTGCCGTCGAGGCGCACGCTGACCAGCTCGGCGCCGTACTGCTCCACGCAGCGTTTCGCCATCGCGGCCGGGTCGGCGAGCAGCTTCTCGCCGTACAGTTCGCGGTAGACGGCCGGGTATTTCTCGCTGACCTTGTCGAAGACCTCCATGGCCACGCGCGGCCGGTTGGGCGCCTTCGCCTCCCAGTTGTGGAAGGGCACGGCGCTTGCCGCGCCAATCCGGTAGGTGCGGCCGCGCGTGCCGCCCTCGGCCTTCGTGGCGCCGAGCGTGACTTCCCAGACCGGCACCTCGCACTTCTCCCTGTGGAGGGGAACGGATTTGAGCGCAAAGAGACGGGAGGCGGCGGACGGGGGTGTCGGGTGTCGGGTGTCGGGTGTCGGGGGAGGCGCAACCGGAGACAGCGGAGAAGCAGCGGGGGAAAGAAGAACGGAAGCTCCGAGGAACTGCTGCGAGAGCGAGGCGATGAGGGACTGGACGACTTCGCGCGTGACCGACGCGCGGAGTTCGGCCAGGAGTTCGGGGGTGATGGTGGTGGCGGGTGGCGGGTGTCGGGTGGCGGGTGTCGGGACTCCGGACTCCGCATTCCGCGTTCCGCACTCCGCATTCGCGGGTGTGGCGGGTGTCGGGACTCCGGACTCCGCATTCCGCGTTCCGCACTCCGCATTCGCGGGTGTGGCAGGTGTCGCGGCGGGGGCGCTCTCGCCGAGCAGCGACATGTCGGGCATCGTCAGGGCCGGATGGCCGACCTTCTCCATGTGGGCGCGGACGCCGCCGCTTTCGGTGGCGATGGATTCGTCGGCGATCTTGTCCATCAGGTCCGGCGCGCCCTGTTCGCCGAAGCGGCGGGCCAGGTCCTCGCCCAGCAGTTCCTTGAGCTGCTTGGGCATCCAGACGACGCGCTTGTGGCCGCCGTCCGCAAAGAGGAACTTGCGGGAGGTAATGAAGACCTTGCCGCACCCCATGAAGCCCGGCGTCTGCTGGCCGCCGCCGACGTTGCCGGCGAGCGTGGAGAAGGTCATGCCGGCCGGGGTGTCGCCCTGGAACTCGCGGTTGACGATCATCACGCCGTTGCATTCCGGCACGAAGGCGACGATGACCTCGAAGCAGCCGCAGCTCGTCATCGGCCGGTCCATGAGCGAGTAGGCCGAGAAGCTGGCGATGGCCTTGTGGCTGTTGGGGTAGACGTACTCGTCCACGCCCTGCCAGACGCCGCGCACGGGGTCGAGGCAGGCGCCCTTCTTGACCGGCTGGTTGGGGCCGGTGGCGTCGATCTCGTAGGCGGCCTTGCCGTCGAGCCAGTTGTACGCGCCGCAGAGGCCGAGGCGCTCGGGGGTGATGATGCAGACGTGGTTGGGCGCGAAGGACTGGCAGAGCAGGCAGGAGTAGAAGGTGTCCACGGACTCGTCGGTCATGGACTCCAGGCGGCGGTTGCGCTCGCTGTAGGTGCGGCGCGCGACGGCCAGGCGGCGCTCGACCTCGGCGCGGTCGGTGACCAGCGTGACCCGGACCTTGTCGACGATCGCCGGGTAGGCGGAGAGGAGCTTGGCGTGGAGGATGTCGCCGTAGTGGCGCAGGCGCAGGCCGCGCTCGAAGCCCTGCTTGGAGACGCGCGTCCAGATGATGTCGCGCTGGCCCATGTGCCAGATGCCCTCGGCGCCGTTGACCAGGTGGTGAATCTGGCGCTCCAGGATGGGCTCGAAGTCGGGCTGCATCTTGCGCCCGGCGACCTCGACCCAGATGGCCAGCGGCAGGGCCGTGCCGGGCTTGACCGTGTCGATGTCCGGCCCGATGACCTCGATGTCGCCGTCGTTGATCTGCTCCAGCGGCACGGCCGTGACGAACTCGAAGGCCGGCGTGCGGTTGCCGCCGAACTCGACCTGAACGTCGGCCTTGCGGATGCGTTCGCCCTCGAAGGCCGCGCCGTAGGGGACGGGGATCGGCACCTTGGTGATCTTGACCTTGCAGCCGCGCACCTCGAGCGCCTTCTCGACCATGGTTTCGTGCGGCACGCGGGAGACGACGTGCTCGTAGGTGCAGACGCCGGTGGGCAGAATCTGCGGGATGTCTGTATCCGCAATGACCGGGAAGCCGTAGTTGATGGCGCCGGCGGCGACCGCGTACTTGTCGGGGGTGACTTCGCCCATCGCCAGGACGAAGGCGAACACGCGGAGCTTGTTGTACTTCAGGTTGGCCAGCGCATCGCCCGGCTTGACGCCGCCGAAGGAGAGCGCGGCGCGGTTGGCGAAGCCCAGGGCGTAGATGGCGGCCGAGACGTCGCGGCCAAACGGCACGAGGCGCGTCTCCCAGCCGAGCTGGACGCCGGCCTCGGCGAGCTGGTCGGCGAACTGCACGCCGTTCGTGCAGCCGGCCATGAAGACGTAGAGGTTCTTCTGCTGGAGCTCGCGGGCGATCTTGACGGCGATTTCCTTCGAGGGCGCGGCGCCGACGATGGCCGCGAAACCCGGCGCGGTGCCATCCACGAACTCGATGCCGCGTTCGCGCATGATCACGTCGTTCGCGGCGCCGAGCCAGATGCCGTCGACGGGGTTGGGGCCGATCACGTACTTGCAGGCCTCGATGATCTCGCAGGCGAAGAGGGCGGCGGCGCCGGCGTCGAGGGTGTTGCCGAGGTATGGCAGCCAGACCTTCTCCGCGGGCCGCGCCGGCAGGAGGCGCTTGGCGCGCTGGAGCACGTCGCGCATGTCGCCCAGCGTGGCGACCTTCACGCCGGTGAAGGCATAGATCACCGGCAGGAAGTAGGCCGTGGAGGGGAAGGCCACGGGGCAGCTCTCGCCCTTGGCCCGGATGGCCTCGGCCAACTTGGCCTCGGCCTGGGCAACCCATGCGATGGCGCCGTCGATGGCGCTGGTGCAGATCAACTTAGACATCGGTGCCTCTCCGGTCCTTCATGTCGAGCAGTTTGCGTTCGGCCTGGCGGTTGATGCCGAGCTTCTCGCGCTTGGCGTCGAGCAATTCGATACAGCGGGCGGCCGCGGCGTCGGCGGTGTCGCACACGTGGAAGGAGGCGCCGAACAGTTCGCGCGCATCCTCGTTGAGGTACTTCGTCACGTTCTCCGAGCCGCTGATGTAGAAGGGGTGTCCGAGAATCACGTCCACGCCCGAGGCCACGAAGTAGCAGCCGATGGCGATGGCCTTCTCGCTCATCCACTCGGGCGCCACGCCGACGGCGGGCACCTGCGCGAGGTCGTCGCCCAGGCCGCCCTCCAGGACGATCTCCGTGGCGGCTTCCAGCAGGCGCGAGTTGTCCACGCAACTGCCCATGTGCAGGATCGGCGGGATGCCGACGGCCTCGCAGACCTCGCGCAGGCCGGGGCCGGCGTGCTGCAGCGCGGTCTCGGGCGTGAGCCAGCCGCGCTTGCCGGAGGCGATCGCCGAGCAGCCGGTCTTCAGCACCAGCACGTTCTGGCGGATCAGCGCAGTGGTGAGGGCGTTGGTGTACTCGTCGGTCTTGGACTTGGGGTTGTTGCAGCCGACGATGCCGACCACGCCGCGGATGCGTCCTTGCATGATGGCGTCGTTCAGCGGCCGGAACGAGGCGCGGTAGGTGCCGCCCAGCATGTACTTGATGGCGGCGACGCTGAAGCCGGCGACCATCGCCTCCTTGCTTTCGGGGATCAGCACCTTCTTCGGGTCGCGCCGGCGGAAGTTGTCGATCGCGCGCCGGATGATCGCCTTGGCCGAGCCGAGACCGTCGTGCTCGTCGAAGGGCACGTGCGCGGCGCCGACGGTTTGCGCCATGTCGGCGGTGGAGACGACCTCGGTGTGGTAGGCGGCGGCGACCTGCGGCAGGCTGGGCATGCAGCACTGCACGTCGACGACCATCATCTCCACCGCGCCGGTGACGATGGCCAGCTCCTGCTGCAGGAAGTTGCCGGCAATGGGCACGCCGTGGCGCATGAGGATCTCGTTGGCGGTGCAGCAGAGGCCGGCGAGGGTGACGCCCTCCGCGCCGGCGGCCCGCGCGTAGTCCGTGATCTCGGGATCGTTGACGGCGATGGCCAGCATGTCGGAGAGCGCCGGTTCGTGGCCGTGCACGACGATGTTGACGGTCCGGGCGCCCAGCACGCCCAGGTTGGCCGTGCTGCGCACCGGGGTCGGCGAGCCAAAGATGATGTCCGAGACGATCGTGCCGGCGCGCGAGCCGCCCCAGCCGTCGGCCAGCGAAATGGCGAAGGCGTGCTTGAGCAGGTTGCGGTAGTCGTGGTCCACGCCCATGGTGGTGCGGTGCATGGCCTCGACCACCATGCGGTCGACGCCGAGCGGCAGGATGCCCTGCTTCTCCCAGACGGCGTAGCGCTTGGCGGGCGCGAGCTTGAGCGTCCGGATCGGCTCCTCCTGCGAGGTGAACTCGCCCAGGAAGAGGTTGGCCAGGTCCAGCGCCACGGCCTCCTTGGTGCGGCCGGCCTCCTCGACCTGGTAGAGGCGCGCGGCGTAGCGCAAGGTCGGCTCGTCCTTGATGGCGTAGCCGCCGCCGTGGCCCTCGGCGATGGCCTTGAGCAGCAGCACGAGGTGGCGGGCGTGGTCGGAATGCGCGGCCGTGCCGCCGGTGACCTCGCGCAGGTAGTTGCGCGCGACGATCGTGTCGGCGTCCGCGCCGCACACGCCGCGCGGCGACTTGGGCGTGATGCGGCACGGCCCCATGTGGCAGATCTTGCAGCAGACGCCCTTCGTGCCGAAGGTACACTGGTTCTTCTGCGTGTCCATGCGGCCGAAGCAGGTGTCGATGCAGTCGCATCCCGCCTTCTCGATCAGGGCGATGGATGCGGCGTCTTCGGCACGGGAGGCGGGTTTCAGATCAGGAGGCATGACTTGGGGCTCCGGGGGATCGGGACATGACTCGGCTGGAGTCGACTGGAGTCGACGGCAGTCGATTGGAAGAAGGCACGGAACGCAGAAATGCGTCCACCTGCCGCACCAGCGCGTTTTCCGCCGGCAGCTCCGAGATCGGCCCGCCGCGCTCGGCGAGGTCGGCGGCGGCCGCGTCCTCCGGCAGGATCAGCACGTCGCTCGCGCCCGTCTCGGCCTGGAGCGCCGAAAGCTCGCCCGGCGGGTCGCGGCGCACGCGGTTGACCGCCAGCACGAGACGGCCGTATTCCACGGCCATTTCCCGCGCGAGGCCGTGCAGACGGCGCAGGGTCTCGAGGCCGCGGCGCGAAGGATCGGCGACCATCAGCAGCAGGTCGACCCGGGGTGCGAGCCGGCGCGACAGGTTCTCGAGGCCGGCCTCGTTGTCGATCACGACCCACGGGTACTCGTGCGCAATCTGGCCCAGCGCGGCCCGGAGCACGTTATTGGCGTAGCAGTAGCAGCCGGGGCCTTCCGGCCGGCCCATGGCGAGGAAGTCGAAGTCCTGCGCCTCGACCAGGCTCTCGGCGATCTTGAGTTCCAGAAGCTGCTGCTTGGAGATGCCGGCGGAAAGGCCCTGGCCGGCGATCTGGCGCGCCTCCTCGCGCACGCCGCCGATGGTCTGGCGCAGCCGCACGCCCAGCACCGTGTCGAGGCAGGTGTTGGGGTCGGCGTCCACGGCCAGCACGGGGCGCCGGCCGGAGGCGATCAGTCGCGAGACAAGCAGTCCCGCGACGGTCGTCTTGCCGACGCCGCCCTTTCCCGTGATGGCGATGGTGTAGGACATATCGGGTTTCAGTGTTCAGTGTTCAGGAGTTATCGGGCGTGCGGCACGCCGCAGCCGTCGCTGAGCCGGGTCAACTCGGTGCGGGCGGCGCCGAGCTTCTCCTGCAGCGCGCGCAACGCCTCGGCCTGGCCGGGCGTGGCGGGCTGCTTGTGCAAAGCTTCGACCTGCTCCTCCAGGTCTTCGACTTGCGCCATGAGCTGCACGTACTTCTGGCGGGCGACGTCCATGGCGTTCATGCGGGTTTGCTCCCTTCGATGCGGTCCAGAATCTCCTCGAAGCGCCGGCGCAGCGGTGCATCCAGCGAATCAAGGACCGAGCGCCCGTCGCGGTCGGCGCCGCGCAGCGCCTCGCAGTACGGCAGCGCGCCGAGCAGCGTGCGCGGGCCGAGCGCCGCGCGCACGAACGCCTCGTCCGCGGCGGAGGCGATCTTGTTGGCGACAAAGGCGAAGCGCCGGATGCCGACCTGGCGGCCGAGCGTCTCGACGTGCAGGGCGGTTTCGACCGCGCGCTGGCCGGGCTCGACCACGGCGATCATCAGGTCCACGCCCGCGGCCGTGCCGCGGCCCAGGTGCTCGATGCCGGCCTCCATGTCGAGGATCAGCGCCTCGCCGCGGCGCAGGACCAGTTCGGAGACGAGCGTCTTGAGAAACACGCTGGCCGGGCAGGCGCAGCCCGCGCCGCCGCGCTCGACCGCGCCGAGCACGAGCAGGGCGATGCCGCGGTGGCGGGTGGCAAAGGCATCGGCGACGTCGCTCACCTCGGGGTTGAGCTTGAACATGGCGCCCCAGGTGGCGCCGGCGGCGCCGGTGCGTGCGGCGATCAGCTCCGTCTGGCGCGCGAGCGGCACCAGCTTTGCGCGCGCCGCGGCCGGCAGGCCGAGCGAGGCCGCCAGGTTGGCGTCCGGGTCGGCGTCCACGGCGAGCACGGCGCGCCCGCGGCCGGCGAGCAGTTGTGCCAGCGCCGCCGCCAGCGTGGTCTTGCCGACGCCGCCTTTGCCTGTCACTGCGACTTTCACGGGGCCAGTTGCCTTCCTTGTGCGAGTGTTCAGTGTTCAGTGTTCAGTGTTCAGGGGGACGATGCCCCGGGGCCCGCGGCTTGTCTCTATGCCCTCTCTCCTGAACACTGAACACTGAACACTGAACACTACACCACCTTCCTCACGTCTCTTCCCAGGCACTCCTTCGCGTGCGCGCACCACTTGGCGCAGCCGAGGTCGAGCCTGGGGTGCCGAACCTCGCGCTGGCACGCGCCGCAGACCCGCATGGGCTCGTCCTTCCAGAACTCGATTTCGGCGCCGCAGAAGGGGCAGGGGACATAGCAGATGTCGCCCGGCTTCCACCGGCGCATGTCCTGGCCAGGGCAACGAGTCTCGCTCATGGTGAGTGTTCAGTGTTCAGTGTTCAGTGTTCAGGGGGACGATGCCCCGGGGCCCGCGGCTTGTCTCCATGCCCTCTCACCTGAACGCTGAACACTGAACACTGAATACGTTCCCTCTCAGAACCCGTACTTCGCCTTCATCAGCCGCGACACCTGCGCCAGGGTCTCGAACACCTTGCGTGCGTCGGCGGCATCCATCGAGCCGGTGCCGCACGAGGGCGTGATCAGGGCCTGCCGGACGATCAGGTCGCGGGCGATGCCTTTGGAGGCGAGGTGGTCAATCAGGCCGTCGAGCTTCGCGGCCAGCCCCTCGGGCGTCTGCTCGCGGATCGCGGTGGAGGTCGGCACAATCCCCCAGGCCAGGGCGCCGCCGCGCTCCAGGTGGGCCCGGACCGCCGGCGCGTACATGGCGATGGTCTCGCCGAAGCCGAAGGCGTCAAAGTTGACGATGTCCACGCCGGCATCGATCAGGATGCTCCACTCGGTGTTGCCGCAGCAGTGGACGCCGGCGAGCGCGCCGTCGGCGTGCACGGCCTGGACGACCTCGCCGATGCGCGCGACCACGTCGTCGCGCTTGACCGACACGTAGGTCGAACTGCCGAAGGCCGAGAGGATCGGCTCGTCGATGAAGCAGATGATCCGTTCGGCGAAGGGCTGGAACAGGCGGATCTGCCAGCGCGACTTGGCGGCCAGGGCCTTGACCACCACGTCGAGGAACTCCTCGTTGTAGTAGAGCGCGCGCTTGTTCTCGTCCACGATGGTCAGCGCGAAGCTGCACGGGCCGGTGGTCTGGCACTTGACGAACGGCAGCTTGCGGCCGAGGCCCTGCAGCCGGCGCCGCATGGCGTGCAGGCCGTGGGCGTATTCCGCGCCGATGGCGAAGGCGGAGAAGTCGCCGCTGCCGCCGTCCGGATCGGCCGCGGCCATGTAGGCTTCGTAGAAGGCGGCGAACACCTCGGAGTAGTCCTGATCGGTCTGGAAGAAGAGGCGCTGCTTCTCCTTGTCCACGACGGCGCACGGCATGCCTTCGGAGTACTGCACCTCCATCTGCTCCAGCAGGCCGAATTTTGGCATCTGCGGCCAGATGGGCGCCTCGGGCAGGCAGCGCAGGGAAACGTCGACGGCTTCGTCGGGACGCTCGAACGGCATGCTGCCGATCGCGGTGGCCAGGAACTTGGGTTGGAAGGTCATGCTTTCCTCGTTTCTTCGACAGGAGTCGACTGGAGTCGACTGGAGTCGACTGGAGTCGACTGGAGTCGATCGTGTTATCGTTTCAGGCCATCCACCGCTTTCCGGATGGCGGCGATGTGCGCCGGTGTGGTGCCGCAGCAGCCGCCGACGATGCCTGCGCCGGCGGCGACCAGCGCCGGCGTGCGCCCGGCCATGTCGGCCGGTGTCTCGGGGAACACGTCCCGGCCGTTGACGTTCTTCGGCAGGCCGGCGTTGGCGTGGACGAGGATCGGCGCCTTGGGCGCGGCGGCGCGCATCAGGCGCACGATCTCGATCATGCGCTCCATGCCGTTGCCGCAGTTGGCGCCGATGACGTGCGCACCGGCGGCGAGCGCGGCCTCGGCGGCCTGCTCCGGCGAGACGCCCATCATCGTCCGGTACTCGCCTTTCGTGTTCAGTTCGAAGGTGAAGGTGCAGATGACCTCGCAGGCCGTGTGCTCCCGCGCCGCCTTGACGGCCAGCGCCGCCTCGTCCAGCGCGCTCATGGTCTCGATGCACAGCGCGTCCGCGCCGCCCTTAGCGAGCGCGGCGCACTGGACCTTGAAGGCGTCGTAGATTTCGGCCTCGGTCACGTCGCCGAGGGCCAGCATCTGGCCGGTGGGGCCGACGGAGGCGATGACCCACCGGTCCGGGCCGGCGGCGCGGCGCGAGATGCGCGCGGCGGCCTCGTTGATCTCGGCCACGCGCTTCTCCAGCCCGAAGTGCTTGAGCTTGAACGACGTGCCGCCGAAGCTGTCGGACTCGATCATGTCCGCTCCGGCCTGGACGTAGCTGCGGCCGATGTCCTCGACATCGGCGGCGTGCTCCACGTTCCACAATTCCGGGCACTCGCCCGGCTGGAGGCCCTTCTGCTGGAGGAAGGTGCCCCAGGCGCCGTCCGACACCAGCACGCGGCCGGCCTTGACGGCATCCACGATCTTGCCTCGACTCATTTCGATGCTCCTTGTTTGGGGAGAGGGTGTCGGGTGTCGGGGGGTGCGCTGTGTCTGATCAACCAGTCGCGCAGCGCTGGCAGGCCGGCGCCGGTCGCGGGCGCGGTCTCGATCACGTCGGCCGTCGGCGCCACCTGGCGGATGTTGGCGAGCGCGGCAGCGCGGTCGAAGCCGCACGCCGCGGCGTCGTCCATCTCGTTGACCAGCACCAGATCCGCGTTCTCGAAGATCAGCGGCGTCTTGAGCGGCTTGCGTTCGCCTTCGTGCACGGAGAAGACCGTGGCGCGCGCCGTCTCGCCCAGGTCGTAGACTGCCTGGCAGACGGCGCTGCCGGCATTGGCGATCACCACGAGGCGGCAACCGGCCCAGTCGAGACGGTCGAGCGCATGGCCGATCATGTGGGCGTCCATGGCCGGCACGCCCAGGTCGCCGGCGGCCGGCGCGTCACCGTGGCCGTGGCTGGCGCCGAGCGCGTCCAGGCGGGCGGCGTCAATCGTACGCAGGCCCAGTTCGGCGCCGTGGTCGGCCTCCAGCCGGCGGACGAGTTCGGCGGCGCGCGACGAGGCGAACGCGCGCAGGTTCAGCGCGAAGCAGCCCCTGGCGCGCAGGAAGCCGCGGTTTTCGGCGGCGTGGCGCTCGTTGGCGGCCAGCAGCGCCGCGGCCGGGTCGCCGGCATGGACGTGCCCGGCGCCGCCGGGGTGGGCATGCCGGTGGGGGACCGCTGCCCGCGGCAGCGGCGGCCGGCTGGAGCATCCGCATTTCTCGCACATGGCGGTTTCGGCGCGCCTCTGGAGGGCGCCAATGGTTTCCACGATACGGGAAGGACGCGGGAGGCGTATAGCGCATGCCGGTCACGAAATGGAAGAATCTTGCTGCCAGTCCCGATGACGGTGTAGAATCACCCGCACCATGAGCCACCGGGCCGACTCCGCGCCGTTTCCGGGCTTCGACGAACTGGCGCGCGCGTGCCGCGCGCAGTACGGGCTGGCGCCGGATTTCGCCACGGCGGACGGACGGCTGCCCGCGGCGGCGGCGGCCGACGTGCGCAACGCGGCCGTGCTCCGCCAGGCCCGCCGCCACGCGCTGGCCGAGGCCGTGCGCTGGGGCGAGCCGTACGTCTTCTTCCTCGCGCCCGGCCTGGTGAGCTGGATGGCGGCGGTGATGGACGGCGAGCGCCTGCTGGGCGGCGTCGTGGGCGGCGAGGTCACGCCGGCCGAGGACCCGGCCGACGTGCGCGCCGCCGTGGCCTATCTCGTCGGTGCCGGCTGCCGGCGCCGGCAGGCCGGTGCCTATGTGCGCGGCCGGCCGGCCTGGCCGCAGGCGCGCACGCGCGCCGCGGCCGACTTCCTGCAGCAGGCCGTGTACCGCTTCTCCGGCTTCGACGCGGCGTGCCTGACGCGCAACCGCGACAACGCCCTCCAGCAGCGCCAGATCGCGGAGACCATCCACGAGTGGAAGCGCGGCCGGCCGGCGGCGCCGCCCTTCCACGAGGAGCGGCTGCTGCCGGCGCTGATCCGCGTCGGCGACCGCGCCGGCGCGCGCAGCCTGCTCAACCGGCTGCTGGCGGACATGCTGCTGGACTCCACCCGCACGGCCGTGCTGCAGGCGCGGGCGATCGAACTGATCGGCTTCCTGGTGCGCGCGGCGATCGAGGACAACCCGCTGCTGGACTCGCTGCTGGCGCAGCACCGGCGCTGGGTCGAGGAGATCTTCGCCGCCGCGGACTTCGAGCGGCTGTGCGAGGCGCTGCGGCGCGTGCTGGACGCGTTCATGGACGCGATCGAGCTGCAGGGCTTCAACCGCGAGGACCGCCGCGTGCGCGCGGCGCTCGACTACCTGGCCGCGCACCTCGGCGCGCCCGTGGCGCTGGCCGAGGTCGGCCGCGCCGTGGGCTTGAGCGGCTACCGCCTGGCGCACCTGGTCAAGGCGCACACGGGCCGCACGCTGATGCAGCACCTGCGCCGCCTGCGCGTGGAGCGCGCGCGCCGGACGCTGGAGCAGACCGACGGCGACCTCGCCGATCTGGCCGCCAGCCTGGGCTACGCGGACCAGAGCCACTTCATCCGGCAGTTTCGCCAGCTCGTCGGGGTTACGCCCGCGCGCTACCGCCGCCTGCGGCGGAGTCCGGCGCCGCCGGCGGCGCGGTGACCATCCCCGCCGCCAGCCGCTGGCGCACGGCCTCGAAGAGCAGGATGGTGGTGGCGGCGGCGACATTGAGCGAATCGGCCTGGCCGAGCATGGGGATGCGCACGCGCAGGTCGGCGGCCTGCATCCAGGTGTCGCTCAGGCCGTACTGCTCCGTGCCGACCACCAGCGCCACGTCGCCGGTCAGGTCCACCCCCGTGTGCAGCTTCGCGGCGTGGGGCGTGGCGGCCAGGACGGCGAAGCGCCGCCGGCGCAGGAAGTCCAGCGTGGCGGCCGTGTCGGCCTCCGCCACCGGCACGGCGAAGAGCATGCCGGTGGAGGCGCGCACCACGTTGGGGTTGTGCAGGTCGGTGCAGCGGTCGCAGACGATCACGGCGTGCACCCCGGCCGCGTCGGCCGTGCGCAGGATCGTGCCCAGGTTGCCCGGCTTCTCGATCGCCACGGCGACGACCACCAGCGCCCGCGGCGGCAGTCGCAGGTCCTCCAGGCGGCGGCGGAGCTGCGGGCCGACGGCCAGCAGACCTTCCGGCCGCTCGCGGTACGCCATGCGGGCGAAGACCGGCGCCGTGCAGGCCACGATCTCCGCGCCGGCCGCGCGGCAGCGCTCGGCCAGCGCCGGCTCGCCCGTGCCCTTGAGGAACAGCTCCTCGCAGACGTACAGCGTCTGCGGCCGGTAGCCGTTGTCGAGCGCGCGCCGGATCTCGCGGTAGCCCTCGACGAGCATCAGGCCCAGCTCGTCGCGGTGTGGCCGCTGGCGGAGCCTGACGACCGTCTTCACCCGCGGGTTGGCGGGGCTGGTGATGGCGAGGCGCGCGGCGATCATCGTCCGGCCGCGGGGAGGTTTGGGCTTTCCCGCGGCCGGCCCGACGGTATAGCATACCGGGAACTGCGTCAAGGGGACCGAGATGAGAGCTCGAACGTTCGGAGGGGTATTCTCAGCGCTGGCGCTGCTGGCCGGCACGGCGGCGCAGGCGGCCGACGCGGCCGCCCCCGCGGCGCAGATGATGGACGGCGTGGCCGCGCGCGTGAACGGCGATTCGATCACCGTGGCCGAGGTCATGGCCGAAATCCCCAACAGCGCCTGGCTCGGCCAGTCCCGCGAGCAGCAGGAGGCGCGCCTGCGCGAGCTGTACGGCCGCACGCTGGACGCCTTCATCGACCGCCGCCTGATCCTGGCGGCGGCCAAGGCGCAGGAGACGAAGCTGCAGGGCTGGGTGCTCAACGACCGCGAGCGGGAGCTGGTGGACAGCCGCTTCGGCGGCGACCGCAACAAGCTGCTGGCGGCGCTCACCGAGCGACGCATCTCCTACGAAGACTGGCGCAAGGGACTGGAGGAGGACCTGCTGATCGGCGCCATGCGGGCGGAATTCGTGGACAAGCGCGTCAGCGTCTCGCCCAGCGACATCCGCTCCTACTACACCACCAACCGCGCCGCGCTCGGCACGGCCGCCGGCGTGCGCGTGGCGATCGTCACGCTGACCGAGCCCGCCTCGGGCAAGGAGACGCTGGCCCAGTTCGGCGACCGCGTCCTCAAGGAGCTGGACGGCGGCGCCGACTTCGCCGCCGTGGCGCGGCAGTACTCGGCCGATTCGCGCGCGCCGCAGGGCGGCGACTGGGGCTTCGTCCAGCCCGAGGAGAAGTTCGCCGGCCCGATCGTGCAGGCGCTGGCCGCGCTCAAGCCGGGCCAGTACAGCCGGCTGGTCCGGCTGGGCGACCAGGCCTACGTCATCCGCAAGGTGGAGGAGAAGGCGGCCACGACGCTCACCATCGAGGAGGCCTGGCCGCTGATCGAGCGCCGCCTGCGCGAAAGCCAGGCCGAGTCGCTGTACCGCGAATGGATGGCCCGCCTGCGGCGCGGCGCCTTCGTGCAGGTTTTCGAGCTGCCCAGGGCGACCGCCGCCCGCTGACGCCCCGGCGCGCCGTCCCGCCGGGGCTCCGCCATGAACCTCACCAGCCCAGCGCAGGTGCGCGAGTGGTGCCGCGGCCGCGACTTCCATCCCAACCGCACGCTGGGCCAGAACTTCCTGATCGACCGCAACGTGCGCGACGCCATCGTGTCCGCCGCCGGCGTGCGCGCCGGCCAGCGCGTGCTGGAAATCGGGCCCGGGCTGGGCGTGCTCACGACGGCCCTGCTGGCGGCGGGCGCGGCGGTGACGGCCGTGGAGAAGGACACGCGCCTCGCCGCGTGGCTGGCCGAGTCCCTGGACGGCGCGGCCGGCTTCACGCTGCTGGCGGCCGATGCGCTGGACCTCGGGCCGGACCGGCTGCTCGCGGCCGGTTTCGACGCCACGGTCTCGAACCTGCCCTACTCGGTCGGAACGCGCATCCTGCTGGACCTCGCGCTCCACCCGGCTTCGCCGCCGCGGCACACGGTCACCGTCCAGCGCGAAGTGGCCGAGCGGTTCGCCGCCCCGGCCGGCGCGCCGGCCCGCGGACAGGCGGGCGTCTGGCTGCAGCGCCTGTATGACGTCGCGCTCGTGCGGGCCATCTCGCCGACCTGCTTCTGGCCGCAGCCGGAGGTCGCGTCCGCCCTCGTGCGGCTCGAGCGCCACGACCGCCATCCGCTGCCGCCGCCGGCCGCGGCCTGCTTCCTGGCCGTCACGCGGCAGGCCTTCCTGCACCGCCGCAAGCAGATGACGGTGACGCTGCGCGGCGCGCCGCCGCCGCTGCGCCGCGACGCCGAGGCGGGCCGGCGCCTGCTCGCCGCCTGCGGCATCGACCCGCAGGCGCGGCCCGAGACGCTGGACGCGGCGCAGTGGTGCGCGCTGGCCTCGGCGCTGGCGGCGGACGGCTGACCGCCGCGCCGGCACCGCTCGGGGTAAGGCGTCAGAAGCCGTAAGGAACGTGGCCGGCGTCTACACGATCTCGTCGAACTTCCGCGTGCCGCACACCGGGCAGGCGTCGGGCGCCCGGCTGCTGACGGTATGGCCGCACAGCGGACAGATGAAGAACCGCGCCGCTGCCAGGTCCTTGCCGGCCTTCACGGCGGCGATCGCCTCGGTGTAGAAGGCGAAGTGGCCCTTTTCGGCCTCGAGCGCGTACTCCATGCTCCGCTGCCCCGCGGCATGGCCTTCCTTCTTCGCCTCGGCGACAAAGGGCGGGTACATCTTCGTGAACTCGAACTGCTCGCCGCCGGCGGCGTCCTGCAGGTTGGAGAGCGTGTCCTGCACGCCCCCCAGGGCGCGGAAATGGCTGAGGGCGTGGACCGTCTCGGCCGCGGCGGCGGCGCGGAAGAGGCGCGCCACGCCGGGCAGGCCCTCCGTCTCCGCCTGGCGGGCGTAGGCCGTGTACTTGCGGTTGGCCTGGCTTTCGCCGGCGAACGCGGCCTTGAGGTTGTCGGTGGTGCTCATGCAGGGGCATCCTTTCTGTGTGGTGTGGACTCAGGCGAAAGCGGGTCCGTAGGCCTCCGGCCAGATGGGCGCCGCGTGCGACTGCCGGGCGGCCTGGAGCGGGAGGTAGGGATTGCGGAGCAACGCGCGGCCCATGGCCACGAGGTCGGCCTGCCCGGCGCACAGGATCTCCTCGGCCTGCTCGACCGTCCCCACGCCGCCCACGGCGATCGCCGGGAGGCCGCAGGCGCGGCGCAGGGCGGCGGCGTACGGCGCCTGCCAGCCCGGACGGAGCGGCGGCTCGTCGGCCAGGATGCCGCCGCTGCTGACGTGCAGCAGGTCGACCGCCGGCCGGACCCGATCCACGATGCGGGCCATCTCCTCGACGGTGACGCCTCCCGGGGCCAGGTCTTCCGCCGAGACGCGCAGGATGAGCGGCCGGGGCGGCGGCCACTCGCGCCGCACGGCGGCCAGCACCTCCACGAGGAAACGGGCGCGGCCGGCGGTCGGTCCGCCGTAGGCGTCCGTGCGGCGGTTGGCCAGCGGAGAGAGGAACTGGTTGATCAGGTAGCCGTGCGCGCCGTGCACCTCGATCGCGTCCGCCCCGGCGTCGCGGGCACGGCTCGCGGCCGCGCCGAACGCCTCGACCACCGTCTCGATCTCCAGGGTGCCGAGGGGCTCCGGGTCGCGGAGTTCCTGGCTGTCGCCCAGGCGGAGGGGACTGGGCGCGACCACCCGTCTGACGCCTTGCGCCCCGCATTTGCGCCCGGCATGGGCGAGCTGCACGGCGACCCTGGCGCCGCCGGTGTGGCATGCGGCGATCACCCGCCGCAGGGGCGCCACCTGCTCGTCCTGCCACAGGCCCAGGCATCGGTCCGATACCCGGCCGTTGGGCAGGACGCCGGTGGCCTCGGTGATGACCAGGCCCACACCGCCGACGGCACGGGTGCCGTAGTGAACCACGTGAAAGTCGCCGGCCATGCCGTCCCGCGCCGCATACATGCACATCGGCGCCAGAACCAGCCGGTTCCGCAGAACCAGGTCGCGCACCCGAAACGGCTCGAAGGTCTTCATCGTCGTGCTCGCCGCCACCCCCGAACCCTCCCAAAAAGTCGCCCGACACGGCATGGTGTCGGGCGCGAGCTGGTCGGCCAGTAATGCCGGGATGCTGCGAGCCATTTGGCTGACCAGATCCTGTTTTGCACTACCGACCTCGAGTTCTACATGGTAAGGAGCAGCGGGCATGCCAGCGCCGCCGGCCGTCGCGGGCATTTCCGGCGGGCGGGCCGCCGCCGCACGGAAACGCGCGATTGGCGGCCGAATCCGCGCGAATCGCCCGCCGGCGTTCGCAGCGGCGACCTTCCGGTCCGTGCGTGTGGCGGGTGTTCGGCGCCTCGGCGGACGCGACCGGACATGTCCGGGACACGGATCGGACACGGCGCGCCGCCGCCGGAGGGGCTACGGATCCAGGTTCTCGAGCGCCAGCGTGTCGGGGGCGATCCGGCGGTAGTAGCAGTTGCGGGGGACGCCGGCGCGGTTCTTCGTGTGGCAGATGCCGCCGCGGCGGGGCCGGACCAGGTAGAGCAGCGAATTCTGCTCGCAGTTGACCCGCGCCTCGACCAGGTCGAAGGTTTCGCCGGATGTCCTGCCCTTCTCCCACAACTCGTTGCGCGACGTGCTCCAGAGGATCAGCATGCGCTCGGCGAACGCCTTGCGCATCGCCTTCTCGTTGGTGTAGGCGACCAGGATCACCTCGCGCGTGTCGGCGTGCTGGACCGCCACGGGGATGCAGTCCGGGCATTTGGCCGCGACTTTGGCGATCTTGGCGAAATCGAGGGTCAGGCGGATGCATTCTTCCAATTCATGCATGACGGGATTCTCGCAGGCGAATCAGTAATGATAGCGCGCCTGAGCGATCAGGACGCGGTCGTCGTCGACAGCGTACACGAACCGGCGTTCTTCCGTGATGCGCCGGGACCAGAATCCAGCCAGGTCGTGACGCAGCGGTTCCGGCTTGCCGAGACCTTCGAAGGGACTGCGCTCGATCTCCCGGATCAACCGCACGATTCGCGCGGCGATCTTGCGGTCGTTTTCGAGCCAGTAGGAGAAATCCTCCCAACCCCTTTCGGCGAAGACGATCTTCACGCGATCTCCGGCAGTTTTCGTTCCTTGCCTTTTCCGGCCCGGAGTTCCTCGACGGCCTCGCGCAGGCGACGCGCGTTCCGTGGGCTGCGCAGCAGGTAGGCCGTCTCTTCCAAGGCCTCGAAATCCTCCAGCGCCATCATCACCACGGCCTGGTCGCGGCGCCGGGTGATGACAACCGGATCGTGGTTCTCGCAGACCTGCTGCATCGTGTCCGCGAGGTTCTCCCGGGCGGCGGTATAGGTCAGTGCCTTCATACATGGACAGTATCGCGTACAGGCCGCCGGAGCGCAAGCGCATTCCGACGTCAATACCGGAGCTGGCTTCCGCCGATGTACTCGCGCAGGATCGAATCGCCCGGCACGGCCGTGGTCGGGATGGCCAGGAAGTTGTGAAGAATGCCGGTGAGCCGGCGCGCCTCGACGTACTCGGGATCGCGCGGCTTGACCTGGTTGAGGAGGGGCACGGCGAAGGGCTTGAGCACGGCCAGTTCGTAGTCGAGCGCGGAGTTGAAGGTCGCGTCGGACAGGTGCTGGAACGGGAAGATCCAGCGGCGCTCGCCCCGGCCGACCGACGGCCAGCGCTGCAGCGTGGGCAGGGCCGGGTGGTTGCGGAACTGGTTGTCGCGCACCAGCCGCCGCAGCAGGCGGTTGTCCGTGGTCGAAATGCGGTTGTGCCCGCCGATGCCGAGCTGCGTCAGCGCGCTGACGTAGACGCGGAACTTGAACTCCGCCGGCACGTCCGCCGTCAGGCGCGGGTTCAGGCAGTGGATGCCTTCCATGACGATCACGTCCTGCGGCCCGAGCCGCACGGCGTCCTCGTGGTCGCGGCCGGTCTTGGTCACGAAGTCGAACGTCCGCAGACGCACTTCGCGGCCGGCGAGCAGGTCGAGCAGGTCGCGGTTGAGGCGCGGCAGGTCCATGGACTCGATGTGCTCGTAGTCGAGGTTGCCCTGCTCGTCCCGCGGGTTCTGCTCGTCGCCCACGAAGTAGTTGTCGGTGGAGAGCAGCACCGGGCGGAAGCCGTCCACGCGCAGGTGCGAGCAGAGGCGCATGGAGAAGGTCGTCTTGCCGGCCGAGGAGGGACCGGCCACGAGAATGAGCCGGACGCCAGGGCGGCGCGCGGCGATGGCGGTGGCGATCGCCGCCAGCTTCTTCTCGTGCAGCGCCTCGGCCGTGAGGATGAAGTCGGCGATGTGCTTGTCGAGAATCGACTGGTTGAGCTGGCCGACCGTGGTGATGCCGAGGATGCGGCCCCAGGCGATGTGTTCCTGGTAGATCTGGAAGAGGTGCGGCTGCGGGTCGCACGGCGTGATCTGGCGCGGCGCCTCGGCTGTCGGCAGGTCGAGGACGAAGCCCGGCTCGCACGGCACGAGGCGGAAGAGTTGCAGGAGCCCCGTGCGGTGGGCCAGCGGCTCGTGGGAGAGGTCGGTGAACCCGTTGCAGCGCACCAGCAGCACGTGGGGCGGGTTGCGGTGGCGCAGCAGGTTGAGCGTGTCGGTCTGGCCGGTGGACTCGAACAGCCGCATCGCGTCCTCGTAGGACGCCGGCTCGACCTCGATCGGCAGGTCGCGCGCCACGAGCTCGCGCATGGCCGCCTCGATGCGGGCCACGCGCTCGTGCAGCGGAAGGCGGGCCTCGGCCTCGGGCCAGTCCACCGTGCAGAAAAGTCCGTTGCCGAGCGAGTGCTGCACGCGGCAGGCCGCCTGCGGCATGGCGCCGCGCATCGCGGCGGAGAGCAGGAAGCCGAGCGACCAGCGGTAGATCCGCCAGCCGTGTTCGTCGCCGAGGGTCAGCGGCGCGACAGCCGCGTTGACGGTCAGGCGGTAGGAAAGCGAGACGGCTTCGTTGTTGACGCGCGCGCCGAGGACCGGCAGGCCGTCGGCCGCCTTGGCCGGCAGCACCTTGGCCACGGTCGTCGCCGCCGGCCACTCGGCCGGCGCCTGGCCTTCAACGGTGATGGTGACCTGGCGCATGCGTCAGTCCTTTGGAGTTCTCGCGCGGATTACACCACCCGCCTCAGCATCTTCTCCGCCAGTCCCGCCAGCGGCTCGACCGGGCCGGGCAGACCGGCCAGCGCCGCCAGCGCATCGGCCGTGCGAGTCGCGGCCTGCCGGCCCGCCTCCTCGCGCGACCAGATCTGGAGGCAGGAGAGTTCCGGCGGCTTGCCGGGCCGCGCGGGACCGGCATCCAGGAGGTCGTCCACGATCTGGAACGCCAGCCCCAGATTCTCCCCGTAAACACCCAGGCGCTCGACCGCCGCAGCGTCGCCGCCGGCCGCGATCGCGCCCATGCGGGCCGCGGCGGCGAAGAGATCGGCCGTCTTGTGGCGGTGGATGAAGCGCACGGTCTCCGCGTCCGCCCGGCCGGCGCAGCGCAGATCCTCGAACTGGCCGCCGACCACGCCCGCGGCGCCGGCGGCGCGGCCCAGCTCGGCGACCAGGGCGGCAGCGGCGCCGGGCTGCTTCTCGGGCGTGCGCGCCAGCAGCTCGAACGCCAGGGCCTGCAGCGCGTCGCCGGCGAGCACGGCCGCCGTCTCGCCGAACTTGGCGTGCACCGTGGGCTGGCCGCGGCGCACCAGATCGTTGTCCATGCACGGCAGGTCGTCGTGGACCAGCGTGTAGGCGTGGAAAATTTCGACCGCCAGCGCCGGCTGCCAGGCGTCGTCCGCCCGGCCGCCGGACGCCTCGGCGCAGGCGAGGCACAGAATGGGCCGCAGCCGCTTGCCGCCGGTCAGCACGGCGTGGCGCATGGCGTCGCCAAGCGCGGCCGGCCGTTCGCCGGCCGGCGGCAGCGCCGCCGCCAGCCGCGCCTCGACCTGCTCCCGGAGCTCGGCCAGGTAGGCGTCCAAGTCGAACATGCGCCGATGATACGCCATCGCGGCGGGGGGCGGAAGCACGCAACAACCGCCAAGAGGGCAATCGGAAAGGAACCGACGGTGACCGACGGCGGGATTTCGGGATCGCTCGGGGATCGGCGCTCGAGTGCGGCGCGGTTCAGGACGCGTTGTCGCAACTACCCACTTGACCAACAACTTGACTTATGCTTGACTCATCCCGCCTGCCATGGCCTACCAACCCATATTCACGATCACGCCCGCCCTCCTGAGGCAGGTGGAGCGCATCGCCGCGGTGCGCGAGAGCATCGCCGCCGCCACGGTGGATGTCCCCTGGATTCCCGCTCTGCAACTCGATTCCCGGGCGCGCAATGCCCATTCCTCCACCGCCATCGAGGGCAACCCGCTGACGCTGGAGGAGGTCCGCGCCATCGAGGAAGGGCGCAAACTGCCCGGCGCCAATGAGCGTGCGCGCCGCGAGATCCTCAACTACTTCGCCGGCCTCCGCTTCGTCGAGCGCCACGCCACCCGCCATCCGATCCGCCACGCGGACATCTTCGAACTGCACCAGATCATCGCCACCGGCGTCATGGACCAGGGCTCGGCCGGCCGCTATCGCACCATCCGCGTGCGGGTCGGTCCGTTCGTGCCGCCGCCGCCGGAGGACGTTTCCGGCCTCATGCGCGAACTGCTGGAATGGTGGAACACCGCCGCGGCCGACCTGTCGCCGGTTCTCTCTTCCGCCATCCTGCACCACCGGTTCGAGACCATTCACCCGTTCGCCGACGGCAACGGCCGCACCGGCCGCACCCTGGCCCTGTGGGAACTCTACCGGCGCGGGTTCGACACCCACCACATCTTCTCGGTGGACGAGTTCTACTGGGAGGACCGCCCGCGCTACTACGCCATGCTCCAACAGGTTCGCCGCGACGGCGACGACCTCACAGGCTGGCTGGAGTACACCGCCGAAGGTCTCGCCGTCATTCTCGACCGCGTGTGGCAGCGCGTGCAGTGTCTTTCGGCCGAGTCCCGGCAGGCCAAGTTGATTCTGCGCCCCAGGCAGGAACGGTTGCTCAACCTCCTGCGGGAACACAAGAGCATGACGCCGCGCGAAATCTGGGCCGCCCTCGGCGTCTCGAAACAGGGCGCCCTCGACCTCCTTCGCCCCCTGGTCGAGGCCGGCCTCGTCAAACGCACCGGCACGCGCAAGTCGGGACGTTACACACTGGTTTGAAGCACGCAATGCGAACCACGGATGAACGCCGATGAACACGGATGAGAGACCCCAAAACGTGACCCAGAATCCGCGTCCATCCGCGGTTCGACCTCCACGCTGGTCTGAAACATGCGGTACCCTCTCGCAAAGAAGCACCGCCGAGCTATTGCGGCTGCGCCAACTTGTCGACGCCCGCTCCGTATGAAGAGCGATCCCGAAAGGACCGACGCCATGCCCGCCCGCGCCTTCATTCACGACGATTTCCTGCTGCAGTCCGAGCCGGCGCGCGTGCTCTACCACGAGTACGCGGCGAAGATGCCGATCGCCGACTACCACTGTCACCTGCCGCCGCAGCAGATTGCCGCCGACCATCGCTGGCAGAACCTCGCGCAGATCTGGCTGGGCGGCGACCACTACAAGTGGCGCGCCCTGCGCTCCAACGGCATAGACGAGCGCTTCATTACCGGCGACGCCCCCGACCGCGAGAAGTTCCAGGCGTTCGCCGCGACCATGCCGTTTCTGCTGCGCAACCCGCTCTACGACTGGTCGCACCTGGAGCTCGCCCGCTACTTTGGCGTCTTCGAGCGGCTGACACCCGCCACGGCCGATGCTGTCTGGGAGCGCGCCAACGTCCGCCTGGCCGAGCCCGGTTTCAGCGCCCGCGGCCTGATGACCCGCAGCCGCGTGCGGCTCGTCTGCACCACCGACGACCCCGCCGATACCCTCGAACACCACGCTGCCGCGCGCGCCTCCGGCTTCGGCGTGCAGGTTCTGCCCACCTGGCGGCCGGACAAAGCTTTGGCCATCGACCGGCCCGCCTTCTGGAACGGCTGGCTCGACCGGCTGGCCGCCGCGGCCGGCACCGGCGTGCGGACCTACGACGATCTTCTCGCCGCGCTGCAGAAGCGGCACGACTTCTTCGCCGCCGCCGGCTGCCGGCTTTCCGACTACGGCCTCGAGACCGTCTACGCCGAGCCATACACGGAGGCCGAGGTGCGGCAGGTGTTCGCCCGCGTGCGCGGCGGTGGACGCGCGGCGCCGGAGGAGATCGCGCGCTTCCGCTCCGCCCTGCTCTACGAGTGCGGCCGCATGGACGCCGCGGCCGACTGGACCTGGCAGATCCACTACGCCGCGCTGCGCAACAACAGCACGCGCATGTTCCGCCAACTCGGGCCGGACACCGGCTTCGACTCCATCGGCGACTGGCCCGTCGCGCAGGCCATGGCGCGCCTGTTCGACCGGCTCGACCAGGCCGACGCGCTGCCGCGCACCGTGATCTACACGCTCAACCCGCGCGACAACGAGGTCGTCGGCACCATGCTCGGCAACTTCCAGCGCGGCCCGACGGCCGGCAAGATGCAGTTCGGCAGCGGCTGGTGGTTCAACGACCAGAAAGACGGCATGGCGCGCCAGATCGAGGCGCTCTCGCAACTCGGCCTGCTGAGCCGCTTCGTCGGCATGCTCACCGACAGCCGCTCGTTCCTCAGCTACACCCGCCACGAGTATTTTCGCCGCCTGCTCTGCAACATCCTGGGGCACGATATCGCCACCGGGCAGGTGCCGGACGACCTGCCCTGGATCGGCGGCATCGTGCAGGACATCTGCTACCGCAACGCCGTGCGCTATTTCGGCTTCGACCTGCCGGTGGGCGGTTGAACCCAAACCGACCAACGGCGTCCCTCCGGCAGCGCCTGCTCGGCCCCGTTACGTGGCGGCGCGTGCTCCTGGGGGTCGTCGAGGTCTACCTCGGCGTCATGGTCCTGGGCTGGCTGGTCGCGGACCGCGCGATCTTCCTCCCGCCGCCGCCCGGATACGCGGCCGGCGGCGACATTGTGCGCGTGCCGACGGCGGGCGGGCAGCAAATCGGCCTGCTGGCCCTCACGAACGCCGCGCCCGCCCGCGGCGCCGTGCTCTTCTTCCACGGCAACGGCGAGGATCTGTCCGGCGGATCGCGCGAGATTCTTGCCGGCTACCGGGCGCTGGGCCTCGATGCCTACGCCTTCGACTACCGCGGCTACGGCATCAGCGACGGCACGCCGTCCACGCGCCGCGCGCTGGAGGACGGCGAGGCAGCCTTCCGGCACGTCGTGGGCGCCTGCGGGGTGCGTCCGGAGCGGCTGCTGCTGCACGGCCGCTCGCTCGGCGCCGCCATCGCCCTGGACGTCGCCGCGCGCCACCGCGTGGGCGGCGTGATCGTCGAGAGCGGGTTCCTGACCGCCTTTCGCGTGCGCACGCGCTGGCCGCTCTTCCCGGTCGACAAGTTCCGCAGCGACCGGCGCATCCGCGAGGTGCGGTCGCCCATCTTCGTACTCCATGGGGAGCAGGACGAGGCGATCCCGTGCTGGCACGGCCGCGAACTGTACCGGCTGGCGGCTGCGCCCAAGCGCGCCTGGTGGGTGGCCGGCGCCGGCCACAACGACGTGCTCGAGCGCGCGCCGGACGAGTTCTGGCGTCGGGTGGCGGCTTTTGCGGGCGACGCGCTGCCGCCGGCCGTTCCCTGAGGCGCGCGCCTGCCCACACCCTGCCAGGTGCGGGCAGGGGGCTCAGCCCGCCGCCCAGCGCAGCCACTTGACGGCCAGGCCGAACACGAAGAGCGCCAGCACCAGCAGCACGCCCTCGCGCTCGCGGGACGTCAGGCCGAACTGGGCGCGCGCGATGTCGCGCCCCTCCTGCACCCATGCGCGCAGGCGGCCCGCGCGCGTTCCTGGCGGTTCGACGGGCATATCCACTTCACCCCGCCGCGACATTGACGAGCTTGCCGGGGACGACGACCACCTTCTTCACCGTCAGGCCGGCCAGGTGCTTCTGGACCTGCGGGTTGGCGAGGGCGGACTTCTCCATCTCCTCGCGCGAGGCGCCGGCCGGCAGTTCGACCTTGCCGCGCACCTTGCCGTTGATCTGGAGCACGACCTCGACCGTGTCGGCCCGGAGCGCCTCGGGGTCGACCGCCGGCCACGCCGCCCGGAGAATGCCGGGTTCGTGGCCGAGCTCGACCCACAGCTCCTCGCAGACGTGCGGCACAAAGGGCGAGAGCAGCAGCACCTGGCTCTCGATCGCCGCGCGGTAGACGGCGCGGGCCTGCGGGCCGCTCGAGGCGCCGATCTTCAGGTCGTCAATGGCGTTCATCAGTTCCATCGCGTGCGCGATGGCGGTGTTGAAGCGGAAGCCGGTCTCGATCGCGTCGGTCACCGCCTGGATCGTCTGGTGCAGCTTGCGCCAGAGCTCCCGCTCCGGCCGCGCCATGGCGGCGGCCGCCGGCCGGACCGCCTCCGCGCCGGCCAGCAGTTCGCGCGTCTCCCAGACGCGGCGCCAGAGCCGCGACAGGAAGCGGTACGGCCCCTGGATGCCCGTATCCTGCCACTCGGCGTCCATCTCGGGCGGGCCGATGAAGAGCGTGTAGAGCCGCAGCGTGTCCGCGCCGTAGTTGGCGATGAGTTCGTCCGGGCTGACCGTGTTGCCCTTGGACTTGGACATCTTGTAGAGCTTGCCGTCCTCCGCGCGCTTGCAGATCATGCCCTGCGTGAAGAGCGCCGCGAACGGTTCCGGGAACCCGCACCAGCCGGCGTCCTGCAGCACCTTGCTGACGAAGCGCGAGTAGAGCAGGTGCAGCACGGCGTGCTCGACGCCGCCGATGTACTGGTCCACCGGCAGCCAGCGGTTGACGTCGGCCTTGTCGAACGGCTGCCGCGTGTTGCGCGGGTCGACGTAGCGCAGGAAGTACCAGCACGAGCAGAGCCACTGCGCGAGCGTGTCGGTCTCGCGCTTCGCCGCCGCGCCGCAGGCGGGGCAGCGGGTGTTCACGAACCCCTCGTGGCTGGCCAGCGGGTTGCCGCGCTCGACCTGGAAGTCCACGTCGTCGGGCAGCAGCACGGGCAGGTCCTTCTCCGGCACGGGCACGATGCCGCACGCCGGGCAGTGCACGACCGGGATCGGCGCGCCCCAGTAGCGCTGGCGGCTGATCAGCCAGTCGCGGATGCGGTAGTTGGTCGTGAACTCGGCGAAGCCGCGGTCCTTGCCGTGCTGGATGATGGCGTGCAGCGCCTCGCGGTTCGGACGGCCGTCGAACGGCGCGGAGGCGGTCATCGTGCCGTCCTCCTCGTACGCGGCCTCCATCGCCGCCGCCGCCAGCGGATGGTGCGGCCGCTGGATCACGATCTTCACCGGCAGCCGGTAGCGCTGTGCGAACTCGAAATCGCGCTGGTCGTGCGCGGGGACGGCCATGACCGCGCCCGTGCCGTAGTCCATCAGCACGTAGTTGGTGACCCACAGCGGCACGCGTTCGCCGTTGTAGGGGTTGGTCACGTGGAAGCCGCTGCACACGCCCTCCTTGGCGGTGGCGTCGGCGGCGCGCTCGGCGGCCGGAATCAGCGCCTGGCGCTCGATGAACCGGCGCACCTCCTTCTCGCGCGGCGAGCCGGGCAGGAGCTTCTGGAGCAGCGGGTGCTCCGGCGCGATGGCCATGAAGGTCACGCCGTAGATCGTGTCCGGCCGCGTGGTGAAGACCGGGAAGGGGTCGCCGGTCTCGCTGATGGCAAACTGCACGCGCGCGCCCTCGGAGCGGCCGATCCAGTTGGCCTGCATCTGGCGCACCTTCTCCGGCCACCGGTCGAGAAGCTGCAGGTCGTCCAGCAGCCGCGGGGCGTAGGCGGTGATCCGGAAGAACCACTGCTCGAGGCTCTTCTTCGTCACCTTGCGGCCGCAGCGGTCGCAGGTGCCGTCGGGCGTGACCTCCTCGTTGGCGAGGGTGGTGCAGAGTTCGCACCAGTTGACCGGCGCGTCCCGGCGGTAGGCGAGGCCCAGGCGGAGGAACTGGAGGAAGACCCACTGCGTCCAGCGGTAGTACTCGGGGTGGCAGGTGGCGACCTCGCGGCGCCAGTCGTAGCCCACGCCCCAGGAGCGGATCTGGCGCTTCATGTGGGCGATGTTGCCGTAGGTGTAAAGCTTCGGGTGGATGCCCTTGTTCTTGGCGGCGTTCTCGGCCGGCAGGCCGAAGGCGTCCCAGCCCATGGGCGCGAGGACGTTGAAGCCGCGCATCATCTTGTAGCGCGCCAGCACGTCGCCCATGATGTAGTTGCGCCCGTGGCCCACGTGCATGGAGCCGGACGGGTAGGGGAACATGGTCAGGCAGTAGAACTTGGGGCGCGGGTCGCGCGTGTCGCACTCGAACACGCGCCGCTCGTCCCACCACTGCTGCCACCGGGGTTCGATCTCGTGGAAGGGGTATTTTTCCTGCATGGCGACGCCATACTACGGACCCCGGCGCCGGAAAGCAACCGCCGGGCGCCCACGGGCGCGCCTTTGCGATTGACCCGCTGTGGTGAGTCTGTATCATGGAGGAGCTTTTCGTACAGGAAGACGATCCGAGGAGTCACGTCCCATGCCCAACATCGAGAGTGCCCGCAAGCGCGCGCGCCAGGCGCTGAAGCGCAACGCCAGCAACCGCGCCGTCCGCAGCGCCGTCGGTTCGCTCCGCGCCGAGGCGCTGGCCGCCATCGAGGCCGGCAACAAGGCCGCCGCCGAGAAGGCCTGCGCCGCCTACGCGTCCGAGCTGGACAAGGCCGCCAAGAAGGGCGTGATCAAGGCCAACAACGCCAGCCGCAAGAAGTCGCGCCTGGCGCTGCAGGTGAAGAAACTGGCGTAATGGCGTTGCTCCAGATACGCGACCTGGGCGCCGACGCCGAGTACGCCGCCACGACGGCGCTCCAGGAGGACCTGCTCGCCGCGCGCGCCGCCGGCCGGATCGCCGACACGCTGCTGCTGCTCGAACACCGGCGCGTCTTCACCCTCGGCCGCTCGGCCGACTGCCGCCACGTGCTCTGGTCGGAGGCCGAACGCTCGCGCCGCGGCATCGCCTGCGCCGAGACCACGCGCGGCGGCGACGTCACCTACCACGGCCCCGGCCAGCTCGTCGGCTACCCGATCGTGCACCTCGGCGAGGCCGGGCTGCGGCTGCTCGACTACGTGCGCGGCCTGGAGGGCGTGCTGCTGCGCGCCCTGGCCGCCTTCGGCATCGCCGGCCGGCGCGACCCGCGCAACCGCGGCGTCTGGGTCGGCAACGACAAGATCGCCAGCCTCGGCATCCGCGTCTCGCGGCAGGTGGCCATGCACGGCTTCGCCCTCAACGTCAGCCCCCGGCTGGCCGACTTCCGCGGCATCGTGGCCTGCGGCCTGTCCGACGCCGGCGTCACCTCCATGCGCCGCCTCCTCGGCCGCGCCCCGGCGATGGCCGACGTCAAGGCCGCCGTCGCCCGCGCCTTCGCCGCCGAGTTCGGCTACGCGTTGTCGGCGTAGACGGCTGGCGGCGGAAGGAAGGCGGCGCGTTTCGGGCTGGCTGGATCGCGCGTGATACCGGCGCATCTGCTGCGTTCTCGCGGGCGGGGCAACCGCGAGGTTCGCCCCGCCCGCTCGGCCTTGCATCTGCACCGGTCTGACGCGCTCCCAGCCAGGCGGCTCGCTTCGCTCCCCGCGACCCGAAACGTGCCGCGTTCGCCCCGGCGCGGTTGTTCCGGGAGAATACGTTACGTTGATGGAACGCCCCGCGCCGGATCGGCACGGCTGGACGCGTACCGGAGGTGCGCCCTCGCGCCTTGCGCTCCGTGCGCGCATCGGCCATCATCGTAGACGTTGATGAACACGATCACCATGGCGTATGGCCGCGAGGGGCTGGCCGTCCGGCTCGACCCGTCGTGGCAGGTGGAGGTCGTGCGCAAGCCGGCCATGCCGCTGCCGGCCGATCCGGCCGCCGCCGTCGCCGCCGCGCTGGCCGCGCCCGTCGGCTCGCCGCCGCTGGCCGCCGAGTTGGCGGCCGCGGTCGCGGCCTCCGGCGACCGCGCCCTCGCCGTGATCCCCGAAGGCCCGTACGTGATCCCCGTCTTCCCCGGGTGAGGCGGCCGCCGGCAGGAACGCCGCCAAGCCCACGGTCCCGATCTCGAACTACGTCGCGGCCGGTGCCGCCAGCCGGCAGGCGCAGCGGATGGCGCTGAAGAAGCTGGAGGGGTCGGCGCGGTTCTGCCAGGCGAGGTCGAAAGCCGTGCCGTGGTCGGGCGAGGTGCGCACGAACGGCAGGCCGAGCGTCACGTTCACGCCCTCGGCGAAGGCCAGCATCTTGAAGGGGATCAGCCCCTGGTCGTGGTGCATCGCCACATAGGCCGCGTACCGGCCGCGCCTCTGCTCCAGGAAGGCCGTGTCCGGCACCAGCGGCCCCTCCACCGCCAGCCCCTCGGCGCGCGCGGCGGTGATCGCCGGTGCGATTGTCCGCTCCTCCTCGCGCCCGAAAAGCCCGCCCTCGCCGGCGTGCGGGTTGAGCGCCAGGACG
>Ga0233425_10001873_pt1 | contig 44341 bp, 51 predicted proteins | sample Watercolumn_Towu_2_FD_181712 | JGI IMG/M metagenome (GOLD analysis project Ga0233425, IMG submission 181712) | Freshwater microbial communities from Lake Towuti, South Sulawesi, Indonesia - Watercolumn_Towuti2014_140_MG | ecosystem: Environmental > Aquatic > Freshwater > Lake | place...
GGCAATGCCGAGGCCCCCTCGCTAGCCGAGATGCTGAAGCAACTTTTGCAGGCAGTCAAGCAGCCCGCCTGAATTATCAACGTGCAGAAAGTGTCAACCTATTTCAGCCCATAATTGAACCATTCCGCCAAGCCCACTACATTCCGTACCGCTACGACATTCGGGCGCAAAACCGATGGCATAGCGGCAAGAATTATGGGGCTTGGGCGGACGCTGCTCACTCAAAGGCTTACATCGTCACCAACCTGGCCTTCTTGTCCATCCGCTACGTGAGGTATCACCCGCAACTCAACCCATATGTTCCCGCAGAAAGGCAAGAGTTGGAACGGAAAGTGGGGGTACTCGACCCGCCGCCCGACCAACTGCCAGGGCCGATCTTCAACCCGGACTATGGGCCTGAATGGTCAACCATTCGGCGGGAAATCTTACGAGCGGCGGGACATCGCTGCCAGATGTGCAATCGACACATCAGCGGCAAAGAGGTACACATTCACCATCGCACGAAGCTGAAGGGCAAGCAGCGGAGACAAGCCAATCTTCTGGAAAACCTTGTTGCACTCTGCCCCACTTGTCACAGCAAGGAAAGACGAGGTCTACTGAAATGACCGTACGTTTCATGCAATGGAGAGCCGGATGCGCCGAAAGGTGCATGTCCGGTTCGGAAGGGGGGGTGGGGAGACGTGCCCACCGCAAGGTGGATAACGCGCCCTGCCCCTACCTACGAGCTGGTAGGTTGGTAGACTGGTACCTGGGTAGACTGGTGGAGGCGCGGCACCCCTGTGTACCAGCTTACTAGTTTCCCAATCCACCGGCCTACCAATCTACCCGTCCAAAGGAGCCGCAGCATGCGCATTTTCTCGGCCCAACGCGGCAATGGCCTGGCCTACGGCGTCCTGGCAACCGTGCTCATGATCCTGGTGGTCGGCGCGCTCTACGACGTCTACGCGGCCTACCATTACCGCACGTGGGGCTACCAGGCGGCCGGTGAAGCGGCGCGCACCGGCACGTTGGCGGGCACGGGGCTGGACTACGCCGCCGGCACGGTCAGTTTCGATGGGGCGACTGCACACCAGGCGGCCGAGACTTTTCTGGTCGCGGCGCTGGCGCGTAAAGGCATCGCCGGCTACAGCTATGACATCCAGACCATCAGCGATCCGGCAGGCGGCGCGATCGCCGGCTTTCCCTCGGTACCGGGCGCGAACCTGGACGGCGGCGACATGCGCCTGACCGGGCCGGGCGTCGGGGTGTACCTGGAGTTCAGCTTCCCGACCGCCTGGTTGGGCCTGATCGACCGCCACGCCTACCAACTGCACGTCTTCAGCGCGGCGCAGGCCGTTGAAGTTCAACCATAGGAGCGACGCGTGGCGAAGATCCTGATCGCAGATGACGATGGCGACCTGCGCACCTTGCTCGGCCTGTGCTTCCTGCGTCGCGGCCACAGCATCGTGGTAGCCAGCAACGGCGCCGCGGCGTTGGAGTGCGTGACAGTCCACGCGCCCGACTTGCTCGTCACAGATGTGAACATGCCGGTGATGGATGGGCTGCAGTTGCTGCATCGGCTGCGTGCCAACGGCCATGCCGCTCTGCCGGTGATCGTGCTGACGGCGCGTGCCGATCAGCGGGTCGCGGCAATCGCCGCCGGCGCCGATGCCTTCCTGGTCAAGCCGGTTCCTCTGCGCCAGCTCGGCGAGACTGCCGAGCGGCTGTTGGCTGGGCGTCGTGTGGCTGCGTAGACTCCTGGCCGGGTGGCGGGGCTGTCCCCAGGCGCGCGTCTACGCGGGGCTGTACACCCTGGCGTTGGTTGTGCGGCTGGCGCTCGCCTGGCCGGTGGCCGGACCGAGTTACTTCGACGCCAGTTACTATGCCGCGGCCGCCGAGAGCCTGGTGGCCGGCCACGGCCTGACCGACCAGGTGATCTGGAACTACCTGGACGACCCGGTCGGCCTACCGCGGCCAAGCCATCTCTACTGGCCGCCGCTGAACACCTGGCTGGCCGCGTCGGGGTTGCTGCTCAACGGCTGGCGCGGCGTGCAGGCGGTCTTTATCGCCCTGAGCGCGCTGCTCGTGCCACTGGCAAGCTACCTGGCCTGGTCGCTGTGGCGGCGGCGTGACTATGCCGTTGTGGCTGGGCTGCTGGCGCTCTGCAGCGGTCCCTACACCGACTACTGGGGCAGCGCGCCGGACAGCTTCGCGCCCTTTGCCTTGGCTGTCGCGGCCGCGCTGCTGGCTGCTGCCAGCGAACGCTGGGCGCTGGCAGGCCTCGCGACCGGCCTGGCGGCGCTGACCCGCGCCGACGGCTTGCTCATCGGTGTAGTGATCGGGGTCTTGGCGCTGGTCAAGCGCAACTGGCGCGGCGCTGGCTTACTCGCGGCCGCCTGTCTGCTGACGCTTGCGCCCTGGTGGGCGCGCAACTGCCTGGTCGCCGGCACGCCCTTTCCCGGCGGCGGATTGAAGACGCTCTGGCTGCGCGACTACGAGGAGCTGTTCTACCAGGGCCAGGAGTTGAGCCTGCAGCGATACCTGGACTGGGGGCTGGGGCCGATCCTGGCGTCCAAGCTCCAGGCCGGGCTGTACAACACTTATGTCATTGCTGGCGGCCCGTGGCCGTACCTGGCGCCCCTGGGTGCGCTTGGCGCGTGGCAAGGGTGGCACGATCGGCGCATCCGTCTGGCGCTGGGCTACGGCTTGGCGCTGTGGCTGGTGATGACGCTGGGCTTCACCTTTCCGGCCCAGCACGGCTCGGCCTTTCACTCGGCGAGCGCGCTGGTGGTCTGGCAGGCGGCTTGTGCGCCGGCCGGTGTCGCAAGCGTCGTGGGTTGGCTCAAGCGTAGGTGGCGTTGGGATGTGGCGCGCTTCACGCGCTACTTTCTCATCCGGCTGACCGCGCTGGCCGCGGTTGTCAGCGTGGCCCAGTACGGCCAGATCTGGCTGCGCATCATCCGGCCCGAGTTAACGCCGGCCGGCTGGGTCAATCACGGCCAGGACGTCTACCAGGTTGTGAATCGCTGGCTGGCCGAGCAGGACGTGCCAGCCAGCGAGCCGATACTGGTGCGCGATCCGCCGTCGTTCCAGCACGTCACCGGTCGTCGGGCGATCGTGTTGCCGCGCGATCTGGCCTTCCTGACGCCGACCGCCGATCGCTACAGCGCCAGTTGCGCGGTGCTGGAAGGAGCGGGGATCGCCCGCTCCGACGAGGCGTTGGTCTCTGGCCGGCTGGCCGGCTGGCGAGGCGTGCTCCGCACGGAAGCGCGCGGCCAGCCGTTGGTGCTGCTCTGTCGTGAAAGAGAGGGAAAACCATGAGACGTGTAGTGGTCAACGACATGATAGACCGCACTTCCGGCGCTACTGATTGTTACATCAGCCAGATGCGCTTGGCGAACTCATTGGGTGAGAGGCCGGGGATCGCCAGACCCTGGTGCGGCCGGTCATTGTACTCCGCGCGGAACTGCGCCAACAGGGTCTCAAGCTCCTCGGCGGTGGCCCAGGAATGCGGTGCGAGCCATTCCTTGAGCGTGCGGACGAAACGTTCGGCGCTGCCATTCGATTCCGGGCGGTGACGGGCGATCAGGACATGGATGAAGTCCGCCTCGGCTGCCAAGGTGGCAAAGATCTTGGCCGTGAAATGCACCCCGCGATCGGAGATCAGGAACTGCAGTTCCGGCGGCAAGAGCACGCGCAGCGCCGCGACAATGGTTTCCGCGGTTACCTTGGCGCCGGTCACGAAGAGCGGCAACCCCAAGCACTGGCGGGTACAGTTGTCTGTGAGCACCAAGATGGCGATCCAGGCGGTCACGATGGGCAGCTCCGCCAGCGCGGCGCACAGGCTTTGCCGCGCCTGCCGCCACTGCGCATCTTCTTGCTCCCGCTGCGCTTGCTGCGCGCGGCGCTGGTCGCGGAGGGTGCGCCACGTCACATCCTCTGCATCCGGGGTGGCCCGCTGGGGCTGTTGCTCCGGGGCGGACTGACCGCGGCGGGCCTTCACGGTCGCGCGCCGCTTCTTCCGTAAGTCCGCCCAGGCCGCATCCTCTTGACGGCGGCGCGCCCGGGTTTGCCGGCGGGCATCCCGCAACTGGGCCGCGGTCTGCCGCAGGGCCCGCTTGCGGGCTTTGATCGAGGGGGCCGCGGGCGACGCGTCCGTCTCGGGGGGGGACACCGCGGGCGGCGCACGCGTCTCGGGGGGAGACACCGCGGGCGGCGCACGCGTTCCTGCCGGGGGCGCCGCGGGCGACTCGTGTGGTCCTGGCGCGGGTACCGCAGATGGCGCACCCGCACTGGGCCGCGATGCGGTGCGTTCCGTCGCCGCTTGCCGGGAGACCACGTCATACGCGTACATGGCCTCCTCATACGATAGCGCCGCATCCTCGAAGATACGGCCCGGATAGGCGGGCTGCGCGGCGGTGTCCCCAGGTGCTTCGATGACCAGCCGCCCTGACGAACCACTCACCGCGGGCAACTTGCGCGCCACCGCGTGGGTAGCTGGCACAAAGCACAGGTCGACGTTGGCGGTTTGCCCCGGTTCCTCGGCCGTCCGACTCCGGGGCGAGGGTGGCTCGGCCGGAACCACCGCTTCGGGCCAGAGCCCGGCGTCGCGCAGAATGCGCCGCACGGTGTTGGGCGTCACCACAGGCACCCAGTTATTGGCCTGCGCCAGTGCGTCGGCGATGCGCTGCTTGCCCCAGGTCGGGTGCTGCTGACGCAGCTCAGCCACCTGGGCGGCGACCGCCGGCGGGGTCTGCAACGGCGCCTTGGGCGCCGAACTGGTAAACGCCTCCAGACCCGCATAGCCAGCGGCCGCAAAACGCGGCCGCCAGTTATAAAAGGTCTGGCGACAGACGTGGGCTTTGCGGCAAGCGGTCGCCACGTCACCGGTCGCTTCCCAGGTCTCAAACAGGAGCCGCCGCTGTGAGGCCGTGGTGCGGGGAAAGTAAGGGTGTTTCTGGTCCATGCCCGTATCATGTCACACTTTCCCCGCCGACGCCAGTCTACCAGGTCGTTGACTACTACAGAAAACCATGAGACGCAATCAGAAGATCGCCCTGGCACTGGCGATCCTGTTGGCCTTCGGGCTGGTCTGGTCACGGCTGCGCATCTACGTCTGGCTCCATGCCTCTTTGTGGGCGGTTCTCGTGGCGCTGTTCTGCCTGGCCCTGGCGCTCTGCTTGGGCCTCAGTGCTGTGACCGAACGTCCCCCGCAGGAGCCGCCACCTGATGCCGATGATAGTTGAAGGGCGCACTGTGACGACCTGGCTGGCCGATCCGCTGCTGCGCGGTGTCCTGCTGACGCTGTGGCTGTTGCCTTGCGCCTTACAAGACTACCGGACGCGCCATGTGTCCAACTGGCTGACCGTGCCGCTGTTCATCGTTGCCTGGCCGGTAGCGCTGCTAGTGGGCAATCTCCCGTTGACCATCGCGACGTTCATTGGCGTCTACATGGCTTTCAGATGGTCGGAGGATGGCTTTGGTCCTGCCGACGGCAAAATCGCGGTAGGGCTGGCCGGTATTGCGCCGCTCGCGCTGTTGGTGGGCACGGGCTTACAGGTGCTGGCATTCGTCATCTGTCGGCAGCGGGGCCAAAGCAAGTCGGTTCTACCAGGAATTCTGGGATACTACTTGGGCGCCGTGATCGCGACCCTGGTTGCCGCAGCGCAGTGGCCGCTGCACTGGTAGATCGAATGCAGTTCTCAGAATCTTACATTCGTGAGGCCCGAAATCGGAATCATCTGCCGACGAAACACGCTTGACACAGCCATGGGCGACTCGTTATACTGATCTCTGTTAGGGGAGCCTCCGGGCTCCTCTTTTAATTGCCGGTTCCAACCCATTCATCTTCCAGGAGGGTACATCACATGAAGGAGTTCCTGTTCGGTACGCGCGGTGACATGGTGGAGCGCGGACTGATTATGGCAGCGATTGTTGTCGCGGCCATCTTTCTGTGGGTTAGCATCGGTCAGAAGCTGGCCGTGAAGCTGGGCATCGTGGACAGCATCGTCGGGGGGTAAAGTGAGGCTGAGCCTAAGGTCAAGGCGAAGGTTGTGGCCCAGTATGGGGCTGAGGATCAGGTGGAGCTCGTTCTTGACCTCAGCCTTGACCTCCGCCTCGGCCTTTGTCCGCGGCCGCCGCTTCCTGACCGGTAGGTCAGGCGATATGGTGGAAGGCGCGCTGACCTTCCCCCTGATGGCCCTGGTCACGCTGGCGCTGGTTAACCTGGCTTTGGCTGGCTTCGCATCCACGACCGCCAACCATGCAGCCGGGTACGGCGCGCGGGCTGGCTCGGTGGCGCAGGCCGACCCGGCCGGCCGGGCGGTGGAAGCCGCGCAGCAGGCCCTGGCCAGCGGCGTCGGCACCTACAATGTGCGGGTGGCCGCCGACACCTATCCCGGCGGCGTCGTGCGCGTGGAGGTGGACTGGTCCGTGCCCAACTTCTACGGCAGCCTGATGCCGCTCTTCGGCGCGTTTAGCGGCCCGCTCAAGGGCACAGCCGTCAGCGCCTTTCGCAAGGAGGGGTGGTGATGTGGACGAGGTTGAGGTCAAGGCTGAGGTTGAGAGCAAGGCTACGCTCAGCCTTAACCTCAACCTTAGCCTTCGCCCTTGGTCGGCGCGGCGACATGGTGTGGAACGCGCTGGTCATTGTGACTGTGTTGCTGCCGTTGTCGGGCCTGGCGATCGACGTGCCGCGCTACTTCGCACTGCGCAGCCGCCTGCAGATCGCGGCGGATGCTGGGGCGGAGGCGGCGGCGCGGACGGTGGACATCCGCCACTACATCAACACCGGCGAGACCCGCCTGGAGCCGAACCGCTACGCCGGAGATGCAGCGTGGGCGTTTGAGACCGCGGTGGCTGACCTGCGCGCCCGCGGCTACACCGCGACCCTGGATGGCGTGGACCTGGATGAAGCTGCGGACGCCGTGTCGACGCGCGCCAGCGGCACGATCCGACTGTTCTACAACATCTCGCCACCCGTAACCGTGCACGTTGGGGCGACGAGCTGGTATCGCATGATCCGCAAGTAGGTGGACGATGGAAATCAGCCTGGATTTCGGCAAAGCCTGGAAGACGGGCCTGGCCCTATTCGTTGCCCTGGCCTTGCTGTTTGTTGGCCGGGCCGCTACGCCAGTCGCGGCCGACAATCTCGCGATTCTCACGCCCGACCGCTGGCAGGCCGCCACCCTGGCGCGCAAGGCCGGAACCGAGATCGTGCGCCTGGCTGCGGACGTGCAGGCGCTGCATGGCCTGGCAGCCCGTGAGACGCCGGATGCCATTCAGGCGATGCTGTTGGCCCAACGCATCTATGCCGGGCACCGGCAGGGCACGACCGCCACGGCGCCCGCTCGGCAGGCCCTGATCGCCGCCGCCGAGGCCACGGCCCGTTACGCCAGCGGGGGCGTCCCGCGGCAGATAGCGGTGGATGCCATCAACGCTGCCCTGGAGCGCGTACGTGCCTTGACCCCGGCGAAGGGAGCCGAGAGCAACCGTGGACCCCTGGCCGACGACCTCAACCTCGGATCCGTTCGACCGAGCGCAACGCCAACTCCTGGATGAGGAGCGGACGTTGCGTATGCTGGCTGAGGGTCAGGTCCGGGAGTTCCGCCGTCTGGTCGTCGAGTTCGCCAGTGCGTTTATAGCCGAGGAATTGGACGCTCGCCGCCGTGCCGACCCGCGCTTCACCGAACGGGCCGCGCCGGCCGATTGGCGGGCGCTCTTGCGCTCGGCCCGGCAGGAGCAGTCGGTAGCGAGCCGCTGGCCCACCGCAGCGCCAACCGTAGACGCAGCCGCGCAGAGCCAGACTGCGGGTTGGCAGGCTGAGGCCGAGCGCCTGACGGGGGAGGTGGCCCGCCTGACCGCCGAGTTGGAGCTGGCACAGGCGTTCCGGCCCGGTGAGCTATCGTCAGTCCGAGCGGAGGCCGACTTGCAGGATCGCGTTTCTGAGCCGCCAGCGCCGCCCGCGTCATCCTCGCCGGCGCCGGTCAAACCGGGTACAACGCCCAAGGCGCTCCTGACGGGCACGCTCTTGGGACTGGCCGATGTGCGCTTGCCGGCGCTGCCGCCCGTCGCGCCGGCCCGGTTCGCCGATCAGCTCCAGGCGTGGCCGCGAGAAGCATTGGCGCTGGCGATCTTGGGTGTGACCGGTTGGTCTATGCGGCTGGGGATCGCCGATATGTTGAGCGCTACGCTTGGCGGTGTCAAGGCCAGTGCTGGATCGCTGCGCAGGACGTTCAGCGTCCTGACCAAGCGCGGGTTCTGGATCGAGCACAAGGTAACACTGGCCGGTGTCCACACGCCTGTTGCGGAAGACGCGGACGGCGCTGAGCCGCAAGCGGCGCCAGCCGAGAATACGATCTTGGTCTTAGTGCGCCTGGGCGATCTGGGCCGGGATCTGCTGCGCGCTTGCGGCATCCAGCCGATCCTTTCCGAGTGGGAGCTGCTTGTGGCGTCACAGGGGAACCCGGCTGCCGTCGGCCTGATCGGGTTGGCCTGCGCCTTCACCTACCATGCTCGCCTGCGCGGCTATGCTACGGCGCTGGCGGCTGCAGGAGATGCCTCGGCGCCAGGCCGGGGGCAAGGCCACGCCGGCCCAATGGCGCTTGTCCGCCAGGGCGGCAAGACCTTGCAGGTGGCGATCACAGGAAGCGACGCTGCTGGCGCAGTTTGGCGGGCCAGCCCTCCGCAGCCAAATCCGGTAGCGTTCGTGACATTGACGCCCGACCTGCGAGACCGGCTCGTAGTCCAGGCACAAGTCGCCGGCGCCGAGCACGGCCTGGCGACCGATCTACAAACACTCTTCAACACTCAGGAAGCGCGCGGTCCACTGTGGGCCGTCGAGTGGTGAACCTGGCAGATGGCTGATGGTGGGAAAGCTGCTATCAGCTATTCGCCATCTGCTATCAGCCGTCACGGAGGAGCCATGCTCAATGAGAGTCACGTCGAAGGCGTCATTGCCAGCAAATGGAGCTATAACGAGGTCCAGTTCGTGCGCGTTGCGGTATACCCCGATGCGGGCCGCACGGCGCGCCGTGCCGATCCGCAGGGGCGGGACACGCCCGACTACGTGACTTTGCGGTGCGAAGGCAGTCATGCCCTGGCCGCAGCCAGCCTGCGTGAGGGCGATCGGGTGCGAATCTCCGGCATTCTGACGAGCCGGGAGTACGACATCTTCCTGGACGCATTCGCTCGCAAAGCGCACGGCGATGAGAAGGCCGTGGCGGAGCTGCGCGACCTGGCCGGTCATCTCGGCCGGGACGTCGCCCTGCCGCACGTCATCAACGAGATCATCGTTGAGCGCCTGATTGTGGTTGAAACTGCCGCGAGCCGCCAGGCCGGAAGGGAGCGCCGGCGGGACGGGCGGCTATTCACCGAGCGCCCGGCCCCGGCGGCGCCTATCGAAGCTGTGACCGCGGCAACGCCTGTAGCCGCCGGCTAGCTGGCGCCCACGGGCCCAACGCACCTTAACAAGTTCATACGCCAACACGTAAGCTGCTCCTGCGCGCCCACGCGGCGCGAGGCAAGCAGAACACTCAACATAGACGCCGGGGAGGAAGCTCCCTGGCTGACCGACACGCCCGGCACAGATTGTCTGCCCGAACGGCTCCACCGTGAGCTTCTGGCGGCAACGCCGGGCGTGTCTTTGTTTTCCCTCCCAGCGACCTCGCATCTGTGAACCCGACCCGAGCGCACCAGGCTGTCAGGCCGCCCTGGCGGGCTGGGGTCGTGTCCAGCAGATGGGACGCGCACACCCTGCCACACGGAGGTCAACATGTCAACAGATGAACTGCTCGTCAGAGGCATGGTTGCCCTTGACGAGCGCATCACCAAGGCTCGCGCTGGTGGCTTCAAAGTCGTCGCCAAGACCGAGAAGCAGTTTGTGGTGACGAACGGCGAAGGCGGCGCCTACGCGGCAGACTTCAACGGGACGAACACGGGCGTCTGCGACTGTCCCGACTTTAGAACCCGCGGCCGCTACCTGCACGCCTGCAAGCATACCGCCGCGACCGTCCTCGACCAATGGCCCAACGCTTTCGACCGCTGGGAGGTGAAGGTGCGCGCACTGGCGCGCGCTAGCATCGCTCAGCTGCCGGCCGAAACGGAGGTCGAGTCGGCCCCCGCGCCGAGCACGCAGCCTGCCGTTCCGGCCCCGGCCCCTGGCCTGAGCGAGGTCCAAGACCGCGTTGCCGGAGCCGGCGGGACAGGAACATCACCTTCGGATGCTGCGCCGATGACCGTAGACGAACAGCTCGTTACGGCGGTCGTCCAGGCGACGCTGCCGCTGGTGTTGGCCCGGATCTTGACTGCCATTGAAGAGGCTGCCCCGGAGATCACGCGGCAGGTGCTGGCCGATGTGGCCTGCGCCGCCTTGTCCAGCGCAGCGCAGGAGGTGGCGCAGTCGTAGAGCCGCAACACCCCTACACTGCTACGCCTTTGCGGAGCTACCGACGTCGTGCGAGGACTGATCCCGGCGCGGTGGCTTGCTCCGCCCACACGCGCCCTCCGCACACGCCTCAACCCAACCGCAAGACGGGATCCAGCACGGACAACCGCATATCACAGAACTGGAAGCAGCCCTTGTCGCGCTTCTCGGCCTCTCTTGCACTGGCAGGTCTGGCTGGCGCGCTTCCCGCTGCCCAGACATCGCGACTGCCGTGCCGGATGCCGTTCATCAACCCCACCGCCTCAGTCCCGGCGCAAGGATGCACCGGGACGCCACACAGGTTGCACAGACCATCGCCGATCTGGCGAGGCCACATTCATAAAGTCACAAGGAGAATACCGACCATGTCTACGACAACCTCTACCCCGAAGACCTTCGACGCCGTGCTGGCCGAGCTGGCGCAGCCCTTCGACCCCGACGCCGTGGAGTTCAAGGCTGGCGCGACCACGCAGGATAAGGCGCGCGCTTTGGCACTGGCCTACGTGGACTCGCGCGTCTACCAGGGCCGGCTCGACGCCGTGACGCCCGACTGGCGCAACGAGTACACCCGCGAATACGCGGGCGACCGCGTGATCGTCACCTGCGCGCTCACCGTGGCCGGCGTGACCCGCCAGGCCATCGGCGAGAGCCTGCAGGCCAGCGCCCGCCATGACGGCAGCACCGTGATCGAGGAGAACGCCGCGACCACCGCCGAAGCGCAGGCCTTCAAGCGCGCCTGCTCCGCCTTCGGGCTGGGCCGCTACCTCTACTCGGTCCCGCAGGTGTGGGCCGAATACGACGCCCAGCGCCGGCAGTTTACGTCCGCGGCCGTGCTGGCTCTGCGCGAGATGTTGCGCACGGGCAAGTACGAGCCCGCGACCAATCACAACGGCAACGGTAATGGCAGCAGCGCAGCGGCCCAGCACAGTAACGGCAACGGTGCCGCGACCGGTGAGGCCGCGGCCGATACGCCCGCCTGCCCGAAGTGCGGCGGGGCCATGTGGGATAACCGCGCATCGAAGAAGAACCCCCGCGCACCGGACTTCAAGTGTAAGAAGGCCGACTGTGATGGGGTCATCTGGCCCGCGAAGCAGTCCACAGCCGCGCCGGCCGCGAGTCCGCAAACGGCTTCTGGCTCTGCTGTGCCTTTCTAGGCTGACAGCCGTTGTCAGCCGCCGCCAGCCGCGCGTCCCTCACATCTTCCTGGATACGATCTGACCTGGACGGCTCTAGCGGCGCCGTTCAGCCCACCGCCGGGCTACCCGCCTGGTTTGCAGCATGGGGATGAGCACACCCGCTCATCCCCATTTTTGTCTCTTGATCCCACTACACGTTCTCCTATGACCTGATGGCAATGGGGAACACGGAGCAGACGCCATGATCGCTTCCACACAGATCGCGCAGGCGCGCCAGGTGGACCTGCTGCGCCTGGTCGAACCCGATACCACCCTCATCCGCATCGCCAACACGCACGGCGGCGAGTACGCCGGCCCTTGTCCTTTCTGTGGGGGCACGGACCGCTTCCACATCGTTCCATCCGCTGGCAAATGGTACTGCCGGCAGTGCACCCCGCGGGGCGGGGACGCCATCGACTACGTGCAGCGCCGGGAGAGCCTCGCCTTTCAGGCTGCCGTTGATCTCCTGACGGGCAACACGGCCTGGGCGTCGCGGGCGCTGCGGCGCATGCAGATGCGAGCACGCCCCAACGCCCAGCCGGTCGCACTGCCGAACTGGACACAGCCGGCCTGGCAGCAGACGGCGCAGAGGCTGGTGCAGGAAGCTGAAGCCTGCCTGGCAGATGACATTGCCGGCGCGGCCGCTCGCGCCTACCTGACCGGCCGTAGGCTCCAAACCGCGACCTGGCAGGCGTGGCGTTTGGGGTTCCACCTCGCATGGCATCCCGTCCGGCGGGCGGCGCTCCCGGCCATCACCTTGCCCTGGTTTGGCGCTGACGGCACGATCCAAGCTGTCCAGTACCGCTACTTCGGGCCGGGGATCGCCAAGCACGACCGCTTCGGCCAGAAAGCTGGCGGCCAACGTGTCCTGTTCGGATTGCCGCAGTTGGCTGGCCGGGAGACCCTCATCATCACCGAAGGGGAGTTGAACGCCATCTCCTGCTGGCAGATCGCTGCTGCGTGGGCCGACGTGCTATCCGTCGGCTCCCAGGAGAACCTCCGCCAGGCCCGCGTCAGCGAAGCGTTGCAAAGCGCAGCCTTGCCCTACCGGCGGGTCATCGCCTGGCTCGATGAGCGAGAGCTGGCCCTGGCGATCGCCGATCGGATCGCGCCCTTCAACGGGACCGCGGTCTGGTCGGAGAACGGCCTCGATGCCAACGACCTCCTGCAGCGCGGCCTGCTGGCCGCACGGCTGGCCAACGCCCTGGCGGACGCTGGCTGGGAAGCATAGTCTCACACAGATCTCTTCACCTCACACCCGGCGGGAGTCGCGCGGCGCTCCCGACCTGGGAGCCACCTGCGGCGTGGCTCCTGACAGCATACTCAGGAGCAGACCATGAACACGCCTACACAGATGAGTTTTCTTACGACACCGAGCGCCCGCGTCACGATCCGCGAGCTGCCTACCACTGAACAACCCAGGGAACGCTTGAGCCACTATGGTCCGGCCGCGTTGAGCAGCGCCGAGCTGCTGGCGATCGTGCTGGGTCTGACCGACCTGGGCCAGGCGGAGACGCTGCTGGCTCGCTACGAGGGCCTGGATGGCCTGGTGAGAGCGCCGCTGGCAGAGCTGGCCGGTCACTACCGCGGCATCGGCCCCGGCAAGGCACACCAGCTCAAAGCAGCTTTCGAGCTGGGCCGGCGCTCCATCCTCGCGCTACCCCCTGAGCGACTGCGCATCAAGTCGCCGGCCGACGCGGCCAACCTGCTGCTGGCGGACATGAGCGCGCTGGAACAGGAGGAGCTGCGCACGATCATCGTGGATACCAGGAACCAGGTGCTCAAGATCCACACGGTCTACAAAGGCTCCCTCAACACGGCGGTGCTGCGCATCGCGGAGGTGTTCCGCGAGGCGATCCGCCTCAATGCAGCCGCCATCATAGCTCTACATAACCATCCAAGCGGAGATCCCAGTCCCTCTCCAGAAGACGTTCACGTCACGCGCCAGCTCGTCGAAGCCGGCAAGCTGCTGAATGTCGACGTGCTCGATCATCTCGTGATCGGACAGGGCGGGCACTGGCTCTCGCTCAAGGAGCGCGGCTTAGGTTTCTGAGCCTCTACACGACCAACACAACTCCAGAACGGAGTACCCCACAGGAGCAACCCATATGGAAGACATCCCTGACACCCTGCGCGTCTGCTTCGTTCCCGCTCGGAACGGCTCAGACGTCATCTGCCGCCTGCCTTCGGGCAAGGTGGCCTTTCCATCACGGTTTTACTGGGATCAGCCGCCGCCCCGACCCTACGAGATCTGGATCGTGCGACCTTGCGGCGAGACAGCCAGCGTCGGCTACGTCAAACCGATCCAGCGCCTGGCCGAGGCGCCGTTCGGCGATACCCGCGCCGGCCGCCTGGGTAATAGCATGCTGCTGCGGCTGGGCCGGTCACTGGCCAGGTTGGTCGGCCTCTGGCAGCGCCCGCGTGCAGCCATGCGCCGCGGCGCGCAGTCACACGCCGACGGACACGGAGGATGACATGCAAATCATCCTCTGCCTCACGAGCCAGGCGTCCCCCGACGCCACCACCGAGCTGCCCGACGATCCACACGCCGCGGCACGCGGCCGCAACGGCTGGTTCTGCCCGCGGCAGATCACCATTCGGCGCGGTGAGCAGGTCTGGGTCGCCATTCGCTCGCGGCGGGTGGGTGAGAACGCGCCCATCCAACTGCGGATCGCGCCGGCAGCGGCGCACGCCCTGGGTGGGGCGCTGCTGCTCGCGACGGCCGATGCTGCGACACAGCCAGGCGAGCCGGTCACGGTCCCGGTCGAGGTCGAATGGCACGTCGATTACCGTGGCGGCGATTACGACGACACCGGCGAGCTCACCGTCATCGAGGTGCCTGTCAGCCCCGGCGCCTACGTGACCGACGCGCTGGTGAACGCCGCGTTCACGCAGGCCACGGGCCAGGACCCGATCCACATCATCCGCTGGGTCGAGGTCGAGGAGCCGGTCGGCGGCTACCGCGTGTGCAGCGTCTGCCGGGCGGACATCGCGTTCGATCCGCTCGACCTGTACGACTGTGCGCACTGCGGGGAGCCGATCTGCCCGGCGTGCGCCGCGCGCTGCCACGCGCCGTGTGCCGCGTGTGCGAACGGCGAGGGAGGCGTGCCATGCTCAACCTGACCCGCCAACCGCGTCGCGACGGCCTGCCCGGCGAGGAGTTGGTCTTGCGCTTCGATCAGCCGGAGGCGTGCGGGACGCTCGTCCTGCTCGAGTGCGCCTACGGGCTGGAGATCGTGGCGCCGGACCTGCATCCCGACCCACTGGCGCTGCTCGACCTATACTACGCGTCAGATGCCTACCTGGATGCCAGGGCGCGCAGCGGCGAGACCGAACCCGATCCGGCTTGCCAGATCATCATCCACACGCCGGCCCAGACCGAGGATGCCTTGGGGCGCGTGCGCTTCTTCGCCGATCACACCGAGGTGGACTTCGATCCCGGCGTGACGGAGTGGCAAAACAGCGCGGATGCTTCAGGTGCCAGCTACGGCTACTCGCTGGCCGACTACCCGCCGGTGGCGCTGGCGGCTCACGCCCACGGCGTCATGGTGTTCCACACCTGCACCGAGGACGGGGAGCCCAGCCCCTACTGGTACACGACCGATCCTAGTGACGTTGGCCCGCTGGCCGGTGGCCACCAGTTCGACGTCCGCGACGTGATCCTGGCCCTGGCCGCGCTGGGGCGCCGCACGCCTGCGCCTGAGACCGTTGTCTCCGATCCGGCGCGCGTGCGTGAGACTCTCGTCAGTGCCATCGCGGCGGGGATCATCACCCAGGATGGCATCGCGGACTGGCAAGACTGGCCGCGCTGCGCCTCGTGCGACGCGCTTATCCCACCGGATGAGCACAGCCACGCGTGCATCGCCTGCGGCGCCACCCTCTGCAACCACTGCTTCTCCGCCCGGGCGCGTTGCCCGAGCTGCTGACTTACCATCGTGGGCCATCTGCCCACTCGCTCGGGCCAGGCACACCCGCCTGGCCCGTTTCCCCTCTTCACCACTTCCCCGTGAGAGCCAGAGGAGAGCCGCCTGTTCGATCAATCGCCAGACGTGCGGCTCTCCTGTGGCCCGCACGCTGCGGCCACATCAAGCCCCCACAGTCATCATGACACGGAGCAACACATGGCTACACCGACACTGCAGACAGAAGATCTGCCAGCCGACCTTGACCTGGTGAACGCCGCGCTGGTGTACCTGGACCGAATCGGCCGCCAGCCGGCAGCCGAGCTGCGCTGGACCGCCGGCGACCGCCGCTACCTGGCTGGCCCGCTCATCGTGGGCGACCCGGCCTGGGGCCGCGATACACCCTCCTGGCTGAGCGACGCAGTGCAGGTCGCCCGGCTCGGGCTGGTGCTGGCCGGCGAGCACGAGCACGCCTCCGAGGAGGAGGCCGTGGCGTATCTCATGGCGGCCAGCCTGGCTGCGCCGCTGCACACCGACTGGGCTGCGCTCTACTTCTGGGTCGCGGCCCGCGTCCTGGCGCGCTGGAGCAAGATCGGCCAGGAGGAAGACTTCTGGCGAATGATCGAAGCCGCCGCCCCGCAGCGCATGCTGCGGCCCGACCAAGAGGACGATCTGCGTCGCCTGCTGCGCGACATCCGCCGCGGCGTAGAACGCCACGCGATGCCATCCCACACCACACGCACAGCTATCACATCCCCCCAGGAAGGAACACAGCAATGAGTATCTGGTACAGCATCTCAGCCGAGTTCACCTTGCGGCCCGACGTCGAGCGGCACGCGCTGGCCGTCGCCGTGGCCGCCTACGAGGAGGCCACCGTCCCTGCCGTGCGCATCGAAGAGGACACGGTCACGGTCGAGACCGAAGGCGACATGTGTCGCAGCACGGCCGACGACCTGCGCGCCGGCCTGGTCCGGTTGATCCGTGACTTCGGCGACGGCGCGGCGGTGCACATCACCACACGGTCGTCCGATGACGATGACGAAGGGCCGTGGCACAGCTACGCCGGTCGCAAGGCCGCTGTCCTGGCCGCGCTGGAGCAAGACCTGGCGTGGCGGCTCGAGGCGTTGCGCGCCCAGTACGCCCGCGAGCTTGACCTGCTGGCCGGCCTAGCAGACGACGCGTTCGTCGAGACGGAGGGCTGGTGATGGACATCCTCTGGCTCTGCGAAGAAACCCGTCGCCCGGTCCCGCTGCACGACTGCCTGGAGTGCGCGCGTCATCGCTGCCGCCCGACCTGCCCCTTCCCGCCCACCATGCTGCGGGCACTGGCCAGGAGCATGGAAGGGGATGCGGAGCTGGTCGAGGCCAAGGCGTTGGCCAAACGCGCCGGGGTGGCCCTACTGCGGGTCACCAGCCTGCTAGGCTGCACTCGCCAGGCGTGGTATGGCCTGGGCGGTCCGCCGCCCCTGGAACGACCCAGCCGGCACTGGTCGCGGTTGCGCGGCACGATCTTTCACGCCGCGCTCGAAGCGCTGGCCGGCGAGGAGACCGTCGCCGAAGCTCGGCTAGTCACCTCTCTGGAACCCCTCGGGGTTCAGGCCTGGATCGCCGGCAAAGTGGATCACTACGACCCAGTCACCGGCCAGCTCAGCGACTACAAGAGCCTGAACAGCTTCGGCAAGAAGCTGGCCAACCTCGACCTGCCCAAGCAGCACCACGTCGCCCAGCTCTGGATATATGGCTGGCTGCTGAGCAAGGCGGGCTACCCCTACCCGGTCACGGGCAGGCTGATCTACATGGACATGGGCACGGTCTACGCATGCGACGTGGCAATGCCCGACGCGGAGCTGCAAGCGCAGGTCGAGGCGCGCATCGTTGAGAAGGCGCGCCTGATCACGGAGGCGGACGCGGACGGCCCGACCGGCGATCCCCCGGAGTCGTGGGTCTGTCGCTATTGCGGACATGCCGATGGCTGCGCGTTCCGCATGAACGGCAACACCCAGGCCTCAGCCGACGACGGCAAGCCCGACGCTGCCTGATCACACGCAACCCCACACCCTCAATACGACACAGAAATGCCTCTGCCGCCCTGGGAGGATGCGCCTCTGCGGGACCATTCACGGGCGGGGTCGGCTCATCCCAACACAGAGAGGACAGACATGCACAACCACACATCAGTCACACCCTTCGCGCTCACACGCGGCCAACCGATCATCGTCACCGCACCCACCGGCTACACCCTTGTGGATCTGCTGCGAGACGCCGGCTTCACCATCGACCAGCGCCGCCTCGACCGGGTCTTCCACGACCCCAAGGGGCCGATCACGGGCAAAGTGACCGTCACCGCGACGCCGACCGAGATCCAAGGGCTGGTCAAGGGGGTCTACCACGCCGTCATCCGGCTGCAGGGCGGCCAGGTCACGGACTGCGACTGCGACTGCCCCGACTGGTTCCAGTCCGGCGGCAAGGCGGCGCGCATCCCCTGCAAGCACATCCTGGGCACGGCCGTGGACGCGCCCAGGCCCATCGCCGGCGCAGCGCCCGCGACAATGCCCACCGACCCGACACCGATGCCGACACCGCCTGCCACATCGATGCCTCCGTCCGATCCCGACACGCTGACCTTCAACCAGCGCGTGCGCCGGGCCATCGGCCAGGCTGTTGCCCGTCTCGCCGACCTGGTGGAGCCGATCCTCCAGGCCGACAAAACGCCGTTCCTGATCGGCCCGACCGATGTCGCCAAGACTTCGGCCATCCGCCTGGCAGCCCTACGTCATGGCTGGGCCTTCGAAGCCCTGGACGGCATGAGCAGCTACGCGGACGCCGACCTGGTCGGCTTGAAGACCGATCACGGCGTCTACGCCTCGGTCATCGCCCGGGCCTTCCGGCGCGCACGAGGCGGGGAATGCGTCCTCTTGTTCCTCGACGAACTGACTCGCCTGAACCAAAGGGCCATGGACGTCCTGATGCGGCCCCTGCTGCCGATCCCGTGCGAGATCGCCTGGGCGCAGCGCGTGCCCGCCGACGACGGCCAGACCGTGCGCATGGTCGAGGTACCCATGTGGGGCCTCGACTGGGCGCCGGTCAGCCGCTGCAAGGTGGCGCTCGCCTGCAACCCCTGGGGCTCCGCGCTTGACCCGGCCCTGGTGCGGCGCACCGTGCCGCTGGAGGTCGGTTTCGATCCGGCCGTGGCTACGCTCTTCCAGAAACCGGCGCGCGATGCCATTGAGACGTCGTGGAAGCTGGTGACGGAAGGGCAACTGCCGCTGCCGATCGGCTACACGCTGCTGGCTGAGGCTCTGGACCCCACCGACCTGGGCTTCGCACCGACCTACTTCGCGCAGTTACGGGCGATTGACCGTCCGGCCGCCGAGGGGTTCCGCAAGCTCCTGGAAGGCATGGGGATCCGGGTAGGAGGCCGGCCATGAACGACACGCTCGACATCCGCGCCATCCTGGATGCGACCGCCAACCAGATCCTGGCCGTGGTCGCGCCCGACACCGCCCGCTTGGTGCGGGCCTACGTCGCGTTGGAAGAGAGCGCCGACACGGCTGCCACGGATGGCGTACGCATTTGGCTGCCGCCCGCCTTCGAAGGCGTGGACGTGGCGCACGACACGCCGGTCGCGGTGGGGCTGCTGGTGCACGAGCTGGGTCACTTCCTGCAGCCGCTCAAGGCGCTGGAGGAGGCCGAGCAGGAGACCGCCGCGCCGCATTGGTTGGGCAACATCGTGGCCGACGTACAACTCGAAGCCATGATGGCGGGGCTCTTCCCGCCGCTGGCCGACACGCTGGTCGCGGTGCGTACGGCCGTCAGGACAGCGCGGCTGATCGAGTACACGGCCGCGATCCTGAAGGGCCGCAACCTGGCCGACGTCGCCTGTTCGGTTGCGCTGGCCGGGCGTTTCTGCCGGCCCGCGACGTCGTTCGACGACAGCGGCGAGTCCGGCAGCCCACTCTGGGGCACGCTCAACCGGCATGGCGATCCGGCCTTGACCATACGCATGACCGCCTTCGCCTGGCGGCTGAGCGAGGCGCAGAGTCTGGCACCCAACGAGCTGCCCGACCACGTGCGGCAGATCATGGCCGAGTTCCCCGAACTGCGCCAGGCCCCGGCGCGCCACACCATCCCCGGAGGCGGGCTGACCGTCGTCGGTCCGCCAGGTCTCGCGGCTCAAGCCGAAGCGGCCGCCAACACGGGCGCACACCCGCCGGCGACGCCAGAACCGGTCGCTGCCGTGCGCGTCGGTCGCAGCCGATCCCGGCCGGAGGCGCAACAGGCCGCCCGCGGGCTGCGCATTCACTTCCAGGTCGCTCGCAGCGCCACCGAGATCATCGCGCCGGGCCGGCTCGACCGCCGGGCCGCGGCGCTGGGCGAGGTTGTCCCGCTGCGTATGGCCTTACCGGGCAAGGAGCGGCCCCGGCCCAAAGTGGCGATCTGCCTCGACAAGTCCGGCTCGATGAAGGGCGCCAAGTTCGTCCTGGCGCAGACCGCGGCGCAAGCCGTGGCCCTCGCGGTTCGGGAGGCGGGCAGCGAGGTCGTTGGGATCCTCTTCGATGACAGCGCCCAGGTTGCCGACTCCGGCGACGCGGCGCTCCTTTTCAGCGAACCCGACGGCCTCAGCTACGGCGGCACCGCGTTCGAGTTCCTGGCTGATGCCTGGCGGCGCTGGCCGGCACACGTCGTCTTGCTCGTCACCGACGGCGACGGCTCCACACTTGCACCTGCACACACCGGCAGGTGCAGTGCAGGTGTCCCGCTGGCGCTGCCCGCCGACAAAGCACGCACATCCGCCATCCTGATCCCGCCCGACTGCGATCCCGGCGCCATGAGCCAGATCGCCGCCCGGGTGGTGACGCTCGGCGACCTGCGCGGCCTCGCCGACGTCCTGGCCCTGCTCACGCCGCGCACCTGACGAGGGTCATCCGCCCTCGAAATGCTGAAGCCCGACCACACCCGGTCGGGCTTTTTTGTTGGGCAACATCTGGATCTGGCTGAACGGCTCGCCGGTGCGCAGTCGGACAAAAGAAACGCCCGACAGGTATGTCGGGCGTCAGATGGCGGGCAGGTATGCTCGCCAAAGGGTGTGACCGCGGGTATGCGTGTCACGTGCTGGTCGCCGGATCGGGTGATGAGTCCGGCTCGGCAGCTGGCTTGATAACGCCGGCAGCAATGAGTTGATCGCGGTAGTCGGCCGGCAGAGCAGGTCGGCGCGCCTGCGAACGTACTACGCCAACCGAGCGTCGCCCTTGCTGTGCCTCACGCTGCCGGCGGCGTTCCTCACGCTGTTGCTCCTCACGCAGGCGGGTCCGATACCGGATAACGGCGAAGACCGCCACAGCAAGGAGCCACGCGAGCCAGACATAGAAGACCAGGCTGCTGAACATGGATGACCTCCTGGACGTCGAGTGAGTTGTGGTCCGAGAACAGCTCACCTGCCTGAGTGGCAGATGGCCTGCTCTCGGACCACAACCCGACTCGGCCCAGCACCCTGACCGCCCAAGTGGCTGCCCGGAGGCTCTGGGAGGGTCAACCTTCAACACAGTCTCGTAGCTGGTGACTTGGCAGCGCCCGGCGTCGCATCCTGCGACCGCGACGTACTGTACTGCAAGATGGTGGCGCTGTCAAAGCGCCGTTTCGGTGACCGGGCTGGCCACCGACAACCGGTCGATCCGCCGGTGACATGCCTCTCTGCTGGGGTATGGGTTTGTCCTGACCGGTTGATGTCGCAAGGCGATCTCCATTGGCCCAACGGTTCAGATGGCCCACGCGGGAATAGACTGGGCGGTCGCGGTGAGCGGCAACGCCTGCTCCGCCAGGCAAATCAGGCCACCCGGGCCGACGGGCAGGCCGAGCCGCTCCAATGCTCCGAAATGCCGGATATCATCCCGGCCCGGCGATGCGGTCTTCTTGATCTCCAGCGGATAGGCGATGCCATCCTGCATCAGCAGCAGATCGATCTCACGCGAGTCTTTGTCTCGGTAGTAGTAGAACGGCGGCCGCCGGCCGGTGTGCCAGTACCCCTTGAGCAACTCGGCCACGATCCAGGTCTCCAGGATCGCGCCGGATATGGCGCCGGCCTCCAGCGTCTCCGGGCTGGCCCATTCCGTCAGGTACGCGGCCAGGCCGGTGTCGAGGAAGTAGAGCTTGGGCGCCTTGACCAGGCGTTGCGTCACATTGGTATGGTACGGTTCCAGCAGGTGGACAGTGCCGGCGGCTTCCAGGATCGAAAGCCAGTGCTTCGCCGTGTTCGGGGCTACATCGGCGTCACCTGCCAGCTCGGCCAGGTTCAAGATCTGTCCGGTGCGCGCGGCCGCGGCCCGCAGAAAGCGCAGGAAAGCCAGCTCGTCGCCGACCTGCGCGAGGTCGCGCACGTCACGCTGCAGGTAGGTTTGCACGTAGGAGCTGTAGAAGATATCGCGTTCCACCGCTTCGTTCAGCGCGATCGCCGGCAGTGCGCCGCGCCAGATCAGCCGGTACAGCTCCTTCAGCGTGAGCTTGCGCGCCTGGGCGCTCCGCCGGGTGATCTCTTCGGATGTCGGCAAGAACGGCGCGGCGTCCAGGCCCTGGCCCAGCAGTTCGCGCCTGGAGAGGCCCAGCAGGTGCAGGACGGCCACGCGGCCGGCCAGCGATTCGGACACCCCTTTCATTAAAAGAAACTGCTGCGAACCGGTGAGCCAGAACAGGCCTGGCTCACCGGCGCGGTCGGCAGCCATCTTGATGTGTGGCAAAAGCTCGGTCGCATGCTGGATTTCATCAATGAGCACGGGCGGCGGGAAACGCTGCATGAACAGCGCCGGGTCCGTCCTGGCCAGGCTGAGCACGAGTGGATCGTCCAGGGTCACATAGGCGCGCCCTGCCTGGCCGAGATACCGCAGGAGGGTGGTCTTGCCGACCTGGCGTGCTCCGGTCAGCAAGACGACCGGGAACTGCTGGGCTGCCCGGATGACGAAAGGTTCGAGTGTCCGCGGGACATACATGCCACACCTCCCGGGGTGAATCGGCCATTTTGCATTTCAGCCGCATTGTGGACGGTTTTGACGCGGTTGTCAAGCCCATTGCTTCCCAGCTTCCCAGACGGAACCGGATTGATGTGTTGGTGGCCGTCCAAGCCGTGCCTGCCCGCATGGCCCCAAAGCAGGGCTACAGTTGTCATCGATCCGCCAACGCTGCGCCCTTCCGCTGCCGTTGCAGAGCCTGTTCTCAGCTTGCAGAAGGCTCCCCATAAGAAGATTCTTATAAGCTGCTCATGGGGATTGCGTAGAAGTCGGCGCCCGACGCACAAGCGCCGCGATTGGGCTGAAAGAGTGTTGCCTATCTGGAACAACTGTGCTATACTCTTGGTCAGTAATCTCATTTTCGCTCACACACGGCGCACATTCGCCTGATCGGAGCCGGCAGGCTGGTCCTGGCAGTGCTTCTCGAAAGCGAGCACCGCCCCACACAACTGATACTTGACACGGAGCCCCACAGCCCGGGAGCGCACGGCGAACGGACGTCAGAACGCTCCCCCGACTGGCCCAAAGCGTCGCGGGTCGGTCGGCTTGGAGTGGCCGCCCACGTGTCTGCTCTCGGCAACTCCAGCGAGTTCGACGCACACCGACCCCCTGGAGTGTGCCCCATGTCAACGACCGACTTTGCCCGACGGCAGTTCGTGCGCCTGATGGCCGAGATTATCTGTACAGGATCAGAGTTCTCGTCTGCCCGACGTCACCAAGTGTCAGGGAGTGGAGTGAACTGGCCGGAACACCAGGCGCTCCTTCCATTGCAGGTCAACAGCCACGAAGCTCTTATTCCGCATGATCGAGAGGTAGAAGCTCATGTCTCTGCTCTCCAAACGCACACTGGATCCACTGCGCGTCACGGCGCTCGTCTACGTCCGCAAGAGCTTCATCCATAAAGGCCAGGAAACTGTCTCACCGGAGCGCCAACTGGCTGCCTGTCGAGCGTATTGCCAGCAACAAGGTTGGAAGCCGGAGGTCTACCAGGATGCCGACGAGGGTGTCCACTATAGCGGCCGCACGATCGACCATCGCCCGGCCTGGCAACAGGTACTGCAACGACTTGATGAACCCGATGTGGCGGCCGTGGTCGTCAACACGATTGATCGCGCCTCACGCAGCATCAAGGACTTCTACCAGTTCTTTGACAACTGCGAGAAGTTCGGGGTCACGTTTGTGGCCACCGCTCAGCAAATTGACTCGTCCACGGCCGGAGGTAAGCTGATGCTGGCGATCACGGTGACCTTTGCCGCCTTTGAGGCCGACGTGGCCAGCGACCGGGTCAGCGCGACGATTGCTCACAAGAAAGCCCAAGGCGTGCATTGGGGCTATACGCCATTTGGCTGCGGTCGCCTGCCCGGCGGCGTGCTGATTCCCAATGATGACATCAGCACGGTGCAGAGGGCGCTCGAACTATACGCCGACGGGGGCAGCTACGAGTCCGTGGCCCAGGCGCTCAATGTGTTGGGTCTTCGTTTCCTCAATCGTGAGGGTGAGCGCATCCCGTTTGATAAGCATCACATTCGGACGATGGTCTGCCTGGCGCCCGTCTATGCCGGTCATCTGGTTGATGGTCGCGGCAAGGATTTGGACCCGGACGCGCCGATGCGGAAGGCCGCCCACGCCCCTATGATCTCCGAAGACCTGCTGGCGCTGGTGCTCTTTTCCCATCGCACCAAGCGGCTGCACACCAAGCGGGCCGCGTACACCTACGCCCTGACTCCGCTGCTCTACTGTGCCCACTGCGGGCAGCCGCTCCGCGGCAGCAACAGCAACGACCGTTACACTTACAAGCACACGAAACGCTGTCTGGCGGGGAATATCCGTAGCTACGACGTCGCTGCGCTGGAAGACCATGTGGTGGCGCTGCTGGGAGAGCTGGCGATCCCAGATGAGCTGCTGGCGGAAATCCGCGCCGAGGCGCTGCGGCGCTGTGAGCAGTCAGTCGAGAGCGACCGGGCCGGGGAGCAACTGCGTGAGGTGCAGGCCAAGCTGAAGAAGCTGCTGGAGCTCTACCTGGAGGATGAGCTGGATAAGGAGACCTACCGCGAACAGAAGGCGCTGCTCGATCTCCAGGCTCGGCAGTTGGAGCGGATGCGCAACGCCCGCACCGAGGACGCTGAAGACATGCTTCTCCGTATCTCCAGCATCGGCGGTATCATCGCCCGGGGCACGCCGGCCCAGCAGAAGGATGCGCTGCGGGCGCTCTTTGATCGTGTCGAGGTGGACAGCGAAGGGAGGATCGTCCGGCTAGAGCCGCGGACGTGGGCAAAACCGCTCTTCGGCGGCCTGCCAAAAGAAAATCCCGCCGCGAGGGCGGGATCCAACTCAAGTTGGGTACATGATATGCCCCCAAGGGGATTCGAACCCCTGTACCAGGCTTGAAAGGCCTGTGTCCTGGTCCACTAGACGATGGGGGCGAAGCAAGTCTGACTTTAAGGCACATTCTACCAAAAACGAGCGCGTCAGTCAAATCCGCGCAGGGGGTCTGCAGGCGGTCTATACCACCGCGCCCCGCAACCTCTGGCGGATTCAACTGACGCGCGTATTGCCTCCGTGAGGCGTCACCCCCGCCACGGCGGGGGCGACGATTGTCATCCTATCTGCTGGCCACCGGGAAAACCGTGGTGGTCGTCAAGACGTATCCCGCGTTGTTTCGTGTGACGGTCATCGCAAACCCGCTGGCGCGCGAGGTATCGGGCGTATAGGCCACCTTCGCTTGATCGAACGAGAACCCGACCGTATCGCTCACCACCACACCGGTCACCTCGGCCGTCAGACTCAGCGGCTCAGCAGCCAAGCTGATCGTGTCAACCTTGACCCCCCCCTTGATGGAGTTGATGCCTTCCATCTGGAAGTTCCAACCGCCCGCCTGGAAGGCCATATTGCCCTTACTGAGAGCCACGCCAGATTGACGGTTTACGGGGTCGTTGATGAGATAGAGCTGGCCATCCACCCGCGCCGCCTGGTTCGCATTGACATTCAGCCGCGCCGTGCCGAAAGCCGCAAAACTGGCGCTTGGCCCGGCGACCGATAGCTGCATCTGTGAAATGCTGGCTACGTTGCCGAACTGTATCGCCGTGTTGGGAGCATTGGCGACGCTGATCGTCTTCCAGTCGGATAAGCCGTTTTTGATCTGGTAGCCATCCACCATCATAGTGGCGTTGGCGGCGGGGACTTCCACCTTCACGGCGCCAAAGGAGATCGCCGCATCGCCAGTGTTTACCCCGTCGAGAGTTACACGAACCGGGTCGGCTGCGACTTTCAGCGCGACGTTCTGTAACATGAAACCGCCGCTTCGCTTCATGCCATCATAGCGGAACCCGAACTTGCCGCTGGTCTGGAAAGCAGGGCTTGGTTCGAGCTTGATCTGCGCCGAAGCATCGGTGGAATACCCCTGGCTCGCGCCCATCACGCTAAGCTGCGCGTCAGCGAGCGTGGCGCCGCTTGTGACCACTGGCTGCTTCTGAGCCAGGCTCAGTGAGGTCCAACTCACCTCAGGGCTGAAGGTCAGGCCCGTGACGGTACCAACGGTATTAATGGCAGGGATGTCAAGCTCGGCATCACCCGCCTTGTCGCCGAATTTTAGAGAAAAGATGCCAGGAAGTGCGAAGGTAGGCTGGGTCGGCGCATCCACCACGATGTCGCCGGCCAGTGGGCTGAACAATGTGTTGCTGGCCGGAGCGGCGGCAGCAACACCGGGGAGGGCCAGCGCCAGGAGCGCCAGCGCAAACACGGACAAGCAGAAATGCCAGCGGATTTGCTTCATGGGAACTCTCCTTTATGATTAGCCTATGATGCCAACAGTTGGACATTAGTATACCACAGACTTGTACAGAGTGCAAGTGGAAATCGGGTCAAAATGGGTCGAATTTTAAGCGAATTTTTCAGCCCGGCGCAACCGGGCAGCGTTCCTTGAGTTGGCAGATGCCGCAAGCCTGCTCCATCTCCGCCCGCTGACCCGGCTGCATCAACCCGGCCTTTTCGCGCTTTGCGATCAGCTTTTCGACCGCGCCGGGCGGAAACGGGGTTTCCCGCCCCAATAGCAGCAGCTTATAGGTGATGTCGGCAGCGTTTTCGAGCTTCTCCAGGTTAAGATAAGCCTCCCAAACATTTTTCCCGATAGTAACAGAGCCGTGACGTTGGAGGATAATGGCATCGTATCGTTGGATCAGCTCTCGGATGACGGTGGCGCCCTCTGCGCTGGCCGGCATCGCATAGTCAGTTGTGGGGATTAGGCCCAAATTGACGACCACTTCCGGGATCAGACAACGGGCCAGAGAGATGCCGGCGATGGAGAGCGTGATGGCGTGCACGGGGTGTGCGTGCACCACCGCCCTGATTTCGGGACGTTGCCGATACGCCTCCAAATGCAGCAGGATTTCGGAACTGGGTTTGAGATCACGAGCTGCGCCGAAGCGCGCTGAGCCGATCGGCCGGGCGTCCCAGTCTATGACAACCATCTGATCTGGCGTCATGTAGCCCTTGCTCAGCCCGCTCGGTGTCACCAGGAAACGATCTTTGTCAAGCCGAGCCGAGATGTTGCCATCGGTGGCCGCGACAAAACCCTTCGCGTGCATGATCTGCCCGACGCGGACGATCTCCTCGCGCAGGCTGCGCTCCGATATGTTCGATCCGCTGGCTATATAACCGCCGTAGCTCAAGCTGCCTCCTGCGCCAGGGTCAGCGCATCCACGATCCCGACGATCACCGCCCGCACGGGGCCCCACGGCTCGACATCGCACACCTGACGGCCGCTATTCCCTTCATCCAGCACGAGCACCCGGTCGCCCACGCCGGCCTGCACAGTATCTACGGCGATGTCGTATCTGGTTGTCGTCTGCCCCGTCAGTTCGAGTCGCTCGACAAACAGCAACTTACGGCCCATGAAAAACGGATGCTTAATGGTCGCGACCACCGTCCCGGCGACTTGCCCGATGTACATGGCCTACCTCAGATCCACTTCATCTACAATGCCGACGACCGAGTGATCCACCGGCACGAAGGTTTCCGGGAGGGCCAGCGCCGCCTCGCGCCCGCCGACGATGAACACTAATTCGCCCGGTCCTGCCTGCGCGGTCGCGTCGGTGGCAACCACCGGATCGCCCACCGCGTGCTGACGGCGATCCAACGGTTGGACAATCAGGAGCTTGACGCCTGACAGTCCCGGGTATTTGTGGTTAGCGACCACCGTGCCGATCACCCTGGCGAGATTCATCGCTTGGTCTGGCTCCGCGTTGCACCCTCTGCCAGTTGGGATCAGAGGGGCGTTATGGTAGAATCAACCCTTGTCGGGCCTGAACAGGTTGGCGATCTGCTTGACGAGCATCACCACGGCGACCGCAATCTGTACGTATTCCGCTGGCGAAGGCTCGAAGGTCAAGTGGTTGGCGGGCAGAGTAGCGTCGGCGGTCTTCTGCTCGCGCTGGCTTTGTCGGGCCTGAGACAATGCCCAGGCTGCGGCGCCGCCCAGCACGGCGCTAACCAGGCCGCTGATGATGATCAGGCGTATTCGTGGGGACACAGATTGGCGCTCCTTTATTGGCGAACGAAAGTCCGCAGAGACACAAACCAACGGCGAGCTTTGGCGCTGGCAGCCTCTGCGTTGATGATCGGTGCGGTCACTTGCTCGCTGATCCGCTTGCTGACATCCGAGACATGCCAGAGCCGATCCTGGACGATCGGCGCATAGCGCCGGAGCGCGCCGCGCAACTTCGCCATGCCGTAATTCAGCAGGTAAAGCATCGCGCCGATGACGGCAACCGTGAGCAGCGTTTGTATCGCGAGCAGGATGATGGACAAATCTCTCCAGGCGGCGAGATCCACGGCGGCCCTCCGGCATTGTGATGAACGAACGGCTGCATTCTAGCAGAGAATGCCGGAGCGCGCAAAGATAAACACATGTGACGAGGATCCATCAGGGTGAGCAGGCAAAGACGCGGGGCCGCGACCGGACTGGCGCTGCTGGCGCTCAGTATCATACTGATGCTCGCTTCTCGATCCTACCGGCATTGGGTCGAGTTTGGGCCCCAGCAACAGGTCATCACGTCGAATCCCAAAATGGGTGTGCACACGCGCCTCACCGATGAGGTCGAGCCGTGGAAAATCCAACGCACCCTTGCAATGGTGCGCCAGATGGGCGCGCCGTGGATTGTGGAATACTTCCTGTGGGCGGCCCATGAGCCGGCGCGCGGCGTCTACGATTGGAGCCATGCCGACCTGGTCGTGGATCATGCCATCAACCAGGGCTTGACCGTCATCGCGCGGCTGGGATATGTGCCGGAATGGGCCAGACCGCCGCGCTCGAATCATCTCTACCTGGATGAGACGGGCTACGCCGATTTTGCGCGGTTCGCCGCAGCCTTCACCGCGCACTTTCAGGGTCGGGTGCGTTACCTCATCATTTGGAACGAGCCTAATCTGAGCCAGGAGTGGGGGTTCCGGCTGGTGGATCCCGCCGGTTATGCGGCGATGCTCCGGCAGGTCTATCCGGCGGTCAAGGCGGCCAACCCGGACATGCAAGTGCTGGCCGGTGCATTGGCTCCGACGTTGGCCCCGCCGGGGAGCGAGTGGGGTATGGATGACCTGGTTTATTTGCAGCGGATGTACGATGCCGGCGCCGCGCCCTACTTCGACATCCTTTCCGTACATGCCTATGGCTGGACCTTCAGTCCGGATGCCCCGCCCAGCCCGGACGCTGTCAATTTCCGGCGGGTTGAGCTGCAGCGGGCCATCATGCTGCGCAACGGCGATGCGGCCAAGCAGGTGCTGATCACCGAGGGCGGCTGGAACGACCATCCACGCTGGACCAAGGCGGTCCGCCCGGCGCAGCGGGTCGCGTACACCCTCCGGGCCTATGAGATTGTCCAGGATGAATGGCCCTGGGTGGATGCCCTGTGCATGTGGGCCTTCCGCTATCCTCGGCCCGCGGCCACTTACCAGGATTACTACACCTTTGTAGGCGTGGATTTCCATCCGAAACCACTCTACACGGAAGTGCAACGATATGTGGCGGGCGAGAAGATGGGGCTGCCGTGATGTGTCTTTTCAGAACGAATCGTTGGGCGGCCGCCCGCGGTCTGGTGCCGTGGTTGCTCCTGGGGGTCGTGGTCGTCACACTGGCATCGTTTGCCACGCGTTCGGCGCTGCTGGGCCGAGACCGCACGTGGGCGCGCATCGCGGAGACGGGTATCTGGCGGGTCGGCATGGACCCCAGCTTTCCGCCTTTCGAGAACCTCGACTCGGCGACGGGCCGGCCGGTAGGTTTTGATGTAGATTTAGCTGAGGCCATCGCGGGCCGGTGGGGCGTGCGGGTCGAGTTCGTCGGCGCGGGGTTCGACCAACTCCTGGATGCGGTGGCCGCTCATCGAGTGGATAGCGCCCTATCCGCGCTGCCGGTGATGCCGCATCGCACGCGAGAGGTGCGTTTCTCCGATCCCTACATCGAGGCGGGCATGGTGCTGGCGGCGTCATTGGAATCCCCGCTCGTGATCACGCTCAAACAGCCGGCGCGAGGCGATCCGGTGGTTGGGGTAGCGGTTGCACTGGCCGGCCGCCGGTTGGCGGCCGAGTGGGGCAGCGAGGGGGATGCGCTGGCGCGCGTTGTGCAGGCCCAGGCGCCGGGCGGGCTGCAATTAGTGCTCCGCGATTCCACTGAAAGCGCGCTCGGCGCGGTGGTCGCCGGTGAAGCCGATGCAGCTATCGTGGATGCGATCAGCCTGGCGCTGTTCAACCGTGCGGGCCGGCGGCTCGCGGCGGTCGGCCCGCCGTTGCGCAGCGATCCCTATGCTATCATTGTCCCGGCGGGCGCGCCGGACCTCCTCAATCACCTGAACGAGGCGCTGATCGCGCTGCGCGCCGATGGCGTTTTGGAGCAGATCAAGGCGCGTTGGCTTGAGGCCGGCACGCCGTAGCGACGTGAGCGTGACACGGAATCACGCGGCAAGGCAGTCGTGCTGCATTTCGATATCTTCACTTTGTTTCCCGGCATGTTCGCCGGGGTCTTCGACGATAGCATCCTGAGGCGGGCGCAGGACGCCGGCATCATCGGCGTGGCCCTGCACAACATTCGAGACTACGCCCAGGGGCGGCATCGGGTGACGGATGACACACCCTACGGCGGCGGCGGCGGCATGGTGATGAAGCCCGAGCCGATCACGCGCGCCGTCGAGATGGTTTTGAGCCATGAGCCGGGCTGGTGTCTGGCAGCATCAGACACGCCGACCATCGTTCCCGATGCCGAGGCGGCGGCGCCGTTGCCCGCGGATGTGCCGATCATCCTGCTTTCGCCCCAGGGACGCACCTTCACCCAGGCGGTGGCGCAGGAGTTGGCAAGTCATCGGCGCCTCGCGCTGATCTGCGGCCGCTATGAAGGGGTAGACGAGCGTGTGCGAACGGGCCTGGTGACAGACGAGATCTCCATCGGGGACTTCGTGATTTCCGGCGGCGAGCTGGCCGCCGCGATCATCGTGGATGCGGTGACCCGGCTTTTGCCCGGCGCATTGGGGTGCGACGTGGGCGCCTTTGAGGATTCGTTCGCCACCGGCCTCCTGGAGTACCCGCAGTATACCCGGCCGGCGTTCTATCGCGGACAAGGCACTCCCGAAATCTTGACATCTGGCGATCACGCCCGGGTGGCGCGCTGGCGCCGCGAGCAGGCGTTGCGCCGCACATGGGAGCGCCGTCCCGACCTGCTGCGTTCGGCCCCGTTGAGCGACCTGGATCGGGCTTACCTGGCCAGGCTGGAGGAAGAAAGGCGGGCAACCGCCGTCGAGGGATAGCGCAGGAAGTTTATCGCTTTGATTCATGCCCCCTTCGATTTGGCTGACAGCCGGATGTGTGCTAAAATTTTTTTCGTGACTAAAGCAGGCCTGTTGTTGTCGGGTGACGTGCCGCCGTAGGTGGCGCAAGGAAAGCCGGCGGCCAGGACATCAGCAAATCTGAAGGTGATGTATGCATAACTTGATGCTTTCACTCCACAACGTCGAGCAGGACCCGAACATTCCTGCGATCGAACCCGGCGACACCGTTCGCGTGCACACATTAATCGTTGAAGGCGAGAAGGAGCGCGTGCAGGTCTTCCAGGGCATCGTGATCCGCGTTCGCAAGGGCGGCGTCAACAGCAGCTTCACGGTGCGGCGCATCGCTTCGCACGGGGTTGGCGTTGAGCGTACCTTCCTTACGGCATCGCCGCGCGTCGAGAAGGTGGAGGTTCTCCGCCATGCCAAGGTGCGCCGAGCGCGCCTCTACTTCCTGCGCGGGCGCACCGGCAAGGCCGCGCGCATGCGCGAACGGCAGGTCTGAGCCGTTCGCGGCCGCGGCGTTGCGATTCTGGCTCAGTTTCGCAGGCTGCTTCCCAATATTGAGGGCGCAATTGCTGCCCCTGCTCTTGCAGTATGCTGCTCGGAGCGGGGGCAGTGTGCGTTAACCGCCATTGTCTAAACGGTCCGATCTCCCCGCATGTGACAGTCGGGTCGCTCCTGACGCTGCGCCGCCAGCCCGTCTGCGCGCCGGCCTGGCGTTGGAGACCGAGCTTTGGCAAGCCGGTTACGGCCTGGTGGCCGGCGCCGATGAGGCGGGGCGCGGCGCGTGGGCCGGGCCGGTGGTGGCCGCCGCCGTCATCCTGCCCTCCGACCCGACCCGCCTGACGCCTTTGTTGGGATCGGTGGACGACTCGAAGAAGCTGGCGCCGCACGTGCGCGAGCGGCTGTGTGCGGCGATCCGGGTGTGCGCGTTGGCCGTCGGCGTGGGACGCGCATCCGCCGCGGAGATTGACGCCCACGGTATCGCGCCCGCCAACCGCCTGGCGTTGCGACGCGCTGTGGAAGCCCTGGCGCTCCGTCCCGATTTCCTCCTGCTTGATTTTCTGACGTTACCCGATCTGCCGTTTGCGCAACGCGGCGTGCCACACGGCGACGCATGTTCGCTGACCATCGCTGCCGCTTCCATCATCGCCAAGGTCACGCGCGACGCCTGGATAGTCGGTCAGGATGGGTTGTATCCCGGCTATGGATTTGCTCGACATAAAGGTTACGGAACAACTATGCACCAGATGGCGTTGAGCCAGCTAGGCCCCTGCCCGTTACATCGGCGGAGCTTTGCGCCGGTGGCGGAGATGGTTCACGCGCGAGGTGGAGGATGAAGACTTCGCGAAGTCTACTTGGCGGGGTCACTGACGTCCGGCAGGCGCCGGACGGCCGCCGAGCGTTGGGTGAACGCGGCGAAGACGAAGCCGCAGCTTACCTTGAGCAGCAAGGTTACACTATCGTCGCCCGAAACTGGCGCACACGTTCCGGGGAACTTGATATTGTCGCCCGCGATGGCGAATGGCTCGTCTTCGTCGAGGTGCGCACACGCCGGATCGGCCGGCACGCTGCGTCGCCCACCCTTGGCGCGCCCGAAGAGTCGGTGACACCGCGCAAGCAGCTTCAGTTGGTTGCGATGGCCGATGCGTATCTCTTCACGATGCCCTGGGAAGGGCGGTGGCGCATTGACGTATTGGCGCTGGAGCTGTATCCAGACGATCGTGTGGCGCGAATCAACCATCTGCGCGATGCTGTCGGAGGGGTGGCCTGATGGCCGAAGCCGCAGCCGTTTCTGTTCACGGGCCGTTGGTCGTCATCGTTGGTCCGACCGCCGTCGGCAAGACGGCCCTGAGCATCGAGTTGGCGGTCGCGCTGGGGGGCGAGATCGTCTCGGCTGACTCACGGCAAATCTATCGGGGGATGGACATCGGCGCAGCCAAGGCCACGCCGGCCGAACAGGCCCGCGTGCCGCACCATCTGCTCGATATCGTCTCTCCTGATCAGGTTCTTTCGGTCACCGAATATCAACGGTTAGCGTATGCGGCCGTTGATGCGATCCTGGCGCGCGGCCGGCTGCCGTTTCTGGTCGGCGGCGCCGGGCAGTACATCCACGCCGTGACCGAGGGGTGGCGTGTCCCGGCTGTTGCGCCTCAAGAGGCGTTGCGCGCAGCGCTGCTGGCCGAGGCCGCGGCGGGAGGTCCGGCGGCGCTGCATGAGCGGCTGGCCGCGCTCGATCCGTTAGCCGCGGCGCGCATTGACCACCGCAACGTCCGCCGGGTGATCCGCGCGCTGGAGGTGTGTCTGGCGACGGGCCGGCCGATCTCGGAACTTCAGCGCAAGACGCCGCCGCCGTATCGCATCTTCCAGGTCGGTGTCACGCGGCCGCGGCCCGAGCTCTTTGCGCGCGTGGATGCGCGCGTGGATCGGATGCTGGCCGACGGTCTGGTCGCGGAAGTAGCGCGCCTGGTGGCCGCCGGCTATCGTTTTGATCTGCCGGCGATGAGTGGCATCGGCTATCGGCAGATCGGCCAGTATTTGCGGGGCGAGCTATCCCTGGACGAAGCTGTGGCGCTGCTCAAAAAGCAGACGCGGCGCTTCATCCACCAGCAAAACACCTGGTTTCGGCCGGATGATCCGGCGATCCGGTGGTTCGATCCCGGCCGGGCATCGCTGGCAGACCTGCAGGCCGAGATCGCGGCGTGGTTAGCGATCAGCGACTCCGAGCGGCCTCCCGCGCCAGGGTCAGGTAGTCCAGACTCGTGACCACTTCCCCCATAGCCGCGCGCCGCCCCTGCGCCGACCAGATGCGCAGTTCTTTCGTGAACTCGGCTTGATCGAAAAGCCACCGCCGCGGCCCCGCAACTGCCGAAAAATTAACCCGCAACCGCGTTTCCACCAACTCATCCGGCACGAAACCCTGGCTGAGCACGATCCAGCCATCCGATTCGGGAATGCCCCAAGCGCGAAACTGGCCGCCGGCCGAATAGACCGGCCGCCCCGTATAGTAGCTGATTTGACCGGCGATGCTGTAATCCACGGCGAAGAGCGAGATGCCTTCGGGCAAGATGGCTTCCTGCGCCAGGACGGGCCAGCCGGCAGCATCGGCCCGGATGGCGGTCGCGCCGATGCTGTGCGGCCAGGCCGTTGAGTCGAGCAGGGCCGCAGTCGTACCGGCCGCATAGATGGCTGAGCCGGCCAGACATGCGACAACTGCCCACTCGCCGATCCGCAACTTGCCGGCCTGGGCGCTGTCGGGGGCGCATCCGATGCCGGCCAGCGGCCACAGCAGCAGCAGCCCAAACCCCAGGTTACGCGGGCTGTTCGCCGCGCTCAGCAGGATGGGCAGGAGCGTACACGCCGCTGCAATGGCGAGAAACAGTGGGCCATCGCCACCTCCCCCCCTCCCCCCTCCCTCACAGGGATGGGGCGTGTCAGCCTTCCCCCTCTCCGCGCCGGAGGCGCCCGCAGGGCGGGCAGAGGGGTGAGGTTTATGAAGACAGGCTGCGACCGCCAGCAGTGCAAGGATGGCAATGGGCGGGGTGAGATAGCGGACGGTGTGCAGCCAGGCCGTCGGCAAAGTCGGGGCGGGCAGCCCGTAATTGGCCCCTTGCTGCGCCGTCAGCCGCAGCATCCCCCAATCGTGGCTGGCGTTCCAGACCAGGATCGGCGCGGCGCCGAGCAGGCCGAAGCCCGCGGCCAGCCACAGGCCGCGCACGCGCAAGAGCTCCCGATGCCGGGCCAGCACGTACAGCGCCACGGCGATCCCGAAGAACCCCGTGCTGAGCTTGACATTCAGTAAGAGAGCTAGCGCCAGGCCAAAGAAGGTCCAGCGGCGTGTGGACGCTCCCCGGCTTTCCCCTGGCCCGGTCAAGAGCGGGCCGGCGATGATCAGGCTGATCAGCAGGAGGAAGTTGTGCAGGCTGTCGGGATAGGCAACGCGGCCGGTGATCACATAGACCGAGCCGAGCGCGACCGCTGCCGCCGCGATCAGGCCGCCCCGTGGTGAGACGTACCGCCGGCCCACCGCATAGGACAAGAGCACGCAAGCCGCGCTCAGGAGAGCATTCAGCCAGCGCGCCCCAAATTCGCTTGCGCCGCCCAGGAGCGTGCTGAGCTTAAGCAGGAACGCGATCCCGGCCGGGTGGTCGAAGTAGCTCAGCGCCAGGCGGTCGGCCCACAACAGATAGTAGGCTTCATCGCCGAACAGCGGCATCTCGCCCAGGCGCCAGAAGCGCAGCGCCAGGCCCATGATCGTCAGGACGCCCACAAGCAGGCGGCGGTGGATGGGGCGCATGGTCAGCCCTCCGGTATCGCTTCGATGTGGATCTTGTAACGATACACGCCGGCCGGCCGCGCCAATTCGATGTCAACCCCCGCCCAAGACAGCGCGAAGGCGCCCGTCCAGCGGAATTGCAGATAGCGCTCGCGACCGATGTATTTGGGTTGATCGGGTGCGGTTTCCACGCAGAAGCGGAGCCTACGTTCCGTGGCAGTGAAGCAGGCGCGCGCCGCGTGGGTCAGCACCCACTGGTCGGGGGTGTCCGGCGCGTCGATCAGCAGCCGATCCACCCCGGCCGAGTCGCTGTAGCGGCGGAAATGGCCGGCCCCTTGTTCGTTGGTCAGATATATCAGCTCCGGCGTGATCGTCAGTTCGCTGAAATCCACGGCGACCTCCAGGTTGCCTGGCCCGGTCGCCGTGTAGGTGAAGACGATCGCGCCGAGGGGCGCAGCCAGCCGGTACTTGGGCCGCAGAAGTTCGGTCCACGTATCTTCGATATCCATCCGAAAGCGTTTGGTCGCGCTCCGGCCATCCGCCCCGAGCAAGACCTCAGCGTGCCGCGACAGATAGGCGCGGCCCCCGAAGATCACGATCGGCGCGCCGAAGCCGTAGCCCTCCTCGATCAGCTCCTGGCCGTCTTGAGCCAGCGCCAGCCCTTTCTGCACCGGCGTGATCTTGCCGATGTGCGGCCGGGTGTCGGTGTAAAGGTGGAGGGCTAGCCCGTCGTTCAGCGGCAAGACCAGGGGCGGCGGGCCGGGCCGCGCCAGGTCGGCCAGGCGGATCGCCCAGTGCGGCTCGATGGCTTCCTTGAGGACGAACCAGGTCGCGAGGAGAAGGATGAACGCGCCGACGACCGGTCGAACGATTCGCCCCACGCGTTTCATGGCCTGATCTCCGCGTAGCCGGTGTTGCGCGCATCGCGGTGGAAGCGCGGCCAGGCGGCCAGGCCCACCGGCCCCACATCGCGCAGCAGATGGATGCCGTTGTTCGCGCCCACCACCACATCGGCCCGGCCATCCCCGTCGAGATCGCCCACCCACGGCGATGAGAAGACAGGCGCGCCGAGCTGGATCGGGAAGCCGGGGAGCGGCCGGCCGAAGCCGTCCCAGCCGTAGAGGCAGCCATCCTTCGCGCCTGCGATCACATCCGGCAGCCGGTCGCCGGTCAGATCCACCAGCGCAGCCGAGGAGATGAACTGATCGCCGGCGGCCTGCGGCCAGCCCCGCAGCAGCGTCCCGCGGCGATCCCACGCGTACATGCGGCCATCCCACGAGCCGATGACGATATCGGCGGCGCCGTCCCCATCAACGTCGGCGATGGCCGGCGAGGCCTCGATCAGGCTGCCGGTTTGCGTCGGGAAGCCTGGCAGCTCGCGGCCTTGCTGATCGAGGACATGGAGCAGGCCGGCGTCATCGCCGACGATGATCTCGACCCGGCCATCGCCGTCCAGGTCGGCGAGCGCGGGCGACGAGTCGGCGTCGGCGGTCAGGCGCACGGGGAAGCCCGGCAGCGGTCGGCCATCCAGCCGCCAGGCGTGCACCGCGCCGGCATCCTGCAGGCCCAACCGTGCCGGCGGGACCCCTTCGACCAGGGTGGCGACAGCCAGGATTTTACCGTCGCTGGCGGCCGTGGCGTCGCCCCAGCCGAGCGCCGGCTGCGGCCAGCCCTGCATCGGCCGGCCCCGAAGGTCCAGGATGAACATCTGATACGGGCCGAGGATGGCGATCGCCGGGCCATCCAGGAGTACCGGCCCGGCCCAGATACGGTGGCGCAGGTCGAGCGGCCAGGGGGGCAGCGCGCGGCCATCACTCCGCCAGACGAACACCTGGCCCGCCTCCGAGCCGACGACGATCTCGGCCCGGCCATCGCCGTCCAGATCGGCGGCGGCCGGGGTCGAGAAGAAGCCGGCCGGGCTGTAGCGCGGCCAGCCGGGCTGGTCGCGCAGCCGTGTGTCGGTCACGTAGAAGTAGCCATCCCACGCGCCGACCGCGATTTCGAGCTGGCCGTCGCCGTCCAGGTCGGCCACGATGGGTGAGGCGATCACCGGTCGGGCGGTCGGGCGGAACAGGTGGGCTGAGCCGATCGGCTGAGCCGGGCCGGCCGGCGGCGGCTGCGCCGCGCAGGCGGCAAGGCTGAGCAAGCTGATCCACACGAGAAGGCCAACGTGCCAGACACTTGTGGAAGCGCCTGGCACGTGAAATCGCGCCTGCTTCCATCTGTTCATTCCGCCTGGACCCCTTTGCAGCCGATGACCATCGGGAAGTCGAAGCGCGGCCGGCGCAGCAGCCAGTTTTTCAGTTGGTGACGTTGCCAGAGCCAGCCGCGGCGCACCCGTCGCCAGTCCGGCGTCAGGCCCGCGGCGCGCAGCGCCAGGTCGAGTTCCTGGCGGCCAAGCACACGGCCGCCGGGATGGGCGTGGCCGGCGCGGCCTTCTCGTCGGGCGATCGGGCTATCCATGACGATCAGCGCGCCGCCGGGGGAGAGCGCGCCTGCCAGTCGAGAGAGGCAAGCCGCCAAATCATCGGCATAATGCAGGGCGGCGTTACAGATCACGGCGTTGTAACGGCCGGCGGCCAGCGGCGGCGCCTCCAGGCTACCCAAGACAGGAAGAAAATCGGGGCGGCCATAGAGCCGGGCCACGCCCAGCCCAAAATTGGCGTCGCCGCTGAGGTCGAAGGCCATGACCTGGTGGCCGAGGCGCGCCAGCCGGCCGCTGAGCCACGGGAGGCCGGCCCCGGCGTCGGCCAGAGTCAGGTGATCGCCAAGCTCCGCCAGGCAGACCTGCAGGGCGGCCCAACTCTCCCGGCGCACCTGCCAGTAAAGGCGCGTGAAACCGGGTGGAGTCCCTTCCGGCAAAGCCAGGGCCGCCGCTTGCGACAACGGCCGCCACCCCTCGGCCAGCCGCGCTGCACGATAGGCGGCAGCGAACGCGTCGGCGCGCGCCCGGATCTCGGCGGGTCGCAGGTCGAGCAACCCGGATGGATGCCGGGGGTATTCGGTTCGGTCCGCCGTGCAGATCATGCCGCGGTCGGATGATGCCAGCATTGCGCCGCACATCGGGCAAGCCAGGAGGTCTGCGGGAATCGGGGGGGCGAGAGGCGGAGATTCAGTCATCGGCTTGCCGGCGCAATACGATCAAGAAGTGGTCGCCCAGCGCGCGCAAGCCGGGCAGGCCGGCCAATCGGCGCTCCAGGCCAGCCAACCGGCTGGCCGCCTGCCCCAGGCGGCCAGCCAGATAGGGCGGCGGGATCAGGACGGGATACCCCGCGATCCGCTCGACGCGGAAGGCCGGCCCCATGGTGGCGGCGAACTCGCCGGGGCTGTAGAAACGCACCGGAAACTCGGTCGGCGGCGCGCCCGGCCCGGCCGACATGCGCGCCATTTGCCAGCCGCGCCCCAGGCGGCGGAACGCCGTGCGCGGCCGCAGCCGGATCAAGCCCCACATGATCTCCCATGCGCACGTGCGGTTCATCACCGAGCAGAGGAACGCCGCGCCAGGCCGCACCAACTGGGCGAGCGCGCCGGCGAAGCGGGCCAGGTCAGGCTCGCAGTTCAGCGGGCCGAAGTTGCTGTACGCGCCGTCGAATAAGCCCTGAACGTGGGCGCCGATCTCGCCAGCCGGCGCGATCAGCCAGGTCAGCCGCGAACGCGCGGGGCTGGCCGCGCCGCGGCGTTCGGCCTGCGCGATCATGGCCGGCGCGATGTCGCTCGCTACCACACTTCGGCCCGCCTCGGCCAGCCGCACGGCCATCTCGCCCGGCCCGCAGCCGATTTCCAGCAGCCGGCTGCCGGGGGGAAAGAGCTGGCAAAGTCGGTCGAAGGTATCTTCCGTCAGCCAGGCCATGATGGGGTTGGCGGCGTACTCCTCGATGTAGGCGGCCGCGGCCCGGTCGAAGGCGGTCGCTACCCGGTTGTAATAGTCAGTCACGCGGCCTCACGAGAGTTTGCGACCACAACCCCCAGGCGATCCAACTCAGCAGGCGGCCTTGCGGGCTGAACCAGGGGTAGAAGTCGAACCAACTGATGACTGTCAGCGCCGCGAGCATGGCGGCGGTCGCAGCAGCCACGCTGACCGGCATCTGGCCGGGCGGCCATTCGCGGCGGCCGCGCCATAGCGTGAGCCACGGCCCCACAGTCAACGCCAGCCAGAGCAGCCCGCCGCCGGCCCCAAGCTCGACGGTCGCCAGCAGCGGGACCCGATGCACGGGCTGATAGATCGGGTAGGCGGCCAGGGCGGGCGGCTGGCGCAGCCACAGCGCGATGGCGAAGTTGCCGTAGCCCACGCCCCCGAGCGGGTTCTCGCGGATCAAGGTCCAGGCGCTCGCCTCCAACCCGGCGCGCTCGTCGTTGGAGCGCACCTCCACTCCTTCCCACGCCAGGCCAAACCGGGGCAGGAGCAGCCGCCATTGGGTGGCGATGAAGAGCGCGGCGATGAGCGCCAAGAGGGCGAGCAGGCAGGCAGCGTTGCGCTGATCTATGGGCGACGCTGCCTTGAGAATCACCTGGAAGTGACCGGCACTTCCGGAAGTGCCGGTCACTTCCAGGACTGCCTTGCGGTACAGCAAGACAACCATGATGACCCCGCCGACCGCCAAAGCCAGCCAGGCGGCCCGGCTGAAGGTGAGCAACAGCCCGGCGAAGTTGGCGCCGGCCAACATGATAGCCGCCTCACGGGCTCGACCGGTTGGCCGCAAGGCCAACCCCACCGCGGCCAGCAGCCCGATGACGAGCACGCCGGCCAGCAGGTTCGGGTGTTGTGTCAGACCGTAGGCGCGCAGGATGCGCTCGCCCTCGACGGTGACGACGCTGGCGCCGGGCCACTCCGGCCACATCGTCACTTCGCCCAGGCGCTTGAGGCCGAAAGTGTGTTGGGCCAGGAATTGCGCCAAACCGATGCCGGCCTGGAGTGCGCCAGAAAGCGTCAGCCCCCACAGCAGCGCGCCGCGCGCCTCCCACGCGGTGGCGACCACGCAAAAGAGGCCGAAAAGGAACCACAGCCGGCCAGCCTGATAGAAGGCCAGCGAGGTCATCGGCGCCCAGAGTGTGGAGAGGGCGGCCAATCCGGCCAGGAGCGCCAACGCCAGGATCAACCAGCGGGGCACGCGCGCCAGCCGGCGCCAATAGGGCGTCAGCAGCCACGCGCCGACCGCGATCAGCAGCGGCAGGTCGCTCAGGTAGATGAGCCAGTCGCGCAGCTCGAAGTAGATCTCCTCGGCGCCGTGATGCCACAGCAGCCGGTAGCGATACGCCGGCAGCGCCAGGGCGAGCGCAACGAGCGCGCCGGGGAGGCTGAGGCCGGCCTGGCGTTGGAGCCAGGCGCGCCGGGTCTCGGGTTGGGCATGGGCGGTGAGCGATGGTATCACGCTTGGTTGCCTGTTTCCGGTATCGCATTCCTCTCCGAGGTTCGGCATCAGTTTACCACGAAGGTGCAAAGATGCGAAGTTGACGCCGAGGGCGCTCTGCGCGAGGCGCGGGCGCGGATGTTCGTGCGGCGCGTTTCAGTTCTGGGGCAGTCATTGCGAGGAGCGCCCTTTGCGACGAAGCAATCTCCGCCATGGGTGAGATTGCTTCGCTCCGTCCAGCGAAAACCTTGCTGGACTCCGCTCGCAATGACAATCTGCCCCCAACGTGAAACGCACCCATGTTCGTACGGCCGTGTGCGCTTTGGCAGGAGTTGCGGTACAATGGCGGCGTGAACCCGCGCCAATCGCATGAACCGGGATGACTTTGCCGATGACTCCTACGTTGACCCTGGACGCGATCCAGGCCTATCGCACGGAAACCTATCGCCTGCGGCAGCCGATCAGGAGCCGCGCGGAGGCGGTCGCCTTCGTCGCGGCGCGCGGCTACGTCTATTTCTGGCCGATCAAAGAGGCACCGCTGCCCAGCCTGTGGGCGGCGGTGGCCGGCGAGCGCCCCGTGGCCGACGCGCACGACGATCCGGGGCACGTCACCTGGGGCTGGAAGGATGGATCGCTCGGCAAGCGGGTGTGGTATTACGCCAAAGTCCTGCGCAAGCGGGCGACCCTCATCAGCCTGGATGTCGTCCCGTACTTCTATGCGCTTTCCGAGAACTACGGCGAGCCGGACAAGGACTACCTGCTGCAATACGACGCGGGCCGGCTCACCTTCGAGGCGAAGACGATCTACGAGACGCTACTGGCCGAAGGGCCGCTCGACACGGTCAGCCTCCGCAAGCTGGCGCACATGACGAGCAAAGCCAGCGACTCCCCCTTCAACCGGGCGTTGGAGGCCCTCCAGGCCGACTTCAAGATCCTGCCGGTGGGGATCGCGGAGGCGGGCGCGTGGAAATATGCGTTCATCTATGAGTGCGTGCATCGCCACTACCCCGATCTGCCGGAGCGCGCCCGGCCCATCCGCCAGGCGGACGCGCGGCGCAAGCTGGCCGAGCTGTATCTGCGCTCGGTGGGCGCGGCGCGCGAGCGGGATTTCGTCGCGCTCTTCGGCTGGCCGAAACGCGATGCCGACGCCGCGCTCCAGGCGTTGGCCCAGGCCGGCGTCGCCCGGCTGGGCGTCGCGGTGGCAGAGCAGCCGGGGGAATGGGCGGCGTTGGCAGAGTTGGGGTGAGTGTGGTGAACTCATCTTGCAAATCGGCAAATCTCAAATCGGCAATCGGCGAGAACTAGAGAGGCAGCGCCATGACATCAGAATCCAGGATAGAGAACGATCGTTGGGGATTGACTTGACAGCAGTGGACGTGGTCCTGATCGCAGCCATGAGCTTGTTCAAGCAAGCCACTCAGGAGGAAGTGATCGCCAAAGCGCCCGCCCAACGCGTCAGCGACGTGTGGCAAGGCCTGGTTAATTTCATCCAAGACCGGGTTTTCGGTAAGCTGCCGTATCGTGAGCCGGGCGAAGGATTGGAGTTGGGCGCCAAGGTGAGTTATTTGGTCTTCGAATTCGAAGCCAAGTACGGTCAGGATGCGCCCACGCGCGAGCAGATCCGCCAGCGCATGGCCGACCGCCTGTCAGAAGTGGTGGAACGTGTGAACGACCTGGCGCGCTTCGTGCGCGTGGCGACCGGCCGGCCGGTCGTCTTTGTCTTCGATGATACCGACAAGCCCAATCGTGAACGCGCCCGGAAGTTGTTCTTCGATAATGCTAACCACCCTGACCTCCTTCGCCGCGTCGGTGATCTTCACCTTCAATATCGCGCTTTGGTACGACGCGGAATTCAAGCACTTTCGGGACTACTACGGGCAACGCATTCTGCTGCCTAATATCAATTTGTACTCTCACAGCGGCGACCGTAACGAAGACGGCTGGCGGCTGATGGAACGTATTCTGGCCGAGCGGATGCACCACATGATGATCACCGATGATGCCAGGCGCGCCTTGATCGAGGCCAGCGGTGGGCTGGTGCGCGGCCTGGTTGGACTGACGCAGTTCGCCGCAGTCAATGCTATCGGTCGCGGGGCCGTGCGTATCGAGGCGCCCGATGCGGAGCGCGCGGCTCCGAGCTGCGCAAGGACTTCACAGCGGCGCTGGAGGTGAAACACTACGCGGCGCTGGCTGCCCGGTACGCGGACAAGCAGTTGAGCAGCGATCCCGAAACGCAGGAGTTGTTGCAGGGATTGGCGCTGCTGCAATACTCCAACGGCGAGGTCTGGTGTGATGTCCATCCGGTTGTGCTCAAACTGCTTCAGGAGCGTCAGCGGTGACGGCTGACTCGCAGGCCAGCGGCATGATGGATGGGCAGGTCGTTTCACAGCCATCGGCGGCGACCACTGGCCTCTTTCGCGCGGCGTTGCCGGATGCTTTGGCGCGGGATGACTTCGGGAATCTGGCGGTCTTGTTGCGTCATGCCCGTGCGGGATGTTGGGCGTTTGCGCTGTACAACTATGTGACTGTACGCGAGCAAGTGGTGGACGCGCTCAAGCAGTTGCTCCAGCCGCTCCCGATCTTCGAGTGGACCTACGCGCCTCACGATCCACATCCGCGCTCCTATCTGAACCGGCTTTCGGAGGACGAGAAGGCGCAACGCGCCATCGTGTTTCTATTCGATTTCGAGCGCGCCAGCCCCGATGTGTGGAAAGCCCTGGACTACAACCGTGAGTTGTTTTCTGCGCACCCGCATGGTCTGGTTTTCCCCACAAGGCCGTGCGCGGGTTGCCCGGCAAGCGCCGCATTTCTGGGCGCAACGCAGCGGCGTCTTCGATTCTATGCACAGATCGCGCAGGCTGAGCTGGATCGCCTCGGTGAATAGCGGGATTTCTCAGGTTGCAAAAAATAATGGCTGATTCAAGAACGGCAGCAGCGCCATGAACACCCCCTGGCCGGCCAGCCCGCGGCGGTCGAGCTGACCGTGCGAGAGGTAGCCGATGGCGCCCCCCGCCGACCGGGTGTCGTGCAGACCGGTCAGTCCGTCAATCACCTCGCCCAGCTCCGCGCCCCGCGCCAGCCCGGCCGCGATGTCGGGGGGCAGCTCGAAGTGCGAGGTGACGCCGAACCCCAGCCGGCCCGCCGCATCCGCGATGCAGATCACGCCGAACGCGAACCAGCGGCCGTGCAACTGCACGACGCCGCCCTCGATGCCGACGCAGAAGCGCGCCCCCAGCCCCTCCGCCGCGTTGCGCTGCACCAGCGCCCGCGCCCGATTCTCGGCGCCGACGAACGTTTCCGCCAGCCCCACCGGGAATGGTTCAATTATGGGCTGAAATAGGTTGACACTTTCTGCACGTTGATAATTCAGGCGGGCTGCTTGACTGCCTGCAAAAGTTGCTTCAGCATCTCGGCTAGCGAGGGGGCCTCGGCATTGC